>Ga0208849_1000573_pt1 | contig 33313 bp, 33 predicted proteins | sample NGESurdeep072012_10_FD_184470 | JGI IMG/M metagenome (GOLD analysis project Ga0208849, IMG submission 184470) | Arctic peat soil microbial communities from Barrow, Alaska - NGEE Surface sample 53-3 deep-072012 (SPAdes) | ecosystem: Environmental > Terrestrial > Soil > Wetlands > Peat ... | reverse complement strand
CTTTGCAGTTTCGCTCGTTCTTGCCCTTCCGCTGCTATTCGCATCGTCCGCTGTCGCGCAGCGCCGAGCCTTTACGGTGAACCCGAACATGAGTCAGGTGCAGATGACGCTCAAGACCAATCACGACGTCGTGCATGGAACATTTCATATACAGTCCGGCTCGATCAACTACGACCGAAGCGCACCTAAAATCTCCGGCAGCATCGTAGTGGCAACTGGAAGCGGCAAGACCGGCAATAACAGCCGCGACAAGAAGATGGATAAGTACATTCTGAAGGTCGCACAGTACGCCACCGTCACGTTCATGCCAATCGGCTATACAGGCACGATCGCTCCAACCGGCGATTCAACCATTCAGGTCAGTGGAATTCTGACACTGCTTGGCACACCCAACGCGATCACCATACCGATTCAGATTCACATGGCCGGAAACGACTGCACCGCGAAAGCGCACTTTGCCATTCCCTATGTGCAGTGGGGTCTCAAGAATCCAAGCTTCATGTTCTTTAGGGCTGCAAACGATGTCGATTTGGATCTGAACCTGATCGGAAAACTCAGCGAGTAACCTCGGACTTCGCCAAAACGACGGCCGACATGCGCGCTGCCTGCTCGTAATAGCTCACCATCTACGGCGTCTCCTCCGCACGGTCCGTCTCCAGATCCCCAAGCACTAGACCGTTGATGGACAGATATGAATCGAGCCGCCTCTCAATTCGCACACCATGCATTTTTCACCACCGAAACCTTATTTCATGGCAAATGGAAGCTGCAAATTCTGTGCGCGATGCGTTCAGGCCCGATCCGTTTAGGACAACTCTCTCGGCTGATACCCCGCGCCTCAAAAAAAGTGCTAACTCAGAGCCTCCGTGAGTTGGAGGCGTCCGGTATCGTTTTGCGGAGGGATCTCAGTGATGTCGTCCTGCATATTGAATATGAGTTGAGACAGGATGTAAAGGACAGCGTCCTTATTCTGCTTAACCATCTTGCGCAGTGGGGAGAGGCTTACACAAAGGATGGATGTGGGCTAGCCGACTCCGCAAAGAAGGGGGAAGGTCCAGGAGGAGGAACTTGACTCCTGACGCGCAGCCGGCGGGCGGAGGCCGGAAGATGCTGGAAAAGGGTGCAGGGAGAAACCAGCAAGGTTTCTCCCTGCAATTTTTTGGGGTAAAGAAAAGAGGGGCGGCAAGCGCCGCCCTTAAAGGATGGCTTCTTAGGCCGCTTTCGTAGTGGCTTTGGCTGCTGCCTGTGCCGCTTTCTTTGCCTTCTTCTTGGCGGTAAACTCCTGTCGTACCTTGGTGGCAATGGCATCGGTGTCCACCTTATAGGTGCTGGCAGCATCCTTGAGAACGGCAGCCGAATTTTCACGCGAGGCCGTAATCAAGATGCTCACCTGCACGAGTAGACGGGAGAGCGTTCCCTCATCTGCGCGACGGAGAAAAGCCGTGAGCGTCTTCTGTACGCCTCCATCGTCGCGCTTCTGACGGACGCCGTGCTGCCGCGCCAGCATCTCGACACGGCTCTCGTCCAATGTGCCTACCAGCTTCTCAATGACGAAAAGCAGGTCACGCTTCATCAGGCGAACGGGAACCGCTGCGCTCACAGCGGCGAGGACACGAAGGCCGGTCGTGTTGGCGATGGCCTGTTCCTTGCGCTGCTTCTCCTGCTCGGCCTTGTACTTCTCATCGTCCCGGCTGGCTGTCTGCTTCGGATGATGCACCGGGCAGGAAAGATTCGCGCACACCTTATGGATGGTGCCAACCTCGTTGCCTTCGGTGATGATGGCCTCGGTGGCGAACTTACACACCTTAAACTCAGGACGCTTCGCCTCCTCTTTCGACTTTGGCTTTTCCTCCCGAATGGCGGTGTACTTGTTGCGCGGCACTACAGGACTGCCTTCCTTCTGTTCGCCGTAAGCGGTGCTGATTTGCACCAGTTCCGGCTTCGCTGCGATGGTCTTCGCTACATGCGCGGCAATTTTGGCCTGATAGCAGCCGGGGTCTGTGCAGCGGTCGCCCTGCCTGCCGAGGTCATCGCCGAACAGCAGTTTGTTATGTCCCGTCCGCTTGGGACAATCGGCGCAACTGCCAACGCTGGGAATAAGTTCTGCGTCCCGCTTGTTGAAAGGCGCATCCTTCAGAACCAATAGGATGTTACTGTCAATCCAGAATTGCAGGTTGCGAACAGGCAGCAGAATCCGCGCTGGCTTGGCTCCATTGTTATATACCTCTTTGAAGCAAGCGGAGAGCGCCTGTCCCTGCTGGTCGGCGGGCAGCTTCGCCAACAGCAGCGCATGCCCCACGCCAATTTCGTTGGCGCAGAACGCATCGACCGCTGCCGGAGCAAGGTCAGCCAATTTCAACCTCGACGCCACGAAAACGGGCGTCTTTCCCACCTTCGCCGCGATCTGCTCGATGCTGTACTTGGGCTCGTCCAAGTCCAGCAAGGCGCGGAATCCCTGCGCCTCTTCCATCGGGTGAATTTCGGCGCGAATCAGGTTCTCCACTAGCTGAGCCTCTAACGCCGCTGCATCGGAGAGATGGACGATGCGGACAGGCACGGTCGGAAGATCGGCCATCTGCGCGGCGCGGTAACGCCGTGCCCCGGCGATGATCTCGAAGCCGTTTTCGGTGAGAGGCCGGACGAGCAAGGGCGAGAGGACGCCCTGGCTGCGGATGGACTCGGCCAGTTCTTTCAAGGCGATCTCCTCGAAGCTGTGGCGCGGGTTGGTCTTTGACTCACTCAGCAGAGAGAGCGAGACGTTGCGGTATTCGGTGGCATTGACGATTTGGGTTTCCATGATGGAGTGCTCCTTTCGAGCGGTTGAGAATGAATGGAAACGGAGCGGAGACACACTGGCTGTATCCGCTCCGAAGAGCGGACTAGCCACGAATCGACTTGTCCGTAAAAGCGTCTATGTACCCCTGCAATCGCAGGTTGTTATCCCACGTCTTTGCGAAACGCTGGTGCTGTTCATGCAAAGCAATCAGGTGGACATAGTTGCCGCGCACGATGTTCCGGCTCCACTGCTCCACGCCGAGATAATCGTTGCGGTAGTAGAAAGCCGACAGATGCGCTCCACCGGCGAGGCCAAGCTCGAAGCACATCTCCGGGTCGCGCATGAGGTCGCCGTTCTGTTCGCCGTAGTGACAGACAGAGATGGCGGGGAGTCCCATAGGGCCGGACTCGTCCATCCCCTCGATGACAAGCTCCATGTACGGGGCGTTGTCGATCTTGAGATACAGGCCGGGGTGCCAGCCTCCGGCCTTCTGGATAATGTTGAGGATGGTCTGCATCACGCCACCTTCGCCAGTTCTGCATCGGGCATCGTCGCGGCTGCGGACGGCTGCAATGCGGCAAGGATGACAGCCGAGGTCTTCTGGATGACTTCGAGCGATTCCGCCAGCAAGGATGCGTTGCCGTGGTAAAGCTGGATGTAGTCGGCGGATGCGGTTCCCGTCTCCAGTCCAACGGCTTTCCCGATAACAAAGGCAATTGCCTCAGCCTCGGTTTCGCGCACAACCTTCGTGGTCGCCGTGCGCCGCTCGGCCTTGTGCAGCATCTCATGCGCCAGCTCATGTACTAAGGTGCTGAACTCTTCGGCTTTCGACTGTCCGGGCAGGATGGCGATGCGTCCGCCATAGCTCATGCCAAGCGCGGGCGCGATGCGCTCGGTGAACACAAGCTCGATGCCCTGCCGCTCGATGAAGGCAATCAGGCGGTCGCGGTTCTCGCCCACATCGCCGCTGATCTCGCGCAGTTCGGGAAGCTCTGCGCCTTCGGTCTGCGACACATCGAAGACATACGCCGAACGGAACCCGACCAATACCGCTGTGTTCTGTTTGGTGATGTCCTTGTTAGCTTCCTCGTCTTTCTTGCGGCGAACGCCGATGATGGGGGCAAGGATACGGATGCCTTTCTCGCTCTTCTTGACGCTGCGGCCAAGCTCTTTCCACTTCCAGAACCCGGCAACCCGCGTTGCATCCGGTTTCTGCCGCGCGATTTCGAGGATGTTGCCGAGGCTGTAGTTATGAAACCGGCTCATCGCGTTCAGGTAAGCGGTGAGCGCATCGGAATGTCCTGCCTCTAGCTGCTCGATGAGGCTCTGGACGTTGGCGGCGATTACCTCTTTCGCCGTCTTGGGCTGTTGGTCATTGCTGCGGATGGTGGCTGTATTGCTCATGGTGTTCTCTCCTTTGGCGGTTGCCGTTGCTTTTCATGCCATGCGTGGCATGTACCTACATGCCGAACGCCTCCTGGCGAAGGCGGGGCGGCAAGGCGCAATGGGGAGGGGTATCTCCCATGCTTGGAGAGGAAGCCGAAGGCTGGAACGGAAAGCACGAGCGCAGCGAAGGTCTGCACAAGCGCAGCGCGGAAGACTGCGGGAAACCCCTTGCGCCGCGCCAGGGCAGCGCCCTCAGCGAGGCTTGGTTTCCGTATGCGTGCGCGTCAGCGCACATGATTTATAGGGTGGGCGTTGCGGGCGGGAAAGGCCCGCTGTGGTGGGAAGCGGAGAACGCAAAGCGGTCGCAGCGCGGGAGGAGCCGTCCTCCCGAAAAAGCAGGGATGCAGATCGTAGCGGGTTTTGCTTTTGCTTCAGGATTGCCAACTTCAGGGCGATGCCCGAAGATAGGTATGGGACGGGCACGCACCGTCCTGGGGTTTGGAAACCCCTTTGATACGAAACACGCTGCAAGGCGTGTTGAAGGATTCCCTACGACTTTGTGCGTCGGGGAGCTTGTGACGAATGTCCAGGCCCCCAAAGCTAAAGGTCACAGGAGCCGCGTATCAACGGCTTTCCAACTCCCCGACCAGGGTTTATGGGCATGTTTGCGGGGGCGTACCGCAGACCTTTTCGCCCATCCCGAAGTGGAGGAGTATGCTGATTCCGCCTGCCCGTACCAGCTCTATCGTTCTTCTTCCCTGCGACAGAGCGAACCGCTTTGTACGTCGCAATCTGTCTGCCCTGATTTCCTCCTGCCGGAGAGTAAGGATGGTGGCCGATGGGTACAGTGCGTGAGTTGATCTTTGACGCCACCGGCAAGGGCAAACTCCCGCTGCCAGCGCGATGCACCGTGGATGTTTCCTGCTTTGAACAACCGGAGATTCAGGAGGCGGTCACCATCACTCTTGAAGAAAATCTGTATGTCGCTGCGTATGCAGGAATCGACCTTACGGCGCTTGATGGGATCACCGTGTCTCCGGATTGCCGCGCTGCGGCCTGTGCTCTCCAGAACCTGCCGACAGGGCAAGTACCTCTGGAGGTAAGCCCACAGCCAGAGTCGATGGAACTGGCGAGAACCGCAGCGGTACGCCGCGACGAACAGTTGCTCTTCCACATCGTTCTGCGCCCTGGCCTTGGCCTGATGGCGCTCTCTCCCGAGAAGGGGATGCAACGGCTGGTACAGGCGTGCATCGCGCACGAAGCGGCGCATGTCGAGCACGAGAGCCATCTGTATCGCATGTTCCCAGAGAGCTACGGCAAGCCGCTGGAATGCGGCAACCGCTCCCGGCAGACGTTTCTCAAGGCAATGGATGTGTGGAGCGAATATGCAGCCTGTCGCTCTTCCGCAGCCTTTCGGCCCGAGGCGCTCGAAGAGTTTGAAGGCATTCTCTGCCGCGCCATCGAAGATAGCTCTGCTGCGGCGATGGAGCAAATCAAGGCGCACCGCGAGGGGCGCGGTGCAGGCGAGGTCTTCCGGGAGATTCAGCAGATTTTCGGGGACGTCTTCATCTGTGCCGGTTACCTGCTCGGCCATGCCCACGGACTGGAACTACATCTGAAAGATCGCACGCCTCGCCTTGACGAGGTGTTCCGAAAGAATCCGGCCATCGAAAATCTCATGACCAAGCTCGAACGCATCCTGCATGAGCTTTGGTTGCAGGAATATGTGTGGCCGTCTATCGAAGTGTTTGCGTCCATCTACGATCTGATCTGCGACATGATGAGCCAGTGTGGGCTGGTCTTTACAAAGCACGAAGAGGAGTGGCGGATCGTGATGTACGAGGATCGGGAAGCGATGGAAGAGGCCCGAAAAGCTCTGGATCGATGGACCAAGCCGCCTGAGCCACAGGAAAAGTAATCACACGGTACGCTGGCGATCCTCCAGAAGGGCTCGGGAGAGGGTAATTGACTCATGCAGCTTCCGTTCCAAAACCTTTTTGGGAGGCAGTTCGGTGAGATATTGCCCCACATGGATACGCTTTTACCGGGTCACGAAACTGAACCCGCTTCCCATCTCCAGCAGGAAGGCTTCGATATCGCGAAGGATGGCGGTTTCCAGGTCGCGTTCGCTGTAGCTGTCGGAGAGCTTAAGAAAGTCGAGGATGTAGGGGTCGCGGAACACCATATCGGGTGCCCACTTATTGTCCGCCCGTAAGGCATCGAGTTCTTTCCGCGCCAGCTTTTCGGGTTTGCGCGATACTGCCGTGCGCTCGAAGAGCATGGAGTCGATCTTCTGTCGCAGCGTGCTTACACTCCAGCCCTCGACGCGGCAGAGTTCGGCATAGAAGTCCCGCTGCAAGCGATTCTTCAGGGGGCAGCAAGGCGATGAAGTGGGTCCAGCTCAATTGTCGTACCAGCGATACGACAATTTCCTCGTTGGGAAATATCTCGGCGAACTGGATCATGCGGCGCAGATTCTTTTCGCCGAAGCTGGAGCCATGCTCCTGAACCAATTGTCGTGACAGCGATACGAAAATCTGACGACTGTAAGCGGCACGTTCTTTGCCAAGCACCTCGTCCACGAGTGTGCCCGGTTGCTCACCCAGTCTGCCATCCGCGCCGACCGGCTAATCGAACGATACTTGTCGCCGTTTACGGATGGAGCTTGATCCTGCCTAGATGTGAGGTTTCAATAGGTTGTCCATCTGATCGAGAACTGTGAAGCTGAGTTTGCGAAGACTTTTGCGACTCAGGAGATCAGATGGACTACCACCAGAATGCCCGACTGACGGTTCTCGGTCGAGAGCAGATGTGCCGGAAGGTTGTTGTGGAGGGTGTGACGTTGAAGCTGGCCGCGGCCAGCTTCAACGTCAGCGCGAAGACTGCTGCGAAGTGGGTGGGTCGGTATAGGCAAGGAGGCGTGGCGGGGCTGTGCGACCACAGTTACCGCCCTCTGCGACTTCGCCGGCCTACCTCCACCGAGCTTGTGGCGCGGGTCGAGTCGTTGCGGCGGGAGCGCTGGACGGGGCATCGGATCGCCCGGCAGACCGGGCTGAGCCGGGCCACGGTGAGCCGTATCCTGCGCCGTCTCAAGCTCAACCGCATGCGCGATCTGGAGCCTCCGCCGGTGGTCGAGCGCTACGAGCATGCGGCTCCGGGCGATCTGCTGCACCTGGACATCAAGCGCCTGGTGCGCATCGCACGGCCCAGCCATCGCGTCACCGGAGATCGGCGGGATACGGTCAAGGGCATCGGAGCCGAGTACGAGTACGTGGCCATCGACGACCACTCGCGCATCGCCTTCTCGGCCATCTATCCCGATGAAACAAGGGCTTCGGTGCTGCACTTCCTGGACGCCGCGCTGGCCTACTACGCGCGACTTGGCATCCACTTCCGCGCCGTGCTCACCGACAACGGAGTCAGCTATCGCTCCTACGCCTTCGCCGACCGCTGCCGCGAACTTGGTCTCAAGGATCGCCGCACACGGCCCTACACGCCACGCACCAACGGCAAAGCGGAACGCTTCATCCAGACAGCCCTGCGCGAATGGGCCTACGCCCGCACCTACCAGAACTCAGCAGAACGAGAACAGAACCTCGTTCCATGGGTCCACCAGTACAACTGGCACAGACCTCATGCTAGCCTTGGCCTGTCGCCACCCATCAGCAGAGCAGGGTTCGATCAGAACAACCTGTTGAGACTCCACACCTAGAGGGCGGTGTACTTGGATCTAAGCGGATAGCGTTGCGGCAGCTGTCATATCAACAAAGATATGCAATAGCCGGATGGTATGCCCCGTAGCACCTTGAGAAAGTGCGCCGGTATGCATGGACAGTGACTCTGGATGCGCAGGCATAACCTCAAGCGTTGCAGGCTGCCCGTAGGTTGATGCAATGCGGCTGTTGATTTCGTCGACAAGGGGAGACACTGGCAATCTCAGTACATAACCGAGCATCATCCCCCAGTGATGCCCTTGGGCGTACTGGCCGGTCACAAATCTGTCTACGCCCTGAGTCACATATTTTCGGTTTAGAGGAGTGTCGCCCGCAGCAACTCGCTTGCACTCTACGGCCAAGTAAGCTTCTTCATCGCCGAATTGATGGAGAAACTGGAGGATGATATCGATCCGACCAAGCACGTCCGAGTCGTTAGTGTTTGGGTCCAAAAGCTCGAACTCTCCACCGACCTGGAGGTTGGTGAGGCCCAACTGCTTCTTTACTCGAAGAATCGCCTTCCGAACCTGAATTGTAATGGGAACCTCAAGCATTCCCGGCGTCACAGATTTGCGGGCCTCAGCGGCGCTAAGACATAAAAGATCAACAACCGTGGCAAGCTGATCCTCCGAAAGCTCGAAGGAGGGTCGGCCTATCGGCATATCAGGCGATAGATGCATGCCGGTCCTTAATCCAGTGGTCCGCCAGAATGACATCCGCATCATTGATGCCGGCAGTGCGTGTCCAATATCGAACTTCTGATGGCTTCAATATTGAAAGGTCTTTATCGGCATAAATGCGAAGTTGACGCCGTTCGTTCAAATACGGTGGGATATCCGAATTAACCTGTCCTCTCAAGAGTGAGGTCAGGTGTTCCATGTCGATGTCGTGTCCCTGACGAACGACGGACCTGCTTGTAGGCGCGCCCGATACCATCAGGAATTTGACAGCAGTTATCCCTGGGGAGCCTCCAGCAAAATCCGCTTGGACAACAGATTGGGGGTAGACCAGCGCTTCTAAATGACGTTTGCCTCTCGCACGGAGGTATGTATTCACAACATGGACAACTTCCCCAGCATAGGCGGCCAGAGAATCGTACGAAGGAGGCTTGATAAATTCCTTTCGTTGCTTCAAACCCTCGAATAGGAACATCCGGGCTCGCGTTACGCTTTCGGCCGCGATAACAGCTTCGTCTCGATCCAACTCGTATAAATCGAAGACTGCCCGATCGAGAGCTTTTCTGAGGTCAGGGTTCTCTGGATCATTTGCAATGGCCTCCTCCGCGGTCAATAACGTTCGCAGGAGTGCGGGTTCGACGGTCGTTAAATCAGGTACCCGAAGCGACAAGAGATCATTAGGTTCGACAGTTGGGCGCTCAAGCCCCCAAGTGCTGCCACCAAATGCCAGTTGGAACGCGGTAAGACTCGAATTCAATATCGCGACAAGAGCTTTGGCCCAGGACATGTTGTTGCCCACGAAAGAAATCCCGTAGAAGTTCTTGTTGTAAAGAACACTCTCTTCGCTTACGGCGGCGCTGTAGCGCCCCGGCTCTATTGAACTGCCCAAATTCCCTTTCGGACACAAAAGCAACGGACCAGCAAAGATCAAGGGGTCACGCGTCCGGTGTAAGTTCGGATAGTCAAAAGCATCCAGCTTTTGCTGATTAAGCCGAAACGGTGTGTATGTCGCGGGTGTCAGGACACGAAGCTTGTAATATGCTGGCGGCGGTTGATTGATATCGCCACCTTCGACTTGAAAACCTTGCCCCCTGGTCGTAAGACCCAGGCCTGTCAACAACGTATCGAGCGTAGAGAAGGTACGTTCCAGCTTTTCAATGAGCCAGCCGTCGCGGATAGTCCCAAATGTTGCAGCCTTCAATATCGCAGGGGAGCGTAGTACGCGTGGCAGCGATACTGTCCTCAACTCTCCGGGACCCACATGAAACACACCATTCCTGCGAAAGTCAGGGGTCCATGGGATAGACCCAAGAAGCAGTTGCTCTCTCTGTTCCATCAGTGCGCAGCGCGCAAAAAAGAGCAGCGCAGGTCCTGTTGCATCTGGGAAAAGCCCTTCTTTGCGCAGCGCTGAGAGGTTGACGATAGACGCAGGCGCTAGATTGCGAAGAAAAACCTCGCGGGACTTGATGGCATGTTCATCCTTAGAAAAGAATGGAGACGCCTTCATAATCATGCCTATGCGACCAGCGTTCCCGGCTAGTTGAGAAGCAACTGCCAAAAATGCCTGATCGGGACTCCTTCTAGGGCGCGCTGTGCCTTCGTCGTCTGGGACGCGCTTCGGAAGAGAGGTGGTCTGACGAACGAATGTCCAAGGAGGATTTCCTACAACGGCATCAAAAGGTTTAGCCGTGATCTTGGCCGGCAATTGATCATGAACGGTATCGGCATGGAAGAGTGTCTTATCGATAAGCCTGTGAAATTTGAGGTCTGCGACATCCGTCACCGCTTCCTCATCTAGTTCGAGGGCAGCCAGATACAAACTGAATGCAGCAATTCCCAATGCAGATCTATTGATGTCGATGCCAAACAATTGCTCGTAAAGGATTTTACGAACCAACGCCCGAGTCGCTGATTTCCCTCGCGTATTTTTCCAAACAAGTCGCCGGAACGCTTCCACTAGAAAGGCACCGGAGCCGCAGGTTGGGTCGATCACACGAGCCTTTGCCGGTAGCGCTTCAAACACAGGATCAAGCGTCAGATGGACAAGCTCGACAGGTGTGTAGTGAAGACCTTGTACATGTGCCTCGTCCGCCGCGCTCGAACGTGCGAACTGTTGATAGATCGAACTGATTAGATCAACAGGGATAGCATCATATCGAAAGCGAAACAGTCGTCCTTGCCCATTATGGTCAGGAACTAAACTGCGACCTTCGATAAAGTCACGGAGCAATTCTAAATGAGCATCACCCAGACGTTGTTGTTCTGCGCCAGGGTCATCCATTGGAAACAGGTCACCGTTGAATGTTTGGCGAAGCCACTGGAAAAGTGCGAAGGTCGAATCTACGCTCCCAAACATATCGGAGACTTGTGCGGAAAAAGTAGAAGGCAGAAAAGGTTGAGCGATACCGCGATCGATGAGATACGACGTGAAGAGGCATCGTCCAATCAAGCGTTGAGCGAAATCCCGCGAGGCCTGAATCTCTGCACGCTGATCCTCCACTGGCATGGCACTCGCGGGAGGTATCTGCGTCAGACGCTCTTCGAGCGCATTGATCTCTCCCAGGAGTTCTCTATCTACCCGGTGCCGTCGGTCGATCTTCTCACCTATGGCGCTTGACCAGAATGCTCCAGTTTCAGTTGCAAAACGCCCGCACATCGCATCCAGAGTGCGCAGTTGGTCTTCAGAATCAAGAGCAAATGTGTCCAACGGCTGCGCGGCTAGGTCCTGCGAACCTCCTTTTGCAGGAGACTCATAGCAGTTGTAGAGACGGATATCCGTAGGTGTAATGATCCATAACAGAGGAGCTAAACCCACATTCCAAGCCGCCTCATGCCAATTGATGATCTGCTCTGCCGTCGGGAGGTGGGTCCCGGCGTCTTTGAAAATCGCTAGAGGCGTATTCTGCGCCGAGAATACCGCATCGGCCTCCAAGCCAACACGACTATTCGAGAGTGCCGGACGCAGACGCGAGTTTGCTCCCTGACCTGCAAGAGTCATACCGGGGGCAGGATTGCCATTCGAGAGTAGATAGCCCGTGTAGGTGAGAGCCTTTTTGAAGGCCGCACTGCGAGCATTCTTCGTTCCGGCCCGACGATTTGAGGTATTGACGGCGTTCTTTTTCATTTCAACGCCCTCCCGCCGCTGCCACTACATGGAGTCCTGATTCTGTTCGAGCAAAAAGCTGATACTGCTCTGACGAAGCGGGATGACCGAGTGAAAAAGCTTCCGCCAAAATCTCTAGGTGAGAATCAAGTCTCAGAACAATACAATCGTCCTTCGTGCCCGCTAGCTCTTCCGGTTCAAGGAGACTCCAGCGATGCTCTCCCTGCACCGCAAGAGATTTGCCCCAGAGCGATCGAAATGGTATCTGAGTCAGGTTGTGCCCCAGATCGGCAAACATGTCTCTGTGCGCATGCAGTTCGAGTTTGAAGCGGTCTCGGAAAATGAGCGCGAGACGAAGTAGGAGTATGGTCTGCCAGGAGTAACGAGCTGGTGAACCGTGGCCCTTTGGCTTAATATCAGCGGGAATCAATGCCCGGCGAATCGTCCACTCCCGGAGTTGTTCCGTGGAGAGCCCCGTTAGCTTGACCGCCCCTCCGGTCGTAACCAGATGAACCGCCACGGGGCCGAATTTGATATTGGGTGCCACACCCAATCTTCTCATAAAATGGGTGCCGCACCCAATCTTTTTGTTCGCTTTGTATTCGCCACCTCACAATCCAATGCCTAGTCCCTCGCGCTCTATCTGAGGTGCGGGGATGTTGCCGATATTGGGAGAAACTCCATCTCGCATCAGCGCATTCTCCATGCCGGTAAGGGTCTTTTCAGCGGTTAGCTCCCGGCTGTCCGATGTGTACAGAGCGAGATCGCGGGTATGCGGATAAAGGCGTGCAAACGCCTCCTGATGTTCCGCGAGCTGAGGAGCATCGCCGGTAACGAGAACACGATCCACGGCGACGTGAGGTGGGACTTCGAGTACATAGCCGTATTCAATATGCCGGGCCTGCACTGGAGTCAATTCAATGGCCTTTCCATTGTCCAGATGCACGCCAAGCATACCGTCTTCCCCGATCTTCTCCACGGCAGCGAAATCGCCCGAACGGATATGAGCGTTACGGTCGGTAGTAGTGAAAGTGATGCGCTCGCCCACGGCAAGGTCGCGCTGCTCTTCGCGATAAGCCGTGCTCTGTCCGGTTAGCTTCTTTAGGAGTGCGGGATTGTAGGAAGCCTCATTACCATCGCGCGTCGATACCGTAAGAGTATTGGCGCGGGCATCGACGGAAAGGATGGCGGCGGTGCTGTTGTCGGCAATACCATGTTCGGCAGGGCTGCCAGCTTTGTAGTGAACCTTATCGCCTGGCGCATAGTTGGAGGCAAGACGCGGATTGTCGAAGTTCTGCTCGACAAGGACAGGGACGGAATGGCTTTCCGGTGCCAGCCGTCCCTGCGAACGCAGCTCATCGCGGATAAGTTGGGTCAGTTCCCGCCGTTCGGCAGGATCGGGCGCAACGACCACGGCGCGGTCCTCCCGTCCGGCATATGCGAGCGCGACAGCGGCCAAGCGATGTTCCGGGATGGCGTACTCATGGATGCGACCCTGCTCCTGCAACTTCGTCGTGCCGATGGCGGGATCGTTGGCACGGAAAGCTGCGACGGCCTGTTGCACCTCGTTCGCGGAACTTATAGGCCGGAAGTCCACGGCGGCGGTTTTCGAGATGTCGGTGGCAAGCCGCTGGCCGAGAGTTTCAGCGTTATTGGTGTAAACCCGCGCGTCGTCGGAGGCGCGGGAGATGGCAACGTAAGCCAATCGGGTGTTAATCAGGCTGTGCGAACTGTCGGTATCAAAATGAGCAAGAACACGCCCGGCTGTGAGTCCCTGGGCACTGTGCGAGGTCACGGCATACCCATGATCGAACTGCCGGAAGACAGATGGATCGAAGGTAATCGTGCGCTCTTTCTTGCCGTCGAGCCTCACGCTGATCTGCCCATCCTTCATTTCTGTGATGGTGCCGAGGTCACGGTTCGCCACGCCAAGCTCCCTGTTCGTAGAGGTCACTTGAATCCGGTCGCCAGTGGCGAACTCGCGCTCCGTCTCACGGAAGACGTGGACTCCGCGCAACCGTCGCGGGTCATAGATAACAGCCGACCCGTTCGCAAGCTCAACCGTGAGCGTATTGGCACGGGCATCGAGGACGCGAACGGTGGCGAAGCTGTCCCGCCTGATGCCTTCGGCCTTGCTGCCGGTGGTGTACTGGAGCACGTCGCCTGCGTTGTACCGTGCCGCCCAGGTACGATCGGCTCCGGTCATATCGGAGCGATGAGTAAGAGTGCGGAAGGTCTGCCCGTTTGTTGCCAGAACGCCTTTCTGAAGCAACTCGGCGCGAACAGCTTCATTGATCTGCTGACGGCTGCGATTGTCGGGCGAGACAACAATGGTGTTCTCCGGCTGTGCGGCATAGTCTTTGGCGATAGCCGCGATGCGTTTCTGCCTGTCGGGAATCTCGCGGATGCGTCCCTGGCTGGCGAGCATGTCGATGCCTTGCTGGGTATTGTTCTTCGCAAGCTGCTCCACTGCCTTCAGCAACTCAGGGTCTTTCTGGCGCATGATGCGGTCAAGCTGCGAGGTTCGCATCCCGGCGTCTCGCATCTGCTCGAAGGGCTTCCCAGCATCCACGCCCTGATGCTGGCTGGTGTCACCAATCACCAGCACTCGGTCACTTGGCTTGAGCTTGTCTAGAAACGCCCGCATCTGTCGTGTACTGGCGAGACTCGACTCGTCCAGCATATAGAGGTGGCGCAACTCAGGGCTGGCGCTGGGATGATTTTCACCACGCGCAAGGAAACTCTGGAGTGTGGTGGCGTCGATTCCAGCCTCACGGAGCTGGGCGGAAGCGCGGGAGGTTGGCGCAAAGCCTTCAACCTTGTAGCCACTCTCTTCCGCGCCTTCGCGGATGGAGGCCAGCACGGTCGTCTTCCCGGTTCCTGCCCGCCCCTGCATCCCGTGGATACGGTCAGTCGAATTGAGCACTTCTTCAATGACGCGGCGCTGCGAGTCATTAAGAGAGTCGCGGGATTTTGCCTGATCCTGTGCCAGGCCCGCACTCATGATCGGCTGGGCGGCGTTGCGCCCCGCGAGGACATGAGCGACGTTGGCACGCTCGGCGGCAATGGTCTCCGGCGTCGTAAAGCTGCGCCCGGAGGCATACTTTGCCGCCTCCACAGAACGGAACTCACCGCGCTCGCGCCGCGCCTCGAAATCGGTTCGCACCTCGGCATACGTCGTTTCTCCCATGCCGCGCCGCAGCGCATCGCGGAAGATAAGGCGCTCCTCAGCCACGGCCTCGCGCTCGAAGAGACTGTCTCGCGCATACGTGACCGCCTCCTTTGCGCGGAGCGTTCTGTCGGGATTATGCTGCTCTGTCCTGGCTCGCTGGCGGGCCTCAGCGACAACCATCTGCGGCTGATGGCCGTAGTCGGCAGCGACTTTACGATGGGCCTCCAATACCTCTTCACGAGTAAGGTTCTGTTTCTTTTCCCGCGTAGCATGGGCCGCGATCTGCGCCGCCCTGGGGCCGCTAACGCCCTTCCTCGCCATCTCGTCTTTGATCTGATGGGAACGAAGGCTGGAAGCATCAAGATACTCCTGCGTATACCCCTTGATCTCCGGCGCTCCACTCCTGCCTGTTTCAATCTCATAGCCAAGGCCTCGCAGCCGGTAGAACAACTCAGACTGATATACGGCGGTTGCGAACTGCTTGCTCTGGAAGAATGGCAGATCCTGCAATGCCCGCGTGGAACCATCCTCGCGCTCGGTGACATTGAAGATGACGGCGTGGGTGTGGAGCTGCGGCGCGGCATAGCCGTCCACGGGGCGGGCGGTGTCATGCTCGAACTTCGCGGCGATGAACTTGCCCGTCGTCTCGCCGGGATGATTGCCGCCGATGCGGGCCTGCGTGTACCTCTCCAATTCGGTCAGCGCAAGTGTGACAGCGGCGCTATGGGCCTCGCGGATGCGGTCATCGCCGCCGACCAGTGCCGTCAGCGAAACAGACTTCGGCGCCGAAAAGGTAGCGTCCCAGGCTGCACGATGCTCCACGGCTTTCACTGTCTTGCCATCTGCATTCTTATATTCGACGGCTGTACGATGTCTAACCATCTGGGCTTCCGTCTGCGGATGCTGTCCCTCGGTGAGCCTGGAAAACTCCAGAGCAGAGACCTCGCCGGACAGACCAAAGGTGGAGGCAAGCTGGCCCTGCCACTCACCTTTCACGCTGTCACCCTGTTTATAGTAGCTCTGCGAGGGAGAGGTGTAATCGAGTTGGTGATAGGTTTGCGCCTGTCCAGAGGCAAGCGGCTTGGGCATCGACATCATGGCTAGGTCTCCCTGACGTATTCAGGACCGTGCAACGATTCTTCCTCGTCCACGGTTTCAACAGGCACGGGCCGGTTCACTTCGCCGGCGCGTGCCTGTGTGGATGTATCTTTGCTGGGCCACGGAATCGGGCCTCTTTCAAGCGCGAAAGGTGCATCGTTTGGCGCTCCCGCAACCGGGTTGTCCGCTGCCTCGTTCTGAACACTCGAGATTGAGACGGGGCGGCGCGGCTCCAGCGTATCGGGGTCAAAGCTCAGTTCATCATTCCCAGAGAGGCGCGGGATGAATTTGGGCGTCGATTTCGGCAGGTCCATGTAATCGAAGGCGAACCGTGCCACATTGTTCCCCAGCTTCATGTAGGCGTGCCGGTCGTCCAAGCCCGTAATCTCCGACCCCATCACAAGCGGCTCGATCTGCCGTTCCACGGTGAAATTCTTGCCTGATCTGGAGCCGTCGAACTTCGTCTCTTTCAGCCGCTCGATCTCGACCTTTCCGATGGCCTCTGAAATCCACTCCGCGGCCTTCGGCTCCGCCGTCTTCATAAAGATTTTGGTGGCGGGCTGCGACAGCATGACCTCCGCTAGATGACCGTAGATGACCTCTAGCTGAGCTTTGCCCTGAAAGCCGAGAATTAGCGGGTTCTTCGACTTCCTGTTTTCCGTCACCGCCGTATGGAGCTGCGGCAACTTCTGCAAACTTGCCAGCTCGTCGATGACGAACCAGACAGGCTTTTGTCCCGGCTGCGGCTCGGAGAGAAGGCGCATGACGAGCAGGTCGATCCAGAGAGAAAACAGCGGGCGCAAGGTGTCCCGCTCGGGAGGACGGGAGGTAATGAATATCCATCCCTGACGCTTCTTCGACCAGGTACGTGCATTCCAGACAGGCCGCTTGTCATCCTTCTCCGGCAGTAGCCGGAAGCTCTTGGCGACCAATCCTAATGACGACAAAACACCGGCGCGCTGCGGCCCGGCCTTCCTATCAATATAGAAGGCCATCTCGGTCCCTTCGAGCTTCTTCAGCAGCTCCACATCGTCCGCCATCCACGCGGCGAGCTGGTGCGGTGTCGGTCCCAGCTTGAGCAGATGAGCGAAAATTTGAGCGGGCGTCTCATGGAAGAACTCATCTACCTTGTCGGTCTTCGGCTGGTAGAGCGAGGCGGCAATCGCATCAGCCTCGGCGTTCGATTCCATCTCCTGCGCCGGTCCCCAATAGGGGCAGCGGGCGTCCAGCGGATTCAGCACAACGTCTCCACGGCTGCCGTCGTAAAACCGCTGGATGTACTCGCAGGCCGGGTCGTACACAATGGCGGAATCACCCCGCCCTCTGATCTGGCGAAGGCACTGCATGATGAGTTGCGTTTTCCCAACCCCGGTATCGCCCATGAGTTGAAGGTGCTGCGCCTCTTTCTGCAACGGAATCCGCATCATCTTCCCGGATTCCGTGGTTTTGAAGCCGATGCCGTCGCCCTTTTGCGTGCGGTTGAACTCCCTCGGCGAGAGCATCAGAGGCCCCCGTAGAATGCGGCCATACTTCATATTTTTGAACCGCTGGATGTCCTTTGGGATCGCAAGCCAGAGCATCAGCACAAGGCAGACGCCGCTTTCGATGAAACTGATGGCGAACACTGAGAGGATGCCTTGGTCCGCGAAGATCGCACCACGAAGCCAGCGGTACACTGAGGCGTCCGAGAGCTTCTGGGCAGGGCCGCGAAATGGAGAGCTGTACCCCTGCGTCCGCGCCAGCTCGGACAACTCGAATGGAACGACCTTGCCGTCAGGCAGCGTCATCTTGCCTGGCACAAAGTCCACCGGGAATGCCAGCCGAGATTTGGCCTTTCGGCCACCGAGGTACACCAGCCGGTAGGCGCCATGCGTGTGGATAGCGGCTCCCACTTCGGAACGCATGTACTCCGAGATGTATGACTGCTGCAACGGCGGCAAAGAGAAATGAAGCCGCTGCCACACAAACAGGCAGGTGCAAAGGAACGCCGCTGCCAGGGCGGTATAGCTCATGATGGGCGCGTGCGGCGGCCAGATGATCGTCTCTTTTCTTCCCCATCGGTTTGCCATGTCTACCGCTCCTTTCCTGCATCCTGCGTGTACTGCTGCATCACGTCCTGGGCGGCTTTATGCTTCTCTTTCCGCACCATTGTCATAGCCTCGGTGATCCACGTCGGCGACACCTTTTCACCAAGGATGAGCGGCTTAATGAGATTGACTAGCAGCATCCGCGTAGCTACCAGCTCCGTGAATACCGCGTCATTGGCGGAGCGCCGCGCTTCTCGCAAGAGAACGTCGCGTGCCCATTCGCTGAGGGACTTACCCTCAGTGCGTGCCGCGCTGTCCAACTCTGTCTGTTCCTGGCGAGTGACTTTCGCACTCGCCACATAAGTTCTTCCGCTCCGTCCGTGCGAACGACTGATGCGGTTTTCAAAGTCGATCTGTGAAGAAACGTGGACTGGCATCGGAACCTCGTGGGCCGGTAGACGATAGGAGACGGAAAGTAGCCTATTGTCTACTAGCGGGTCATAAGTCATCTTTGGTGACCACGGTAGACAACGGTCTACCACGCACTGCAAAACACCACCCTGGAAGGGATCAAGTGTCAATCTTCTTCAGGTGCGGAGCACCTTCGTGGCTTTGCCACCGATCTAGCGGCGGAATCATGCCTTCGATCCCGCCACGATTGCGGTTGCTTGCGGTGGCAATGATGCTGCGGAAACCGGCTTGCGTGTAGGCGGCTCCGTTGCGTCGTTTGAGGCGGCGCGACGAACACGAAGCGTCGGCGTGATCCGCTGAGCTTCAGGAGTGCGAAGGAACTCCTGAAACTCGCGGTCTTTGCTGAAGACATAGGCAAGCGCCTGCTCCACAACATCGTTAGCGGATGCGTGGATGAAAGCGGCGTATTGATCGACCTGAGCAGCGGTCGTATCAGTCAACCGAATGGAGGCACTAAGGTGGCGGGTTTGGACGACTTCAAGTAACGGCATTGCATTCTCCTTGTGGTGGTGAAATCAGGCAATCTTTCTGCGGGCAATCATGCGCTGTGCAGTAGCCGCAATCTCCCGCGCACGAGCGGAGCAAAGTGCGGCGGGAACCTCGAAGCGGCGGCGGGATTCGAGCATCGTAATCACATCGTCCATGCCGATACCTTCGATGAGCCAAAGGCGAGCCGAAGCGACATCGACGGTGCGCTGCGCGTAATAGAGAGGGTTGGGCTTATCGGAGCGGTGCGAAGCCAGCTCCCGCGTCAGCTTCACGGCATCTTTGCCATGGACAAGCTCATGCGATACCCATGCCCAATCACTTTCTGAGTTGCTGCGCTTTTCGGGCTGCTTCCGCGACGGGACGGCGTGCTCAAAGAGCATCGCGTCCACCGTCCCAACGTCGAGCCGGAAGTCATCTGGAGTCCATACCGAATCGCAGGGATATTCGACCGTGACACGGTGAGCGGGATCGTACTTGCGATTCAGGAAGCCGGGGACGCGGAGAACCCGGTTGCAGTCGGTGCAGGCGGGATCGCCACCGAAGGCAATGGCGAGCAGCTTGAGCGTCTGTTCCTGACGCGCAAAGTCGAATCCATCGACCACCCAGAGCACTTGGTATTTGCCGGGCGAAGTGGAGAGAATGACGCTCGGCATCGGCACGGCGTCAGATGCCCGTAGCGCAGCGAGCCGGGCGTCCCGGTCAGTGTCGATGTCTATATATAGATGGCGGACGAATGCGATGCAGTCCTTCGTCCGTTTGCGGCTGCCGGGGCGAAGCGGATTGGCGGCAACGTAGACATTTGCTCCGGCCCTGTTTTCGTGTGCGAGCCAGTCGAGGTAACGAGGCGCGAGTACCTTCTCCAGCGTGACAACGCGCTGCGTAGGAGCGTCTGCATTCTCTCCGCGCAGCAGGAGAGCAATGGTCTCACCCGGCGCGAAGCAATGGGTGAGAAAGTCTTTGGCTGTTTCGTACATCTCGCTACCTCCGATCGGTGCTGCATTGCGAGCGCGATCATGCGGGCTTTTAGCAGCCGAAGAAGTCCGGCTTGATGCCGGACTTCGGCTGGAGAGGAAGAGACCTATTCGGCCCCTTCCTCGACGGGGATCTCATCGAACTCTTCCTCCGCGCGCGCTTTCTCGACACGGTCGAGCTTGAGGATGGAAGTCACTCGCACGCTGTCAGTGCGAACCGGCTTCTTCGCCTTCTTGGGCGTGTACTCGGTGTGGCGAATCTCACCCTCGATCTGGACATGTGCGCCCTTGTTGAGCGTGGCTGCGAACTCGCCAAACTTGCCGAAGACGATGCAACGATGCCATTCGGTATGCGAGACGTACTCGCCGGCTTCTTTGCTCTTGTATGAGGTCTTGGTGGCGAGAGAGAACGTGGTGAACTTCTGGTCGTTCTTGCCGGTGCGAACTTCTGCGTCGCCGCCGAGGAAGCCCATGAGGGTTGCTTTGTTCTGATACATGATTGTGTCTCCGTTTTGAATTCCCGATCTTGCTCGGGTCACACCGGGCGAAGCCAAGCGAGTGGGTCCGACTCCCAAGGCCGAAGCTCTGCATTTGCGGAGGGTCCGCCGAAGGTGGAAACCGTAACCCGAAGGGCGGCGTAGCCGAAGCAGAAGAGCGAGCCTGCCGCCGGGCGTCGGATAGACCCCGAAGCAGTGACCGAGCATGAAGCGGGATAGATATGGGAGACACGCTTCAGAACGATCCGACTCCAACGCTTCCTGGCGATACCATCGACCGGCAAACCAGATTCACTTCTCCCGCCTGACCTCGAAGCAAAGAACCGCATCTCGCATCCGTATTCGTCCGTCTTCAGTTCGGCGCAGTCACGCTCAAATGCACACGTCGGAGGCTGGGCTTTTTTCGCTACAGTGTTGCCAAGAAGACGATTCATAGCCGGTTCTCCGATGCGGGTTCCATTTCTCAACTCACGCCGCCAGAGGCGCAGAGGAAGCTCGATAGATTTCCTCGGTCTGGAAGCACTGCTCTGCGTGACTGTATCCGGTCACAGTAATCAACTCGCGCACGCGGCGTCGGCCCGTATGATCGCGCTCGCAATACAAAACAAAGTCAATCGCCTCCGCCGTCTCCGAACGCATAAATGCGTGGTTGAGATTGGGGCGGGCACTCAGGGCCAGATTTGAGAGTCGATTCAGAGCGTCCAATGCCGACTTCGCATGGATGGTGGAGAGCGTGCCGCCATGCCCTGTATTCATTGCCTGGAGCAAGTCGTAGCCGCATTCATTGCGGATTTCTCCCATGATGATCCGGTCGGGACGATGGCGGAGCGCGGCGGCCAGAAGCTCGCTGGGCGTGATGGCGACCTGGCCGGGAATCTCCTCAACAGCTTCCCATCGAACCGCGTTGGGATGTGATATTTTCAGTTCGGCAGGCTGCTCGATGATGACCAGCCGTTCGTCGGCGGGAATGTGGTCAAGGAACGATTTCATCAGGGTTGTCTTCCCCGATCCTGTCCCGCCGCTGATAATGCCGTTCTTCCGCTCCGCGATCTGGCGCACGACAGTATCCCGAACATGCTTCGGCATCGTACCCGACGCAATCAGCTCATCGGAGCTATACCAGCGGTTGAATTTGCGGATGGTAAGGGTTGGGCCGTTGATCGAAGATGGAGGCCCGACAACAGCCACGCGCGAGCCGTCCGGCAAGCGTGTATTCAGGATGGGATTCTGCGTCGTGAGGTCTTGTCCAAGAATGCGGGCGACCCGCTCTATCGCGGCCAGGAGGCGGTCGTTCGTGTAAGGGGTTTTGAGCGGGATATGCTGCACCACGCCGTTGCGATCTGCGTAGACGCCGGTAGTCCCATTAATCATCAGGTCCGAGATAGACGGGTCCAGCAGCAGTTCCCGTAACTCCTCGGGAAAGAACGGCAGAATCAGTTGGTAGCTCATCGCGTTGCTCCTGCGACTGGCTGCGCTGTCGCCCCCGGTGCGGCGCTGGTCGCGCCGGGGGCAATGGGATCAACCGAAACACGGTTCTCGTGAAACTCGGTAATGGTCAATCCGAGCGGATTGATCGTCTCGAACTGCGGAAAGACTTTCGCCTGGTCGCTGACCTGCTTGGGGTTCAGGTAGTAGGTCACACTGAGCATCCAATGCTCCGTCCTCGGCTCACGGGAATGGTCGGGAGGATAGAGCCTGTCAATCGCTACCAGCGCGGTCCCACGCGCAATCTTTGCATTCTGAATCGTCTGCACGGACATCGACGTAATCGTTACGTCTCGCACCTCCACATCGCTCTGCTCGATCTGTCCGGCCATGACCTGAGAGACCATGTGATTCTGGTTGTCCTCAGCCATCAACTGCGAGGCAAGGGACTGCGACAGAAAGTAGTAGTTCAGTGGATACTTGTTGGCAATCGTGTCGCGGCTGATGGTGTAGCGGTAGTTCGCCCAATCGGTGAGATAGGTACGGACCTCTCCCTCACGCGGACTGTAATCGAGATCGCTGTATTGGATGGCCTGAGCGCGGCCCATCTCGTCGATATGCACGTAGCGATTGACAATCGGGCGATGGGCTAGAGAGAAGTTGAGCCACATCGAACCGCAGAGCAATACCGTGCCACAACCGATGATGAGGCGGTATGCTTTTCGCTCGGCATAGTGCGAGGCATACACAGCATTACCGATATGGTCGGTCAGCAGCGATTGTTCCGGGGTAAGCTGCGCTTCAATGGGTATGGTGTGCGTGGACATGGGACGGATGGCTCCTTTCGCTGACGGCGCGGAGAACGACGCCGGTGTAAATCACACCGGCAATCAAAATGCCGATGGCAAAAAGTGCGAGCAAGACGCGCACGACCCGATCCAACCCAGTCGCACGCGCAAAGAAAAAGCCCATTAGAAATTCCCACATTGTCTATGCACCTCCCGATTTGAGTGCCAGCGTTCCCGCGATGCCTCCGGCCACTTTCGTTGCAGCGGAAGCTAATCCTGCAGCCCCTCCGAAGATGGCCTGCGTCATGCTCGGAATGAACAGCATGTTAATGATGAACGCGACGAAAACCATCAAGCAAGGGATAAGATTGGCAATCCACATCTCCATCGAATAGTTGCCGTTGAAGGTCTGCTGCAGGAAGCCATTCATGAATCCTGCCCACACGAAGATGAAGGCTGCGGCGACAGCTCGAATCATGGCGAAGCTGATGAGCACGTCGAGGAACTGGAAGAACTTGGCACGGAAGGTCTGCGTCATCAGGAGTGGAATAAAGATTGGACCGAATAGAGCGGTGACCCCGTACAGGATGAACGCGCTGCAATTGATGACGAAAAGGATCGCGGATGCGAGTCCAAGCATGAGCTGCACGACGATGTAGCAAAGGATTTCGATGGGAGCGGTGAAGGACGGAGTAGGCGTGCTGTCGCCTGCGGTCTTAAGCAATTGAAGAAACTGGTCCAGTGAGTGCTGATCGAAGGCGGAAACCATCGCCTGGGCGATGTAGGAAAAGAAGTGATTGATGCCGAAGCTCGCGCCTGGGAAAGGATTGACCCAATAGTTTTCGAGCAGACAGCACAGAATCAGGCGGAGGAGGAAGTTGGTGAGATCACCCGCGCGGACAGGGTGAGTATGGAAACGTAGCGTCATCCCAGATGTGTTCCAGTTGATGACCATGCTGATGAGTGTGAAGAGAGAGATGCAACTGAGTTCCGTGAGGCCAAGCTGGGTGAGCGCGCCGCCGTTCTGCGTCGTCAGATTGGTCAGGTTGTTGGTGAACTGATAGAGCCAGTCCACGCCGGAGCTTGTGCTCGGTAATGCCTGCGCCAACAATGCCACGGAAACCATATCGCAACTCTCTCTCAATTAGGGGATGTACTTCTGCCAGGTCTTGCCTTCATGGGCTGCTGCGGAGCTATGCCGCTTCCTGTCCTGCTCCACCCGTTGCCGAAACGCCTCATCCTCGGCCTTCCGTTCTTCGGCTTCCTTCTGCTGTTGCTGAAGGATGGCGGCAGCTCTTGCGGCGGCAGCGGCGGCCTTCGCCGTCTCGTGCCGCTGGTACGTCAACGCGCCTCCGATAGCGACCAGAGCCGCAAGAATGGCGAGTAGGATTTTGGTCTGGATCGCTTTCAGCATTGGTGTCTCCGTCATGGAAGATAGGTGTCCCATGTGCTGCTCTCGTTGGCGGCGCTTACGTCGTTGACGGCCCGCTGCTGCTGCACGAAGGCGGCGGTATTGAGGTCTTCGGCAGCGGCGTTACGACGTTGCATGTTGGCAACCGTCATCTGCGAGGCAAGGCACGACTGCAACGCACCCTGCGATTGCATCTCGGCCATCTTCTGCGCCTCGGCAGCATTGAGAAGATTGAGCTGCTGGACTTCACTGTTGGTGGAGTCGGAGCCATCGAATTGCTGCGAGAGCAGCGAACTGTTCGCCGTGGCATTTTCGCTTCTTCCCGCACGGTATTGGCCCACAGCCGTCAGGCAGTCGGGAGAGACCGAATCGGCGGTCTCGATCATGGCGAGCTGTGACATCCTGGCGGAGCCGGGAGACTGGCTCTGCAAGTACGAAGTCGCGCCACTGTTCATGGAAACCGTCGCCGCCTTCCACGCCGTGGTCGATGCGCTGGGCGAGTTGGTATTGAGGGCGATGCTCATGCCCGCCGTCTCGCCAAACATATTGGCGACGTTGACGTTCTCCAGCGTGTGAAGCGTCGTCTGCCACTGCTGCTTGACCGAGAAGTGGGCAATGTTGCTTTTGAGCATGTTGTACTGTGATTCCAGCGTCGTGAGCTGGGAGACAAGGCTCGCATAGCTGGTGGGATCGAAGACAATATCTCCGATGCCGAACAGCGCGAAGCTCGGCGTCGCGGTCAGCAGTAATGCTGCGCCCCCGATAAGCCATTTGCGGTTCTTTGGATTGATCTTCATATAACCTCCTGCGGGTTCGGTTGAACTACATGCACTGCGGACAGGTCGGGTACAGCTTGTCCAGGGAAAGTGATCGGACGTGAATTACGTTCTCGATGGCATTGGTGTACTCGCCATCGACCCGTGCCAATACACTCGTGCCTTTGGGCGTAGCTGCGAGCGCCGCTGCAAGTAAAGCAACCAGAAATGGTGTAGCCAAACTCGGCGAGCCAATCCGCGCGGTTGAGAACGAGAGCCACGGCAACCCGTTCGCCGGTGGATTGCACGGCCCAGGCGCTATGATCGCCGCGAGCGGCGTCCTGCGCCTTGCGAAGCAGATGTTCGTAGCGTCCATTCATGACTGTGCTCCTCTCTACAGCGTGGGATTGACGCGATGCTCCGCGTAAGACGGAATCAGAAGATCGGTGCCGATATACACGCGAGCGCGCGAGCCTTCTTTGAGTGTGATAATCGGCAGGCGGTTCAGGAAATGGTTGAGTACCTGTTCGCCTTCCACAGCGGACTGCTCGGAGATGCCATTGCGAATCTGCACTGACGGATCAAGGACACTTCCGTTATTGCCGATCTGCGCGAGACCGCCCAGACCGCCGATGGCTGCGGCAGCGGCGAACGCCTGCAAGTAGCCGTGATCTACCTTCGTAGCAAGGCCGGTCGTGCCGATCTGGTCGAGGCCAATGTACTTGGCAAACTCCAGCGAAAACCCATCGGGGCAGATAGCACGGTGGAAAGTGACGAACATCTTGCGCTGTTGGGCGTTTCCGACGCTTTGCACATCGCCGAGCAGCCGCGTGCCCTGGGGCAAAAGAAGCTGCTGGTGGTCGTGGGAGTACAGGTCTGTCGTCAACGAAACCATAATCGGTCCACTGAAACCGCCGTCAATATGATTCGTGACGACTCCCTCAAGAACGGTGCCCTCGAAGACTCGATACAGACGGCCATCGTAGGCGTCGAAGTCATAGGGAGCCATCGGGTTCGCTTGCTTGTCGGCTTTCGCCGCGACGCTTACGGGCTTTGCGGAAGCCGCGCCGCCGGCTGCGCCAGCAGCCGTCCCTTGTACGGCCTCCACTGTCGCGGTCGGGATGGTCGGGACTGCGGGCGTTGCCGTACTGCTCGAATGCTCGAAGTCGATAGCTACGGTGTCGCTGTTGATGGCGTCCTGTTGTTGCTTCTCCTTCGCAAGCTCCCTCTGTTTGGCTTCCGCCTGCGCTTCAGAGATGTTCGAGGTACGCTGCGGAGCGTTGGAGCTGTTGCCGTAAATGGAGTCACGCTGCGCGGCTGTCATGGGCGGCGCACCTGCGGACTCGGGACCAGGCACACCCTGTTCTGTCTGCAACTGTTGCATTGCGGCGGCCATCTCCTGCTGGTGCTGACGCTCGTCCGCGTCGCGCTGTGCCTGCAACCGTTGTTGTGTCTCGAAGCTCGTTACCTGCTGGGCGTTGGGCGCTGCTGGGCGCATGGGCATGGCGTTTGCAGGCGCGGCCTTCTTACTGCCACTCAACAGGCTGGAGAGATTGGCGATGCCGATGAGCGCAACGATGGCGACCAACGCAATCACTACCGGCATACTCTTCCGCAATGGGGGCTTTGCCTCTGGCTGCTCGGGCACAGTGGCAGGGGTATTTTCGTTAGGCTCCGGCATGGCTAGTTCCTCTCTCCCGTCCGGTGAAACTCCACCTTCTGCTTGCCGATGGCGAGATAGCCGTTGTCCAGCTCCTTCGGCACGGTGTACAGACCGTTCGAGAAATCGAAGTTGATGAGCGAGGGCTTTTTGTCCTTCACCTCATACAGAGCTGGTGTCTCCTGAAACTGGCCGCGTAGATATGTGAACTTGTCATCACGCCATATCTGTTGAAGCCCGAGTTCTTTGCCCTTCGACTGATCCCAGGTGTAGTCGAAGTGCAGCGAGCCGGGATACTGGCTGCGGTAGGTCTCTTCTTTGGCTGCCTCTGCCTTCTGCGCGGTCAACTCAGCGGCCTTCGCGGCTGCGGCATCCTGCTTCACCCTGTCCAACTCGGAGGCAGGCACGAAGACGGGCAACTCGACCAGCTTGTCTTTCGCGGCTTTGTCCGTCGGCGTGATGAAGACTTTGGAATCGAAGTGGGGATCTTCGTCACTTGAGACTTCCCGAAGCTCAAGCGTGTATTCATTGCCATGATCAGAGACGATATGCACGTCAGTCGTGCTGTTTGCTACCTTCGGCTTGATGCTGATGAAGCGGCTGGCGACATGGCCGCCGTCGAACACCCAATCCACCGTGTCACCGGCGAAGACGTTGGCGACTTTCTCCTCGGCAGGGAGGACGATCAAGGTTGACTGGAGCAGTGCGGCTCGAATCACAGGAGGCGTGGCAGCCTCGGACACGGCGACCGTGCGCGGTGCATTCGGCGAGAACGGATGTGGTTCCGTAGCCGCGCAGCAGGTTATAGAGGCAGAGGCCAGCGCAAGTCCGGCAGTGATGGCGATGGGGATGAGTGGCTTCATGATACTGGCCCTTTCGGTGATTGGATTGGCTACACAGTCTCTCCCTGGGCAAAGCGTGCAATGCCCTCGGAGAGTCCATACTTGGCAATCAATTTGGACCGGCGCACCCGGTCCTTCGGTTTGGTGGAGAACGCCGCATAGCTGCGGCTGTCGAGGTTGAGGATGACGACTTTGGTAAGACCGTCCCGGCGCATGTAGAGCGCCTCGCGGTCTTGCAGGCTCTCAAAGAGAGCAAGCATCTGCTCATTCATCTTGAACAGCTGGGCATACTTCTTCCTGTTGAATGTTGCGTCCTTCAGGAACAAAAACGACGTGCAGGAATTCACGATGCTGTCGGCGTTCTCACCCAGATCGTCGACAGACTGGCCGATCATGGTGACGCCGCCAAGGTTTTTGCGGACGGTCTTGATGGAGGCGAGCGCACCATCCAAGAGCTGCTTATTCTTCATCGAAGAGAAAATCTCTTCGATCAAAATGTGCTTTGGCACGCCAAGATTCGCAGGGTCATACAACACGTCATTGATACGCCGGAGAAGCCATACCATGAGCGGTTCGATGAGGTCGGCATACTGTTCGTTGTTCACGCCCTGGAAGTCGAAGCATTGCAGCCGCGATAGCGAGAGACCGTCTTCCACGTTGTCAAAGATGGCGCTGTAGACACCTCGCCCAACCCATTTCGACAGGTAGCGGTCGAGCTTCTTGGGCAGGAACAGATTCGACAGACGCCGATTTTCGGGGTCGAGCAGGTACATATCCTGCACGCCCTTGTGAATTACATCGTCGTCCTCCGGCTCCAGTTCCGCGCCGCCGTTAGCGAGTAGGAGTTTGACGAAGGAATACAGAAACTTGATATTGCTTTCGGTCGGCTCCAGAGCAAATGGATTCACACGCGGACCATCTTTCCCTACACGATCAACCCGCCCGCCGTATAATTCGACAACGCTCTCGTAGCTGCCGCCGATGTCGAAAATATAAGTAAAACCGCCATATTTCTGCTCAAGCGCGATGATCTGGTTCCCATGAACTGACTTGCCGGTTCCTGTTGGCCCGATGATGAGCATGACGCGCACGCCATCCACATACACGTCCTGAAAGAACGGCGTCCGTGTGCGCGTCTCAAGGACGTTGAGATATTCCGCATCCAAATCTTCGGAGTGCGGATGGCCGATGTGTGGAGCGAATACGGAAGAGAGCCGTGCGTGATGTTCCTCCGACAGCCACAGCGGGAAGACATTGAACTTGTGATTGCCTGGGAACATCGCATAGAAAGCGGAGAGATTCCCAAGCGTCTCTTCCATCACTTGCGCTCGTGCATCTACGAAGAGCCGATGGACTGCAGGGACGGTATTACGTAGCTGCTCCGGACTGCGAGCTGCCAGCAGCAAGCGGAGCGAGTATTCGCCTTGCGCTTTCTTGTCCAGTTCGCGGATGACGAGGCTCAAGTCATCGACGCTGCTGTTCGCGGCCTTCGCACCCGCACCCGTTTCGAGCGAAGCCGTGTCATGCCCACTCATCACCCGCGTCAGAACGCCGACTTTGAAGAACGAGATGAACTTCTCCTGCGCGTCGATCTCGCTGCGGGCTGCGGCGCTGGATTTGGGCCTCCATGTCGAGCACAACACGCTATCGCAATCGAGCGTCAACAAACCGGAGAAGAGGCAGGGACGCGATGCCTCGGGCGTCGTCTTGAGCGAAAGCATTTGTACATGACGTTTGCCGACGCGCAGGTACTCGCTGTGCCACGTAACCGGGTTCTTCACGATCTGCCGGTCTATGCCGGAGTCGGATCGAGGCAGGTCATCGCCTGCCCATTCCTCAAGATTGAACAGGTAGCTGAAAAACTGAAAGGTCGCGTTCTTATCGAGTAGCCGCAACCCAATCGCGTTGCCGAGATGCGACTCCAGAATGGTCGCTGTCTTTTGGAGGTCAGCAAGCATCCGTGATGTGTCCGCGACGTTCTCCTGCGGCTTGCGCTCGATCGCCTTCAGCGTCGACGGCTCCAATGTGAGGCACCAATGCAGGTCTATGCGTCGGAAGCCTGCTTTCTCCTCAAGGAAGGCCAGTCGGTCATTCACGAAAACCTCAGTGACGGAATTGCTGTACGTTTTCTGACGTGGCAATTCAAAGCCGGACATGACGCGGGTGTACTGATACAGGCACGAACCTTCAGGAAGTCCGCGCAATGCGCCTTCAATCGAGCGAATCCTCGAATCAAGCTCCTGATCCGTCAATCCCTCCTCATCAATTCCTCTGAGCGCAAACAGGCATCCATACCCGCCGCCCTTGAGAGCGAAGATATTCGGCCCGACAAAGCGCGAGATCGGCACGATGCTGCACGCGGCTCCGGCCTTGGCGAACCACGGAACGTATTTGGCTTGCTCAGTGTTTGCGCGGATCATAGTAGGGCCTCTGACTGAGGCTCAGGCCCCAGAGTTGGAACATCTTCGGGTGCTTACGGACAATGAGCCACGCGCCTACGGCAAGCGTGGGGAACGCCAGCATCGCCAGCAGGCGAAACCCAACGAGGAAAACCGTTACGCAGACGAAGACAATCGCCATCCATGCTGTGAGGTCGAGGCCGAGTTTGGCTCTCGGACGATTCAGCGCTTGGTTGATTGGTAACGGCTCTCCCCGCTTGGTCATGGGCGCACCTCACATGGACTGGCCGGTTAGAGAACCGATCCAGCCCGCGCCCCATCCCAGGACTCCAGCACCAAATAGCGCACCGAATAAGCCGGGTATAGCATCCTGAAAACGTCCACTCATCATGCGGATTCCCGCAAAAATGAGTCCGCCGAGACAGATGACGGCCCCAGCGTACATGGCGAAAGTTTTAAAGGTTGACATCAGCGTTTGCGCCCCGGAGAAATCCATCGTTCCCTGGGCGTGGGCAACACCGCTGCTTACGCCGGCAAAGGCGAAAGCAATCAGCGTTGGCCCCATGACGTGTGCTGCGTCGAGTAGCTTTCGATGAAGTTTGTTGGTTTGGAAATAGGAACGAAGTGGCATCGGCATTCTCCTGATGGCATGTTTTCGTACCGCCATGTCACGGAAAGTAGGCCGATTTCTCTCGCTCGTCCAAGACGTATTTTCTATAACACCCAAAGTTCGACTTATAGAAGCATCGCAATCAGCCGATTAGCTTCAATTGCTGCGGTCGAACTCTCTCTGGACGGGGCTGCTTTCGCTTGGGAGTGAGACCGTTTTCTCTGAGATATTTCTCCAGAAGAGGAAGAGCGATGTGGGCGCTCTCTTTGCTGGTCACGAATGCCGTGTCTGCGGTCCAATTCACACCCGCAATCGGACGGGTAATGAGGCCCGCTTCCAATGCGGAAAGCTGGTCAATGAGAGCAAGGCCATAGTTCTCTTTGACCATCCATTGCATGTCGAAAGGTGTAGCTGCTGAGTTTGCGAAATTCGTTGGAATTCCAACCTCGGCGAACATCTCCAACAGGCGGGAGTGCGCGGCGGGATGCAGTTCTGGATCACGGAAAATTTTGATTCGAGGAGCGGCTTCGTGAATATCAATCTGTGCTTTTAAAACGAGAGGATCGTCTGCCCGCATACAGAGGGCCAACGGAGACTGTGCTACCTGAACAACCGTCCATAGGTCTCGATCAACCGGCAGGGGAAGAATGGCGCAATCGAGTCCGCCGTGGCCGAGTCGTTGCAGCATGTGCGATGTGTCTCCGCTGGATAGCTGGGTCTCACAGGAGGGAAAGAGTTCTTCATAGGCGAGGCGAAGAGCCTGCAAGAGAAGCGGGTTGATGAATGGAGAGAACCCGAGCCGCAGTGGAGGCACTTGATGGTTGTATATGGCTCGCGCCATCGCAAAGACTTCGCGGCGTTCTGTTAAGACCTTGCGTGCCCAGTTGAGAATGAGTTCGCCAGGAGAAGTAGGAAAGACCCCATTGCGTCCGCCACGAATGAAGATCGGAAATCCCACATCCTCTTCGAGCGCCCGAACCTGTTGACTCACTGCGGGCTGCGAACGATAAACCCGCTCGGCAGCCTTGGTAAAGTTTTTTCCCTCGTAGATGGCAAGCAAGTATTCGAGATGGCGAAACTCCACGAAATCTGACATGGCCCTGGTACTCCACTGGCACAATAAGGTCCCACAGTCCACATAGGGGCTGTGGATAACTAATCATTCTTCCGCGTACCACCGCAGTCAATTAGGAACCAATAAGTCTCTAGCAACTATACGAGGTAACTAGGCACTTTTTAGTGCCCACCATTTGCCGAGCCATAAGTGAAACTTTGGGCAGTATTGGTAAGAAGTATTGGACTCTGAAGAAATCCCCGAGCACTCTTGGATACGAATGCGTTCATCGCTGGGAACGGCTCTAGCGATGCATTCAGACGAACATAATCTCGCAACGATGTGAGGTTCCAATGCCTTCAGAGTTTTCTCACGACACCAATCCGAGCGCAGTGCTCAAGAAGCCCCCATCCAGTGCCACCGCAACGATCCCCGAGCGGCTGCTTGACAGTGACGAAGCCGCAGCCATCATGAACTGCCATCCGAAGACCTTACAGAAGCTTGCTCGTAAGGGCGTCGTGCGGGGAGTCCACGTAGGGAAGCTCTGGCGTTTTCGTGCTTCAGTCATTGAGGAGTGGATTCAGCGTCAGTTAGCGAGCTAATCCACAAGACAAATAGTCTCGACCTCTGCCCGGCGTAGCGGTACCCTAGATACAGCCATCCGTTACGCCTGAGACGGGAGAAAGAATGTCAAGGCGAACACGGTATCAGAATGGAAGCGTGCAGCGTGAAAATCGGCGGAACGGCCCGGACGTATGGGTGTTTCGCTGGTGGGAGCCTGGCTCTGATGGTGAAAGCAAGCGGAGGAAAGCAATCGTGGGGACTATCCTCACCTTGCCGACCGAAGCGATAGCCCTCAAAGCAGCTCGCGCGTTGCGCATCGACGCTAATGCACAAACCCCGCAGGCAGAGAGCGGGCCGGAAACAATTGCTGAACTGGTTGCTCACTATCGGCTGAAGGAGTTGAAAGAGGACAGCCACAGTCGGAAGTCGTTTCCTACACGAGCTGCCTATCGAAGTTATCTGGACAACTGGGTATTACCTCGTTGGGGTGAACTCAGACTGGATCAGATCAAGCCCGTTGCAGTCGAAGAATGGCTGGATGGGATCAAGCGGGCCAAAGCAACACGAGCCAAGATTCGGAACCTCATGAGTGCTCTTTACCATCACGCGATGCGCTACGAATGGACGGATAAGAATCCGATCAAGCTCGTGCGTCAGAGCGCGAAGCGGGAACGCATTCCTGATGTTTTGGAACTCGCAGAACTTCAGCTCCTTCTCACCAAGCTCGATACACGGGAACGCACACTTGTTCTGCTGGCGGCTGCCACCGGACTGCGTGTGAGTGAATTGCTGGGTATCCGGTGGGACGATGTGGACTTCGACAACCTTGAGCTGCGTGTGATCCGATCGATCTGGCATCAGAAGATCGGAGACTGCAAAACAGAAGCCTCCGCCAAGCCGGTTCCACTCGACGGCTACATGGCGGAAGATCTGCTTCAGTGGCGAAAGAAGAGTCCTTATCCAATGCAGGGAGATTGGGTCTTCGCCAGCCCGACCATGAAAGGGGAACAACCTTACTGGCCGGACAATCTGATGAAGCGGTACATCAAGCCGGTCGCAAGGGCGAACGGCATTTACAAGAACATCGGCTGGCACACCTTCCGCCACACCTTCGGCACACTGCTGAAGGCCAACGGGGAAGATGTGAAGACGGTACAGGAGCTTTTACGGCACGCGAATAGCAGGATCACACTGGATGTCTACACGCAGGCAGTGGGTTCCAACAAGCGGGCCGCGCAAAGCAAGGTTGTAAGGATGATGATTTCCGGCGTGGGTCTGAACGCGGATGAGATGGACCCGCAAAAAGCTCGTATTGGAGCTTAATGGACCTTTATTGGACCCGGATTTGCTTGTCACTTAGGTCCCATATATTCCGTAAGTCTTTTGGAATGTATGGCGGGGACGACGGGGCTCGAACCCGCGACC
>Ga0208849_1000572_pt1 | contig 33355 bp, 29 predicted proteins | sample NGESurdeep072012_10_FD_184470 | JGI IMG/M metagenome (GOLD analysis project Ga0208849, IMG submission 184470) | Arctic peat soil microbial communities from Barrow, Alaska - NGEE Surface sample 53-3 deep-072012 (SPAdes) | ecosystem: Environmental > Terrestrial > Soil > Wetlands > Peat ... | reverse complement strand
TCGAGGAGGTCGTCCGCGAGAGCCACAATTATGCGGCTCCGAGAAATACGTACGGTTGCCGCAGCAGACGGAGCTGAAGAAGTCGATCCTGCACAAGATGGGCAAATTCGTTCCAGCGGGTAACCGTTGAATCACGCGCTACACCCTTGGGGGAGTCAACAAACAACTTGACATAGACCGCCGGGTCGCCTGTGGAGTCGTCCCCGGTGGCGATGCTGATACTGCGGTAGAACTTCGGCAGCTTACCCTCGCTGCGCAAGGCTTCTATCAACTCATCCGCAAGCATTTGCCAGAGCCGACGCGTATCTTCCTGACTCAATGGGCTGATCATACTCAGGGGCAAGGAGGTTTCCGGGCCGGTGGGACCGTCGGGCGATGTGGCACGGAACTTGGCTAGTCTGGCGCCCAAGTCCACTTGTACCACTTCCAAGCGACCGTAGTGGCCCTGTGCCGCTATCCGCGGACCCGGTTGCGAGCGAGTCATTCGATTTGCGGTAGCCCGCGCCATGCGCTAAGTGTAATACGTTTCCACAGGAAGTAAAATTCGCATTTTATCCAATTAATTTTTCTTTCCAATCTATTACAGATTCTGCCATACTTATACGTGCCCACCAGGTACGGCCAATCCCAAAAAATCAATAAGAGGTTGCATTCATGTCGGCAAAGTATGTCTTCGTGACGGGTGGAGTTGTGTCCAGTTTAGGCAAGGGACTGGCGGCGGCTTCAATCGGTTGTCTTTTAGAGAGCCGCGGTCTCCGCGTCAACCTCATGAAATTCGATCCCTACCTCAACGTCGATCCTGGAACCATGTCGCCCTTCCAACACGGCGAGGTCTTCGTCACCGACGACGGCGCGGAGACCGACCTCGACCTCGGCCACTACGAGCGATTCACCCACGCGCCGCTCTCTCGCGACAACAACTACACCACCGGCCGCATCTACGAGCAGATTATTTTGAAGGAGCGCCGCGGCGACTACCTCGGCAAAACTGTTCAGGTCATTCCCCACGTTACCAACGAAATCAAGAACGCCATGCGCAAGGTCGCCGCAAACGGCGCGGATGTCACCATCGTAGAAATCGGCGGCACCGTCGGCGACATTGAATCCCTCCCGTTTCTTGAGGCCATCCGCCAGATGCGCCAGGAGCTCGGCCGCGAAAACACCGTCTTCGTTCACCTCACGCTCGTTCCCTGGATCGCCGCCGCGCAAGAGCTCAAAACGAAGCCCACGCAGCACTCCGTCAAAGAACTGCTCTCCATCGGAATTCAGGCCGACGTTCTCCTGTGCCGCTCCGACCGTGCCCTTAGCCGCGACATCAAGCAGAAAATCGCAGCCTTCTGCAACGTCGAAGAAAAGGCCGTCATCGGCGCTAAAACCGTGCCTTTCATCTACGAAGTCCCGCTTGGCTTTGCCGAAGAGGGTGTCGACTCGCTCATCCTCAAATACCTCCACAAGGATGCGCCCGAGGCCGATCTCGCACCGTGGCGCGAGATCGTTGAGCGATGCCATCACCCCAAAGACGAAGTCTCCATCGCCATCGTCGGCAAATATGTCGAATACGAAGACAGCTATAAGTCGCTCAAGGAAGCGCTCACCCATGGGGCCATTTCACAGAATTTAAAACTCAAAATTCACTGGATCGAAGCCGAAGGCCTCGAGTCATCCGGCTCCGACGACCGCAGCTACGAATCGCAGCTCGAAGGTTTTGACGGTATCCTCGTCCCCGGCGGTTTTGGCAAGCGCGGCATCGACGGAATGTTGAATGCCATCCGCTACGCCCGCGAGAAAAACGTGCCCTACTTCGGTATCTGCCTAGGCATGCAAACCGCCTGCATCGAGTTCGCGCGCAACGTCTGCGGCCTCAAAGACGCCAACTCCAGCGAGTTCGATCCCGCAACCGAGCACCGCATCATCTACAAGCTGCGCGAGCTGCTCGGCGTTGAGGAAATGGGCGGCACTATGCGCCTCGGTGCTTGGGCCTGCGAGCTCCAGCCAGACTCGCTCGCCGCGCGGGCTTACGGAGTGACCGACATCAGCGAGCGCCACCGCCACCGCTACGAATTCAACCGCGAATACGAAGCCCTGCTCACGGGCGCCGGCCTGCGCATCTCCGGCGCAACTCCCGACCAGACCTACGTCGAGATCGTCGAGATTCCCGGCCATCCCTACTTCCTCGGCTGCCAGTTCCACCCCGAATTCAAATCCAAGCCCCTCGAGCCCCACCCGCTCTTCCGCGAGTTCATCATCGCCAGCTACAAAAACCGTTTGCAGCACACGCAAATCGAAGCGATCGCCAGCCACGTCGTCCAATAGAATTGCGAACGATTATCGAGACTCATGGTTACCGAAACGCATCAGGGCTCTGGTCTGTACACCGCTTGTTAGCCCCGATGGCCCGCAGCGCTACGCTAGGACGGGAAAGAGCTCCGATCTGGACGCGCTGTAAGTTTTTCGGATTTCGCTCGCCCAAGCCAATGCGGTTGCGAGTGGGTAAACGGGATTGTTCGTCCGCGCGGGGAAACCATCGTAGGTACGGCCGTCAAGCGCCCGCCCAGCGCGCTTCTTGCGAACGCCTCCCCATTGCTTGAAGAAGAAGGGAATCTCGGCGCCCACACACTGGTCGCGGATCGAAGTCACCCACTCTCTTTCTATCGGTCTCGCGCCAGGCCCGCTCTCACCACCAACGATCACCCAATGAATGCCGTCAAGGCGCAAGCGACCAAGCCCCTCAAGTAATGGCTCTATAGACAAAAATCTCACAGCGGCGGGCGACGCCTGAAGGTCGCGAAGGCGGGGAAGTCCGTGCTGCTTGTTCTCAACGCTGACACCCCACCAAATATGCTCAGAACTCGCAGCGAATCTCAATCTCTCCTTAAGAAGACTTGCCATTCGGGCAGAACGTTTTGTGAGCACTTGGTATGTGTGCCATTTTGCTCTCACCATTACGGTAGCAACTGCCTCGATGAACTCGTCGGGAACCCCAGGGTGAAAGAGGTCGCTCATCGAGTTCACGAAGATCATCTTGGGAGTTTGCCAGCGCAGCGGCTCGGCCAACTTCTCCGGAACCAATCTTAAATCGAACCCCTGCCCGTATGGATGCGCTGGAACCCCACGAAATCGCTCAGCAAATACTTCCGCATAACAGTGCTTGCAGCCGGGGCTGACCTTCGTGCACCCCCGTACCGGGTTCCATGTTGCATCAGTCCACTCAATCGTCGAATGTTCAGCCATCGTTCACCCCCAGGAGAAACTTTGCTGATCTGTGCCGTACTTGAGTACTTCGTCCCAGAACTGATATGCCACTTGATTTCGCGAGAAGAGAGCCAGGTAGTACAGGGGCAAGTTTCTTTCGTCGGATCTGACGAGCTTCATCCGGTGCGTCGGTACGTCTAAATAACCCAGAGATTTCATACTGAGGGCAAACTCAGCGGCAAGGAACTCTCTAAATTTCTTCCTCCCGCCGGGAAACACTTTCCATCTATCGAGCCAGGTAGTATTCCCCAAGGCTTCGCTGATCTTCGGATTATTGCCATCCACATAATGATCGTAGTTGCGACCAGCATCCATCCCGACCGCCAGAAGAACCAGGAAATCGACAAAACCATCGGACAGTCTTCGAATCGTCTCGAATTTAATGCCAAAGTCGAATGGATCGACAAGGCACAAACTCAGCACCCTATTTGTTTTTGACGCCCGGGGAATTGCGCCGCAGATTTTCGCGATCTCGTGATCGCAATTGCCAAGAACGTAGGTTACGTTTGCTTCGGGGGCTATCCGCTCGGTGCGCGTTCTAAGCGCAGCCAATAGTGATTCATTTTCGTCGCAGAAAATGTATTTATCGAAGGGGCAGAGCAAATCAAGTGCCAGCACTGGCGATCCCTTTACTCGAATGTCAGTACCTCGGATCTGGCTATGTCCACCCCGGCATAGAGATCGATGTAGACTCGCTGTTCCCATTTGTTTGTCATGCCCGTCGCGAACAGTTGATCGTAAAGAGAAATCAAACGGTACTTCGTGTCTGCCCACTTGCCCACTTCGCCGCAGGTGAGTCCATCGTTCTCAACGCGCAGATCATCGAGCGGACTTGCCATCAGCGGCACCCCACAAGAATGCCCATGATCGAAACCCAGCTTCGATCAATGTGATATTCGCCTTGCGTTCGTCTCGGAGTCAACGTTAATTCACCCCAAATGTCGAGCGAGTAATCAAGAAGCATACGCCTTGTAAGCTACCTCGCCCTCACGGAAACCCGACGACCTCATCACCGCTCTCGTGATCGGCTTCGAGCGATTCTTGCTGCCCGGGCTCCGCAATCCGTCCCGCCAGATCCGGCGCCACCCTCCGGAAATGTCTCAAATTCCAGGTGTAAATCCGTTCCGCACTCGACTTGCGGGCGCACGCGATATGCAACGCATCGTAAATCGTTCCTCCTGTCAGGCCCAGGGTCGCGCAAGACTGGAGGGTCTCAATGTACTCGTTTGAAGTCAGCGCAACAGGGACGATTCTTCGCAGGAACACCTCCAGCGCCAGCATCGCATCGTTTCCTGAAACGCGAATTCCCTGTGGCATGGATGTAACCGAGCTGTAGAACTCTGCCAAAGTGTGGGCGCTCACGGCAGTTTCCTTCGCCTGGCACCTGTTCCACAATTCCTGGCTTGGCACATGATGAACATGATCGACCTGCGCGATTGCAACCAGTACAGAGGTATCGAGGAAAATCACTCGTCCTCCCGATCCAAGCCAAGAATGCGCCGCTCACGCTCCAGTCTCGTCTGCGCGATGGACTCATTCACCATCTCAACCGTGACCTTCTGAGAATTCGACCTGTCGGCGGAGAAAATCAAGGGAGTCCCATTTTCGATTACAACCCTGGCTTCAGCAGCATCAGGTGTAAGGGAGAGCTGGTCGCCGGCGCGCTCCAGCTTCAGTCGCGTTCCGGGCCGCAGGCGCAATGCGTCGCGAAACTTCTTAGGCACTACAATCCGGCCCGCTCGGTCAATCTCTACAATGGCATTCATGATGCCATTATACCATATAGAATGGTATTTAATATAAATCACCTGTTATCAGTCAATTGCTCGTATTGCCGGTCATTATCAAGCAAATCGTGTCCCTAAGTCAGCTCCATCATCGCCTTTTATCGAGACATTTATCTCCCGTCCAAGCCCCTTTCAAACGATCCTGACGCCAAACTCGTCTAATGCCACTGGAAGCCTGACTTTGAAGTGTCCTTTTTCGAGCTGGAATTCGATGAATAAACGCTTCTTCGATAGCTTTATGCGGAGCCGTCTCCGCGCTTATTGGCATCTCATGGACAAGTGCGGTACGCCCGCGCAAAAACCTCCTTACGGGTCATTGACAATGATTTCGCCACGGGCCTATCGTGTGAAAGTTTTGGGGAATGAAAGGAAGGAATATCTAAATGGTTGCCTATTTCCAGCTTCAGCCTGCTGAAGCGGAGTTGCAAGACTTGGCAGAACAGTATTGGCAAACCGGCGGTGAGAAAGAACACGAGCTTGAAAAAGCCGCTTTTGAAGCTGGAGACGCCATTCGAAATGGGGATTATTCGCTGGCCAACCTGGAAGCGATTGTGCGCTGGAAGTCCGAGCGCGCCGTACAGGTCCTCATCGGAAACAGCAACGAGACGATCCGCCGTGCCTTGGCCCTCGCCGCGTCTCCTGAGTCTTCAACTGAAACCGCAGTGAACGCATTGACAGAACTGCACGGCCTTGACATTGTCCTGGCCTCGGCTGTCCTGGCCGCAATCTTCCCCGAGCGCTACACGGTGCTGGACTTCCGCACCCTTGAAGCTCTCGGCCACGCGCGTCACGACGTCCGCTTCTACGAGGAATATCTGGCCTTCTGCAAGCGCCTCGCCGAAAGTAATATCGTCACGCCGCAAAACGAGCTTCCCGCACCCACGCCCCTGCGCACGATTGACCGCGCACTGTGGGAGTGGTCGCGCAGCCACGCCGAGTAGCGGCGAACTGCAGTCACCGGCAAACTTACGCGCTCTATCCCTCTTTCTGAGGGGAGAGCGCGCACACCTCGGGCGCAAATCACGGTAGCCTCTTCCTCAGACCGCTATCGGCCCAGACCTATCTCCGAGCTATCCATGACCTAAATTGGTTCTTGCGAGTTATCAGCGCCAGAAGCTGACAGCTGACCCCTGACCGCCGATAACGAGCCCCTGTACAATCTCCCTCGTGAGCAGTTCTTTTGAGATCGGGCCGGTGCAAGTGGGCGCAGGGCAGCTTTTCTTGATCGCCGGCCCCTGCGTCATCGAGTCCGAGGCTCACACGCGTTCCATCGCTGAAGCCGTTCAGCGCATCGCCGCCGACCTGTCCATTCCATTCATCTTCAAAGCCAGCTACGACAAGGCCAACCGCACCAGTGTCAAAAGCTTCCGCGGTCCCGGCCTCCAAGAGGGCGTGCGCATCCTCGGTCGCCTGGCCAAGGACACTGGCCTTCCCGTCCTCACTGACGTTCACGAGCCGGCCCACTGCGAAGCCGTTGCAGAAGCCGCCGACGTGCTCCAGATTCCCGCTTTCCTCTGCCGTCAGACCGACCTGCTCGTCGCAGCCGGCAAAACCGGGCGCGCCGTCAACATCAAGAAAGGCCAGTTCGTTGCTCCATGGGACATGAGCCACGGCCTCGAGAAAGTCCGCTCCACGGGCAACGAGCGCGTCTTCCTCACCGAGCGCGGTTCCTCGTTCGGCTATAACAACCTGGTCGTCGATTTCCGCTCCCTCCCCATCATGCGCCGTCTCGCACCCGTCGTCTTTGACGCTACTCACTCAGTGCAGCAGCCCTCGGCGGCCAACGGCATCAGCGGTGGCCAGCCCGAGTACATTCCGCTGCTCGCGCGCGCCGCGGTCGCGGCTGGTATAGACGGCCTCTTCCTCGAAGTCCACAACGATCCGCACAACGCCAAATCCGACGGCGCCAACGCCCTCGACCTCAAGCTCCTCAAGCCCCTACTTGAAAAGCTCCTCGTCATCCACGCAGCAGCGGGCTAGGCAACCGAAGATTTAGATAGCACGAATCTCCAAAGTCTTGCCCAACGCCTTCAATGCCCCGGCGATTCCATCGATCTTAGTCGTGTGGCGCAAGTCAATCAGCCGCGTCACTTCCTGTGGCGTCACGCGCAGCCGTCCCGCTAATGCTGCAGGCCGCACCTTCTGGCGGATCATCTCGTTCAGAAGAAGCACCTTCGCCGACACGCTGGCGGGCAATTCAACCAAACGCTGGCCACGTTTGGGCCGCGATGGCATAGGAACGCGCCGGCCCTCCTCAAAATAAAAATCTAGCGCGGATTCCAGAGCGTCTGCTGCATGGTGCATGGCGTCGTCAACGTTATCCCCCTGAGTAATCGCTTCGGGAATATCGGGGAACGTGACGACAAAGCCGCCCTCTTTAGCGCGGGCAAACTTTGCGGGAAATCTCATTTTGCCGTCTCCTATTTAAGTCCGAGCTGCTTTTTGATCCCTTGCAGCGTTCCTGTTTTCATATCCTTCGAATGCATAGGCAGCACGGAAATCTTTCCGTTGAGTTCCACTCTCAGATGGCCGCCCTTGCCGGGCTTGAAGATTGCGCCCTGCATCGCAAGCCACCGCTTAAACTCGCTGCTCTTCACTTGCTGTCCTCACTATAAGCAATTTTGCTTATTCCGTCCATTGCGGGCTATGCCATGAATCATGGCGCTTTCCCGCACCCCGCCATCCCCGCCGTTGTCTTTCCATCCAGCACAAAGCACGAGATCCCATTCACGTCCGTTCGCAGCGTCCGCACATGCGCCTCCTGCAACTCCTCCAGCACCTCCTCTCGTGGATGACCATACCGGTTACGCAGCCCGCTCGAAATCACGGCCCATTGCGGGGCAACGCGCTTCAAAAACTCCGGCCGCATCGAAGTGATGCTGCCATGATGCCCAACTTTTAGCAGTGTGCTCGCGAGTCCTTGCTCAGCCAGCATCGCCTGCTCAATCGGCGCCTCTGCGTCGCCTTCCAACATCACTGAAGTTGCTCCATATCCCACATGCAGCACCAGCGAATCGTTATTCGATGGCTCCGCACCCGGCTTGTAATCGCGAAATGGCGCCAGCACGTTCACCTGCGTGTCTCCAAAACTGAAGGCCTCGCCGGCGCGAAAACTCCGCACCTTCACATTCAGCGCCGCGGCCTCATTCAGCAGCGCGTCATACGCTCCAAATCGCGGATTGTTTCCCACCCAAAGCTCATCGGGATGAAAGTTCCTCAGCACCGCAGGCAATCCGCCCATGTGGTCGGAGTGCGCGTGGCTCAGCGCCACTACATCCAGGTGCCGAATTCCCCGCGCCCACAACGCCGGCGACACCACCTCTTCGCCAATGTCAAAATCCTGTGGGGCCTGCTTCGGCCCTCCGCCAAATCCCCCTCCATCGATCAGGAGAGTTTTTCCGTCCGGCGTGATCACCAGCAGCGAATCGCCCTGTCCCACGTCGATCGCCTCCATCAGCATCGCGCCCTTCGGCCGTTCTACCGGTCGCGGCATCACCGCCGTCAGCGCCGCAATCGCCAACGCCGCCCATGCGCTGCGGCGCATCCCGGGTGTCCCGCGCCGCATCCAGCGCGGCCCGCGTCCCAGGCTCTCGTGTGCCAGCACAATCGCCGCCCCCAGCAGCGCGCAACACACCGCCGACTGCCACAGCAATGGATTTGGAATTCGAAAATCTCCCAGCGCCATCGATCCGAAAAGATGTACCAGCCCCACTCCAAAATGCATTACCAGCGCCACCACCATCGCCGGAACCACCGCTGCCGCCGGCCACACCACCAGCAAGAGCAGCGTGAGCAGAGCAGCCGGCATCAGTACCACCAGCAACGGCAAAATCAACAGGTTCACCGGCAGCGCAAAAATCGTAATGCGGTGGAAGTAGACCGCCATCGGCAGTGTCATCGCCAGCTCCACCACGCACGAAATCACCACCAACTCGGCAAAACGAATCGCGAATCTCACGCTCCACGGAAAAATTCGCCACGCAATCAGCATGTTTCCTGCCAGTTCCATCCGCTCCGCAACTATCCGCATCATCACGCGATACTCCGCCAAAGGTGGCGCGAGCTTGATGTCAATCTCCACCAGCCGCAGGTCGCGCATCGCCGTCAAATAAGGATGAATCGTCCCCTGCAGCAGCGGCGCCGCCACTCCGGCAATCGCGATAACCGCAAGCAGTGTCATTTGCAGGCTGCTGTCGAACAGGCTCCGCGGACTCACCACTAGCAAACACAGCGCCGCAAACCCAATCGTGTTCAGCGCGTTTCGTTCCCGATACACCAGGCGCCCAACCAGATAGAGCGCCACCATCCACAGCGACCGCTGCACCGGCGTCGCAAATCCGGTGAAGAGCGCATACGCAAACGATGCAGCGATCGTCAAAATCGTCGCCGGCACGCGCGGTACGTGCAGCCGTCGCGCGAACCACAAGATGCATGCGGCGACGATCGCCAGATGAAACCCTGAAACCACCAGCATGTGAAAAGATCCGGTGCGCTCAAAGCCCACACGCAGCGCGTGCGTCAGATACGTGCGGTCGCCCGCCACCATCGCGGCCAGCATCGCGGCATCGTCCCCGCTCAGCCGCAACGGTGCTGGCAGCTTTCTCATCGCCGCGGGCAGTGCCAGCAGTCGCGTAGTCGACGCGCGCTGCCACCCGTTCACCCTGCACGCCAGAAACGCGCCCGGCTCCGCGCTCAGCCGCTCCACTCGATCCGACGCAACCGATGCGGTCGACGTTACTCCTTGGTCCAGCAAATAATCCGCGCGGCTCCATACACCCGGATCGTGATAAGTCTCGGGCCGCAGCAAGCGAACCACGGCGCGCACCCGCTCGCCGCACTGAAAAGGAGAAATGCCGGCCCCCCCGCCGCCATACCCACCGACGGGCCATCGCACCGTCAGCCTTACCGCGCCGCCCACCGGTGCCTGCGCATCGTTTTCGTCGCCCACCACTTCAAGCGTTGCCACGCGTAAGTCGATGCGTTGCGTCGGTGCCGTAGCCGTCGGCTCGTCCACATTCTGTTCAAGCTCAGTGCGCACCGGCCCCGCATCCACAACGGTTCCTTCCGCAGTGCGCAACAATCCGTCAGAAAGCGCAGCCAACTCGGGCGCAGCCGCAGGTTGTGGCTCCATCTCCTCGCACCAGGCGCCCAGTAGCATCCACAAAACCGCCAGAGGAAGCCACGCAATTTGCTGTGCGCGTCCGCCGCGGCAAACAACCACGCCACACAGCGCCGCCACTAGCGCGAGCGCCACCAACATCCACGTCGGCTGCACCCACACCTGGCTCGCCACAACAATCCCCGCGGCAAACTGCCACGCCGCATGAAACAGAGGCACGGCGGTCAGGCCATGCGTGCGTCGCGCAGGGTCGGGGTTGTCTTGGTGCATAGCGCCCAGAGTTGAAGATTGAATTTGGCGTAAAGCCTATCAGGAATTGGGAATTCCGGCAGTGTTTTTTGGCACATCGCCCATCATCGGCGCAGCCGAACCACAGTCTCCAGGTGAAACGTCTGCGGAAACAGATCGGTAAGCGCGATGCGCTCGATTGCATAACCCGCGCCAACAAGCTCGCGCAGGTCGCGTGCCAGCGTGGCCGGGTCGCACGATACATACACAATCTCGGGCGCGCCAATCCTTCCCAGCAACTCGGTCGTCTCCGCTCCCAATCCCGCGCGCGGCGGATCCACAACAATCAAATCCGGCCGCTCTCTCTTTACCGCACCGCGCAAAAAATCGAGCGTCGTCGCCTTCACAACCGTCGCGTTCGTCCCTTTCAAATTCTCCGTGAGCGCCGCCATCGCCGCCGAGGCCGATTCCACCGCAACCACGTGCTCAAAGCTCTCAGCAAGCTTCCGCGCAAACAACCCTACCCCGGCAAACAAATCCCACGCTAGCCCTCCACGCAGCCCATGCGTCACGCATTCCACCAGCTCGTCCATCAGCCACCGATTGACTTGAAAGAAAGCGCCATGATCCACGCGATATTCAAACCCTGCCGCACGATACGCCATCGATTCGGCCCCAGCCCGCGCCACGGTCCTCGGCTGGCCTTGATGTACTTCCACCAGCTCTACGCCGCGAAGCGACGGAATCTGCGACAACAGGGCATCAAAATAATCCTTCAGCGGAACCTGCGCCTCGCCAGTCGTGAATACGCTGGCCAGCATAGAGGTTTCAGCCGCGTCGCAAAAGAGCGAAAGCTCAGCCGGCCGGCTTGGAACCCCGAACCGCCGGAACAGCTTCGCGGCACTGAACGCAGCCTGTACCAGCAGCGGCGCAGCGATCAGGCACTCGTCGATCGCAACCACCGCATGAGACCGCCGCCCACGGTAACCCGCTCTTCCATCCGCGTCGAACGCCAGCCGAATCCGGTTCCGGTACGCCCAAGGCTCGCCGGCCAGCACCGCAATCTCTTCCGGCGCGCGCACGCCACCACGCTCCAACGTCTCGCGCAAGATCGCCTGCTTGTAAGCAAGCTGCGCTCTGTACTCGGCGTGCTGGTACTGGCAGCCGCCGCACGTTCCAAAATGCCTACATGTCGGCACAACCCGCTCCGCCGCCGCTGCAACAATCACTTCAACCTCGGCAGTCGCATACCCGCGCTTCTCTCCGATCACGCGCACGCGTGCCTGCTCACCCGGCAGCGCCAGTGGCACAAACACTGCCTTGCCTTCAACGCGCGCCAGAAACGCCCCGCCATAAATTGGCTTTTCAATTTGAACCAACCGCGCTGGCGCGGCATTCCCCTCGGAATTGTTCGGCGCAGCTTCATTGCGCCGCGAAAATGGCCGCGTCCGCTTTTTCATTGCTGGCTCATATAGAACAGGCTCAGCCTCGGCAGGTTGTAGTGCACCAGCAATTGTTTCCGCTCAAACTGCTGTTCCACCTGCCGCAGTTGCACCGCTCCCATGCGGCTGCGGTAGGGAGCCAGTTCCAGCGCTGCGTGCTCTTTCAGGCCCACAAGCAGCGCCTCCGGCGCTGCCGCCCTGAGCGCCGCATACAATTTTTCCTCGAGCACGGTCAGCGACCGCTCCAACCCTTCAAGATTTACGGTCGCCGCCGACCCCTCGCCGCCGACCCGCACCTCCGCGGCCAGCTCCTTCAGCCTCAACGCCGTCGCGCGGCAAGCTTCATCGGCGACCATCGCCCGATCCAGCGCTTCTGCCGCCGTCGTCAAATGCGTCGCCACGCGCTCATGCTCAAACCCTGATTCCTCCTCGGCGGTCGCCGCCACAGCCGATCCCGTCGACGCCTCATTCATCTCCACCGCCGCCTGCATCACCGCCTGCGCGCACCACGCCAGTCCGTTCACGCGCTGTCCGCCGCGGCGGACGCCCTTGTACCGCGCCTCGTACTTGTCAAACGCCGCGTCAATCCCGCGTAATACCGCCTCCAGCGGAATCCCCGCCTCCTGCCACATCTCGATCAGCGCCCAGTCCAGCGTCGAAAGCAGCAGAACAGTTCCCCGCCTCTGCTGGAAGCGCTCCTCGATCTCGGTAAAATAGTTGAAGTAGTTGCGCACAGTCCCATCTTAAATTCGACAACCGGAGACGAACGATGGCAACCGTTGGATTTGTCGGCCTCGGCATCATGGGCCGCCCCATGCTCAGGAACCTTCTCAAGGCCGGCCACACCGTCATCGCGTACGGCCGCACTCCCGCCACGCTCGACTCAGTGGTCGCCGATGGCGCTCAGCGCGCCTCATCCAACGCCGATGTCGGCGCGCGCGCGGAAATCATCATCACCATGCTCCCCGACGGCCCCGAAGTCGAAGAAGTCGTTCTCGGCGCCAACGGAATCCTCTCCGGAGCAAAGCCAGGCTCTCTCTCAAATCGCTCGCTCATCATCGACATGAGCTCCATCAGCCCGCTCGTCTCGCAAAAAATCGCGGTGGCCTGCCAAGCCAAAGGCGTCGACTTTCTTGACGCGCCAGTCAGCGGTGGCGAACCCAAAGCCATCGAAGGCACGCTCGCCATCATGGTCGGCGGCAAGCCCGAAGTCTTCGCCAAGGCCGAGCCAATTCTCAAGTGCCTCGGCTCCAGCGTTACGCTCACTGGCCCTGTCGGTGCCGGAAACACGACCAAGCTCGCCAATCAAATCATGGTCGCCTGCAACATCGCCGCCATGGGCGAGGCACTCACCCTCGCCACGCGCTGCGGCCTCAATCCTGAAGTTGTCGTCAACGCCGTCAAAGGCGGACTCGCCGGCAGCGCCGTCCTCAATGCCAAAGGCCCCATGCTCATCGCGCGCAACTTTAAGCCCGGCTTCAAAATCAACCTGCACCAAAAAGACCTGCGTAACGCGCTCCAGACTGCCGAAGCCAATCACGTCTTCCTGCCGCTCACCGCGCAGGTGCAGCAAATGCTCTCTTCCCTCATAGCCAATGGCAAAGGTGACCTTGACCACTCCGCCATCGCCACCTTCATCGAGAGCGCCTCTCACTTCGAAGTTAAAGTCCCCGCGTCTTAAGCGTCGCTATACACGCCGCTTCGTTCTGCGCAATCAAGTGAGAGCCGGTCACTGATACCTACGATAAGAACTCCGCAATCGCTTTGACCACCGCGTTCTGCTCGTCTTCATGCAGCTCCGGAAAAATCGGCAGCGCCAGCACTTCGCGCGCCGCGCGCTCCGCTTCGGGGAAATCTCCTTCGCCGTAACCCAGCCCCTTCAGCGCCTCTTGCCGGTGAAGTGGAACCGGATAAAAAATCTCCGACCCGATCTCTCGCGCCGTCAAAAACTCCCGCAGCTCATCGCGTCGCGCCACGCGAATCACATATTGGTGCCAGGCATGTTTCGCGCCCGCCACCTCACGCGGCGTTACCACCCCATGCGCCGGATACGGCCCATCCTCCGCAAGCCCAACCCTGGCAAACATCCTGCCATATCGCGCTGCCAGCTCACACCGCTTCTCGTTCCACGCGCCAATGTATTTCAACTTCACGCTCAGCACCGCACCTTGGAATCCGTCCATCCGCGCGTTCCAGCCCAGAGCGTCGTGGTGGTAGCGCCGCCGCATTCCCTGGTTGCGCAGCATCTTCACTCGCTCCGCCACGTCATCGCGATTCGTCGTCACCATTCCCGCATCGCCCGCCGCGCTTAAATTCTTCGTCGGATAAAAACTGAACGCCGCCACATCGCCCAATCCGCCCGCTTTCACTCCCTGCCACTCCGCGCCCCACGCCTGCGCCGCGTCCTCAATAATTGCTAAACCGCACTCTCGTCCAAGTCGCGAAAAGGCCGTTGCGTCCGCGCACAGTCCGTACAGATGCACCGGCAGAATCGCCTTCACGCCCTTCCCGCGCTCTCCATCAAGGACAGCTTCAACCGCAACCGCCGACAGATTGAACGTAACCGGATCAATGTCCGCAAGAACTGGTGTCGCCCCCGCGCGCAGAATCGCGCTCACTGAAGCAAAAAAGCTGAACGGCGTCGTAACCACCGAGTCGCCGGGGCCCCCAGCGACAGGTCTTCGTCGCTGGGGTAGGTCGCCAACTCCGATTCCAACTCCCGCCAGCGCCAGCCACAGCGCGTCCGTCCCAGACGAGCAGCCCAGCGCGTGCTTCACCCTCAACCGCTCAGCGGCCGCCCGCTCAAAAGCCTCAACATGCTCGCCGAGAATAAATTGTTGCGTATCGAGCACGCTTCCCAGCGCTTCCATCAGTTCCGCGCGCAACGGCTCATACTGCCGCTTCAAGTCCATCATTGGAACAGGCGTGCGGGCAGCCCCGCCGCCCTCAGCCTCCACCCGACCCGGAATCTCTGTCTTTTTCACAACCGCCTCTTTCACAACCTCTTTTTCACAACCCCTTTTTCACAAATCGATGCTATCAGTCTTATCAATCGCGGAATCTGCCCCGCCCCGAATGTGCATTGCATCGAATCTGCCCCATCTAGGCCCTTCGCCCAGCCCCCGCATTTCGCCTATTCCATGGCAAACACACATCTTCGCCACAAAACCCACCGCCCGGCTAACCCCACCCACCGGATTCCGCATCCCAACGTAACCCGCCTGAAAGTTGAAATAGGCTGGAAATCACTATAAAGTTGTCACATTGCGGGGTTTGCCGGTTCCGGGCGTTCCGGGGCCGTCCCGCCTATCTGATTCACGAAGTAAAAGCAGCACCACACAACTTCACCAAGAAAGTAGGAGATCGGCACATGGAGAACAAGCCGGCACAAAATATTCAGGACACCTTTCTGAACACCGTTCGGAAAGACAAATCCCCCATTACGATTTATCTGGTTAGCGGTGTCAAGCTGACAGGAAAAATCAGGTCGTTTGATAAATATTCTGTGCTCCTGGAAAACAACAGCCAGGAACAGTTGATTTTCAAACACGCCATTTCAACCGTAGTCAGCAACCGGAGCGTTTTGCATAGCGAGCATCGTCCGGCTGCCGTGTCATCGGGCATCGGACCCTCCGCGGTTCCGGCGCCGGTGCAATCCATATCCCAGGCGACCGCTGAGCAACACTAGAGTGGGAGCGTCCTCGCGCGGGAGCCTCCTCGATTGACACGCGAGGAGTATAGGCCGGGCAGCGCTGCTGGCCGGTCGCAATCCTCGGCTGCAGACCTTGGCCGCTCCGGCAGCACGCCGGAACGTGCCGTCTTGGTTGCAGTGGACCTCGACGTCCGTTCGCGCAGCAAAGTCTTGGCAAGCCCGGGTGAGCGCTTTGGCGCTGGTCCGTCCGGTGGTCCTGCGCCGCAAATCGCTGCGACCCCGCCCTCCGGCCGCTTATCGACTTCTCCCGGTCTTGATGTTGAAGAATCTCTCGCCGAGTTTCGCGAGCTGGTCCTCAGCGCCGGTGGGCAAATCGCAGCCGAGCTCATTCAGCGACGCCCTCGCCCAGACCCCGCAACCCTCATCGGCTCAGGCAAAGTCGAGGAGATCGCCGCCGCCGCCGCTTCTACCAGCGCCGACCTCATTCTCTTCGATCACGATCTCTCGCCCACGCAGCTGCGCAACCTTGAAGCTGCGTTGCCCTGCCGCGTCCTCGATCGCACCCAACTCATCCTCGACATTTTTGCCCGCCATGCCCGCACTCGCGAGGGCCAGCTCCAGGTCGAGCTCGCCCAGCTTGAGTACATGCTGCCTCGCCTCACCGGCCGCGGCAAAGCCATGTCACAACTCGGCGGCGGTATCGGCACTCGCGGGCCCGGCGAAACCAAGCTTGAAACGGATCGCCGCAGCATTCAGCGCCGCATCGATCACCTCAAGCTCTCGCTCGAATCCGTCCGCCGCACCCGCCGCCAGCAGCGCCAGCGCCGCGAATCCGTTCCCGTCCCCACCGTCGCACTCGTCGGCTACACCAACGCCGGCAAAAGCACTCTCTTCAACGCAATCACCGGCGCGCAGGTGCTCTCTTCCGCGCGCATGTTCGCCACGCTCGATCCAAAACTTCGCGCCATCGAATTGCCAAGCCGCCGCCGCGTGCTGTTGTCTGACACCGTCGGCTTCATCCGCAACCTGCCGCACACTCTCGTCACCAGCTTCCGCGCCACGCTTGAAGAAGTTGCGCAGGCCGAGGTGCTCCTCCACATTCGCGATGCTTCCTCCATCTACGGCGCCGAGCAAAAGGCGCAGGTAGAAAAAGTTCTCGGCGAGCTTGATTCGCTCTCCAAGCCCCGTATTGAAGTCCTCAATAAAATTGATCTGCTTCCGGAAGACGAGCGCGCGGCTTTAATTTCTCGCGCCAACTCTAGTCCAAAGGTTGAAAGCGCCCACGGCGCCGGCGTCACGGGAGTGCCTTTGTCCGCGCTCACGGGCGAAGGCATCCCCGCTCTGCTCGCGGCCATCGATGCCGCGCTTCGCTCCGACCCCATCGTCGAAGCCGAGCTGCGAATTCCTCAGCACGAGGGCGCTGTTCTCGCCGCAATTGAAGCTGGAATGATCGTCCACTCGCGCGAATACGAGGGCAATCTCGTCCGCCTCAACGTCAGCGGCCCCACCTCGCTCATCGGCCGCATGCGCCGCTTCCGCGTGCGTGAAAGCTGATCAATCCGCCTCGCTATAGTGTCTTCGGTTCCGCTTAAAACAGAATGCCGGGTGCCCCAGGTCTCTCCGCTGCGGCGGATGAGACCGGGGATAGCACTCCCTTCAATTTGTCATCCTGAGGTTGTTCTTAAGACGGCCGACAAACAAGCTACGCCGTCAAGTTATAAATCAGCCCGAACGGATCCTTCACGTAGCACCGCGGAAACTCCGGCTCGTCTTTCACAATCTCGCACCCGCTGGCTACGAGCCGCGACTTCGCCTCTTCCACGTTCTCAACCGTCACTTCCAGAACGGACCCCAGCGCCGGTCCCTCCTCAATGAACAGGTTGATGTTTTTTCCATGCAGGCTGACCATGTTGTGATCTTCACCCGTAATTTTGAACCCCAATTGTTCCACGTAAAACGCAGCCGCAGCCTTCGGGTCCGGCGCTTGAATCAAAATATCCGTGCCAAATTTATTCGCCAATGAAAAGCCCTCCACTTACTTCGTGCAAATCAATCCTGAGTTTTCTTGCGGCTGCCGCAGGTCTCTCCGCGGTGGCGGATGAGACCTGGGATGCCACGTTGCTTCAATTCTAAATTCGCGAGATCTGAGACTTAACGCCCCCCAGGCTGCTTTCCACCAAACCTTGAACCACTCCGACTACCACCGCCGCCCGGCTTGCCAGTTTTCGAAAATCCACCTGGTCTGGAAGAGCTGCTAGGCCTCGAAGATCCCCCCGGCCTCGAAAATCCGCCAAGCTTTGCAAATCCGCCCGGCTTGCCCGGCCTTGAGGATGAGCCCGGCCTCTTGAACCCGCCTGGCCTCGCGCTGCCGCCAGGTCTCGCCCCAAAAGCGGGCCTCGGTCTCCCTGCATCCGACCGCGCGCCGTACGCGGGTCTTGCCCGCTCCGCTCCCGGCGCCGTGTCCGGTCTGACTTCCCAGCGCTTCTTTTCGAATCCCGCAGCAGGCCTGTCCCCGCCGCCCGCCGGCCCGCGACCTTCTTCGCTGCGCGCACTATTCGGCCTCGGCACCCATCTCGCCTTGCTTCCCGTGCGCCGGCCCGAGTCTCGTCCGCTGTCAAACCGCTTCGCCGGTCCCTCACCTGGCTTCGAAAACGGACGCTCACCTTGCGCGCGAAACGGCTTCCGCGCAGCTCCATCAAATCGTCTCGCCGGTCGGTCTCCGAACCCCCCGGTTTTACCGGCGAACCCTCCGCTTCGCGGCCTTTCGAATCCTCGTTCCCTTGTTCCCTCGGTCCCTTGGTCCCTGCTTTTCCCGCCCTCGTGTCCCCCGCTAAACCCCGGCCGCGCTCCAAATCCCGGCTTTGCTCCAAACGGTCTGCTCGGTCGCGCACCAAATCCCGAACCGGCCCTCGGCGGCCCACCAGCACGCTTGTCAAACCTCGGCCGCTCTCCGCTTCTCTCCGCACCGCCGTCACGCCCACCGCCAAATTCCGGCTTCGCTCCAAAACCCGGCTTCGCCCCATACGGCCTGCTCGGTCGCGCGTCAAATCCTGAACCCGTTCTCGGCGGTCCACCAGCACGCTTGTCGAACCTCGGCCGCTCGCTGCTTCTCTCCGCCCCGCCGTCGCGTCCCCCGCTAAATCCCGGCTTCGCTCCAAACGGTCTGCTCGGTCGCGCACCAAAACCTGAACCGGCCCTCGGCGGCCCACCAGCTCGCTTGTCGAATCTCGGTCGCCCGCTCCCGGGCCTCTCGAATCCTCGTTCGCTTGTTCCCTGCTTCTTCCGCCCCGCTTCCTTCGGCAACGAAATGTCCAATTTCGTCCGCCGCGGCTTCATCTTTCCCTCGGCCGTTAAACGCAGCGCGTTTACCTCAGCTTCCGAAAGCTCGCGCATCTTGCCCGGCTCCATGTCCAGCACCAGCGGCCCATATTCCACGCGCCGAATCTTTTCCGCAAAGTGTCCGATCGCTGCAAACATCTTTCGCAGCTCGCGATTCCGTCCTTCAGTCAGCACCACCTCGTACCACGGATTCTCGCCCACCCGCACCAGCCTGATCCGCGCCGGCGCCGTCCGTACCCGCGCTGACCCAACCTCGCCCTTCTCAATCGTCACGCCCCCGCGCAGCCGTTCCAGTTCTTCCTCGCTCGGCTGCCCGGCCACCTTCACCAGGTAGACCTTCTCAACGCCCGACCCCGCCTTCGACAGTAGATTGGCCAGCTCGCCGTCGTTCGTCATCAGCAGCAGGCCTTCGCTCTGGTAGTCCAGTCTGCCCACGGGATAAAGCCGCTCGCTTGTCTTCGCAAAAAACTCCATCACCGTCGGCCGTTTTTCGGGATCGCTCACCGTCGTCACATAGCCCTTCGGCTTGTTCAGCATGAAGTACCGGTGCCGCTCCGCACCCTTCAGCAGCTTGCCGTTCACGCGGATATGGTCGCGCCCCGCATCGGCCTTGCTTCCCAGTTGCGTCACCACCCGCCCGTTCACCATCACCTGGCCGGCAACGATCATCTCCTCCGCGGTCCGCCTGCTCGCAACTCCCGCTTGCGACAAAATCTTTTGCAACCTCTCGAGTTTCGCGGGCGGCTGCTCCGGCTTCGCCGGTGGACGTTTCGCCGCAGCCTTATCTTTCCCCGTTTCGTCCCCTGGTTCGAATTCGTCCTCGTCTTCCTCCGCGCCGGCATCTGCACCGGCCCCACTCGCCGCCGCCATCCCTGGCCCGTCTTCAAGAGTTCCATCCACCGCCGCGATCTCCGCCTCCTGCCGGTACGCGTCCATCTCCACCCGGTCCTGCGCCTCCGCATCGCCCAGGTACGTCCGTGCCTCTCCGCTGATCACGTCGCCAATCGGATCCAGCACCGGCTCATTGATCCGGAACCCCGCCGCACCCTCACCCTTTTCCTGAACGTTGGCCTTGCGTTTGCCGGTCTTCGCTGCTGGCTGCTTGATCTCCGCGACCGGCTTCTTCGATGCGCTCTTCACCGCCGGCTTTGCCCCGACCGTTTTGGTCTGGGCCGCCTTGATCTTGTCCGTTTCGGTCTTGGTCGCGTTGATCTTGATTGCTTTGCTCTCTGCCGCCGGCGTTTTCGTCTTCACCGCTGTCGTCTTCGCCTTCGCGCTCGTGGCTTTGCTCGCGTCTGCATCTTTGCTCAAGTTCGTGGCCTTCGCGCTCTTCACCGCGCTTTTCGGCGCGGGCTTGACCGCCGGCGATTTCACGCGGGATTTCGCCTTCGACTTCGATTCTTTTTTCATGGGGACTGCCTCTGTTTCTTCTTACTCCGGGCCGCCCGAGGTTTTTTCTTTTTCCTGAGGGTCCTCGTAGCTATTTGTTTCCGCGGCTTCTTCGCTCGCCGCCTCTTCAGTCTCCGCGCTTAAATCTGGATCGAACTCCGCCGCCGCGTCCGCTGCCGTCTCATCTCCGGCCTCTGTCGCCGCATCGTCGAACTCGCTCGCCGCCATCTTCTCGAACTCTTCCATCGATGGCAGCTCTGTCACATCCTTCAATCCAAACCGCAGCAGAAACTCCCGCGTCGTCTTATATAGAATCGGCCGCCCCACCACCGGTTTGCGGCCCGCCGTCACAATCAGCTTCCGCGCCAGCAATGACCCAAATACTCCCGACGAATCCACCCCGCGAATCTCGTTCACCTCGGGCGCAGTTACCGGCTGCTTGTAGGCAATCACGGCCAGGGTCTCAAGCGCCGGCAACGACAGCTTCATCGCCGGTTTCAGGCTCTTCACAAACAGCCGCACCGCGTCGTGGCACTGCGGCTTGGTTCCCATCCGGTATCCGCCCGCAATTTCGCGAATCTCAATGCCCCGCCCGTCTGCGGCATACTCCGCAACCAGCTCATCCAGCACTTGCTTGATCGTTCCTCGCGCCTCGCGCTCGCGCAACTTCGCCGCGCGCTTCGCCTCTGCTTCCGCAGTGGCCTCATCGTCCGCCGCATCCTTGCCTCCGGCAGCCGCGCCTTCTGTTGCCGTCCGCCCTGCGCCGCCGGTTTCGCCTTCGGATGTGGCGCTGGTCTCCCGGCCGGCTGTCGTGTAGGCGTCCTCGCCCGCACTTTCTAAAGTTTCCAAACCCAGATGCGGAAACGCCTCGTTCAACTGTGGCAGCGCTCTACCATCCGCGCCCGGCTCCGCGCCTTGCGCAGCCGCCGCTGCTTCCTGCGCGGCTTTCCATTCCAATGCCTCATCGGCAAACAAGCCGGCCAGTTGAGCCAGCGTTACCGGCTCCTCGGCGGCATAAATAACAGCTTCCAGCTTTGCTTTCAGGCTCATCCTCTTCGAAGCACCATTTTCCATGTTACCGGATGCGCCTCTTTCCTGGCCCATTCGTCCCTTCGCCGGCTGTCGCACCCTCGCAGGGCCCTTGTGTTTCCGGCTAGGGTGGGTTGAACCACCGCCAGTGCGCAAAAAAAGGCGTCCGCCGTGGCGGACGCCTCATCATTGCAACATCCCTGCTAATGCGAAATTCATTCCGGAATCGTGGCCGTTCCCTTTACCGTTAGTGTCCCCGTCACTCCCGGCGCGCCGGTCCCCGGCTGTCCGGCGCCCACGCTCACCGTGTAAGCGCCTTCCGCCTCGATCAACACGCCCACATCCGTCACCATGCTCAGGTCGCGTGGCTTCAACTCAAAGTGAACCTTCGTCGAAGCACCCGGTTCCAGATGCACGCGCTCAAAACCGCGTAGAGCCAGTCGCGGCGCGCCGGCTACGTCGGGAAACTTTAGATAAAGCTCTGCTACTTCATCGCCCGCGCGCGTTCCGGTGTTCATCACCGTCGCTTCCACCACCGCCGAATCTCCCGCATTCACCGTCCCAGACGGAAAGGTCAATCCGCTATAAGCGAACGTTGTATAGCTCAGCCCATACCCGAACGGATACAACGGCGTCCCCGTGAAGTACCGGTAGGTCCGCGCCTTCATCGAGTAGTCCTCGAAATTCGGCAGCTGGTCGACGCCTTTGTAAAACGTCACCGGCAACCGTCCCGATGGATTATTCGCGCCAGAGAGCGTTTCCGCCACAGCATTCCCACCCTCTTCGCCCGGATACCATGCATCCACAATCGCGTTCGCGTGATCGTTGGCCCAGTTCACCGCCAGCGCGCTTCCGTTCGTCAGCACCACCACCAGCGGCTTGCCCGAACTCGCCACGCCCTGCAGCAAATCTTCCTCCGGCTTCGGCAAATCCAGGCTCGTACGGTCGCCCCCTTGAAAGCCCGGCTCGCTCACGTTCATCTCTTCGCCTTCAAGTTGGCTCGTGATGCCCACCACTGCCACCACCACGTCCGCGTCTTTCGCCGCCGTCACCACCGCCGGGTCTAGACTTTGGTCAATCTTGCTCCACATCAGCTTCAAGTGCAGCGGAGCTTTGCCCGTCCTCTGGTATTCCACCCTCAGCGGATACGCCTTGCCCCCTTCCAGATGAACTTTGCCGGTGATCGTCTCCACCCCATGCGGATAGTTCGCCATCACCACCGGCCTGCCATCCAGAAACACGCGGAAGAATCCGTCCGTCTCAACTCCCAGGTTGTAGTCGGCCGTATCTTTTGCCGTAAGGGTCGTCTCCCACTTCACCGTCAGCGGATCAACGTTACTCGCAACGTCGGGCACCGGCTGGGCCTCAATGTCGATCCCCGGCTCAATGCGCGTCGCCAGCCCCTGTGTCGCGTACGTCTGCGCGCTCGCAAAGCTAACGATGTTCTCGTTCAGATAGGTCGCCTTCACTCCCGGCTTTCCGTCAAAGCTCAACGCCTCAGCCGGCACCGGGAATGTTTCCTTGCTCAGGAATCCCGTCCCCGCCATAAAGGTGACCGTGTCGCCGGCGAACTCCTTCTTCAGCCCCTCCAGAATCGAAACCGTGTGCGTCGGAATCCCGTTGTAGTTCCCCAGCAGCACGCGCGTCTGCTCTGCCAGCGGTCCTACCACCAGCACCTTCTGCCCGGTCGTCTTCAGCGGCAGCACGCCGTCGTTCTTCAGCAGCACCATTGCCTCGTTCGCCAGCTTCAGCGCCAGCGCCCGGTGGGCCGCGCTGTCCAGTTCGCTCGCATCCGTCTTTGCATAGGGCACACTTTCCGGCGAATCGAACAGTCCCAGCTTCATCCGCGCCGTAAACAGCCGGATGACCGCCGTATCAATGTCACTCTCCTTCAGGTATCCCGCCTTCACCGCGTCGATATACGGCTTGTAATCGTGATCGTCCGTCACCTTCGCTCTAAAGTCGATGCACTCGTTGTCCATCCCGCGCTGCAGGCTGATCGCCGAGGCCTGCGCCTGTGTCGGCTCGTAGTGGTGGCCTTCAAAAATGTCGCGCACTGCCCCGCAGTCTGAAACCACGTAGCCTTGGAATCCCCACTTCCCGCGCAGTTGATCTTGCAAAGTAAACTCATTTGCGCACGCCGGCTGCCCGTTGATGCCGTTGTAGGCGCACATCACGCTGCCCGCGTTGCCTTCCGTCACCGCCGCGCGAAACGCCGGCAGATAAGTGTCCAGCTCATCGTGCCTGCTTACGTCCACGTCGGCAAAGTGCCGTGTCGGTTCCGGCCCCGAGTGCACGTCGAAATGCTTCGGCGTAGAAATCACGCGATAGTGATTTGGATCGTCGCCCTGCATTCCGGTCACAAACGCCACACCCATCCGCGCCGTCAAAAACGGATCCTCGCCATACGTCTCCTGCCCGCGTCCCCACCGCGGATCGCGAAAAATGTTCAGATTCGGCGCCCAGAAATCCAGCCCATGAAAGATCACGCTGTTCCCGTCATTCGCCGCCGCCGATTGCTCATAGACCACCCGCGCTTCAGTCCCAATATCAACGGCCATCTCATGCACCTTGGCCGTGTCAAAGGTCGCTGCCAGCCCAATCGGCTCCGGAAACTCCGTCGTCCCCACCACCGCCACGCCGTGCAGCGCCTCGCTCCACCAGTCGTATCCCTTCACCCGCAGCCGCGGAATCGGGCGCGCCTGGTTCACCAGTTGGCTGGCCTTCTCTTCGAGAGTCATCCGGTGCACCAGGTCAGCCGCACGCTGCTCCGCGGACAGATTCGAATTCAAATACGCCGGCTTCTCAGCACCCTGCGCGTAAACCATCCCAATCGCCGCAACACCCAGCAACGCTCCCGCCACCATCCGCATTCCACGCATCGAAATCATCTCCCTTATCATTACCTTGACTATTTCTTTTCCTTAACGGCAGCGGCAATTTTTCGAGGCTCGAAATTTCTCGCCCCCCAGCGGCTCACTCTAATCGGCGTCAAACTTCTCTGTCAACAAATTGACCCGGAAAAAACGCTTTACAACAGCATTGTCTCACTCAGCCACCGCGTTAGCTCTTGCGCATTACGTCAGCTTCAACGCATAGCGTGCATGTTTCCGCTCGCCTGTACGCACCAGCGCGTCAACTGTTCGTGAGCGATAGCTGACCTTTCTATCGCTCATCAATCCCTGGTTTTATGAGCGATACAAACTGCCCCATCGCTAACGCCCGCGCCGCTCGAATCCTCGCATCTTGGGATGAATCGGGAAAAAGTTGATGTCTCTCGCTCGCCACGGAAATCTCGAAGCTGGGAGCTGGCAGCTAGGAGCTGCTCTTAAAAAAATCTCCCAGCCCAGCCCGTTCTGCATGCGCCGCCATCGTCGCCTGAATCGTCAGCGCCAGTTCAAGCGCCGCGCGTCCCTGCCGCGCCGTAACCTTCGGCTCGCGCCGCGTCCGCACTGACTCCAGGAACGAAAGAATCTCAAGCTTCAGCGGCTCGCCATCCGTCACTTCCGGCTTCACAAAGCTCAACCCTGGTGCCGGCCCATCCTGCGTTCCAGTCTGCGGTCCGGCCAGTCCCTTCGCAATCTCTTTCAGCTTTTCCGGATCGTTCTTCGCGGCGGCAATCTTCATCGCCAGCCCCACTGGAACCTGCCCCGAAGCCATCAGCTTCTGAATCACCGCCGAATCGAGTTTTCCCGTCGTCAAAAACTCAGCCGCCGCCTCTGCCAGTCGCGACTGAGAATCGGTTGCCCCATCCTTGTCGCGCTTTTGTTCTTGCCGCAAGGGTGGGAGACGTTCCTGTTCGCCGACCCCACTCTCCACCCGAATCACCAGCACGTCCCGCCGCGCATAATCAATCGACACGTACTGCCGTGGCTCAAAGAACCTCAGCTTCCTCACTCGCTCCGTCGACACGCGCGACGCCGTAAAGTTCGCCACGCACCCAGACTCAAACTCCACGCGCACATTCGCAATGTCCACTTTTGGCGATAAAATCGGCAGCCCTACCGCGCGCACCTCGCGCACCTCCGACTTCGCAAACGTCAGCACAATGTCCAGATCGTGGATCATCAAATCCAGCACCACATCCACGTCCAGCGCCCGCGGCGTAAACACGCTCAGCCGATGCGCCTCAAAAAACATTGGCCGTTTTAGATTCGCTTCCACCGCCAGCACCGCAGGGTTAAACCGCTCCAGGTGCCCCGGCTGCAAAATCCGTCCGCACCGCTCAGCCCGCGCAATTAGGTCGTCGGCTTCGGCAAGGTTCGCCGCCAGCGGCTTCTCGACCAGCAAGTCCAGACCCGCGTCCAGCAGCGCCGCAGCAACCTCATGATGTTTCAAAGTTGGCACGGCCACAATCGCCGCATCCAGCTTCAGATCAGCATTGAGCAGTTCCTCAATCGTCGCGAAGACAGGAATTCCGTACTGCTTCGTCGCCTCGTCCGCCCGCGCCGCATCCGGATCGACCGCCGCCACAAGGGCCACGCCCTCGCCCACAGCCTCCAGCTCACGCACCACTCTCAAATGGTTGCGCCCGAATGCCCCCGCGCCGGCCACCGCCGCGCGCAACTGTCGCTTGTTCGCGATCGCTCTACCCCTTCATCGAATTCAATCGTCTGTTTCGCAGGAACGACGGGTGCCCCACGTCTCGATTCTGAGACGTGGGATAGCACGACATTGGTGAGATCGGTTTGACCTGAAAGCCGAAAGCTGAACGCTACTTCCCCTCAACCGCCTTCAGGCACCGGCTATAAAGCGCCAGCAGTTGCGTCACATGTTCTTCCGGCTTCGCCCCGCCTGCTCCGGCAAATCCAGTCGAGCCAACTGCCGCCTTGCCAACCCCAGCCGTCCCCGCCACAAACTTCATCAGGTCCAGCGCAATATCTTCATTGCGCCGGGCTCCAAGTCCCGCACCGCTCGGTGTATCCATATGCATTTCTCCGAACACCGATGCTACCAGATTGGCCGCTCCACTTCCTCTGCGCAAGTTCCGCCGCTCGAAACTCGATGCGGTTGCTCGCTAGCTCCTCTGCTTGAGGCTCAATGCGGTTGCCCCATCCTTTTCAGGCGCCTCTTGCCGCGACGGAAAGGATGGGAAACCCGACCTGCTACCTCGCAAACTTGCTACTCTCATACCAGCACATGCCCCTCGCCTACATCGCCCTCGGCTCCAACCTTCCCAGCCTCGCCGGCCATCCCGATGCCACGCTCGCCGCTGCCCTCCCGCAACTCGCGTCCATCGGACGCATCACCGCGCGTTCTTCTCTCTACTCCACTGCCCCTGTCGGAATCCCCAATCAGCCCCGCTTCCTAAATGCCGTCGTCCTCCTTGACACCGTGCTCGCTCCGCGCACCCTCCTCTCCGCCCTCCTTTTCATCGAGCGTCTCTTCGGTCGTGACCGCCACGCCGCAGTCCCCAACGGCCCCCGCACTCTCGACCTCGACGTTCTCCTCTATGGCGATCTCATCCTCTCTGAACCCGGCCTTGAAATTCCTCATCTCCGCCTCGCACAACGCGCCTTCGTTCTCGTACCTCTCGCCGAAATCGCTCCCAATCTCCGCGATCCGCGTTCCGGCCTCACCGCTGCAAAGCTCCTCTCGAATCTCGCGGCCGCCGCCGCTCCCGCCGCTGCTTCCGACCCCGCCGTCACCCCCATCCAATCCCCACTCTGGCCCCCAACATAAAAAGGTGCCTCGTGCTCAATATGGGTGCCCCATCCTCGCGGCGCTTTTGTTTTTGCCGCTAGGGTGGGGTGGACGCCCATCCAACTACCTTCGCCCCGACGAACTGCACCACTACTATTGCAGGTAACCGGCTTGGTTCTGTGCCCATATGTTGATGTGTTTTACCGGAGTAAGATAGGTCCAATGTTCAGTGCGCCTCGCGAGCTTGCCGCCCTCGGCAGGCGCTCCGGCGTTTGCTGCACCGCCGCACGGAGGTCAGTTTCATGCTGTTGCAATATTTCGGACTCAAAGAAGAACCGTTCGGCGTAAGCCCCGATCCGCGTCGCTTGTTTCTCAGCCAAACGCATAGCGAGGCGCTTGAAGGACTTCAGTCCGGCTTTTCCAGCAACCGCGGATTCACCGCCATGATTGCGCCCCCGGGAATGGGCAAGACAACGCTCCTGTTCCGCTTACTTGAGCAAATCCGCAGCACCGCTCGCGTCGTATTTCTCTTCGATATCGATTCCACATGCGAGCCCCGCGAGTTCGTCGCCTACATCCTGCGCGACCTCGGCATTGTTCCCGCGCAGGGTAGCGCGGAGATGCACGATCAGCTGAGCGAAGTTCTCGTCGAAGAGAATCTGGCGGGGCGGAAATTTGTGATCGTCATCGACGAAGCGCAGAATCTTTCCGATGCCGTGCTGGAGCGCGTTCGCCTCCTCACCAACTTTGAATCCTCCAAGGGCAAGCTCATTCAAGTCGTTCTCTCCGGCCAGCCCCAGCTCTCCGACAAGCTCCTGCAAAGTTCTCTCCTGCAACTTCGCCAGCGCATCTCCACCGTCTGCCACATCAAATCGCTATCCATCGAGGAAACGATCGGCTACATCAACTACAGGGTCAAAATGGCGGGCTATCTCGGGGCACCGCTGTTTACCGAAGGTGCGATGAGGTTAATCGCGCAGGCCAGTCAGGGCACTCCTCGAACCATCAACAACGTTTGCTTTAACGCCCTTACCCAATGCTGCAAGCTCAAGTCGAAAGAAGTCGACATCGCCATGGTGGCCAAAGTCATCAGCGCCCTGCAACTGATTCCGCCATCAAGAGAATCGTTCGCGCCTCCCGCAGCCGTTTCCGCCTCGGCTGCTTCCGTCTCGACCGCTGCCGCCAATCAGGCGCCCGAGCAATCGAGGAAGCGCAGGGAATTCGTCGGCCTCCAGTTGACTCCGCAATCGAGCGAGCCTCTCGCAGCGCGCACCGACGATTCTGTTTCGGCAGATTCTGTCGCGGCTTCTGTCGATCAAGCCGCTCAGCGGCCCAGGAGGCGCAAAGAATTTGCCGGCCTCCAGTTGACTCCGCAATCAAGCGAGCTCGCCGCAGCGCGCACCTACGAGTCCGGCGCAGCTATTTCCGGCAAAACGCTAGACCAGCCACCCGCACATAAATTCTGGCAGAGGACGAAGCTACGCGTTTTGCATCTGCTTCCGGCCACCGCCGGCAGCGTAATGCTGTGGGTTCCGGCAGCCGCGGTCATCCTTGTTATGAGCTTCGTGGGCCTACTCCGCCTCACTGAAGTTTTGTCCCCGACGTCTCATGCGACGGACTTCAATCAGACCACCGAGTTGAGTGTTCCGCCGCCGACTGACACCGACGAACCAGCCGCCACTGAATCTGCTCCAAGTCCGTCACCTTCAGATCAATCCCCGAATCACTCCCCGGCCAATCCCGCCTCCGTATCGGCTCCCCGGACTACGGCCGCTCCGCGCCCCATGCAGGCCACAGTCACTATTCCCAAGCCCTCCCCAATCACCCTGCTGCCCGCGTCGCCCGCTGCCAGGCCGCTGCATGCCAACGCCTCCATGCCCGCGCACTCCGCAGTCACAACCTCACCCGCCGCCTCAACTTCTAAGTCTCTTCGGCGCAAAGGCTCTGCACCCATGCCCTCGGCAGCCACGCAACCGGTCGTGATAGCTCCAAATACAAATGCCCAGCCGTCCTCCACCAGTTCCGTCACAACCCCGGTCAGCCCGCAGCAGGCTCCAACTCCTGCTACGCCCGCCGCTGCCGCGCCAAAGCAGGTGCGCGCCGCGCTCGGTGGCAACACGCCAGCGCCAGCAACAGTCGCGCACTCAGCCACATCCCCCAGCGTCCACGCAGCTCTGCCTCAACCCTGAATCGTGAACTTTTGGCAGTCCTTTGGTTTGTGATTATTTTATAAAGTGGTCGATCACCGTTAAGAAAATGGCAATGAGATAGAACCTCAACAGAGTCAACCAAGGCTGTGCGGCTATCTTACGAAGCGAATATCTGTTATTCACGCGAACGAAAATAATCCATAGGGTCGTCATGAAGGGTGGAACGATCAAATCGAGCAACAGATCGATATATATCTTGTGATCCATCGACGATCTCCCGAGATCATTGGTTTCTACTGACGTGCCGCAATTTTTTCGTACGACCAAACATCGTCTGAAATCCCGGTGGCATGGCAGCCGTTATGCGCGGCGTCTTGCGAATCTGAGCGAGATTATAGTGGATTAGTGGGACGATTCCGAACTCTTCGCTCGCTTGATAGTGCGAATTCCGGACGCGCCTACTGCCCGGCTACCCGCCACCATCGGCAATCCAATAACGAAGAACCTTCTTCTCTCCGATGTCGTAGCTGCAATCGAGTTCAACCCGCCTGAACACGCCGTTCGAGTCTTCAAGCAGCAACTTGTCTGAAACGCTCGTCGTGATCCCCGGCGCTGCGCGATCCGCCGCTTCGTCGTGGAACTTTCCATCCGGGGTGACTCCGTATAACCATCTGAACCTGTCGCCCACAACAGATCTCAAATATTCATCAGCGCCTCTCGCGCAGCTCTTTGCACAGCTCTTCGCAGCCGCGGCCCCATCGCTATCATCCGGCGATCTTCCATCCACGCCTGACTGTTGCCGCGCTGCGGCCGCCACACGGCTAGCCCGCGTCGACTCCCATGCTCGTAGCCCCACGTAGAACCCAATCCCGCACAATGCAACAATCGCAATCGTCCCCGCGCGCATCCGCCCTTTCGCGCCGCGCGCTCTCACCACTTCCCATTCACATGAAAACTGCTCGATGTCGTAGAGCAGCGTGCCCATCTCATCTTCTTTGCGCCAGCGCACTGCCACCAGGTCGGTCGCCTGGCTGCTCACATACACCTGTGCCATCAAGCCGTCTGCCTTGCGTCTCGCCTGCGCGCCCTTCGCGGGATACTTTCGCGAACTCACCTCGCATCCCTCCTCGCTCGCAATGCATCATCCATTTCGGCAATTCTCCCTCGACTGCAACGGAATATAACATCCATCGCTCCCGCCGGTTTGCTAACTAGCCCGCCGCGCCAAAACCCGTCCCGCTGTCTCACAATGGTTATGTAGCCCGTTTCCTGCTACTGAGACTCCAACCCATGCGGCCGTTCGAATTCAAAGCGATCTTTCGCGCATTCGTTTTGTTCGTTGCAGCGTCGACCCTTGCGCCGTCGATCTCGTCACACCTCGCCGCCCAAACCGCGCCGCAGTCTCCGTCTGCATCCACCGCGACCCAACCCTCCCCGCTCACCAAACCGCTCGCAAATCCCGAGCAAATCACCGTCACCGCCTATCGCGCTCCGCTCAGCACTCTGGAAAGTCCCGTCACCTCCCGCCTGCTCACCAGCCAACAACTCCGTAGCACCGCCGGCATCACATTTGATGATCAGCTCCGCCAGCTTCCCGGCGTCGAACTATTTCGCCGCTCCAGCTCGCTCGTCGCCAATCCCACTTCCCAGGGAGTTAGCCTTCGCGCCCTCGGTTCCACCTCCGCCAGTCGCACTCTCGTCACCGAGGATGATGTCCCGCTCAACGATCCGCTCGGCGGTTGGATTCACTGGCAGGAGCAGCCCGAGCTCTCCATCCAATCCGTCGAACTCGTTCGCGGCGGCGCGAGCGACCTCTACGGTTCGAGCGCCATCGGCGGCGTAGTCAACATCATTCCCGTCCGCCCATCATCCAATCTCGCCGAACTAAGCTGCACGTTCGGCGGCGAAGGCACGTACGACAACAGCCTCCTCGCCGCCGCTCACCACGGTCCGTGGAATCTCCTCGTCTCCGGCGGCATCATCGGCACCGACGGCTACATTCAGGAGAGCCCAACCCAACGCGGCCCCGTCGATGTCGCCAGCAATGTTCACAGCCAGAACGCGCTCGTCCTCGCCGGCCGCGATTTCGCAAATCTGAAGTTCTTCGTCCGTGGTACCGGCTTCGACGAATCCCGCCACAACGGAACCCCGTACCAGCGCAACGCAACGCGCCTTATTCGCTACAGCACCGGCGCCGATTGGCAAAATGCGCGCAGCACCGCGCTTGTTCTCCGGCTCTACGGATCGGACGAGCGCTATCGCCAAACTTTTTCGAGCATTTCAAATCTGCCCAACTTCGGTGACGCCGTGTGCACCTATCGCTGCGGAGAAACACCGAGCAAATTCTCCTACGTCCCCGACAATGAGCTTGGCGCTTCCGCCCATTGGAGCCAGCCCTTCGGCGCAGGACTTTTGTTTGTCGCCGGAGCCGACGCCCACGACGTCCGCGTCTGGGATCGCGAGCAAACCTTCGGCTCGAAAGCCGCCCTCACCAACCTCGCTGACCATCAGCGCGACTCGGCCGCCTACGGTGAAGCCATGTGGGCGCACAAAGCCTGGACACTTGTCGCCTCATCCCGCATGGATTGGTTTCAAAATTATGACGGCCACGAAACGCAGTGGAACGGCACATCCTGGACGCCGACCGGCGCTCAGCCGCCGCAGCGAACTGAGCGCATATTCGACCCGCGCCTCGGCCTCTCGCGCAAGCTCTCCGACCACTGGGCCCTCACCGCTTCAGGCTTCCGCGCCTTCCGCTCACCCACGCCCAGCGAGCTTTATCGCTCCACGCAAGTGGGCAATCAGCTCACCCTTCCCAACGGCAATCTCCTCAGCGAGCGCGCCACCGGATGGGAAGCTGGCCTCGCAGCCCAGCGCTCCTGGGGCAGCATCCGCACCAGCTACTTCCTCACTCAGGTCAATCGCCCCATCGCCGCTCTCACCATCAACTCCACTTCATCGCCCATTCTGCTCATGCGCGAAAATCTCGGCCAGATCGAAAGCCGCGGCATTTCACTCGACTACGAACTCGCTCCGCGCTCCTGGCTCACCGTCGACGGCGGCTATCAATACGCCCACGCTGTCGTCTCGCGCGGAACTCAAGACCTCGGCAATTGGATTCCCGAGGTCGCCCGCAATATGGCCACGCTCAACCTGCGCGCATCGCGCCCGCGCCTCGGAACCATCAGCCTTGAAAGCCGCCTCAGCGGCCGCCAGTTTGACGACGACGCCAACGCCAATCTCCTTCACGGCTACTTCCGCCTCGACGCCTTCGCGTCGCACAACTTCACCCGGAGCCCGTTCGGCAGACGCCTCTTCGGCTCGCAGATCGAAATCTTCGCCGCCGGCGAAAATCTCTTCAACCGCTCGATCGAAGTCTCCAAAACCCCGACCACCACGCTAGGCCAGCCCCGCACCGCCCGCGCCGGATTCCTCATCCACCTCGGCCACGACAGCAAATAGCTACGGCGCGACACCTCTCCGAACGCCCGATAGAATTCAATGGTGAGCTTGCAATTCCAAATTCTCGCCGAAGCCCCCACCGGCGGCCGCCGCGGCCGTCTCCTCCTGCCTCACCAAACCGTCGAAACTCCCGTCTTCATGCCCGTCGGCACGCAGGGCACCGTCAAAGCCGTCCCGCAGGACACGCTCGAATCTCTCGGCGCAGAAATCATCCTCGGCAACACCTACCATCTCTATCTCCGTCCCGGCCACGAAGCAATCCGCCGCATCGGCGGCCTTCACAGATTCATGAGCTGGCCGCGCGCTTTGCTCACTGACTCCGGCGGCTTCCAGGTCTTCTCCCTCAGCTCGCTTCGCAAAGTTACCGACGACGGCGTCCAATTCCGCTCCCATCTCGACGGCAGCTCGCACTTCTTCGCCCCCGAGCATTCCATCGATGTTCAAATAGCTCTCGGCGCCGACATCGTCATGGCTTTTGACGAGTGCACCGAGTATCCCGCAGATCGCGCCCGCGCCGAAGAAAGTCTCCGCCTAACCATGGCCTGGGCGCAACGCTCGCTCGACCACTTCCGCGCCCACCAGCACGAAGTTCCCTGGCGCGACGAAGTCCAGCACGAACAAGGGGTGCCCCATCCTAAGCGCAGCTCTTCGCGCTTAGGGTGGGATACCACCGAACCTCACACCCAATCACTCTTCGGAATCGTCCAGGGTGGCATGCACCGCGATCTCCGCCGCCAGTGCGCCGAGCGTCTCGTTGAAATGGATTTCGACGGCTACGCCATCGGCGGCCTCAGCGTCGGCGAGCCGCGCGATCTCACCTTAGAAATGATCTCTGAAGTTTTGCCGCTCCTGCCCAAAGACAA
>Ga0208849_1000571_pt1 | contig 33398 bp, 32 predicted proteins | sample NGESurdeep072012_10_FD_184470 | JGI IMG/M metagenome (GOLD analysis project Ga0208849, IMG submission 184470) | Arctic peat soil microbial communities from Barrow, Alaska - NGEE Surface sample 53-3 deep-072012 (SPAdes) | ecosystem: Environmental > Terrestrial > Soil > Wetlands > Peat ... | reverse complement strand
TCCCACCGCCACGGCGCCAGCCCAAAAGGCCACGGGCTCCGCCCGTGGCCGCTCCGCGAAGCCGAACATCCCCGCCTGAAACGCGCAGCGTTTCAGGCGGAACGCGCGGAACGCGCGGAAAGCGCGGACAGCGCGAGCGTCGCGCGAATGATGCGGTCCTGCTCACGCGCGTGCGCGGTCGGGTAGCCCTCGCTGGGACTCGCGCGCCACTGACGGCCGACGTAGAGGAGCGGCACGCCGGACGGCTTCGCTTCCTCGAGCCGGTGGCGGATCGCGCGCCACGGGCCCATGTTTTGCGGTTCCTCCTGCGCCCACACGACTTCACGCAGGTTCGGGTAGCCGCGCAACAGCTGTGCCGCCTGCTCGACGGGAAACGGATAAAGCTGCTCGAGCCGCGCGACGGCGATGCGGTCCGCGCTCGCCCTGTCCTCGTGCCCGACGATGTCGTAGTAGATCTTTCCCGAGCAGAGGACGAGGCGCGTCACGCGCTCGCGGTCCGCGCCCGTGTCGTCCAGCAGCGGCCGGAACTCGCCCTCGGCGAGATCGTCGAGGGTCGACGTCGCCGGCTTTGCGCGTAGCAGCCCCTTCGGCGTCATCACGACGAGCGGCCGCGCGCTCGCGTCGAGCGCCTGCCGGCGCACCAGGTGGAAGTACTGCGCCGAGGTCGTGCAGTTCGCGATCCGGATGTTCTCCTGCGCGGCCAGCTGGAGGAAGCGCTCGAGCCGTGCGCTCGAGTGCTCCGGCCCGTTGCCCTCGTAGCCGTGCGGCAGCAGCAGCGTGAGGCGGGACGTCTCGCCCCACTTCGAGAGCCCCGCCGAGATGAACTGGTCGATGATGATCTGCGCGCCGTTCACGAAGTCGCCGAACTGCGCCTCCCAGAGCACGAGCGCCTCCGGGGCCGCCTCCGAGTAGCCGTACTCGAAGCCGACGCACGCGTACTCGGAGAGCGGCGAGTTGTGGATCTCGAACGACGCCGTCGCCTCGTCGAGGTGCTGCATCGGCGTGAACGTGCCGCCGGTGTTCACGTCGTGCAGGACGACGTGCCGGTGGGAGAACGTGCCGCGCTCGGTGTCCTGGCCGGTGATCCGGATCGGGATCCCCTCGACGAGGAGCGACGCGAACGCGAGCGCCTCCGCCTGTCCCCAGTCGATGCCGCCCTCCTCGAGCGTCTCGCGGCGGCGCTCGAGCTGGCGCATGAGCTTCGGATGCGGCGTGAACCATTCCGGCACGCGCAGCAGCTCCTCGTTGAGGCTGCGCAGCCGGTCGCCCGGGACCGCCGTGGCAATCGCAGCGCGCGTCCCCGCCGGGATCCGCCCCTCGTTCGCCTGCAGCCCTGCCGGCGGCGCGCCGAAACTCTCGCGCAGCGCCTCGTGCGCGGCCTTCAGCCGCGCCACCACCGCCGCGGACAGCTCATCCGCCTGCGCCTGCGAGACGACGCCTTCGGCGACGAGCTGCGCTGCGAATTGCGCGCGCACCGTCGGGTGCGCAGCGATCGCCGCAGCGAGCAGCGGCTGCGTGTACGCGGCCTCGTCCTGCTCGTTGTGGCCGTGCCGCCGGTAGCCGACGAGATCGACGACGACGTCGTGGCCGAAGCGGCTGCGATACGCGAGCGCGAGCCGGACCGCGTCGATCGCCGCCTCGGGGTCGTCGGCGTTGACGTGGACGATCGGAATGTCGAAGCCCTTGGCGAGATCGCTCGAGTAGCGGGTCGAGCGCCCGTCCTCCGGGTCGGTGGTGAAACCCACCTGGTTGTTCGCGATCAGGTGGAGCGTGCCGCCGGTCGAGTAGCCGGTGAGCCCCTGGAGGTTGAGCGTCTCCGCCACCTCGCCCTGCCCGGCGAACGACGCGTCGCCGTGGATGAGCACGGGCAGCGCTACGTTCGGGTCGTGGTAGCCCTCACGCGTCGAGCGGTCCGTCTGCTCGGCGCGGGCGCGACCTTCGACCACGGGGTCGACTGCCTCGAGGTGACTCGGGTTCGACGCGAGCGTGACGGTGATGTCGCCCGCCGACGTGGTGCGCGTCCCCTCGGCGCCGAGGTGGTACTTCACGTCGCCGGTGCCGCCCTCGCCGGTCGCCACGACGGCGTCGATCGTCCGCTCCCCCTCGAACTCGCGCAGGACGACGTCGTACGGTCGGCCGACGACGTGCGCGAGCACGTTGAGACGGCCGCGATGCGCCATCCCGATCACGACCTCGTGCGCGCCCCCGTCCGCCGCGATGTCGATCGCCTCGTCGAGCATCGGAACGAGCACGTCGAGGCCTTCGATCGAGAACTGCTTCTGGCCGAGGAACGAGCGATGGAGGTACGTCTCCATGCCCTCGACCTCACTCAGGCGGCCGAGCAGCTTGACGCGCTCCTCCGCGGACAGCTGCTGCCGGTAACGGCCGGACTCGATTACCTGTCGCAGCCAGACGCGTTCCTCGTGGTCGGAGATGTGCTCGATCTCGTACGCGAGCGTGCCGCAGTACGTGGCGCGCAGCCGGGGCAGCGCTTCGGCGAGCGTCGCTCCCTCGACGTGCAGCCGCAACGTCGAGGCGCGGATGCGCGCCTGGAGCTCCGGCGTGAGCGGCGGGATCAGCCGCTCCGGCTCGAGCGCCGGATCGCCGGCCGGCTCGGAGCCGAGCGGATCGAGATGGGCGGCGAGGTGCCCGTGCATGCGGAACGCCTTGACGAGCGCCATCGCCGCGGCGACGCCGCCGATCAGCTCTTCGTCGACGGCGGCAGGCTGCGGTGCAGGCGCGACCGCCGATGCGACCGCGGGCGCAGGTGCCGGCGCAGGTGCCGGTGCCGGTGGCGCGGCAGGTGTCGCATGGCCGTTGGCGCCGTCGCGCTCCACCCGCTCGAGCAGCCGCGCGAGGCCAGGGTGCACCGCGAGCAGCTCGTCGGGCGCGCGCTCGAACAGCTCCCGCCACTCGGACGGGACGGCGCTCGGGTTGTCGAGGTACTGCTCGAGCAGCAGGGCCGCGTAGCCCGCGTTGAGACCGTCGACTTCGGCTCGGCTCACGTCACACTCGTTGTAGCAGCGCTACCAGAGCGGGCGCTGGGTGACGACCGAGATCGTCATCCCCAGGAAGAAGCACACTGCTGCGATCAGCACGGCCGCAAAGGTCAGCCGCCGCCGGCGCTCCCCGCCCATGGCCGCGCTGATCATCGCGAGCAGGATCGCCGGCAAGACGAGCCGCAGTGGATGCCACACGAGCGAGATGAGGCTCGCAAAGATCGAGAAGGCGGCGAGAAAGCCGGCGACCGTCTCGGACGGGCGCGCCTGCCGCTCGCCGTCGTCGACGCCCTGCGCTGCTGCGCTCATCGGCGCGACGCCTTCGCGTACGCGGCGCGCGGAACCCGCGAGTACGTGCGCAGCGGGCCGCCGTGCGGACGCGGCCGAAGCCCACGCCGGCGGCGGCGCTGCCAGCCGGAGTCGGAATCGTCCGGGCCGAGCTGCGCGGTCACGCCGGCTCCTGCGGGCGGGACGGGCTTCGCTTTGATCGCGTAATAGACCACGGTGCAGAGATAGACGATGGGGATCTTCAGGATCACCATGAGGAACACGATCTCCCAGACCGAGTCCGGCGCCATCGCGGAAGGTTACCGGTTGCGCAGGAGGAGGGCCCGCGGAGCTAGGCGTGTACGGCCCAGGCCCGCATGGCGTCCATCATCGTGCCGAGCCGGCGGCCGAGGTCGGTGAGGCGGTACTCCACACTCGGCGGACGCGTGTCGAGCACGCGGCGCTCGAGGATGCCAGCGGCCTCGAGCTCGACGAGGCGCGCGGCAAGCGTGCGCGGCGGGATCGTCGCGAGCGTCTGCTTGAACTCGTTGAACCGCACGGCCCCCGCCTCCGAGGACGCCCACAGGATCGCGAGCACCCAGCGCCGCCCGAGGAGCTCCGCCGCGCGGGCGATCTCCTCGGGCAGCGGCTGGCAGGGCCGGCAACGCACGATTACGAGACGACTTTGAGGCTCGGCTGCGGCTTCGGCTCGAGTGCGAGCCCGAGCACCTCGCCGAGCGTCATCACCGGGTGGAACCGCAGCGCCTTGCGCACGTCCTCGGGGACGTCGTCGAGATCGGCGCGGTTCCGCTCCGGGATGATCACGTCGGTGAGCCCGGCGGCGTGCGCCGCGAGCACCTTCTGCTTCAGCCCGCCGATCGGGAGCACGCGTCCCTGGAGTGTCACCTCGCCGGTCATGCCGACGGTGTGCTTCACCGGCCGGCCGGTCAGCAGCGAGGCGAGCGCGGTCGCGATCGTGATCCCTGCGCTCGGACCGTCCTTTGGCGTCGCACCCGCGGGCACGTGCACGTGGAACGTATGGTCGCTGAACTCCTTCGGCTCGATCGCGAGGTCGGCCGCGTGCGAGTGCAGATACGAGAGCGCGATGCGCGCCGACTCCTTCATCACGTCGCCGAGCTGTCCGGTGAGGACGAGCTCGTTGCCGCCGTCCATCCGCGTTGCCTCGACGAAGAGCACGTCGCCGCCGGCGCCCGTGACCGAGAGTCCGGTCGCGACACCGGGCACCGCGGTGCGGTCCGCGGCCTCGTGGAAGAACTTCTGACGGCCGAGCGCGTCGCGGACGACCTCGGTGTCGACCTCGACCGGCGGCTCGACCGTGCCCGACGCGACCTTTGTCGCCGTCTTGCGCAGGATCTTCCCCAGCTCGCGCTCGAGCTGACGGACACCGGCCTCGCGCGTGTACTCGGACACGACGAGCTGGATCGCCTCGTCGCCGATCGCAACCTCGTCCTCGCGGAGCCCGTTCCCCTCGCGCTGGCGCGGCCACAGGTAGCCGCGCGCGATCGCGGTCTTCTCGTCGGTCGTGTAGCCGTCGAAGCGGATGACCTCCATCCGGTCGAGCAGCGGCCCGGGGATCGTGTCGGCGACGTTGCCCGTCGCGATGAAGAACACTTCGGACAGGTCGAGCTCGACGTCGAGGTAGTGGTCGCGGAACGAGTGGTTCTGCGCCGGGTCGAGCACCTCGAGCAGCGCCGCAGACGGATCGCCGCGCCAGTCGGCGCCGACCTTGTCGACCTCGTCGAGCAGGATCACCGGGTTCATCGTCCCCGCGTCGCGGAGGGCGCGGACGAGCCGCCCCGGCAGCGCGCCGATGTACGTGCGCCGGTGGCCGCGGATCTCCGCCTCATCGCGGATGCCGCCGAGCGACATGCGCACGAACTCGCGGTTGAGCGCGCGCGCGACCGACTCGCCGATCGACGTCTTGCCGGTGCCGGGAGGCCCGATCAGGGTGAGGATCGCACCGGAGCGCTTGTCGTTCGGGATCCCACGCTCCTGGCGGAGCTTGCGCACCGCGAGGTACTCGACGATGCGCTCCTTCACGTCGTCGAGGCCGGCGTGGTCGCTGTCGAGCACTTCGCGTGCGTGCTGAGGGTCGAGCCGCTCGTCGGAGCGCTTCGACCACGGCACGGAGGTGAGCCAGTCGAGGTACGTGCGGATCATCGACGCCTCGCCCGAGGAGTCGCCCATGTTCTCGAGCCGGCGGAGCTCACGCTCGGCCTGCGCACGGACGCTGTCCGGCATGCCGGCCTCGTCGATCTTCGCACGGTACTCCTCGACGACCGAGCCTTCGTCGTCTCCGAGCTCCTTGCGGATCGAGTCCATCTGCCGGCGCAGGAACCACTCGCGCTGCTGCTTCTGCGCGCCCGATTCGACGTCGTCGCGAATGCGCCGCCGCACCTGGAGCTCGGCGAGCCGCTCGCGCTGCAGCGACAGTGCGTACTCGAGACGCTCGACGATGTCGACCTTCTCCAGCAGCTTGACGCGTTGGGCGAAGGAGACGTCGGGCGAGTAGGCGCTCGTGTCCGCGAGCGCGCCCGCCTCGGTGATCGAGCGGAGAAACTGGCTGATGCGCTCGTCCGCGTCGCGAAGCTCGAGGATCTCCTCGACGACGGCGCGGTACTCGCGCTCGAGCTCGCGCGTCGCGACGGGCGGCGGATTCTCGTCCGGACGCTCGTCGACCTCGACGCGCAGCTGGCCCTGGTCGTCGGTGTGCGCGGCGCCGATCACGGCGCGGTGGAGGCCCGACAACGCGACAGCACGGATGCCGCCGGGAAGTTGAACCTGCTCGACGACGTCGGCCACCGTTCCGACCGTCGCGTACTCCTGCTCGTGCCGCGGCACCAGCAGGACGCGCTCCTCGTCGGCGGTTTCGACCGTCAGGGTGACGGTCATGCCCGGGAACACCACGGTGTCCTCGAGCGGGACAAGCAACAGGTCGGTCACGGTCGGGTCACTCCCTCCACATCATGTACTAGGTATCCCGATTGTACCAGCTCCCAAGCCTGCTCGGTGAGAGAGTCCGGTGACGTTGCGGTTCCCGGGTTGCGAGCACCAAGCGATGCAAGGACGCAGGGAGCGCTCGTAGCCGAAGCTACGGACGCGACCGAGGACGCGGCAGCGCGCAGCGTGATCGCAGGCCGGGAACCCGGCAAAGGTTGCCGGTCGGACCACTAGGCAATCCGGGCGACGACGATCGCCCCCGCGCGGACGAGGACGTCGAGCGGCATGCTCGCTGCGGTCGAGTCGAGCGCCTGCTCGGGCAGGAGCGGAACGTGGACGAAGCCGCCGCGCGCCGTGGGCCGCTCCAGCTCGAGCAGGCGCATGAGCGCATAGAAGACGTGGTTGCAGAGGAACCCGCCGGCGTCCCGCGAGGCCTCGCCCGGGATCCTCTCCGCGCGCAGCGCCGTGACGATCTCGTCGACCGGGAGCGTCGAGCGGTAGCCGGCGGGCCCGTCCGGGTCGACCGGCTCGCCCGAGGACACGCCGTCGTTGTCGACGCTCTTCGCGTCGTCGAGATTGAGCGCGAACCGCTCGACGGAGATACCGGCGCGGCCGTCCGCCTGTCCGAAGCAGACGACGGCGTCCGGCTCCGCGGCGCGTACCGCCGACCGAAGCGCGGCCGCGGCACGCGCGTACGCAACCGGCAGCACCGCCGTCTCGAGCTCGACGCCTACGGGCGGCCGCGCCGCGAGCTCCTCGACGAGGCGCTGCGACGGGTTCACCTCCGCGCCGGCGAAGGGCTCGAATCCCGTGACGAGGATCCTCGTCATGCGACCTCGTCCTCGAGCCCGACCGCTGCCAGTGCGGAGGCGAGGTGCGGATGCTCCTCGACGCGCACGACGCGACCGTCGCGCATCGTCACGACCGCCGCGTAGCGGCCGACGAGATAGGTGCGGCGCGACTGGAGCGGCCTGTCGTCGGTCGGATCCGCCTCGACGCGCGAGAAGCGCATGCTCACGACCACGCGGTCGCCGACGCCGATGCAGCGGTCGACAGTGACGTGGTAGCTCTCGCTCAACCGTGTGGAGAGCACCTCGAGCACGTCGGAGCGGTCGGCGATCCCCACGACCTCGCCGACGCCGGTCCACTCCACCTCGGGGTCGAGCATGCCGCCGATCGCGTCGAGATCCCCCGCGACGAACGCGCGGTAGCCGCGCAACAGCAGGTCGACGCCTTCCTGGCTCACCGGGCCACCGTCGCGAGGGCGACCTCCGTCGACGCATGCTCGAGCAGCACCGGATCGTGCGTCGCGCACACGATCGCGGTCTCGGTCGCGCGCGCGAGCTCGGCGAAGAGCGCGCCGACTGCGCGGGCATTCGCCTCGTCGAGGCGCGCCGTCGGCTCGTCCGCAAGCAGGATGGCCGGACGCGCCGCAAGCGCGCGCGCGAGCGCGACGCGCTGCCGCTCGCCCATCGACAGGCGCGCGACGCGCTGGCCGGCGAGCGCGGAGAGCCCGACGTCGGCGAGCGTCGCCGTCGCGCGCTGCGCCGCCTCGTCGCGGCCGACGCCGCGCAGCGCAAGGGCGAGCTCGACGCTCTCCTGCGCGCTGAGGAACGGCACGAGGTCGGTGCCCTGCGTCACGAGTCCGATGTGGGCGCGACGTACGTGCGCACGTTCGGTCGCGTCGAGCCCGGACAACGGCGTGCCGAGCACGACGACCTCGCCGCCGCTGGCGACGTCGAGGCCGGCGAGCAGGTGGAGCAGCGTCGACTTGCCGGAGCCGGAAGGGCCGGTGACGGCGGCGAGCTCGCCGGCGGCGAACTCGAGCGAAAGGTCGCGGAAGACCTCCGTCGCGGCGGCGCCGCTGCCGTGTGTCTTCGCGAGCGCTAGCGTCTGCGCGACAACGGCGCCGCGCTCGCCGCGTGCGGTCTCCTGCCGCTCGGCCGGCGCGGGGGCGGGAGCGGTTCCCGCCGGCGTGACGAGGATCCCGTCACCGGACAGCTCGAGCCGTGCCCGGTCGGTGAAGGAGGCGCGGCGCAGCAGCTCCTCCGGGATGCGGATCCAGCCGCCCTTGTTCACGACGGCGTGCGTCGCGCCTCGCGCGCTGCTCTCGCCGCTGACGCGTCCGTCGCGGATCTGGACGACGCGGTCGGCAACGGCGGCGGACTGCGGGTCGTGGCTGACGACGATCGTCGTCACGCCGGCCTCGCCTGAGAGCTCGCGGATCAGCTCGTAGATCTGCGTCGCGTTGTCCGCGTCGAGCTCGCCCGTCGGCTCGTCCGCGATGAAGAGGCGCGGCCCGTGCGCAAGCGCGGCGCAGATCGCGACGCGCTGCTGCTGTCCGCCCGAGAGCTCGGCCGGCCGGGCGTGGCGCTTGTCGAGCAGCCCCACGCGCTCGAGCAGGCGGTCGGCAACGCGCTCCCGCAGCGGCGCGGGCGTGCCGAGCAGTCCGAGGCGGAGGCCGACGAGCTCGCGCGCGTCGAGCTCCGGCGCGAGCGCGCGCGTGTAGTGCTGGTCGGCGTACCCGAGCGTGTGCGAGCGGTACTCGACGAGCGTGCGTCCGCGCAGCTTGCGCAGGTCGTCGCCGAACACGCGCACGGTCCCGGCCGACGGCCGGTCGAGGCCGGCGAGGATGCGCAGCAGCGTGCTCTTGCCCGAGCCACTCGGCCCGAAGACGACGAGCAGCTCGCCCTCGGCGACCTCGAGGCTCAACCCCTGGAGCGCAGCCGAGCTCCCCTCCCGCGTCGGATAGATGCGAAACAGGTCGTTCGCCTCGACCGCACTCACTCGAGCCCCTCCGAGAAGCGCCGGCGGGCGACGTGGTCGTACGCGAGCCGCGTCGCCGCGAACGACGCGGCCACGCCGGCGACCGCGACGACGGCGAGCGCGAGCGCGACCACCTTCCAGTCGAAGATCAGCTGGAGCGGAGGAAGCGGCGTGCCCGCTCCCGCGGTGACGGTGACGACGGAGACGACGAGCGCGCTCACGACGGCTCCGGCGGCGAGCCCGCCTGCGAGCCCAAGCCCGGCCACGACGCCCGCGCGCAGGAAGAGGTGCCGTCGTACGTCCGCGGGCGTTGCTCCCTGCGCCTCGAGGTCGAACAGCTCGCCGCTCTCGTCGCGGAGATCGCCGATCACCGTCAGCAGCAGCCCGGCCACGGCGAGCGCGAGCGCGACCGCCGCCGCGACGAGCAGGAGCGCGAGCGCGCCGCGCGCGAGCGGGTCGCTGCGGAGACTCGCTTGCGTCGCCCGCTCCGACGTGACGTCGAGCACGGCAAACGGCGGCTTCGACAGACGCGCGGCGGCGGCCGGGGGGGCGTCGAGCCACAGCTCGCTCGGCACCGCCGTCCCCGGATCGACGGTGTTCTCCGCGGTGAACCACGTCGGCAGGTCGGCGACGACCGCGTCGCCGTCCACCGATGGAACGTTGCGCGCGACGCCGACGACCCGCGCTTCGATCACCTGCTCGTCGACGTTCAGCGGCAGGTCGCCGCCCGGTCCGGCCGCACGCGCCAGATCGGGCGAGACGATCACCGGCACGGCCTCGCCCTCGAGCGGCTCGCGCGGCCGGTAGACCGAGTCGGCGGCGCGGTTGAGGACGTAGTGCAGGGCCGGCCCGTCCACGCGCACGCCGGCGGTGCCGATCCAGGCGCGGAAGGGCGCGAGCGCGGTCGTGCCGGCGCGCAGGGAGCCGAGCCGCAGGATGCCGGTGGAGGCGTCGGAGACGGACAGCGCCGTGCCGCTCTCGCGGTGCCCCCCACGAACGCGGAGATGACCGGGAAGGACAGGCGCAGCGCGACGACGCGACCGCCGCGCGCAGCACGGGGCACGCGCGCCGACGGCGCGTGGGCGCCGTGGCCGAACTCGCCGAGGACGAGCGTCGTGAAGTCGCCGCGCCGGTTCAGCACCATCAGCGTCACGCCGAGCCGGTCACCCGACACGGTGAACGGCAGCGTCACGCGTGTCGCGTCCGCCGGCAGCGCAATTCCGCGCAGGTGCGGCGTCTGCACCGGCCGGATCAGGCGTGCGAGCTCGCCGGGCGACCGCGACGAGAAGTCGGAGCGCCAGCCGCCGATCCCCGCGAGCGCGCCGGCCGGCAGCGCGAGCAGCGTGAAGTCGCGCCCGCCCGCGGCGGAGATGAAGCCCGAGTCGCGCAGGACAGGCGTCACGCTTCCGAGCGCGGCGAGCTGCGCGCTGCTCGCCGCCTGCTGCACCGGCACGAGCTGCTGGAGATTCTCCTGGAGCACGTACGGCGCCGGCACGGCGTAGTGCGCCTGCTCGACGACGCCGCGCTCGAGCGTCGCGCGGTACGCGATCGCGAACAGCGCCACGCCGACGCTGAGCACGAAGAAGACGACCGAGAGCAGCACCTGCCCCGGTGCGCGCGCGAGCGACAGCAGCGCGAGCCGCACGCGCGCGGGCGAACGCCGCCCGACCCATTCGAGTACGCGCAGGAACGGCGCAAGGACACGCGCGACGACGACGGCGAGCACGAAGAGCACGAGCCCCGGCAGCAGGAGCAGCAGCACGCCCGTGCCGTTTCCTGCCGCGAGCGTTCCGGCATCGGCCTTGCCGCGCGCGAGCGCGAGCAGGACGGCGCCCAGTGCACCGAGCGCCGCGACGTCGGCGACGGTGAGCGCGAGCCCGCCGAACCCGATCGCCTCGGCGTGGAGCGCGACGAGCATGACGAGCGCCGTCAGCACGGCGAGGGCGACGCCGATCCCCAGCGCGCGCAGCGTCAGCACGGAGTGCTGGGCGGCGAGCCACCCCGGCGCGCCGAGGTGCCGCGCGAGCAGGGCGCCCGCACCCGTTCCGGCGGCCCAGCCGACGACGCTCGAGACGAGCGTGACGGCCGCGACCTCGGTCGCCGCGACGAGCAGGATCTGCGAGCGGCGCGCGCCGGCCCAGGTCAACCGCCGCCGCACCGCGCGCTGGCTGCGCCGCAACCGCGTCGATGCGAGCACGGCGAATCCGAGCAGCAGCACCGCCGCGTCGCCGCCGAGGATGAGCAGCCGCTCGCCGGAAATGCGGCTCGTCGCGCGGATCGCGGCGATCGCGTCGGTCGGCGCCGACACGCCGAAGATGTCGCTCACCTGCTCGAGCTGCGCCTGGGCCCGGTCGATCCGTGCGCCGAGGCTCGGCAGCTCCCAGTCGTGGATCGCGCCCGGCACGACGGGGACGATCCACCCGTATGTGCGCGCGATCACGCCGCCGTCGGGTAGAGGGACCCTGGAGAAGCGGAGCGCGCCGTTCGCGAGCAGAATCGGCGGCCGCTTCCCCGCGCCGCCGAAGTACGCACCGAGCGGCGCGCCCGTGCGGAACGTCGCGCGGCCGACAACGTGCAGGTACGGCAGGTGCGGGGCGACGGGCGCGCCGCCGATCTGGACGAGCTCGCAGTCGGTCGGCGTGCACAGGCGGGGAAGGCGGCCGCTGCGCAGCACGAGCCAGCGTGACAGCCCGTCGACGGCGCCGAGGTTGACGAACGCGCCGCCCCACGTCGCTTGCCGGAACACCTCGACGCCGAACGGGGGCCCCCGCAGCACGGGCGTCAGCGCGCGGCGGGCGAGCCGGTCGAGTTGCGCGGCCGACAGGTTGGACTGGGCCGGTACGCCGCTCCAGAACGCCTGGATCGCGCGATCCGACGGCTGGAGCTGCCCGAGCGCGCGCTGCACCGCGCGATCCTGGACGGCGCCCGAGCAGACCGCGGTCAGCGCGAGGACGGCCGCGCCGACGGCGATCCCCACCGCGACGACGACGGTCCGCGGCGCTTGCGCGCGCAGCCGCCGGAACGCGAAGCGGATCGGCACGAGCAGGCGCTGCGCCCTCGCCCCGTCACGCGGGCGCCCGGGCTCCACAGTCGCCGAGACGGTCGCCATCGCCGAGACGATATGCGCCGGGCGGGCGGAAACGGCGCCCCGTAGGGCTACACTGCCGCAGAAGCGCCTGGGGCCGTAGCTCAGCTGGGAGAGCGTCTGGCTGGCAGCCAGAAGGTCAGGGGTTCGAGCCCCCTCGGCTCCATACCGTCGTAACCCGACGCCCGCCGCCCGGGTCGGTTCAGCGCCGGTCGACGACGCGCACCGCCTTGCCCTCGCTGCGCGGTACGCCTCCCGGTTGCAGCACCTCGACCTCGATCCGGACCCCCGTATGCTCACGCAAGACGGTCGCGACGGTCGAGCGCAACGTCGCCACGTCCACCGCCGTCGACACGGGCTCGCATCGGACCGTCAGCTCGTCCATCGACCCCGAGCGCTCGACGACGAGCTGGTAGTGCGACGCGACGTCGGGTACGGAGAGCAGCAGATGCTCGACGTGCGACGGGAAGAGGTTGACGCCGCGCACGGTGATCATGTCGTCGTGCCGCCCGCGCAACCCACGGATACGCGCAGTCGTGCGGCCGCATGCGCACGGCTCGAACACCAATGACCCGACGTCGCCGGTGCGGTAGCGCAGCAGCGGCATCGCTTCCTTGACGAGGGTCGTGAACACGAGCTCGCCTTCGGCGCCTTCGTCGAGCAATGCCCCGGACCGGGGGTCGACCACCTCGACGAGGAAGTGATCCTCGTGCACGTGGAGTCCGTCGCGGACCTCCAGGCACTCCGAGGCGACGCCAGGCCCGCACATCTCGGACAGCCCGTAGAAGTTGACCGCGCGCAGGCCGGGAAGCTCGCGCTCGATCTGCTCGCGCAAGCCTTCCGTCCAGGCCTCTCCTCCGAACAGCCCGAGCTCGAGCTTCAGGGAGCCCGGGTCGATCCCGGAGTCGCGCACGGCCTGCGCGATCACGACCGCGTACGAGGGCGTCGCGATCAACACCTGCGCGCCGAGGTCGTGAAGCAGCATCGCCTGCCGCATCGTGAAGCCGCCGGACACCGGCACGACGGGCGCCCCGATCCGTTCCGCACCCTGGTGGAAGCCGTGCCCCCCGGTGAACAGCCCGTAGGTGTTCGCATTGTGGACGAGCATTCCGGCCCGCACGCCCGCCATCGTCATACAGCGGGCCATCAGCTCGGTCCAGGCCTCGAGGTCGGCTGCCGTATACGCGACCACCGTCGGCTTGCCGTGCGTACCACTCGACGCGTGCACTCGAGCGAGCGCTTCGACGGGCACTCTCGGCAGCCCGAACGGAAACGCGTCCCGGAGGTGAGACTTGTCGGTGAACGGCAGCTCCGCCACGCGCTCGAGCGAGTCGAGCTCGAGTTGGAACGTGGCTCGAAGCCGTACCAGCTGGAGCTCGCGCAGCTCCTTCCGCTCGAGCCTCTCCGCGGGGTTCCAGATCGCGGGCTCAGAGGCGGCGCTCGTGGGCGCTCCAGTTCTGCTCGAGGTTGCGCACGAGCGCCGGGCTGAGATGGCAATACGCCTGCTCGCGGCAGAACGTCGCCATGTATCGCCGGAACAGGTCGAGCGGCTCTGCTCCGACCCGCAACGCGCGCCGGTTGGCCGCCGCGTTGACGAGGCCGGAGTTCGTCAACGCCTCGACCCGTTCGGCGACCGCGCCGTCCATCTCCTCGGCCGAGTCGACCACCTCGTCGCAGAGGAGATCGCCGTGCGGCGTTCCGGCCTCGAACTCGAGCCCGGAGAGGATTGCCTGCCGCGCCAGCCGATCTCCGACCGAGCGCGGCAGCCGCAGGTTGGACGCGCCCGGGAGGATCCCCTCCCGGCGCGCCGGCAGGTACAGCCGGGCGCCCCGCGTGGCGATCACGTGATCCACCACGTGAAGGATCTGGCATGCACCGCCGATCGCGAACGTCTCGACGGCGGCGATCCAGAGCTTCTCGATCGTCTCCTCGGGCTCGTCCGGCCGGTGCTCGTCGGCGCTCAGCCCGCGGAAGAGCTTGTTGACGTAGCCGAGGTCGCGCGTGACGTAAAAGAGAAAGTCGATGCGGCCGTGGTAGAGATGGGTGAGGTTGATTCCCGCACCGAAGATGCGCTTGCCGGCGTAGCGCGGGTGGCTGACGACGCCGCCCCGGAACACGCCGACTTCCACCGCGGGGTCGAGCAGCGCCAGGTCGACCGCGACCTCCGTGGCCGGAAGCGTGTCGCAGTCTTCGGCGTTGAGGTGGCGTTCGTTCCGCAGCTCGAGGTGGGCCACCCGCCCGCGCCGCTCGATCACCGTGCCGCCGAGGTCGGCGACGCCGGTCGCACGGAAGTCGCCGAGCCGCGCGACCGCCTCCTCGGTGGGGCGCAGCATCGACCAGACGAGGTGCGACCCGCAGCGCGCCGACGCGAGCACGAACGCGAAGAAGAGGCCCTGCGCGATCTCGATCCCTTCCTTGTCGGGAAGCGCCAGCGCGCGCTCGGCTGCTACGGCTTCGCGGGACGGGACGAGTCCCGGAAAGCGCGCGGCGGCCGCATAGACGAGCTCGTCGTCGCGGACGGCCCTGTGCAGGTCGTCGGTCAACGCGGCGTAGACCTCGGCGGTGTGTGCGCGCATGAACCGGGAGCGCTCGCGGTCGAGGACGTTCGACAGGTAGGCGGCGGCCTCGGCCTCGGCCTCGGTGCGAGCGCGGCGCGCGGGCAACCGCCGAAGCAGTCGCTCCCCGTGCGTCAGGAACGCAGACGACGCGTGCGCGGCCGACGGGAAGGCGGCTCTCTCCGGTGGAGCGGTCTCCTCCCAGGCTGCGACCTCGCTTGGTGAGAGACCCACGGCCTCGAGCATTCGTGCAACCCTCCCCTCCGCTCGCCGTTCCGGATCGACCCTTCCGCGCAGCCTACGGAGCCCGCAGGAAGCGCGCCACCACGACGTCACTCGAGCGCCGTGGGCGCCTCGTGCGGAGCCGGACGCGAGTTCTCCACATCGTTTCCACGGCGGGCTCGCGCTTTTCCACAGTTTCGGTCACAATCCACAGGCGCCATGTTCCAGATCGGTGAGAGCCTTCGCGAAGCCCGGCATCGTCGCGGCCTAACCGCGCCCGACGTCCAGAAGGGCATCCGGATCCGCGAGCGTTACCTCACCGCGCTCGAGGAGGAGCGCTGGGACATGCTTCCCGGCGAGGTCTACACGAAGGGCTTCCTGCGCACGTACGCCGAGTTCCTCGGCCTCAACGGCCAGCTCTACATCGACGAGTACAACTCCCGTATTCACGGCCGCGACGAGGAGCCGGTCGTGCCGAAGACGCTCATGCCCGGGCGCCGTCGCCGCGCGCGGGCGCAGCGCCGCCCGCCGCACCTGTCCTCCTCGTAGGAGGGTCGGGCGGAGCGAGGGAGCTTGCGTTTCAGGCGAGAGCACCGTCGCCCCACGCGAGGAGGCTCTACCATCCGCTCTATGCCACGTGTTCGCGCGTTGGCTCTCTTCTGTCTCTCGACGACCGCGCTCGCGTTCCCCACCGCCTGGGCCAGCGGCAGCGTCGCGCCCGGACGTGTGCGGAATCTGACGTGCGACGAGAGCATCGCCGTAACGCGGTTCCCCTACCTTGGCAACAGGCAGCCGCGTTACCAGAGCCGTCTCGTTCTTGGTGCGGCTTCCGTGCCGCCTGCCTACCTCGCGCAGGTTGTCGCGACACACGATCAGCCCTGGCGCTACTGGCGTAAAGCCGGACTCGTCATCCGTTCCGGTTCAGAACACGTGACGTTGAGCGTGCCGAAGGAGTGGCGGAGCCGTGCCGCGATCGTCTGGGGCAACGGCGGGGACGGCGTGTTCAGCTCCGTCCGGGTAACTGGCTGCGGCTCCAATCCCCACGCTGGGAACGCCTACCCAGGCGGCTTCTATCTGCGTTCCTCGTCAGCCTGTCTGCCACTGATCGTCCGCGTTGGAATACGTTCGGCAACCGTCCGATTCGGCATAGGTCGGCGGTGCCCCTGAGCTACGGGACACGGGCCCGCGCCCCCTCTGGTGACATTGCTGAACGCTGGCCCAGCCGATCTCGGTCACGCTCGACTGCTGCTCCGAAGGGGTGATGTTGACCCTCGGCATCCCAACCGACATGTATCCCGGTGGGTTGGATCAGCCGTCATGTCGTCGCCGTCGCATGTGTCGCAGTTGCGGTTGCCGTGATGGGCGGCGTCTTCGCGTTCGCGCGGCCCACGTACCACCCCTTCGCCCAGCAGCCACCCCCGTTCTTTCTGCCATACACATCCGTTACGTATTCGTTGGCCGACGCTCGTAAGGCATTCGCACCCGCTGGCATCCGCTTTGCCACGACGAGCCACCAACAGGGCGTGCAGTCGCTCAGTACGGGGGGATACGTCCTCGAGGTGGACGTATTTGGCGACCCTCAGAAGGTGAAGGATTCGGGGTTCGACCCGTACCACGCACTCGTTCAAGGCCACTGGGTCGCGGCTCCCCGCACCTGCGGTTCAGGCTTTCCCGCCGCGGAGCGGTGGCGCGGGAACGTTCGCGTCGTCGTCTCTTGCACGCGCGCGGGCAGCGCTTCGAACACTTGGTTGCGGCGGGCTGCGGTCGCCCTCGATCGCTTGTAGCTTCGGCGTCGGGGCACATTTACGAACGCTCGCGCACGCCATGGTGCTCTCGGCCGGTCACCGGTTGGCGTCGTTGTCGAGCCAGGCTCCAACGACGTCCGACCAGAACTCGGGCTGTGGTCGGAACCCGAGCGATTCGTAGAAGAGTTGCGCCTCGCTCGTCTGTAGTCCAATGTGCTGGCCCGGCACCTGCTTGCGTAGCAGCCGGATCATCGAAGAGGCGTGCCCTGCCTCCGATACGCGGACGCCGTCCAGACGTCGAGCAGGTAAGCGTTGCAGACCCCGTCGGTGAGAAGGCGTGCCGTCCCGACCACTCGATCGCCGTCTCGGGCGATCGCCACGTGCTGGGATTGGCGGAACGAACGGTTCAGAGCCTGCGGCGATCGTCCGTTGTCGAAGTTGTCGGCTGCGAGGTCGGCTTTCGTCTGCTCCCAGTCGATGCCGTCCAGCGAATCGTCGATACGGATCGTCACGGCCTTAGCATCTCACTGCCGCGGTTGTTCTCACCGCGGCCCGGGTGTCGGGCTCCGGCGACATCCCAGCGACGCTCGCCCAGCCGAGGGTCACCGGTGATGTAGAACTATTTTTTTTGGTGGATGAGGAAGTCTGGATCGGCCGCGTTGAGGTCGTGCCGCACGCCGGAAACGAAATCTTAGGCGACGCACCAGGCGCTTACTCGAACGTGCTTGCACGAGCCAGCTCCGTTCCCGAATACAGAGCGAAGGTGGTTGCGGCGCTCACGGAGGAAGGCCTGAACGTCGTGGAGATCGAGGACGCCGAACCGCTACGTGAGCGACAGACGCGTTTCCAGGTTCCGGACGCCATCCTCGCGATTGCGGAGGGAGCACCTAAGCGCGTTGTGTGGGACACGTTCTACATCTTCGAAAGCGAAGGCGAATAGCAGCACTTATCGGGGGTCATTCCCGAAATGGCGCAGGCGAGGGTGCGAGCCCGTCTTACGGCAGGCGTAGCCGATATAGCTCCGTCTGCGCGTGGGCCTGGAGCGCCGCGCTCGGACGTTGCGTCGCGAAGAAGACGCGGATGTCCAGATCCCAACCGTGCACTGATCCAACCCAAATGCGTTGCTGGACGTTGGCGGCGGGCTGCCCCTCCCAACCGTGGTCGACTCGGAAGCTTGCGAGCTGAGGCGGCCATGCCGCCCGGGCAGGGAAGCCTCCACGTCTGCGCCCGACAGTGTCCGCCCAAACAAGAATCCCGCCGCGTGAGAGCTTCTTGAAGCTGCCAAAAAGAGCGACCGGATGGACGGCGGAGGCGTCCGGAGCGGTAACGGCCACAACGAGTGACGGGTTGGCGGCACCCGCACGCTCGATAAGCCAGCCGGGCGCAGGCCGAAAGCCGGCAAGCGGGGACCCTGGAGCTGAAGCGCCGATGGTTGCGGTGCCAAGCGCGACGGCTAAGGCGGCGAACAGCGCGAGTCCGCGAACTCCCATAAGGAGGTTACGTATCGCGTGAGCGGATCGGTCCCTCAGCACAACGTCCGAGTCTCGTTCCTCAGGGTGCATTGCTGAACACTGGCGCAGGCGACGATCCTTGGTAGAGAGGCGTTCCCGGTCATTCCCTCGGGCGTCGTACGCTTCTTCGTCCTAGATGGTTCGCTGTCGCTTGATCTTCGTGGCGGTTACGGCGGTGGGTACCGCTGTTCTTGCCGGCTTCGCGGCGTCCGCCAGCCCAGACGTCGGCGCTCGCCGAAGCACATCCCCAGTGTGCTCGCCGGCTCTAAGGTCGCAGAGACCGCTCACCAAGGTTGGGGCGGCGATGGTGTCGGTGACCGGACACCCCTTCGGTGTTGCCAGTACCGCGGATGGTGAGTGGTCGTTTGTGTCAAAGCTCTCGGGTGAGGTCGCGGTCATCGCAGACCGGGGCAGAGAGCCTCGGGTTGTTCAAGAGATCGCGCTGCCAGGAGACACGCTCTTAGGTGACGCTCTTACCCATGACGGTCGCTACCTCGTAGTGGCGGATGGCAGCGGCGCGGCGATCCTTAGTGTCAGCCGCGCAGAGCGTGGAGGGCCGCATACGGTGCTTGGTCAGCTTTCGGCGAGCGGTCCGTCGAGCAACTTCGCGCTTCAAAGCGCCATCGAAGTCGCGACTTCTCCCGACGACCGGTTCGTCTTCGTCTCGCTCGAATCCGCGAATGAGATCGCCGTGTTCAACATCCGACGTGCGCTTGCCAGCGGCTTCCATCGGTCAGCCCTGGTCGGAACGATCCCGCTCGGCCTCGGGGTTGTCGGCATGGCCATCTCGCCTGACGGCAACTGGCTCTATGCGACAAGCGAGGTCGCGAGCACGCAGACGCGGCACGGGACGATCAGCGTCATCAACATCCGACGAGCCGAAACTCGGCCACGCCATTCGGTTGTCGCGTCGGTGGCGGCAGGCTGCGACCCCGTGCGCACTGCCGTCTCACCGGACGGCAAAGTGGTGTGGGTCACCGCTCGTGAGAGCAACAGCCTATTGGCATTCTCTGCGTCTCGACTACGCACCGATCCACAGCATGCGCTACTTGCCAACGTACGAGTTGGAACTGCGCCTGTAGGGCTTGCTCTCCTCCGTGACGGCGCGCGCATCGTCGTCGCGGACTCCAACCGCTTCGCGGCGCCAGGCCAATCGGCCGAACTCACGGTGATCGATACGCGCGCCGCACTGGCCCACAAGAGCGCCGTCATCGGCGCGATCCCGGCAGGGACGTTCCCGCGCGAAATCTCCGTCGACGTTAGCCACAAGCGGCTACTCGTCACCAACTTCGGCTCGAATCAACTTGAAGTCGTAGACACAAGCCATCTCCCTTAGAGGCTCTCACATAATGACGTTCGTCGATCCGGGCGCACTCGGCGGCCGGGCGACACAATCGCTCATTGTGTGAGAGCCTCTTAGCGCGCGGGTGACGTTCCCGGACGCCGGCCCAACGGGCGGCTGGGTCGCATGAGCGAAGGCGCGCTCGGCGGTTACGAGGGCCCGCGATATGACGAGCCGAGCACGACCACAGTCACCGGCCGATCGGCGTGATCGGCGTAGCGGCGGATCTGTAGCGGCATCGCTTTCACCTGCGTGCCTCGGCCGAGCAGCCGCTGCAGCGATCGTGCGGCCGCCGATGCACCTTTCTGCTCTAGATCAACGTAGATCGTGGTGAGACGGGCCATTTGCGGCGCGTCCGCCACCCAGCGGTCTTGGAGCCGGCGCGTCTCGACCCCGTGGGATGCCAGCTTCTCTGAGACGCGACTCGCGAGCCCGATCCGGTGCGTCCCATTCAGCACCAAGGTCGTGATGCGAGCGGGCGCGAGTAGCGGCGCTGACTTGTGCTTCGGCAGCTGTCCCTGGGCCTCTCCCGCAAGAGCGAGAGTAAGAGCGAGAACCGCCGAGGCGATCAGGGACGGTCGCCGTCCCGAGCGAACGCGCACACCACGAGCTTCGCTAGCCACCTCGCGACGATTCTACGACCTTCGCCGCCGAACCAAAGGACATCCGTCGGCGGACATTCCAGCATCGCTGGCGCAGGCGACGTTTCCGCCCGACTCATGGGTGATCACAGTGCCGTCGATAACGGTGACATGGCTGACCGCGAAGTCTTACAAGGCGGTCGTAACGACGGCGCGACGCGGGTCGGGCCGTCCGTTCTTCGACCGACGGGGGAATGGTCACCCGCCGTTCACCAGTTGCTGAAACACCTCGAGAAGGTCGGCTTCACCGGCGCCCCTCGCGTCCTCGATATCGACCGCAACGGGAGAGAAGTGCTGACGTTCATCGACGGCGAGGCCGGGTCGCTCACGTATCCGCCGGCCCTCCTCGAAGAGGACGGCATCGTCGAGTGGGGTCGCTTTATCCGTCGCTACCACGAGGCGGTCGCATCGTTTCTTCCACCCCCCGACGCCGTCTGGCGCGTCGGAAGAAAGCGGTTATGTCCTGGCGAGGTCGTCTGCCACGGAGACCTCGGACATTGGAACGCCGTCTGGCGTGACGGCCGCGTCGTCGGCGCCATCGATTGGGACTTCGCGGAGCCTGACTCCCCGCTGCGAGATCTTGCTACCGCCGCGTTAGGCGTCGTCCCATTCCTCGATGATGAGCGCGCGAGCCGACAGTTTCTGCAGCCGCCTGACCGACGGCGGCGATTGGCCGCCCTGTCCGATGCATACGGGGCTACCTCACCGCATGAGCTGCTCGACGCTGCGGTTGTTTATCTAAAGACGGAGGCCGATCGAGTCATAACTTTCGGCGGTGACGGGCGGGAGCCTTGGGCATCACATCTCCGTCGTGGGACGGCGGAGGTTCTGAACAAGCGAGTGCACTGGATCGAAACGAACCGCTCGAACCTCGCTTGAGCCGATCCACATCCTCTCTGCGGCGGCGCATTTATCTCCTACGCGGCTCGTGGCACACCGTTCTAGCCCTGGCGCAGCGCTCAAGACGCATCTGCTACTTCATTGAACATGGTTTCGCTACCGAGCCCACCTGCCGTCGTCCGTCACCTCCGTGCCGACGAACGCGCGTTGCGGACTGCGACGGGCGCGACGTTCGTCGCGGTCGCGCGCGACCGGCAGCTCGTGATCCGCACGCTCGCCCCCAATGCGAAGGAGGCTGCGGCGGTGGCGAGGCTCGCGCCCGACGAGCGTGACGACATCGACGCCCGTCGCGACCTCAACAAGCTCTCGGGCGAAAGCCCGCCGCAGGTCGGCGGCGTGAGCGTCGGCCCGGCGCGGCACGCGGGCACGATCCTCTCCTTCTACCGGGAGGCGCAGCGGCGGTTCGGCATCCGCTGGGAGCTGCTTGCGGCGATCAACTTCGTCGAGAGCGACTTCGGCCGCGCACGAACGACGGCAAAGGCGGACGCGCAGGGCCCGATGCAGTTCGAGCCCGCGACGTGGCGCGCCTACGGGATGGGCGGCGACGTCTACAACGAGCACGACGCGATCCTCGCCGCCGCCGACCTGCTCGCCGCCAATGGAGGGCGCACGAACGAGCGCGCGGCCCTCATGCACTACAACCTCTCCCCGCTCTACTGGGACGTGGTGCTGCACCTCGCGCACCGCATGGCCACCGTGCCGACGGCGTTCCGCGAGTACTACGCCTGGAAGCTCTACCTGCGCAGGAGCTAGCGCGGGCCCTCGCGTATCGGCACGGCGAGTCGGGGGACATCATTCCCGCGAATCCCGGTGGCAGGCACCGCAGTTCCGGCGTTGTAGATCTCCGCGCAGAACGAGGCGTAGACTCGGCGCGTGAGTCCCGTCCTCCGCGTCGTGCTCAAGATCGTCGGCATCGGCGCCCTTGTCGCCGGCGGGCTCGCCGTCGCGATCGCGGCGCTCGTCGCGGCGATCCTGCTCGGTCCGCTCGTCTTCTGGCTCGCGTGGAACGTGCTCGACTTCGCGTCGGCCGTGGGCCTTCCGGAGCTGGGTTTCTGGGGCATCGTGCTCGTGACGCTGTTCCTTGTCGTCAGCTGGTTCGGCAAGGTCGTGATCGCGGCGATCGTCTTCCTCGTCGACCCCTCGTGGTTCCACGGCGCCGCCGAGGTCCACTGGCCGTCGGCCACGTTCCGCAACTTCGTCGCGGTCGCCATGCTCGCGCTGCTCGTCTCGCGGCCGCACACGCATGCGAAGAAACGCTCCCGCAAGAGCAAGGGCGCGCACCCAGACAAGGCCGAGCTCTCGTAGCGCTCGGTATCCGGCACCGTGCCGGACGCAGCCGCGAAACCAGCGTTCGCGCATGATCGGGCCGGGTCAGATTGCCCTCGCAGGGGCAGAGGGCATTCGTGAGGGAGCGGTTCCGCCCGAGCCGCGGCGGCTGGGTGCCCCTTCGCGGCGCTACAGTGCCGGCGAAGGGCGGCCGGCGGGACACACTCGGATCGGAGCTGACGATGTGGACTCGAGGAATTGCCGGTGCCCTGTTGTGCGCGGTCGGGGCGGTGTGGATCGCCCAGGGCACGAACGTGTTGCACGGGTCGGGGATGAGCGGTCACGGGCTGTACGCCGTGCTCGGCGTCGTTCTCGTCGCGATCGGACTGGCGCTGCTCGCCTGGGCGTGGCGCGTCCGCCGCGATCGCCTCGCGAACATGCCGGACGCCGACTCCTAGGAGGCGGCGGCCTCGAGCCCGACTGCGGGCACGTCGTTCCAGAGGTCCTCGAGCCGGTAGTACTCGCGCGCGTCCGGCGTGAACACGTGCAGGACGACGTCGAGGTAGTCGCCGAGGATCCACGTCCCCTCCTGCTCCCCGTCGATGCTGCGCGGGATCAGGCGCTCCTCCTGCTTGAGCCGCCCGTGCACCTCGTCCCAGATGCCGACCGTCTGCCGCGCGTTGCGGCCGGTCGCGATCACGAAGTAGTCGGTGAAGGTGCACACGGGCCGCATGTCGAGGATGACGACGTCTTCCGCCAGCTTCTCCTGCGCGAGAGCGGCGATGCGGCGGGCTTGCTCGAGTGGGTTCAGAGTGTGATCAGCATCCGTGTGAGACCGGGCCCAGTGTAGCCGCGCGCGGCGGATATTCAATCCCCGCGATAGAGGCCCCGCTCCACGATCAGCGCGGCCACCGCCGGCGGGACGAGGCCGTCGAGCGGCTTGCCCGCGGCCGCCAGGCTCCGGATCTCGCGCGACGCGGCAGGATTGGGCTCGATGTCGAAGAAGACGACGCGCTCCGGCTGCCGGACCGCCCGGAGCACGGCGTCGAGCCGCTCCGGCGGGAAGCCGGGCCTGGTCGCCACCGCGATCCGCGTCAACTCGAGCACCGCGTCCGGCTCCTGCCACGCCGGGAAGTCGCAGAACTCGTCGGCGCCGATCACGAACAGCGGGTCGTCGAAACGCATGGCGCGGAGCAGGTCGATCGTGCGCGGATAGGGGTCGAGTCGCACCTCCTCGCCCGGGAACGCGGCCCGGGCCAGCTCGACTCGCGCCTCGGCGGGCGCGTCGACGCCCTTGTGTCCGGGAGCGGCGGAGACGAGCACGGTGAGGCGCGGCAGGCCGAAGGCGTCCTTCGCCGCCTGCACGACGGCGACATGGCCGAGGTGCGGCGGGTCAAAGGCCCCGCCGAACAGCCCTACTGCCACTCGAGCACCTCGTCGCCGAGCTCCACCTCGTCCCCGTCGCGAGCGCCGGCGGCCTTGAGGATCCGCTCGAGCTCCGCCGGCTCGGGCGGCCGCCCGGTGACGCGGAATCCGCGCTCGGTGCGGAAGACGCGGTAGCTGCGGCGCGTGGGCTGCGGGCGGTAGACGAGAAAGTCGACGAGCTCGTGGCGCTCCGGCGGCAGCGGCGCCGCCTCCTCGAGGGGAACGAGCTCGAACAGCGCGCGCTTCAGCTCCTCGATGCCGGCGCCCGTCGCCGCGGAGACGCGGAAGACGCGCACGATCCGCTCGTCCTCGATGCCGAACGACGGCAGGTCGGGACTCAGGTCGATCTTGTTGAGGACGACGACCTGCGGCCGCTCGTCGAGCCCGGCGCCGTACGCGGCCAGCTCGGCGTCGATCGTGCGCCAGCGCTCGTCGGCGTCGCCCTCCGACGCGTCGATCGTGTGCAGGAGCAGGTGCGCGCGCTCGAGATGCGCGAGGAACTCGTGGCCGAGCCCGATCCCCTCGCTCGCGCCCTCGATCAGTCCGGGCACGTCGGCGACGACGAGCTGCCGCCCGTCGGGCGCCTCGACGGTGCCGAGCACCGGGGAGAGCGTCGTGAACGGATACTCGGCGATCTTCGGCCGCGCGTTCGAGATGCGCGCGAGCAGCGACGACTTCCCCGCGTTCGGGAGACCGACGAGGGCCGCGTCGGCGAGCAGCTTCAGCCGTAGGTCGAACGTTCCCTCCTGGCCGGGAAGTCCGATCTCGGCGAACCGGGGCGTCTGCCGCGTCGGCGTCGCGAAATGCTTGTTGCCGCGCCCGCCGCTGCCGCCGCGCGCGACGACGACGCGCGCGCCCGCGTGCGCGAGATCGGCGACGAGCCGCTCGTCCTCGTCGAGCACCTGCGTGCCGACGGGAACACGCAGCAGCACGTCATCGCCGCGGGCGCCGTGCGAGAGCCGGCCGCCACCGCCGCCGCCGCGCCCACCTCGCAGCTTCTGGTTCGGACGAAAGCCGGAAAGGTCGCGCCGTCCCGGCTCGGCGAGAAGCACGACGTCGCCGCCGTCGCCGCCGTCGCCGCCGTCCGGGCCGCCGCGCGGCACGAACTTCTCGCGCCGGAAATGGATCGAGCCGTCGCCGCCGCGCCCGGCCGTGACATTGATGGATGCGCGATCGTGGAACATCGCCGGAACCGTAACGGGCACGGGAGTCCGCCCGGAACTACGCCGCCCCAAACGGCCGGAGCGAACGCGGGCGCAGCCGCGTTCGTGGAGGCCGCGTCCATGCGCGTGGGGATGCCGAAGGCACCACCGCGCGCGCTACAGAACCAGTCGCTCGGCGTCAGCCCAAGCGGAGCCGAAACCCGGCCCGTCCAATAGCTGCTATTGGACGGAAATGAAGCGGCGTTCGCCGCTGGTGCGGAAGAAGACCTTGCCGGCGCGCGTGGCGAAGATGGTGTCGTCCTTGCCGATGCCGGTGCCCTCGCCCGGGCGGAATCGCGTGCCGCGCTGGCGGACGATGATCATGCCGGCGGTCACCTCCTGGCCCGCGAACAGCTTGACGCCGAGCATCTGCGGATTCGAGTCGCGGCCGTTCCGCGACGAGCCGAGTCCCTTCTTATGCGCCATTAGTGCTCCTCCTTGGCTGCGAGCGCCGACTCGAGCGCCGCGAGCGCGCCCTTGCGGTTCGCGTGCTCGCGCTCGTACTCGAGCGCGGCCTCGAGGTTCGGGCGCCGCCAGCCGTGTGCGGCCTCGGCGATCTCCGCGACCGTCAGATCCTCGTAGCCCTTCGGAGGGTGCGCGGTGCGCACGGGTGCGTCGGCCTTCGGCGCGGCCGCCTCGGGGGCAGCAGCGGGCTTAGGGGCGGCCTCTGCCTTCGGTGCCGCCTCTGCCTTCGGGGCGGCCTCGGCCTTCGGCGCTGCCTCGGGCGCGGCCACGGCCTCCGCCTTGGGCGCTGCCTCCTTCTTCGCGGCCGTCTTGCGGCCTGCGCCGCCGATCGCCTCGATTTCGATCTGCGTGAGGCGGCTGCGGAAGCCGTTGTGGAGGCGGTAGCCGGTGCGCTTCTTGTACTTGCCGATGCGGATCTTCTCGCCGAGCACGTGGCCGACCACCCGGGCGGTCACCGTCGTGGTCGGAGCCAGGTCGGTGGTGCCGTTGCCGCCGACAAGCAGGACGTGCGGGTTGAAGGTCTTCCCCTCGTCCTCCGCCAGCCGGTCGACGAGCAGCCGCTCGCCCTCCTGGACGCGGTATTGCTTGCCGCCGAGTTTGATGATCGCGTAGCTCATAAGCGTTGGAAACGCGGGCCGAGGGCCCGCGAACCGGCGCAGTGTAGCGAAATCCCGGCGCCGCTAACGCGTGCGGCCGAGGTCGTCGCCCCACTCGGACATCGGCACGTAGCCCCAGTCGCCGGACTCCGGTTCGCCGTTTTCTGACGGCTCCTCGGGCTCGGCGGCGACAGGTACAGGCTCCGGCTCCGGCGCCGCCGCGGGCTCCACCGTCGCGTCGGGCTCGACCCTGTCCTCGGGCTCCGGCGCGTCGTCCCCGACCGGCTCCGCGCCGTTCGTCGACGCGGTTGCGGGCTTCTTCCGCTTCTTCCCGCCCCGGGAGCCCCGGCGGGTCCGCTTCTTCGCGGGCGCGGCGCCGTCCACAGAGGGCGTTCCGGTCTCGGTGCCGGCCGACGCGTCGGCCCCGTCATCCTCCGCCGGCTCGCGCCCGAGATCCTCACCGGGCACGTGGATCGTCACCGTGCGCGGCGCTCTCGGAGCGCGCGGAGCGCGCGGCGGCCTGGGAGCCGGCGTGGCCGGTTCCTCGGCTGCTTCGGAGTCGCTCTCGGGCCCGGCCGCCTCGACCGGGCCGGCTTCGCCCTCGGCCGCTGCCGCGCCGGCGCCTGCAGGCTTCTTCCGCTTGCGACCGCCCCGGGAGCCGCGGCGGGTCTTCTTCTTCGCCGCGCCGGCGACTGCGGGTTCCCCGTCGGCGATCTCAGCCTCGGCGGACTCGGTCTCCTCGTCGGCGTCGATCTCGGCCCCGGTCTCCGACTCGACCTCGAGCTCGGGCGCCTCGGCGTCGACCTCGAGCTCCATTACCTCCGGCGCGTCGAGGTCGCCCGCTTGCTCGTCGGCACGCTCCTCGGCCTGCCCTTCCGTCTCGGCGGCGGCCTTGCGGGCCGGCGGCCGGCGCGTCGGCTTCTCGGCCTCCGCCTCCGCCGTCAGCGGCTCCGGCGCCTTCTTGCCCGCGCGGCGGACGAGCGTCGCGTACGCGACGCCCTCGAGCACGCGCTCGATCCGTACCTTCACCTTCTTGCCGACGAGCTCGGCCGCTTCACCGACGCAGACGTCGAAGCCGTCGACCTTGCCGACCGCCGCCGTCACGTCGTGGCGGTCGACTTCGACGAGCTCGAGCTGGAGCAGCTCGGCGCCCTCGACGACCGGCGCCTCCGGCGCGAGATCGGCGAGCTTGCCCTCGGCGAGGACGACGAAGTGGTCGAGATGGGTGTCCGGCTTGCCCGCGAGGAAGAAGCGCCGCTTCGTGAGCGCCTCGAGCTCGATCAGCCGCTGCGCCCCCGGGCCGACGAGCGCGCTCGCGATCGGCGCGGCCACCTCGACGCGGAACGCCTGCGACTTCGAGCCGGCGGTGAGCGTGCGCAGCCGCCGCTCGACGTCGATCGCCGCGGATGCCTCGGAGTAGACGATGCCGTCGCCGCCGCACGTCGGACACTTGCGCGTCATCACTTCGCGCGGCCCGTCGGTGACGTTCTGACGCGTCATCTCGACGAGGCCGAGCGGCGAGATCTCGACAACGTACGTCTTCGTGCGGTCGCGCTCGAGTTCGGTGCGCAGCGCCTCCTCGACGGCGGCGCGGTTCTTCGGGTTCGCCATGTCGATGAAGTCGATGACGATGATCCCGCCGATGTCGCGGAGGCGGAGCTGGCGCACGACCTCCTTCACCGCTTCGAGGTTGTTCTTCGTGATCGTGTCCTCGAGCCGAGCGCTCGAGTTCCGTCCGCGCGAGCCGACGAAGCGGCCCGTGTTCACGTCGATCACCGTGAACGCCTCGGCGTAGTCGAAGATGAGGTAGCCGCCGGAGGGGAGGTCGACGCGCCGGTGCAGCGTCGACTTGATCTCCTGGTCGACGCCGAACGCCTCCATCAGCGTCGGCGCGTCCTTGTAGCGGACGACGCGCTCGACCATGTGCGGCGAGGTCTTCTTCAGGTAGCCGGTGATGCGCTTGAAGGCCTGGTCGTTGTCGACGTACGCCTTCTCGAAGTCGCCGGTGAAGAGGTCGCGCGTGACGCGTAGCGGCAGCTCGGCCTCCTGGTAGATCAGCTCGGGCGCCTTCGCCGTCTTCGCCTTCGCCTCGATCGACTTCCACAGGCGCTGCAGGAAGACGAGGTCGCGCTCGATGTCCTCCTCGGACGCGCCCTCGGCGGCAGTGCGCACGATGATGCCGCCCTCTTTCGTGGCGAGCTTGCGGAGGATGTCCTTCAGCCGCAGGCGCTCGTCGTCGTCGAGCCGGCGCGAGACGCCGAGCCCTTCGCCCTGCGGGACGAAGACGACGAAGCGGCCGGGCAGCGAGATCTGCGTCGTCAGCCGTGCGCCCTTCGTCTTCATCGGGTCCTTGACCGCCTGGACGAGAATCGTCTGGCCCTTGCTGATCAGGTCCTGGATCTTGCGGCCGTGGCCGCGCTCGAGCTCGGGGCCGACGATCTCGTCGACGTAGAGGAAGCCGTTCTTGTCGAGGCCGATCTCGACGAACGCGGCCTCCATGCCCGGCAGGACGTTGTCGACCGTGCCGAGATAGATGTTCCCCGCGATCGAGCGGCGATCCGGGCGCTCGAGGTAGACCTCGGCGACCTTGTCGTCCTCGAGCACGGCGACGCGCTGCTCGCCGACGTCGACGGAGACAAGCAGCTCGCGCTTCGCGGCGGGCAGCGGCGCGCGGCGCGGCGGCTGGCGGCGGCGGCCGGGATCCGACCGGCGGCGCTCCTGCCGCTGCGAGAGCGTCTTCTTCTCCGGCTGCTTGCGCTCCGGCTTCTTCTCGCCCTTCGGCGCGGCGGCGCGCGCGCGGCCGCCGGGAGCGGCGCCGGACTGCGGCGCGCCGGACGTCTCGACCTTCGCCGCGGACTCGTCTCCGCCGGCGGCGCCGGGCTTCTTGCGCCCGCGCCCACCGCGGCTACCGCGACGACGCCTGGGCTTGGTGAGATCGGTTGTCTCGGCCGCGCTACCCGCGACGGCCGGGGTGGTTACGACGGGCTCGGGCTGAGCCTCTCGTACAGGTGCGGCCGCGTGAGCGACCGGGACGTCGGATTCGTTCTTCCGTCGGCGAAACCAGGGCAAGCGAGAACTCCTTCGTTGGAGCGCGCGACGGCAACGCCCCGGAAATCGGGGCGGCGCGCGCGCTGCTGGTCAATGATGAAAACCGTTGGCATATGCCTTCGAGCCCAGGGTAGCAGGGCGCCCCGAGGACGCGCTCCCGGCCGGGATGCCGTCCGATCCTGGACCTACGATGCCCCGCATTCACGACCTGGAGGTTCAGCCGTGACCGCGATGCGCGAAGCCGAGGAGCTCCTGTTGATCGAGGAGGCCGACGCCTGGTTCGAGTATCTGGAGGCGACGCGGGCCCAGACGGCGGCCCGGTATCGCGAGCTCGAGCCCTGGGCCTGGGCCCGATTGATGCAGCGGCTGCGCGCGATCAAGGCGCGCCGCACGAAGCTCCGGCCGGCCGCCGCTTAACCCGCGTGGCCGCCTGGCACCCCCGCTTCGAGCCGCCGGAGAGCGGCCTCGCCGAGGGCGCGCGTGCCCGCATACGCAACGACGCCTTTTACCACCCACCCCGCTACCGGAACGAGGTCGAGCAGCTCGCGGGCGGCGGCGCGCAGCCCGAGCCCCGCCCCGACGACGGCGAGCAGCTCGGGCGCCCGTTCACGGGGATCGAGCTTCAGGCCGTACGCCTGATCGAGGCGCAGGAGCATGCGGACCTGGTTGCGCGCGAGAATGGGCAGGTCGGCGCCCGGGAAGAACACCGCGACCGCAACGATCGCGTTCTTCCGCGCGCACGACGCGACGATCCACCCGCAGATCGCGCCGCGTAGCACCGGCAGCCGGGCCGCGAGCGGCGCCGCGTCCTCGCCCAGCCGCGCCGCGATCGTGCGGGCGATCGCCTCGATCGGGAAGCCTTCTCCCGCCTTCACCCGCACGACGTCGGCGGCGAGCACGAACGGGATCGCCACGTCCGGGACCGGGCCGGCGGCGACGGCGACGATCGGCACGCGCGCGCGCCGCGCGCGCCTCAGCGCCCGCTCGTCGTCCTCGCCCGGCTCGTGGCCGAGCACGTAGACGAGGACGGCGGCGCCCTCGACGTCGTCGCCCGCGCCAACGGCGCCGCGGGCGCCGTCGCGGCCGAGCTCCTTCCGCAGTACCGCCGCGAGCTCGCGCGCCCCGCCGACGACGAGCGGCTTCTCCACGCGCCCGGACGCCTGCACGTCCTTGAGCACGCCGCGGAGGACGCCGAGCGGGACCGGCGGCTTCACGCGCGCCGGCGTACGCGCGACGCGCGCCCGCGCGCGTGCACGGCGAGGAGGACGCCCATCGCCGCGAGGTTCGCGATCATCGACGAGCCGCCGACGCTGACGAACGGGAGCGGGATGCCGGTGATCGGCGCGATCCCCATCGTCATGCCGATGTTGACGAAGATCTGGAACAGCAGCGCGATGACGATGCCGCCCGCGACGATCGCCGAGTAGAGATCGCGCGCGACCGCGATCACGCGCAGGCTCCGCCAGAGCACGAGCAGGTAGAGCGCGAGCAGGATCGAAGCGCCGACGAAGCCGCGCTGCTCGCTGTACGACGCGAACACGAAGTCCGTCCCGTGCTCGGGCAGGAGCTTGAGCCGCGTCTGCGTCGCGTTCTTGACGCCGCGGCCGTTCACCTCGCCGGAGCCGACCGCGACGATCGACTGCTGGAGGTTGTAGCTCGCGTCTACCGTGCATTGCGAGGGATGGACGAAGCAGGTCAGGCGGGACTTCTGGTATCCCTTGAGGAAGTCGACGCCGACCGCAGGCCCCGCCCAGAGCACGCCGACGAGCACGAGCGCCACGAGCGAGCCGATCGCCGCGAGGTGCTTCCACGGCGTGCCGCACACGAAGAGCATCGCGGCGAGCGCCGCGAGATAGACGAGCGCCGTGCCGAGGTCGGGCTGCGCGAACACGAGCACGACCGGAATGAGGCCGAGGCCGATCGTGCGCAGCGTCGTGCCGAGCGTGCCGACGCGCGTTCGCTCGGACAGGAAGCCGGCGAGCGCGAGCACGAACAGCAGCTTCCCGAACTCGGAGGGCTGGAACGTGAAGAAGCCGACGTCGATCCAGCGCGTCGACCCGCGCGCGGCGCGTCCGACGAGGAAGACGATCGCGATCAGCCCGACCGTGCCGCCGAAGATGAGCCGCCAGTAGCGGCGGTAGAGATCCGGGTCGACGAGGACGCCGACGATGAGCGCGACGCCGCCGATGCCTGCGTACACGATCTGCCGGTCGAGGTAGTAGGTCGGGTTGCCGGGAATGTCGAAGCGCGTCACGCCTGCGATCCCCCACAGGCCGACCGCGACGAGCGCGGCCACGCCCGCGAGCAGCAACCAGTCGAGCGAGCGCAGCACGCCGAGGACCGCGAGCCTCTGCCCCCGCTCCGACGCGAGCCCCGAACGCTGTGAGCCGGCGTACTCGAGCATCAGTCGGAGTGGATGGCGCCCGCCTGCTGCGCCTTGACGTGGAAGAACGAGGAGAAGACCTTCTCCGCCGCGGGCGCGGCCGCCGTCCCGCCGTGGCCGCCGTTCTCGATCACGGCGCAGACGACGAGCGTCGGGTTCGCCGTCGGGCCGTAGCCACACCACCAGGACTGGTTCTGGATGCCCGTGTAGCCCGGCAGCGTCACGACCTTCTCTGCCGTACCGGTCTTGCCTGCGATCGAGATCGGGAACTTGCCGAAGACGCCGTACGACGTGCCGAACGTCGCGTGCGTCCCTTCCCACAGCCCCTGGCGCACCACCTTGAGCGCAGCCTGGTCGACATCGGTCGGCGTCGGCGCGGGCATTGCCGGCACCGGCACCGCCGTCCCGTTCTGGTTCTCGACGTCGAGCAGGAGGTGCGGCGTGACGAGATTGCCGCCGTTCGCGATCATCGCGTAGAGGCGCGTCATCTGGAGCGGCGTCACGAGCAGGTTGCCCTGTCCGATCGCGAGCTCGATCGAGTCGCCCGGCGTCCAGAGGCGGTCGACCTGCCAGTGGCCGGGATCGCTCTTCTTCGTATACGTCGTCTGCTTCCAGCGAATCGTCGGCACCAGACCGGCCACCTCGGGCCCCGCGTCCGTGCCGGTCGGCTTGCCGAAGCCGAAGGCTTCAGCCCACTTCTGGAGCGGCTGACCGCGATCGCCCGGGAGCTCCCAGAACTGGTTGCCCAGTTGGTAGAAGTACGTGTCGCACGAGTACGCGAGCGCGGTCGGCAGGTCCATCGGCTGGTTCACGTTCGGGTCCCAGTTGTGGAACGTGCGATGCGACCTGTCCTCGGGCGCGGTGAACGTGCCGGTGCATTGCTTGTACGCGTACGGCGAGAGCATGTGCTCCTGCATCGCCGCCAGCGCGGTGACGGGCTTGAAGGTCGAGCCGGGCGGATAGAGGCCCTGCAGCGCGCGGTCGAGCGACGGGTAGTTCTTCTTGGCTGCGCTCTTCGGAGTCAGACCCTCGCTCGCCAACCCCTTCACCGTCACGTGACCGGCGAAGACCGACGGGTTGTACGTGGGCGACGACGCGAGCGCGAGGATCGAGCCGTCCTTCGGGTCCATGGCGACGATCGCGCCGCCGCTCGCGGCCCACTGGCCGTTGTTCCGCGCGAGCTGGATGCCGTACGTGAGCGCGTTCTGCGCCGCCTCCTGGAGCTTGAGGTCGAGCGTGAGGCGAACCGTGTGTCCCGACTTGAATGCGACCGTCGACACGACGGCGCTGCGCGGACGGCCGAGCGCGTCGACCTGCAGCCGCGCCTCGCCCGCGACGCCGCGAAGGTACGTGTCGTACGAGGACTCGATCCCGGCCTGGCCGATCACGTCGCCCGGCTGGTAGCCGTCCTTCGCGAGGCGCTGAAGCTGCGGTGCCGAGATCTCGCCGACGTAGCCGAGCACCTGCGCTGCGAGCGTCGAGTACGGGTAGTGGCGGATGTACGTCCGCTGCATCGTCACGCCCGGGAACTGGGACGAACGCTCGTCGAGGTACGTCACCATCGCCGAGCTCGCAGCCTCGCGGACGGTCACCGGCGTGAGCAGGTCGTTGGCGTCGCGCCGCGTCTTGATTCCGGCCGCGATCTGGTAGAGCGGCACGCGCGTCACCTGCGCGAGTGCCTGCAACTCTCGATAGCGCGCGGTATAGACCTTCGGCAGGTCGGACGGCCAGAGCTCGACAGCCGTCGCCTGCACGTTCGAGACGAGCACGTGCCCGCTGCGGTCGAGGATCGGGCCGCGCGCCGCCTGCACGCGCACGGTGCGGAACGAGTTCGCCTGCGCCTGACCGACGTACTTCGTGCCCGCGAGCACCTGGAGCGCCCACAGGCGGAGGAACAGCGCCGCGAAGACGACGAGCAGCAGGCCGCTGAGGATCGCGATCCGCATCGCGAGCCGCGGGGTCAACCGATACGGCTCGGCGACGCCGACGCTCGGCGGCAGGAAGCTGCGCGGCCGCGGG
>Ga0208849_1000570_pt1 | contig 33443 bp, 27 predicted proteins | sample NGESurdeep072012_10_FD_184470 | JGI IMG/M metagenome (GOLD analysis project Ga0208849, IMG submission 184470) | Arctic peat soil microbial communities from Barrow, Alaska - NGEE Surface sample 53-3 deep-072012 (SPAdes) | ecosystem: Environmental > Terrestrial > Soil > Wetlands > Peat ... | reverse complement strand
TCACCATCCACACGCTCGGCGACCAGACTTCCCTGATCGTTGGATCGGGCGGCCTGGTCCTCAACGGGGCGGGCAAGGTCACCCTGACCGACAACCCCGGCAACCAGGTGATCGGGGCCAGCGCCAAGGCCACCCTGACCAATGTCGGCAACGTCATTTCCGGGGCCGGCCAACTCGGCGGCGGCGCGATGGGTCTCGTCAACGAAGGCGCCGGCGTCATCGACGCCACGGGAACCAATGCCCTCATCCTCGATACCGGGGCGGGCGGCGACGCCAACGCCGGCCTGATCGAGGCGACGGGCGCGGGCGGCCTCACAATTCTCAATTCCACGGTGGACAACGAGACTATCGGCGGAGTGGCAGGGGTGATCTCGGCCGGAACGGGCTCCAGCGTCAGCCTGCAGGGGGCGACGATCGCGGGGGGGATTCTGAAGACCACCGGCACGGGCGCCATCACGGTCGCCACCGCATCGACCCTGAACGGCGCGACGTCGTTCGGAGCGGTCAACAACCAGGGTCAGGTTAACGTCGCCGATGACCAGACGCTGAGCGTCGAGGGCGCGATCAACAATACCGGCACACTCACCCTGGCCAGTCTGGGCGATTCCACGACGCTGGCGATCGCCGCCACCACCACCCTCAGCGGTGCGGGCAGGGTCACCCTGGACGACACCGCCGCCAACGTCGTGACCGGGGTGAGCGCCACCACCACGCTCACCAACCTCAACAACACCATCTCCGGGGCCGGCCAGCTGGGGGCCGGCAAGCTGACCCTGGTCAATCAGGCGGCCGCGGTGATCGACGCCACGGGGACCAATGCGCTCGTCCTGAACACCGGATCGGCGATCGTCGCCAACACCGGCCTGATCGAGGCGACGGGCGCCGGGGGCCTGACCATCCTGGGTACGACGGTGGACAACCAGACCGTCGGCGCCGTCGTCGGCTCGATCTCGGCCGGGACCGGATCCGTCGTCACCCTGCAGGGCGCGACCATCGCCGGCGGAACGCTGACGACCGCCGGCACGGGCGCCTTCACGGCCGTTGCTGGAGCGACCCTGAACGGGGCGACGGCGTTTGGGGCGGTCAAGATCCAGGGTCCGGTGAACATCGGCGACACCCAGACCCTCAACCTCGAAGGCGCGATCATCGACGCCGGGACCATCTCGGTGAACAGCCTGGGCGATGCGACGACCCTGGCGATCACCGGGAACACGACCCTGAGTGGGGGCGGCAATGTAGTCTTGGACGATTCGGCCGCCAATCAGATCGTCGGCGGGGCCTCGGCGACGACACTGACCAACGCCGGCAACCTCATCTCCGGGGCGGGAACGATCGGTCTCAACGCCATGACCGGAACCAACACCCTGACCCTGGTCAACCAGACCGCAGGGTTCATCGACGCCAGCGGCGCCGCCAACCCCCTGATCCTCGACACCGTCGGCAAGGTGGCCACCAACGCCGGCCTCATCGAAACCACCGGCGCCGGCGGCCTGACGATCGCCAGCGCGCTCACCAACACCTCTCTGGTCGAGGCGCTCGGCTCGGGCGCGCTCACCGTCCGGAACGCCACCGTGACCAACGCGGCCGGCGGCTCGGTGAGCGTCGCCAAGGCCAGCCATCTGAGCCTCCAGGGCGGGGCGATCGCCGGCGGGACGGTGACCGTCGCGGTTGGCGGCCTGCTCACCGCCGATAGCGGCGGCGCGACCAGCGTGAGTTCGCTCGCCGCGGCGACGTTGTCCAACTCCGGCGCGATCACCATCGACGATCAGGAGAATCTCACCCTGCAGGGCGCCGCCACCAACAGCGGCGTGATCACCGTCAATACCGCCGGCAACGAAACCTCCCTGACGGTGGGATCGGGCGGCCTCACCCTGAGCGGCGGCGGCGGCCTGGCCCTCACCGACTCCACCGCCAACGAGGTGCTGGGCGCCAGCGCCGCCGCCACCCTGACCAATGTCGATAACACCATCTCCGGGGCCGGCCAGCTGGGCGCGGGGAAGATGACCCTGGTCAATCAGGCCAAGGGCGTGATCGACGCCACCGGCGCCAACCCCCTGATCCTCGACACCGGGACCGGTGCGGTGACCAACGCCGGCCTGATCGAGGCGACCAATCCGGGCAATCTGTCCGCGCCCGGCGGACTGACGATCCAGAGTTCGAAAATCAACAATGCCGGAGGCGCGATCCTGGCTTCCGGCGCGACCGTGCGCCTGGCCGGCGCGGACATCCTCGGCGGGACGCTCGAGACAGCCGGGGCCTCGGTCATCCAGACCGCCGACGCCACCAGCGTCCTCGATGGATCGACCTCGGCCGGGGCGGTCTCCAATCAGGGATCGGTTGCGATCGCCGACAATACCGCCCTGACCCTGACCGGCGCGGTCGTCAACAATGGAACCGTCGCGCTCAATAGCGCCGGCGATACGACGAGCCTGACGATCACCGGCGCCACGACCCTGGGCGGCAGGGGCAGTGTGACCCTCGACGACTCGACCGCCAATCGGATCATCGGCGGCGCCGCGGCGGCGACCCTCACCAACGGCGACGTCATTCTGGGAGCCGGGACGATCGGCTCGGCGACCCTGACCGTGGTCAACCAGTCCGCCGGGGTGATCGACGCCACCGGCGCCAACGCCCTGGTTCTCGACACCGGGGCCAACACGCTCACCAACGCCGGCGTCATCGAGGCGGGCAATCCTGGCAAGCTGGCCACGACTGGCGGTCTGACGATTCAGAGCACCACCGTGAACAACGCCGGCGGCCTGATTTCCGCCAACGGCGGCAACGTCAATCTGCAGTCCGCCACCATCGTCGGCGGGACCCTGCGGACGGCGGGATCGAACGTCATCCAGACCGTGGACGCCGGCAGCGTGCTGAACGGCGTCACCAACCTCGGCACGGTGAATGTCACCGCCGGAACCGCCCTCACTCTGAAGGGGGCGATCACCAACACCGGGGCCATCGACGTTCTGAGCACCGGCGGCATTACGTCCCTGTTGATCGACAACGCCGGCGCCACCATCACCGGCGCGGGGGCCATCGTCCTCAATCCCGGCGACTTCATCTACGGGTCCCGTTCGACCACCACCTTGACCAACGACAGCCTCATCGAGGGTTCGGGAAACATCGGAGACAGCGCGCTCACCGTCGATAACCAGAGCGGCGGCGTGATCAATGCCAACGCAACCAACGTCATGACGCTCTACACCGGGGCCGGCACGGTCAACAACGCCGGCCTGATCGAGGCGACCGGCGCGGGCGGCTTGCTGATCCTCAACTCGACCGTGAACGGCGCCGGCGTGATTTCCGCCAACGGCGGCGACGTCACGCTTCAGTCGGCGGACATCGTCGGCGGCGTCCTTCAGACCAACGGATCGAACGTCTTCAAGACCGGCGACAGCGGCAGCGAACTAAAAGGCGTCGATGTCCTCGGGACCGTCGATGTCGTCGATGGCGACGGCCTGATCCTGGACGGGGCGATCACGGTCGGGGGAATCCTCGCCCTCCAGAGCACCAATGACGCGACCAAGCTGACCATCGGCCCCGACGGGGCCATCCTCGGCGGCGGCGGCGCCATCAGCCTGAGCGACAACGCCAACAACGCCATCGTCGGCGGCGCGACCGCCTCGACCCTGACCAACGGCGCCTTCGTTCATGGCGACGGAACCATCGGCGGCGGCCCGCTGACCCTGGTCAACCAGGCGGCAGGGATCATCAATTCCGACGGCGCCGTCGCCCTGACCATCAACACCGGAGCCAACACTGTCACCAACGCCGGCGTCATCGAGGCGGTCGGCGGCGGCGGCGTCGCCATCAAGAGCAACGTCGCCAACACCGGAAACCTGGAGGCCGGCGCGCAGAGCACGCTCTCGCTGGCCCACATCGCGGTCGCCAACGGCCCGGGCGGGGAAATCTCGGCGCTGGACGGCGGCACGGTGGGCTTGACCTCGGTCTCCATCGCCGGCGGCACGCTGACCACCGCCGGCACGGGGGTGATTGAAACCCTCGACAGCGACAGCGGGCTCGACGGGACAGCGAGCCAGGTCACCAACGCGGGGATGTTCAAGGTCAGCGACACCGATACGCTGGCCATCCAGGGCGCGATCAACAATTCTGGGACCATCGACCTGGCCGGTTCAACCGGCCCCACCCAACTGAATGTCAGCGGCTACGTGGCCCTGACCGGCGGCGGAAATATCGTCCTGAGCGACAACCATAACAACAAGATCACTGGCGACGGCCTGGATATATTCTCCACCCTGATCAACGTGAACAACCGGATCTCGGGGGCTGGAGAGATCACCGGCAACGCGGGCGACGGCGAGAATTCGATGGTTCTGATCAATCAGGCATTCGGAGTCATCGACGGCACCTCGGCCTCCCTCCCGCTCACCCTCGATACCGGCGACGACGTCATCCTCAACGCCGGTTTGATCGAATCCACCAACGGCAACACCGGCGGTGTGGTCATCGACAGCCCGGTGGACAATCGCGGCGGCACCCTGGAGGCCGATGCGGGGGGATCGCTGAGTCTTCAGCAGTCGGTGACCACGGACGGCTCGGTCATCATCAAGGGCGGAGAGGTCTATTTCGCCGCTCCCAACATCAACTGCGCCGTCAACTTCATTGGTGTGGGTGGGGAGCTGGGGTTGGTGAATTCGCAGACATTCGTAGGCAAGGTCGCCGGATTCTCGGCCGGCGGCGGGACGACATTCGATCTCCGGGACGTCGGTTTCGTCAGCGCGACCGAGGCGACCTATGTCGACAATGGTTCGGCGACCGGCGGCGTCCTCACCGTGACCGACGGAACCCACACCGCGCACATCACCCTGGTCGGCAACTACACCGGCTCGACCTGGACGGCGAGCGGTGACGGCGATGTGGGCGTCATCGTCGCGACTAAGTCCGCGGGAGCGTCGGCGCCGACCCATGCGCATTTCCTCTCGGTCATGGCCAGCCTGGGCGCGACGCCGGCCGGTCCCGTGCAGGCGGTGGCGGACAACCACGCGGCCGGTCACGCGATCCTGGCGGCCCCGGCGATGCTTCACGCCGCCTGATCGCCGGGCGAGACAGGCGCGTCGCACTGGCGCGCCAGAAGTCGAGACGGGTGCGATCGCCTTGCGACCGCGCCTGGGGAGGGGACGCCCAGGATGCACTCGCCCGATTCGTTCGGCGCCCGCCCAGTCGCGGACGCGATAGCCTCCTGGCGGTTGGAGCGTCCTCCGGCCCCGCGCCATCGGTGGTTGGCGCCGCCAGTCGCCGGCCGAGGCCGCGCACGATGACCCGGGCGCGGGACTGAACCCGTGGCGTCTCCGCCCTCCCACGCCCTCGTCGGCCGTAACCGTGAACTCACCTCGATTCTGGCCGCCCTGCGCGACCCGGCCAGCCGGCTGGTGGTGGTGCGCGGCCCGGCCGGCTCCGGAAAGACCGCCCTGGCCGAATCGGCGCTGGCCGATATCCGGCGCGCCGGCGGTCTGGTCGGCGGCGGCGTCTACGGCGAGGGCCGCGCCCGTGCGCCTTTTGGCCCGATCATGCGGGCGCTCTCCCAGGCCACTGGCCAGGCGCTGGATGGGTTGTACGACCCGGAGGGCGGCGGCGAGGCCATGTCGAAGGCGCTCGGGCCGGCCTTGGGAACATTGCACAGGACAGGCTTTCTCGCCGACGCCCGGCTGGACTTCGACGTTTCGGAGACTCTCGTCGGTCGTCGCGAAGGCGCGGCGCGGATCATCGACGCCAGCCTGAAACTGGTCCGCTGGCTGGGTGGATTCGAGAAGCCGGTCGTGCTGCTTGTCGATGACTGGTGGCGCGGCCCCTCCCAAGCCCGCGACCTCGTGCTCGCTCTCGTCGAGGCGGCCCCCGTCGGGGATGTCACCGTGGTCGTGACCGAGCGCGCCGCCGGGTCCCACGATTTCCCACCGGCTGGGCACGCGCCGGCCATCCTGGAACTTGGGCCTCTGGAGGCGGCCGATCGAGCCGCCCTCTTCCAGGTCCTGCTCGGGGATGCGGCGTCGGCGGTGACGCGGTGGTTCGGGGAAGGCGGTCCGGAGTTGCCGTTCGACATCCGCGCGGCGGCCTCCGCCCTGGCAACCAGCGGCGCTCTGGTTCTGGATGACGCGCGCTGGAGCGTCGATTCGTTCCGCGCCGCCGCCGTCGTCGGCAGTGACGACCTCGCCGCGGCTCTCGTCGCCCCGCTGCCGGGGCTCGGCGCCGAGATCGCCGAAATCGCCCTGGCCGTCGCCCTGTGGGGCGAGCCCGCCCCGATCGGCGGTCTTGTCGAGGCGCTGGGCGTCTCGGAAACCAACCTGGCCAAGGCGCTGGCCCGACTGCGGGCGGCCGGAATCGTCGGGGTGACGAATGGCGAAGCGAGCCTCACTCACGACCGACTGCGGGCGCCGGTCCTCGCGGCGATGAGCGAATCCGTCGATGGACTGGCGCTGGCTATTTCGGGAAGGCTGCGCGACTTGCCCGACGAGCGGTGGGGCGCCGTCGCCGCCATTGGCCTTCATTTCCGTCAGCTCGCCGGCGTCGAGGATCTGGACGCGCCGCGCTGGCGGGACCGCTTCGCCGAAGGAGCGCGCCTGGCGCGGTCCCGCGCCGACCCCGACAACGCGGCGGCTCTGGCCGAGATCGCCTGGCGCCTGCGGGAAAGGGCGGCGCCGGAAGATGCCCGCGCCGATCGGAGACTCCTGCGCGAGGCCATCCTCGCGGCGGCGGACCGGAAAGACCCCGACGCGGTGCTGGCCAGGCTGCATCTGCTGTTTGCCTTGGATTCTTCCCCGCTGCCCCGTGGGGACGACTACGAACTGGCCATCGCCGCGTTGCGTTTTTCCGGCGCGGCGCACTCGGCCTGGGAGATCGGCCGGGAGGGTCTGGCGCGCCTGGGCATGCGTCTGCCGGCCGCCGCCAAGCCGCGCCACCTCGTGGTCGCCGCCGTTCGGTGGCGGGTTGAGCGATGGCTGCCGCGGCGTGCGGGGTCGGCCGCCGGCCGCGACGGCGACGACGCCCTGGTTCGGATCGGCAACGCCGCGGCGACGCTGGCCTTTGAATTCAGTCCGCCCATGGCGGCGCTGATCGCCTTTCGGGGTTCGCGGCTTGCCGGACGTCCGGGATCGCCGTTCTGGCTGGCCAACGATACCTTTCTGCTGGCCATGCTCGGCGACTATTCTGCGGCCTTCCACACCGGAGAAAAGGCCATCCTGGCGTTGTCGCGCGAGGGGGAGGGCGGCTTCTCCCATGCCGCCACCCTCTACCGCGCCCTCTTCTGGGGGGTCATCTGGCGCCGCCCCCAGGGCAGTCTTCGCGACCAGAGCCGGCGCGTCCGCGATCTCGCCGTGGCCGAGGGCGATATCGTCCAGGCCGGCGTCGCCATTCGCAACTGGATCCTCCTCGGCTGGCGGGTGAGCGAGTCGCTCGGTGACCTCGAGGCCGAAATCGGCGAGGCCCGGCGGGATATCGAACGCCTCGGCCCGCGGGATATCATAGGCGCCGTGGACGGCTTCCTCGAAGCGATCCGCGCGCTCCGCGCGCCTCCGGGATGCGTCGGGGCGCCGATGCGTCCGGCGGACTGGGCGCCGACCACGCCGGCCGAACTGCTGATCGCCCTCGAGCTGGCCAGCGTCGATGGAGATTTTGCCTACGGCCGTCGCCTGGCGGCGGCGAACCGAGACAAGAGCCGGGCCTTCGACAGCCACCCAGGCAGCGTCGTCTGGCGCTTTCACGAATCTCTCTCAAGACTGAAAACCGGGGCGCGCGCGCTGGCCAAGGACATGGCCTTCGTCCGCCGCGCCGCGCGGCTCAATCCCGCCGACCATGGGGCCAAGATTCTGATCCTCGAAGCCGAGGCTCTGCGTCTGCGGCGCGGCCCGCGCGCCTGTGCGGAAGCGTACGCGGAGGCCGTCTCGGCGGCGAGGGGCGGCGCCTCGCGACTGGAAGCGGGCCTGGCGGCCGAGTGCGCCGCCGACGCCTGCCGCGCCGCCGGCGATCCGGCTTCGGCGAAAGGCTACGCCGACCAGGCGCAGGCGACATGGCGCGCGTGGGGGGCTCTGTCCAAGCTCGCCCCGAACGCCGATGCGGGGGTGGACGACAGGGAGGATCAGTTGGCGCTTCGCCTGGCGGTGGCCCACGGTCAGGTAGGTGAAGCCGAACGCGCGACGCGCGCCCGCTCCCGGTTTCTCGCCGAGATCGCCCATGAGCTGCGCACGCCGATGCAGGGCATGCAATCGCTCATCGATCTGGCGGCGGGCGACGCGACCGCGGTCGATCTGCCGAGCCTGGGCCACGCGTTCGCGAGCCTGAGGACAGTGGTTGACGACCTCACGGATTTTGGCGCGTTTTCGAGCGGCGAGGCCCCGCTGGCGCCCTCGCCGGTCCGGATCGCCGATCTTCTCCGCTCCGAGGCCCTGGTGGCCGAGGCGGCGGCAGGGACCGACGCTCGCGTGGCTGTTGAGATTTCTCCTGACGTCCCGGAATGGGTCGAAACCGATGGCGCCAGGATACGGCAGGTGATCCGGAACCTGTTGTCCAACGCCGGCAAATACGGCGGCGGCCGGATCGAAGCTCATCTTGGCGTGGCGGCGGGCCACCTGGCCCGGGAGGAGGCGTTGGCCCTCGTGGTCGATGACCAGGGTCCGGGCTTGACCCCCTTCGATCTCATTCACCTCTTCGAACCGTTCGAGCGGGGCGCCCGGGCCGGGGACGGAAGGGGCCTGGGATTGGGCCTGAGCGTCTCCCGACGAATCGCCGAACGCCTGGGGGGTGATCTGGCCGGCGCCAACCGCCCCCTGGGCGGCGCCCGCTTCACCTTCGTCTTCCCACTGGTCCGCGCCGTGGCCCCGACTGTCTCGACCGCGAGCGGTGATTGCCTGCGGATCCTGCTGGCCGAGGACGAGCCCCTGATCCGCGGCCTGATCGCCAAGCTCCTGCGCAACGACGGTCACGAGGTCTTCGAAGCCGAAGACGGGGTGCAGGCGCTGGCCCTGAACGCGGCGCGCACAATCGACCTGGCCATCGTCGATCTGACCATGCCTAGAATCGGCGGCGTCGAATTGCTGCATCTGATCGCGCAGGCAGGTCCCGATGGGGCTCCGCCGTCCATCGTCCTCACCGCCTCCGGAGAAATGGCCGCCGCCGCCGAAGCCCGCCTGGCCGGCGCCGGCATGGTCCTGCGAAAGCCGGTTTCCGCCGCCGAACTCCGCGAGGCGATGGCCGGCCTTGTTCCCAGGATGGGGCGGTCCAGCGATGAGCGGCCCACGGGATTCGACGCGGAAATGGCTGAACTCGCCTCGGCCGCCAGGGTCGAGCTTGTCCGACGCGTTCCAAGTCTCATCGCCGCCTTGACCGGCGACGGCGTGGCGACGCCCGCGCAGGCCCACGGGGTCGCCGGCCTGGCGGCCCAGTTCGGATGGGCCGCCATCGCCGACGCCGCCGACGCCGCCGAACGGGCTTTGGCCGGCGGCGTTCCCGCGCCATCGGAGGCGGCCGGCGCACTCGCGGTGGCCCTTGAGAGCCTGTCCGATCAGGCCTCGGTGGCGGTCGCCGCCAGCCGATAACCCAGACCAGGTGCGGTGAGAATGATCTCGGCTTCCCGCGAGCCGTCGGCGAGTTTGCGCCGCAGCCGACTGACCAGGACATCGACCGACCGGGGATCTCCTTCCTCCGGATTACGACTGATCGCCTTGAGCAGTTCTTCCCGGCCGACGACCCGCCCGTCCGCTTCGATGAGCAGCGCCAGCAGATCGAATTCGCCCCGGGTGAGTTCCGCCGCCCCGCTGCTGGCCACCGCGGTTCGCGCATCCAGATCGATGAGCCATCCTCCCAGGCGGCGCCGGTTCGGACCGGCCGGCCGGCGCCGCCGCAGAACGCTGCGGATGCGAGCGGAGAGCTCGCCCAGGTGCACCGGCTTGACCAGATAGTCGTCGGCGCCGAGGTCCAGGGCCTCGATCCGCGATTCCGGCTCCCCTCGGCGGGTGACCACGAGCAGGCCCAGGCCGCCCTTGGCCCGGATTTCACTGGCCAGGACCATGCCGTCGGCGTCGGGCAATCCGAGGTCGAGAACCACCGCGTCGATGCGTCGGCTCGCAAGGATTGCGCGACACGATGCCGCGTCGGGCGCCGACACCACCTCGAAGCCCTCGCGCGAAAGTCCGAGTTCGAGAACGCGTCGGGTAAGCGGCTCGTCCTCGACCACCACGATCTTGATCATGCCCGTCCGAACTCCGGCCGACGGCGCGACTCGCCACCGATCGTCGCCCTCCTGTCTACAGTCCCCAAGCGATCCTCCGCCAGTCCGGAGGAACGCGGTGGCGAACACGGTCGAGGAGCGGTTGTTCTCGCCGCCCATGGCGGACGGGGTGGGATTCGAACCCACGGTGGGCGTGAACCCACGGCGGTTTTCAAGACCGCTGCCTTCAACCACTCGGCCACCCGTCCGGCGGCAGGGCTTCTAGCGCATCGCGGCCGGAGTGGTGCGCCTCTTCCGCTCATGGGGTGAAAAAAGAGAGAAAATCGGACCGACAAGCCCGCGCTCGGAAGCGCCCTTAACTTCACCGCAAAAGGTTTCCTTCACCATGCGGCGCGATGAGCGTCGTCGAGACCGGAAAAATGAGACTTGGGGGACAATCGGCGCTGCTGGCGCTGGCCGGCCTGACGCTGGCGGCATGCGCCACGACGCGGGTCCCGAGCCCGGGTCCCCGGGCGGACGGGCGCGGAACGATGAAGCCCTACGAGGTGGGCGGGGTGTGGTACACGCCGCGCGCCGAGCCCGGCTACGACAGGCAGGGGCTGGCCTCGTGGTACGGCCAGCAATTCCATCACCGGATGACCGCCGATGGCGAAGCCTTCGACATGGACGTCGCCTCGGCCGCCCACAAGACGCTGCCCCTGCCGTGCATCGTCGAGGTGACCAACCTCGACAACGGCCGGCGTATCCGCGTGCGGGTCAACGATCGCGGACCGTTCGTAGGCGGACGGATCATCGATATGTCGCGTCAGGGCGCGAAAGACCTCGGGTTCTACGACAGGGGCACGGCGCGGGTTCGTGTGCGCTACATCGGCCCGGCGCCGGGGCTTCGGGGCGCCGAAACCGTGCGCTACGCGCAGGCGCGGATCGCGCCGCCGGCCGAGATTTTGCCTCGTTCCGGCTTGGTGTCGCCGTCGCCCGTCACCATGGGAGGTCCGATCGGACACCGCCCGCCGCCGCCGGCGCCGCTCGGCTTTGCCCGCATCCAGGTCGGGGCGTTCACCGACCGTGCCAATGCCGAGCGGGCGGCGGCGCGGGTGTCGTCGCGCGGCGCCGCCAGCATCGAACCAATCGATCGCGGCGGCGTGACGCTCTACCGGGTGATGGTCAGCTGCGGCGCGGCCGACGCCGGCGCCCTGCGCGACGACCTGACCGCGGCGGGCTTTTCCAGCGCCACGGTGGTCGGCCCCTCCTAGACAAAGCGCGCGAAGCGGCCAATCTGCGCCCGGCATGGCGCGCGGGTTGTTGATCACGTTCGAAGGCGGGGAGGGGGCGGGGAAATCGACCCAGCTCGCCAAGCTGGCCGACCGGCTGGAGGGCGCCGGCCGCGAGGTGATCCGCACGCGCGAGCCGGGGGGCTCCCCAGGGGCCGAGACGATCCGCCGCCTGCTGGTGCGCGGCGCGACCGGCCGATGGTCGCCGACGACCGAAACCCTGCTGATGTACGCCGCCCGCCGCGACCACATCGAGCGACTGATCGCGCCGGGGCTGGAGCGCGGGGCGGTGATCCTCTGCGACCGCTTCGCCGATTCCACCCGCGCCTATCAGGGCGCCGCGGGCGGCGCCTCGCCGAGACTGATCGGGGCGTTGGAGCGCGAGGTGCTGGCCGGGATTCGCCCGGATCTGACGCTGATTTTCGATCTGCCAGCGGCGATCGGCCTGGAACGGGCCGGCCGGCGCGGCGACGGCGACAACCGCTTCGAGGCCAAGGGCGCGGCGTTCCATGAACGCCTGCGCGCGGCGTTTCTGGCCATCGCCGAGAACGAACCGGCGCGATGCGTGGTGATCGGCGCGGACCCATCGGCAGACGTCGTCGCCAAGGCGGTGTGGGCCGCCGTGAGCGGCAGGCTGACCAGCGCGTGAATCGCTTGATCCCCCATCCGCGCGAGGTGTTCGACTACCAGGGCGGCGAGGCCGTCGAGGCGACCTTTCTGGACGCGCTCGATCGCGGGCGAATGCACCATGCCTGGCTGCTCGTGGGACCCGAAGGCGTGGGCAAAGCAACCTTCGCCTATCGCGCCGCCCGCCGTCTGCTGGGCGCGGCGGCGGACCCCAGGTTCGGCCCGCTGGGCTCGGCGCCCGACGATCCGGTCAGCCGGCAGATCATGGCGCGGGCCCATCCCGACCTGATCGTGCTCCAGCGCGAGCAGGAGGATGGCAAGCCGCGCAGGTCCATACCGGTGGATGAGGCGCGCATGCTGCCGGACTTCTTCGCCCTGTCGCCGGCCAGCGCGCCTTACAGGGTGGCGATCGTGGACGCCGCCGACGACCTCAACGCCAACGCCGCCAACGCGGTCCTCAAGACGCTCGAGGAGCCCCCGGAACGCGGTGTGCTGCTGCTGGTGTCGCACGCGCCGGGGGCGCTTCTGGCCACGCTGCGCTCGCGCTGCCGGCGGCTGCGCTTCGAGCCGCCGCCGGTCGAGGATGCCTTGGCCTGGGTGGCGGAGAAGGCCGGGGTCGATGCGAACAAGGCTCGGCGGCTCGTTCATATCGGAGGCGGCGCGCCGGGGGCGGCTTGGAGGCTGTCCGATGCCGGCGCCCTGGATCTCGACGCCACTGCCCGGGAGATTCTGGGCGCCCTGCCCAAGCTCGACGAGGTCGCCATGCTGACCCTCGCCGAGGCGTTCAGAGGACCCGCGGGAGCGGCCCGTTTCGAGATTCTTTTCAACCTCCTGGCGAATCAAATTCATGCAATGGCGAGCGGCCAGGCGATGACCGGGGAGGGGGATCCGGGGTCCCTGGAGCGGTGGTCGGAGGCGTGGCGAATGCTGGTCGATCTTCCCCGCGAAGCCGACGCGATCAACCTCGACCGCACCGACTGCTTCCACGCCGCGCTCGCCCAGCTGCGCGCGATCGCCTGATTCATGATCCCAGCGCGCTGGCCCGGACTTTCCTCGCCATGCTGATCGACAGCCATGTGAATCTCCACGCGCCGCAGTTCGACGAGGACCGGGCGGCGGTAATCGCGCGGGCGCGGGCGGCGGGAGTGGGGCTGATGGTCAACATCTGCGATCGGCTGTCGCGCTTCGACGCGGGCCACGCCGTGGCGCTCGAGAACGACGATATCTGGTTCACCGCCGGCGTCCATCCGCATGAAGCGAAGGAAAACCCACGGCTTGACGCCGCAACCTTGTGCGATCTGGCGGCCCGCGGCAAGGTTGTCGGCATCGGCGAAACCGGCCTGGACTTCCACTATGACCTGAGCCCGCGCGACGTTCAGGCCGATGTTTTCCGCGTCCACATCGCGGCGGCGCGGGAAACGGGGCTGCCGCTCATCGTCCACGCGCGCGAGGCGGACGAGGCCATGGCCGAGATCCTGGAATCGGAGCACGCGCTGGGGCCATTTCGCATCCTCATGCACTGCTACACATCCGGCGCGGAATTGGCCCGGCGGGCGGCGGCGCTGGGAGCATGGTTCTCGGTCTCCGGCATCGCCACCTTCAAGGCGGCGACGGATGTCCGGGCAATGATCGAGGACATGCCCGAGGACCGCATCCTGGTCGAGACAGATTGCCCCTATCTTGCTCCCACGCCGATGCGGGGCCGGCGCAACGAACCGGGGTTCCTGCCGCATGTGCTGGCCAAGCTTGCGGAAATCCGCGGGTGGCCGATGGCCGAGGCCGAGAGCCGCACCGAGGCGGCCTTCTTCGCGCTCTTCGACCGGATTCCGCGCCCATGACCGGCATCCTGGAGCTGGTCGTGCTCGGCTGCGGCTCTTCCGGCGGCGTGCCGAGGGCGGATGGGAACTGGGGGGCCTGCGATCCCGCCGATCCGCGCAATCGCCGCTCGCGCTGTTCGCTGATGGTGAGGCGGGCGGGAAACATGGTCGCCGCGGCCGGGACGACGCTCATCGTCGATGCATCGCCGGAATTCCGGCTGCAGACGGCGGCGGCGGGGGCGAAACGCCTCGACGGCCTGCTGCTCAGCCATGATCACGCCGATCAGTGCCATGGCATCGACGACATCCGCGCCTTCGCGCTCGCCCAGCGTCGGCGGATCGACTGCTGGATGGACGAGGTCACGCGAGCCTCGATGATGCGGCGGTTCGGCTACATCTTCGAGGGGGAGGGGGCCTATCCGGCGATCGCCGATATCCGAATCACCCCGGCGCACGGCGTTGCGTGGTCGATCGACGGACCTTCCGGCCCGATCCCGGTGACGACCTTCGACCAGGATCACGGCGGCGTCCGGTCGTGCGGCTATCGCTTTGGGAACGTGGCCTATTCCAGCGATGTGGTGGGTCTGCCGGAGGCGTCGTTCGAGGTTCTGCGCGGTTTGGACCTGTGGATCGTGGACGCGTTGCGCTACACGCCGCATCCGACCCACGCGCACGTGGACAGGGCGCTGGACTGGATCGCACGGGCGGCGCCGAAACGCGCCGTTCTGACCAATATGCACATCGATCTCGACTATGCCAAACTCTCCCGGCGCTTGCCCACAAACGTTATCCCGGCCTTCGACGGGATGCGCCTTCAGTCTGAATTTTGAGACCTAGGACCTTGATGAAACTGGCGTTTCTCGCCTCCAACAACGGCAGTGGCATGCGCGCCATCGTCGGCGCCATCGAGGCCGGCGAACTCGCCGCCGAAGCGCGCCTGGTGATAAGCAACCGGCCCCAGTCGCCGGCCCTCGCGTTCGCCCGCGACCATGGTGTGGAAGCCCGGTTCATTCCCACCGTCGCCGATCCCGACGGCGCCGACGCGCGGCTCGTCGCCGTGCTGGGCGACAGCGGCGCCGAGTGGGTGATCCTGTCGGGATATCTGCGGAAGCTCGGGCCGCGCGCCTTGGCGGCGTATCGCGGCCGGATTCTCAACATCCACCCGGCGCTGCTGCCGAAGTTCGGCGGCCAGGGCATGTATGGCCGGCGCGTCCACGAAGCGGTGTTGGCGGCGGCCGAAACGCACACCGGCGCCAGCGTGCACATCGTCGATGGAGACTACGACCATGGGCCGGTGATCGCCCAGGCCAAGGTCACCGTGGCGGGCGGCGATGACGCGGACGCCATCGAGAGGAAGGTGACGGCGGTCGAACCGGGCTTGTTGGTGGACACCCTGCGGCGGATCGCCGAGGGCTCGCTCATCTGCCCGCGGTGAAACAGCCCGCCTACAATTTCCGATAATCTATCTTAGGCGCGATATGGGTCCCTCGACAGGAATCGACCCTAAGCCGAAACTGGCCGCGTCCGCCGATCGGATTGATTGCTACTGGAGATTCCGGCTCACAAGCAAGGACGCGCCACGATGTAGCGGAATTCGTTCGCAAGTTTGTAGCTTCCGTCTTCCCGCCGGAACGGCGAAATGGCATTCGAGATTGCGTCCGTCACCGCCGGCTCGCCGGAAGTCTGGATGGCGCGGATTGCCGGGCCAGAGGCGAGCAACCCTCTGATGGCGGTGTCCTTATCTTTGAACCGAAACACGCCGGTGGCCACCCCGACGCGCATGGTCTCCAATCCCGCGCGTGACGCGAGCTCCTCGAGAGCGCCGGGCGACGAGAGCGCCCACGGACCCGGCGCACCACTCGGCGGCGGGGGCATCAGGGGGCCGAGCGCGCCCAGGTAGCCGCTCATCTGGCACTTCTCGGGTTCTCCCCACCGTGCCCATCTTGACCTCACTGGCTTGGTTGAGGGCTATATTGCCCGTTGCCAGGCCGAAAGCGCAACAGCTGCACGCCACGAGAATATCACCCGCTGCCAGTCACGATTGACACTCCCGAAGCACGGCTTGAGGGCACGGTTCGGATGCCGTTGTCGCCAGCAACGCCTCATAGAGCGCCACGCGATTTGCAGGAGCACGGGGCCGGAGTCTTCTTTGCCATGGCGTTCAGGCGCTCCCCCTATCGATCCGACGACAAGCTATCAGCAGTGTCGGCGGGGCCGCCAGCTGTACAACACGCCTCGCGCGCCTGGCGGTGACTCCTTCAGTCGCGGTCGGGCGCGCCCAGTGGAAAGTAGGAACGATAGGGTCGCGCCTCATCGACAGCGCGCGCGAAGGTGGGCCTCGCCAACAGGCGCGAACGATAGTCCCGCACTCGTGGGAAGTGGGCTCCGATCTGGTGAACCCAATCGGCATAGAAGAGCGATGGCGCGGCGGCGCAGTCGGCCATGGTGAAGCCATCGCCGGCCGCCCAGGTTCGGCCGGCCAGCCTTTCTTCGAGCCAGGCGTAGGCTGTGTCGAGCGCCTGGCGCGCATCCGCCCTCGCCTCCTCCGCTCGCGCGCCGTCCGCGCGCAGCGCCTCGGACACCGGCTTCTGCACGGCCGTCATGACGTAGTTGTCGAAGAAACGATCCATGAACCGGACCTCCAGAGCGGCAACGCGGTCATCGGGCAGCAGCCTGACCGGGCCGGGATGACGCAGGTCCAGATGCTCGATGATGACGCTGGATTCCGCGATCGTCCGGCCATCGTCCACGAGCACGGGAAAGCGACCGAACGGCCAGAGCGTCGCACGTTCTTCCGCCGCGCCCGGCTCTTCCAGATGCCGGTACGCGAAGGGGATATCATTCTCCCAGAGCGCGATCAGAACCTTCTGGCAGTATGAGGAGAAGGGGTGAGAATAGAGCGTCAACGACATCTGGCGTTCTTCAACTGCTTGCGCTTCGCAATCGGCAGTGGACTATCTCGACGTATCCCACCTTGCAACCGGCGGGAGCCTGGCCTGGATCACGCCGGCGCTGGCGCGCCCCGTTCATGCTCCAGCAGCCAGCGCTTGCGGTCGAGGCCACCGCCGTAGCCGGTCAGGCCGCCGTCGGCGCCGATGACCCGGTGGCAAGGCACGACGATGGCGATCGGGTTCGAGCCGTTGGCGAGACCGACGGCGCGTACGGCCTTGGGACGGCCGATGGCGGCGGCCAGATCGCGGTAGCTGCGCGTCTGGCGTGCCGGGATCGCGCGAAGCGCGGCCCAGACTTCTTCCTGGAACGCCGTGCCTCGGGTGTGGACGATGAGGCCATCCAGCGCGGCGAGATCGCCGGCGAAATAGGCTTCGATCGCGCGCCTCGCCGCCGACGCCCCGGATCGCTCGACGATCTGGAAACCGGCCGCGCCGTAGTGGCGACGCAGAAGCGTGCGCATCCGCTCGTCGTGGGTTTCCCAGTCGGCGGCGCGCAGACGGCCCTCGCCGTCGGTGAGGATCTGCACGACGCCCGTGGGCGTGGAAGAGCGTTCGATGTAAAAGATCTCGGCGGTGGCCATGGCAAATCTCCGTTGGATCGACGCCGCACCTTAACGCCGGCATCCCGTCCCACTCGCGGTTTTCGGCTATCTGCGTCCCGGTCCCGAGAATCGACGACCGCGTCCGAAAACCGCTGGACCGATGCCTCCGATCCCCTACCCTGCCCGCCATGGATATGGACCACGAGGCCTGCTACCGCGTCATCAGCCAGCGCGATCCGCGTTTCGACGGCCGCTTGTTCACCGGCGTCAAGACGACGGGGATCTACTGCCGCCCGGTCTGCCCGGCGCGGACGCCGCTGTCGAGGAACGTCGTCTTTTTTCCCAGCGCCGCCGCCGCGCAGGAGGCGGGCTTTCGGCCCTGCCTGCGCTGCCGGCCGGAGACGGCGCCCGATCTCGGGGCGTGGCGGGGAACATCGAACACGGTGACCCGTGCTCTGTCGCTGATCGAGCTGGGCGCGCTGGACGACGGTGACGTGGACGCGCTCGCGGGGCGTCTCGGCGTCGGCGAGCGCCAGCTTCGCCGGCTGTTCCGGCAGCATCTCGGGGCCTCGCCGGTCGCCGTCGCCCAGACCCGGCGCGTGCTTCTGGCCAAGCAGCTGATCCACGAGACGCGGCTGCCGATGACCGAGGTCGCGTTCGCGGCCGGCTTCGGCAGTATCCGGCGTTTCAACGAGACATTCCAGACTCTGTTCGGCCGCGCTCCCGGCGCGCTGCGGCGGTCGCTGGGCGCCGACGTCTCGGCCGGCGCGGCCGGTGAGATCAGCCTTCTTCTGCGCTATCAGCCGCCCTACGACTGGGCCTCGATGATCGATTTCCTGCGCGTCCGGGCGATCACGGGCATGGAGGTGGTGACGCCCGGGAGCTACTCCCGCACGATCCAGATCGGCGACGACCAGGGCAGCGTCTGCGTCCGGCCCACCGATGGCGACGCCCTGCGCGCGACGGTGCGGTTTCCCAGGCTGTCGGCGCTGCCGGTGATCATCGCCCGGTTGCGGCGGGTGTTCGATCTTTCCGCCGATCCGCTGGCGATCACCGAGCACCTGGCCCGCGATCCGGCGCTCGCCCCCCTCGTCGCCGCTAGGCCAGGCCTCCGCGCACCGGGCGCCTGGGACGGCTTCGAACTGGCGATCCGGGCCGTGCTCGGCCAGCAGATCACCGTCGCGGCGGCCATTCGCCTGGCGGGAAAATTCGTCGCGGCCCACGGCGAAGCGGTCGCGGGACCGGCCGGGGGATTGATGCACGTCTTTCCTCGCCCGGACGTGGTCGCCAGGGCCGACCTCTCCGCGCTGGGCATGCCCAGAAGCCGCGCGGCGGCCTTGTCCGCCGTGGCCGTGGCCGTGGTCGAGGATCCGAACCTTTTTAGCGCCGACCGAGGCCTCGACGACGCCATCGCGCGGCTGAAGGCGATCCGCGGCGTCGGCGAATGGACGGCGCAGTACATCGCCCTTCGCCAGATGCGCCTGCCCGACGCCTTCCCGGCCGCCGACGTCGGCCTGATGCGCGCCCTCGCCGACGGAGACGGACGCCGGCCGACCGCCGATGAACTGCTCGCCCGCGCCGAGGCCTGGCGCCCCTGGCGCGCCTACGCCGCCCAGCACCTGTGGGCGGCGGCGTAGTCAGGCGGACGGGAGGTCCACCCCCAGTCGCCGACGGTCTTCCTTGGAGGGCGGACGTCTCGCCCGCCTATTCGGGGAGTTGCGCCGCGCTGGAAAACGGCCAGTCCATTGGCGAGAGGCAGAGACCGGCTTTGACCGGATTCTCTTCGATGTAGGCCTTTACCGTCCAGAAGTGGTCGTCGTCACGGATGAGGCGATCGAAGTACTCCTCGAACCAGAGCGTTCCTCGGCGGTGGAGGGTCGCGTTGATGGCATGGGCGGTGAAGGACTTCCATGAATGGACCATGGCGGAGAGCGAGACGCCGCCCAAGGGCGTCGAGAGCACGTGCGCGTGATTGGGCATGACGCACCACGCGTGCACCCGGTACCGGTCGGCGTCAAAGTACAGGACGGCGCTCTGCACGATCGCGCCGATTTCCGGACGCGCCAGCAGCCCCTCGCCGTGGCCCGCATCGAGCATCGCCTCGAACTTTTCCAGCCGGTCAGCCGACGGCCGATCCGCTAGCTTCGCTTGGAGGGTGGCAGACGGCAGCGAATCCGCCAAACGAAACGTGATCGACTGCGGAAACTCCCCGGCCTCCCAATGCGGCGCGCGTCCGCGCGAATGCCACGGCGTGGTAGGGTCGAGATTAGGTCGCGGACGGGACGTCCGCGCTCCGGGACCTCTTGTCGGAGGGCGGACGTCCCGTCCGCCATGTTCGGCCACGCTACCCCCAAGGTCCCTTGGCCGGTGGCGCCGAACCCCACGGCCCGGGGGCGTCGGCGACAATCTGCGCGGGTTGGGCGAGGACGACGGCGGGATCGGCGTGGGTGACGACGCGGCCGCCGGCGTACTGCTGGAGGGCGGCGATGCGTTTGGCGACCGGAGGGTGGGTCGCGAACAGGCCGAAAACGCCGTCGTCGTCTTCCTCAAGGAACATCGCGCGCATCGACTGAGGCGCGTCGATGTGGGTGTTGGCCGAGACCTTCCGCAAGGCGGAGATCATGGCGTCGGGATTCTTGGTCAGTTCCACCGAGCCGGCGTCGGCGACGTATTCGCGCCGCCGCGAGATGGCCATGCGGATGACGATCGCCAGCACATAGCCGACCGCGGCGGCGGCCATGGCGACGAGCCAGAACACCCACACGTTTCGGCCCCTCCCCCGCCCACCGCCGGTCCAGAACACCGAGCGGTAGACGATCTGGCAGATCAGGGTGATGATGCCGGCGAAGATCGAGGCGATGACCATGGTGCGGACATCGCGGTTGATGACGTGGGTCAGTTCATGGGCCAGGACCGCTTCGAGTTCGTCACGATCCAAGGCGTTCAGGAGCCCGCGCGTGACCGTGACCGAGAACCGGCCTTCCTGAAGCCCGCTGGCGAAGGCGTTCATGCCGTCCGATTCGATGATCCGCACCGTCGGCGTCTTCATGCCGCGGGAGATGCAGAGGTTTTCCAGCAGGTTGTAGAGTTCCGGGACGTCTGCGCGCTCGACCTTGCGCGCGCCGGTGGCCAGATCGATGATCGACTGGTTGAAGACATAGGCGATCGCGAACCAGACGCCCGCGACGATGATCGCCGCCGGCGCCGAGGCGGCCAGCAGGCCGAACGCGTAGGCGAGGTCGCCGTCCGCCGTTCCCGTCGAGGGCAACAGCCCGCCCCAGATCATGCCCAGGGTCATGACGAAGACCATGCCGACCAGCAGCACCGGAAATCCGGCCAGGAGCAGGGTCGAGCGGAGATTGTTATTCCAGATGTAGGTCTGCAGACCGACGGCGTGCATCGGTCGCCTCCCCGCCCCGTCCCTAGAACTTGACCTGGGGCGCGGCGCTGGCTGTCGCCCGTTCGGCGCCGAGATCGAAGAAGTCGCGCGGCGCAAATCCCATCGCGGCGGCGAACAGCACCGCTGGGAACCGCTGGATGGAGGCGTTGAACTCTCCCACCGCGTTGTTGAAGAATCGCCTGGCCGCCGCGAGCTTGTTCTCGATGTCGGAGAGTTCGCTCTGAAGCTGAAGGAAGTTCTGGTTGGCCTTGAGATCGGGATAGGCCTCGGCCACCGCCATCAGTCGGCCGAGCGCGCCGCTGAGGACGTTTTCCGCCCGCACCTTGCCCTCGACGGTGGTCGCCGAAACGGCGGCGGTCCGCGCCGCGGTGACTTCGTCGAGAGTTCCGCGCTCATGGGCCGCGTAGCCTTTCACGGTCTCCACCAGGTTGGGGATGAGATCCTGGCGCTGCTTGAGCTGGACGTCGATGTCGGCGAAGGCTTCGTTGGCGTTCTGGCGCAGACCGACAAGCCGATTGTAGGTCCCGATCAGCATGACCACCAGGACGATGACCACGATGAGGATGATGAGGGGGATCATTCAGCTTTTCCCTGTCGCCGCGCCCGCACAATAGCCCGCTCCGGGCTCGACGCCACGCCCGATCATGGGGTCGGGCGGAATCGTTTGCTGGACGGAAAGCCACGTGGCGCGAGCCGGCCGGCGCTGGCCCGGCGGCCCAGCCAGTCGCGCCACTCGGTCCAGGCGCGGTTGCGGCCGCCGGCGTCGATCCACGCCGCGCCGTCCTCAGCCTTGAACACCGTCGCGTCCCGCAGGCCGCCCTCGCGGTAGCTCTGCAGTTTGACACCCTTGCCGCGCGGCATTTTCGGCAGTTCGGCGAGCGGGAAAACCACCGCCTTGCCGTTGTCGCCGATCACCGCGAGATGGTCGCCGTCGGCCTCGAGGCAGACGGCGGCGCCTTTGTCGCCCACGACCAGCACCTGCTTGCCGGCCTTGCGGAAGGCGACCGCCTCATCCTCGTCCATGACGAAGCCATAGCCGGACTTGGAGGCCAGGACCCGGCTTCCTCCGGGGTGGTGGATGAAGGCGGCGAGGACGCCGACCCGATCGTCCAGATCGACCATCAGGCGCAGGGGTTCGCCGTGGCCGCGCCCGCTGGGCAGTTTGTCACAGGCCAGGGTGAAGAAGCGCCCGTCGGAGGCGAAGATCAGCAGCTTGTCGGTGGTCTCCGCCGGAATGAGAAACGCCAGGCCGTCGCCTTCCTTGAAGGCCAGGGTCGAGGGGTCGTCCACCCTTCCCCGCGCGGCGCGAATCCAGCCCATTCGGGACAGGATCACGGTCACCGGCTCGCGATTGACGAAGGCGACCTGGGCGGCGGCGAGATCGACCGACGGCGCCTCGGCGAAGGTCGAGCGGCGCTTGCCGACGTCGGTTCCCGATCCCAGCACCTTGCGTACGTCGCGCAGGCCGACGGCGACCAGCTTCCATTGCGCGGTCTCCGATCCCAGCACCGCCTGGATGCCGTCCCGCTCCTCGGACAGTGAAGCGTGTTCGCGCCGCAGCTCCATCTCTTCGAGGCGGGCGAGCTGGCGCAGACGCGTGTTGAGGATCGCCTCGGCCTGGATATCGGTGAGTTCGAAGGTCTCGATCAGCCGCGCCTTGGGCTCCTCCTCGAACCGCACGATGCGGATCACCTCGTCGAGATTGAGAAAGACGATCAACAGGCCTTCGAGGACATGCAACCGCTGTTCGATCTTGGCGAGCCGGAAGCGCGCCCGGCGGCCGAGAACCACGCGGCGATGATCGAGAAAGGCCAGGAGGGCCTGTTTGAGACCCATCACGCCCGGCGCTCCGCGCGCATCCAGGACATTGAGATTGACCGGGAAGCGGGTCTCCAGATCGGAGAGCTTGAACAGGCTCTCCATCAAAATCTCGTCCTCGACGGTGCGCGAGCGCGGTTCGAGAACCAGGCGGATGTCCTCGGCGGATTCGTCGCGGACATCGCCGAGCAGCGGCGCGCGCTTGGCCTCGATCAGGCCGGCGAGCTGCTCGACGAGGTCGGCCTTGCGGATCTGGTAGGGAATTTCGGTGACGACGATGCGCCAGGTCCCGCGACCGGTGTCCTCGCGCGTCCAGCGAGCCCGGGTGCGCACGCCGCCACGGCCGGTCTCGTAGGTCTCCAGCAGCGAGGCGCTCGGCTCGACGATCACCCCGCCGGTGGGGAAATCCGGTCCCCGGACGCGGGCCATGAGGTCGGCGGTGGTCGCGCCGGGACGTTCGAGCAGCAGCAGGCAGGCGTCGATCAGTTCGGCGGCGTTGTGGGGCGGTATCGAGGTCGCCATGCCCACGGCGATGCCGGTGGCCCCATTGGCGAGCAGATTGGGAAAGCCGGCCGGCAGGACGACCGGTTCTTCCTCCTCGCCGTCATAGGTCGGGCGAAAATCGACCGCGTCTTCCTCCAGGCCATCGAGCAGGAGCTGGGCGGCCGGCGTCAGGCGGCATTCGGTGTACCGCATGGCCGCCGCGCTATCGCCGTCGATGTTGCCGAAATTGCCCTGTCCGTCGATCAGGCGATAGCGCTCGGCGAAGTCCTGGGCGAGGCGGACCAAAGCATCGTAGACGGCGACATCGCCGTGGGGATGGTATTTGCCGATGACGTCGCCGACCACGCGCGCGGATTTCTTGGCCGAATTCTCCGGATCCAGGCGCAGCAGGCGCATGGCGTAGAGCAGGCGGCGCTGCACCGGCTTGAGGCCGTCGCGGACATCCGGAAGGGCGCGCTGGGTGATCGTCGACAGGGCATAGGCGAGGTAGCGCCGCGACAGGGCCTCGGTGAGCGGCTCATCCAGGATGCGACCGCCGCCGTCGGCGGGCGGTTCGCCAGGTGGCGTGACGTGCTGGGTCATCAGGGCTGCTTCAATCCGACTCCCGCCGCGGTGTCCAGCGGCGCGGCGAGTTCACAGCCGCCCGGCGCCGGTCAACCGATCAACCAGCCACAGGCGCGCCGGCGGCAATGGCCGGTTGAGGGCGGCGAAGACGAAACTCTCCAGGAAGTGACCGGTGAGGGTGAGGCCGGCGCCAACATCGCCGGGCCGCAACGCCTGCCGCGCGGCGAGCAGGAACGGCGGCAGGGCGAGCAACCGATCCCTATACGGCTCGCCCGCCACCGCGCTCACCGCACGGCCGGTGCGGGGGCTTACCCAGGCCAGATCATCGGCCGATCCGGTGGCGGCGCAGCGGGTCAGGTCGAGGCCGAAACCGAGATCCTGGAGCAGACCCACCTCCCAGCGGACGAACACCGCCGGCCAGATGTCGGGGTCGGCGAGAGAACCGATCAGCGATCCGAAGGCGCGGAACGCGCCCGGATGGGGTTCGCGCTCCGGCAGGGCGCCGCCCGCCACCGCCGCCGCCGCCGCCAGCGCCGCCAAGGCCAGGGGATCATCGAACAGCGCCGACGGCCCCTCCCCCACCGGCTCGAGGCTCGCCGAGCCGAGCTGGTCGGCGACCCGGGCGCGGTAGCTCAAAGTGGCGCGCGCGCCGGCCTGCAGAAATGGTTTGATCCGCCGCGACGCGCCGCCGGCCACATGGGCGGCGTATTTTCCGTGACCGGCGGTCAGGACCTCGACGATGGCTCCCGTCTCGCCATGAGCGCGCGCCGAAAGCACGAAGGCGTCGTCCTCGAATTCCATGATCGCCGGCTGTCAGACGTCGAAGTCGAGGCCGACGTCGGTGTAGAAACCCCGGTCCTCGGCCCACGTTTCCTTCACTTTGACGTGCAGGAACAGGTGCACCGTGCAATCCAGCAGCTCGCCCAGTTCCCTGCGCGACGCCTCGCCGATCCATTTCAGGGTCTGGCCGCCCTTGCCGAGCAGGATTCCCCGCTGGCCGTCGCGCTCGACATAGATGGTCTGCTCGATGCGCGCCGAGCCGTCGGGGCGTTCCTCGAAGGCGGTGGTCTCCACGCTGGCCGCGTAGGGCAACTCCTCGTGGACCCGCAGATAGACCTTCTCGCGGGTGATCTCGGCGGCCAGCAGGCGGGCGGGAAGGTCGGCGCTCTGGTCGGCGGGGTAGAACCACGGACCTTGGGGCATCAGGGCGGCCAGACGGGCCTTGAGATCGGCCACGCCGGCGCCGTTACCGGCCGAGATCATGAACACCTCGGCGTGGATGACCGGGTCGAACAGGGTCCGGGTGAGCGCCAGCAGCCGGTCGCGCCGGATGAGATCGATCTTGTTGAGCGCCAGGATCGCCCTTTTCGACGCCGACTTCAGTCCCTCGCAGATGGTCGCCACGTCCTGGGCCGCCTTGCGCGCCGCCGCCCCGCCGCCGCCGTCGGCGTCGAGGATCTGGGCCTGGGCATCCACCAGGTGGACCACGGCGTCGGCGTCCTCGGCCCTGCCCCACGCGGATCGGACCATGGCCCGATCGAGCCTGCGCCGGGGAGTGAAGATGCCGGGGGTATCGACCAGCACCATCTGGCAATCGCCTTCCATGGCCACGCCGCGCACCGGAAATCGGGTGGTCTGGACCTTCTGGGTGACGATCGAGACCTTGGTCCCGACCAGACGGTTGACCAGGGTCGATTTGCCGGCATTGGGGGCCCCGATCACCGCCACGAAGCCGGCGCGGGTCACGCGCCATTCTCCTCGCGGAGCAGAAGCGCCCGGGCGGCGGCCTTTTCCGCCGTCCGCAGGGCCGGCCCGCTGGCCCGCGCCGGCGGATAGCCCTGGACCGTGACGGTCACGGAAAACGTCGGCGCGTGGGGTGGGCCTTCGCGGGACACCATCGCATAGGCGGGTAGCGGCAGGCCCTTGGCCATGGCCCATTCCTGGAGCGCGGTCTTGGGTTCCGCGCCTTGTGAGCCGGCCGCGTTCGCCAGCGCCTCGCTCCAGATGGTCTCGAAAACGGCGCGCGCCGCCGCGAGGCCGCCATCGAGGTAGACGGCGGCCATGATCGCCTCCACGGCGTCGCCCAGGATGCGCTCGTTGTCGCGTCCGCCCTGCTGGCTCGTCGCGCCGGCAAGCCGCAGAGCGGGACCGAGGTCTATCCCGCGGGCGACCCGCGCGCAGGCCGAGCCGCTGACCACCGCGACCAGCCGCCGACTCAGTTCGCCCTCGCGCCAATCGGCATTGAGCGCCACCAGAGCCTCGGCGGCGAGCAGCCCCAAGACCCGATCGCCGAGGAACTCCAGAGTCTGGTTGTGGCTGACGGTCCCGCCGCCGTTGCCGACGCTGGCGTGAGTGAGGGCGCGCTCAAGCAGGTCCTTGTCCGCGAATTGATATCCCAGGCGCCCCTCGAGATCGGCGGCCGCGGCCAGGCGCCTGTTCACGGTCGCCTGTTCATTTCAACCGGTGCAGGAATCGATCGGGGCGCAGATCGGTGATCCAGGTCCAGGGCTTGAAGATCGTCGCCTTGGAGTGGTCGCCTTCATCGATGCCGGTGTTCCACGAGACCATGACGATCTGGGCCTTGCCGACGAGGTTTTCCTCGGGAACGAAGCCGACACCGAGTTGGTAGGCGAGCGCCGCGTCCAGGCGGCTGTCCCAGCCGCAGCCGCCCAGCCTGGGATCGTCCGGGGCCAGTCCCGGATCGAACCGGCTGTCGGCCGAGTTGTCGCGGTTATCGCCCATCATGAAGTAGCAGTGTGGGCGCACGACATAGACGCCGGTGTTGTTCGCCCCTCCGGAGAAGGTCAGCCGCTGGGTAATGTAGGAGCGGCCCTCCGGATTGGTTTCCCTCACCCAGACGACCGGTTCGGACTCGTCGTGAACGTGGGTCCTGTCGACCGGCACGGGATGTTCGGCGACCGCCTTGCCGTTTATGTAGAGTTGGCCGCCGCGCATCTGGATGGTGTCGCCCGGAAGTCCCACCAGCCGCTTGATGTAGTCGGTGTGGCCGTCGCGGGGCAGCTTGAAGACGATGATGTCGCCGCGCCTGGGCGGCGTGAAGAAGATCCGGCCCCTGAACAGCGGCGGGCTGAACAGAATCGAATGGTGGCTGTATCCGTACGACCATTTGGAGACGATGATGTAGTCGCCTCGGTAGAGATTTGGCTCCTCCGACGCCGAGGGAATCGTATAGGGCTGGAGGAACAGGGTCCTGATCACCAGGGCGATCAGCAGGGCATAGACCACCGTCTTGACGACCTCCCAGGTCTCGCGGACGGCGCCGACCTTCTTCTCGTCGTCGGCATCTGCGCGGGCGGGGTGGGACAATTCGGGGGCTCGGCGGTGGCGTCCGGGGGCGGCGCGGACCGGCCGTAGCTAGACGCTGCGTCCAGCGGGAGCAAGCGAGACAGCGGTTAAACTCTCGTCATTCGCGACCGCCTCGATGATCACGAAGGCCTGGGCGTAGGGATGGTCGTCGGTCAGGGAGAGATGGATCACCGCCTTTCGGCCCGGCGGGATGAGAGCGGCGAGCCGCCGGGCCGCGCCGCCCGCAAGGACCATTGTCGGTTGGCCCGATCTTGCGTTGACCACGCCCATGTCGCGCCAGAATACGCCGCGCCGCATGCCGGTCCCCAGGGCCTTGGCGCAGGCTTCCTTGGCCGCGAACCGCTTGGCGTAGCTGGCTGCGCGGTCGGCCTTGCGCTCGGAACGGGCGCGCTCGACGTCGGTGAAGAGGCGCTGGGAAAATCGCGTCCCGAACCTCTCCAATGTGCGGGCGATCCGCCGGATATCGGTGAGGTCCGACCCGATGCCGACGATCACTCGGCGGCCTCCGCGCCGGGATGGGCCGAGCGCGCAGCGTCCATCAGCGCGCGCATCCGGCGGATGGCATGATCCAGACCGGTGAAGATCGCCTCGCCGACCAGGAAGTGGCCGATATTGAGTTCGGCGAGTTCCGGGATCGCCGCGATCGCGCCGACGGTTTCGTAATCGATGCCGTGGCCGGCGTGGACCTCCAGTTCCAATTCCCGGGCTTGTCGCGCGGCCTCGCGTAATTCGCCGAGGAGCCGATCGGCGCTATCGTGGCGCTCACGGACGGCGAAGCAGTAGGCGCCGGTGTGGAGTTCGACGACCTGCGCGCCGGTCGCCCGCGCCGCCGAGAGCTGGGTGGGCTTGGGTTCGATGAACAGTGAAACCCGCATGCCGGCGGCGCGCAGATCGGCGATCAGCGGCGCCAGGCGATTGTGCTGGCCGGCGACGTCGAGGCCACCCTCGGTGGTGACTTCCTCGCGGCGCTCGGGGACCAGGCAGGCGGCGTGGGGGCGGTGAGTGAGAGCGATCGCGCGCATCTCGTCGGTGGCGGCCATTTCGAAGTTGAGCGGCCGGCCCCGCCTCCGGGTCAGGTCCGCGAGCGCTTCGATGTCGGCGTCGGAGATGTGCCGGCGATCCTCGCGCAGATGTGCGGTGATGCCGTCGGCGCCGGCTTGCAGGGCGAGTTCGGCGGCGCGCGCCGGGTCGGGGTAGCTCTCCCCCCGCGCGTTGCGGATGGTGGCGACGTGGTCGATGTTGACCCCGAGTCGAAGGCGATTCATCGTTTCTTTTCCGTGCGCGGGGGTTAGCCCTGGGCGCGCTCCACGGTCTCGACGCTGGGGCAGGCGCGCAGGGCGGCGGCGATATGGGTCAGGTGGCGGGCGTCCTTGACCTCGACGTCGAAATCGACGTCGAAGAAGTCCGAATGCCGGTGGCGCATGTTGACCCCGATGATGTTGCCGCCGGCTTCGCCGATGATCGTGCAGGCCAGGCCCATGACGCCGGGCGCATCGTGGACGGTGGCGTGCAGGCGGGCGTCCGAAACCGTGTTTCTTTCGGCCTCGGGTGTCCACTGCAGGTCCCGCCAGAGTTCCTCCTTGTCCTCGAATTGCGCCAATTGGCCACAATCGAGGGTGTGGATGGTGACGCCCTCGTCGCCTTCCAGAATGCCGACGATGCGATCCCCCGGCATCGGATTGCAGCAGGGCGCGAAGCGAAGGCAGACCCCCGGCGCGAGACCGCCGCCCTTGACCCAGTCGCGCGCCACCTTGCCGTCCTCGATCCGCCGCCGCGCCGAAGCGGCCGCCTTCTCGGTATCCTTGAGCCCCGGAAACACCGCCTCCAGCACCTGGGTCGGCGAGATGCGGCCGCGACCGACGGCGTCGTAGAGTTCGGCCTCGCCGGCGGCGGCGAAGCGATCGAGGGCCGGGCGCATCGAGACCTCCGAGCGCCGCTTGCCGGCCCACTCGAAGACCTGATCGAGGGATGACTTGCCCAGCCGCAGGGCGTCCTCCTTCTCGGATTGGCGGATATGGCGGCGGATGGCCGAACGGGCGCGGCCGGTCACGGTGAGGCTCCGCCAGTCGGTGTGGACGACGGGTTTGCCGCCGCGCACAACTTCGACGACATCACCGTTCTGGAGGACCGTGCGCAGCGGGCGCGGCTCGCCGTTGACCTTGACCCCCACGCAGGTGTCGCCAACGTCGGTGTGGACGGCGTAAGCGAAGTCCAGCGGCATGGCTCCGGTCGGCAGGCTGATCAGCCTGCCCTTGGGGGTGAACACGAACACCTGGTCGAGGAACATTTCCAGCTTGGCGTGTTCGAGAAGGTCCTCGGCGTCGCCGCCGTGCTCGAGCACCTGGACCAGCTGGCGCAGGTTGGCCAGGGGATCGGCCCCACCGGCCTCGGCGGCGGCCTCGGGGTCGAAGGCGTAGGTCTCGTTCTTGTAGCGCCAATGGGCGGCGACGCCCTGCTCGGCGACCCGGTCCATGGCTTCCGTGCGGATCTGCATCTCGATGCGCATGGCCCGCGGGCCGACGACGGTGGTGTGGATCGAGCGGTAGTTGTTGCGCTTGGGGGTGGAGATGAAATCCTTGAAGCGGTCGGGAACGCTCGACCAGGCGCGGTGGATGACCCCCAGGGCGCGGTAGCAGTCATCCTCGGAATCGACGATGACGCGGAACCCAAAAATGTCTGAAAGCTGAGCGAAACCAATCGATTTACGCTGCAGCTTGCGCCAGATCGAAAAGGCGTTCTTCTCCCGGCCGAACACCCGCGAGGCGATCCCCGCCTCGGCCAGCTGGGTGGCGATCTCCTCGCTGGCCATGGCCACCGCCCTGCCCTGCCCGGCGCGCAGGGTGTCGAGGCGGCGGATGATCGCGTCGCGGGCGACCGGATTGAGATGGCTGAAGGCCAGCTCCTCGAGTTCGGTGCAGATCCGGTGGCAGCCGATCGAGCGGGCCAGGGGCGCGTAGATGTCCAGGGTCTCGCGGGCGATGCGCTCGCGCTTGGCGGCGTTCTTGATGAAGTTGAGAGTGCGCATGTTGTGCAGCCGGTCGGCGAGCTTGACCAGCAGCACGCGTACGTCCTTGGAGACGGCGAGGATGAACTTGCGCAGATTCTCCGCCTGCCGCTTGTAGTCGGCGGTGGTCTCCAGCCGCGAGAGCTTGGTGACCCCCTCGACGAGTTCACCGACCTCCTCGCCGAACAGCCGATCGACCTCGGCCCGGGTGACGTCGGTGTCCTCGATGAGGTCGTGCAGCAGGCCGGTGACGATGGTCGCGGTGTCCAGCCGGTAATCGGTGAGGATTCCCGCGACCTCGATGGGATGGGCGAAGTAGGGATCGCCCGAGGCCCGCTTCTGCGAGCCATGCATGCGGACGGCGTAGACATAGGCGCGGTTGAGCAGGGCCTCGTCGGCGCTGGGATCATAGGCCCGGACGCGTTCGATCAGCTCGTACTGGCGCAGAAACCGGCGGGGTTCGGACTTGGCCTTCGCGGGAGGCGAAGGGGTTTCGATGACGGCGGGAAGCGCCGCCTTCAGAGGAAGAGGGTCTGGGCCTTGAAGGCTCAGTACCGCTCCTCCTGGCCACCGTCGCGGTCGCTCTGCAGCGCCCGCACCAGTTCTTGCTCGCTCATCGCCACGTGCGAGGGATCGGCCAGCAGGGCCAGGGTCTCGGCCTCCTCCTCGGCCTCCGAGTGTTCATCAACCCGCTGCAGGCTGCCGATAAGTGTCTCGCGCAGTTCGGTGGCGTCAACCATGTCCTCGGCGATTTCGCGCAGAGCGACGACCGGGTTCTTGTCATTGTCGCGATCGATGGTCAGCGTTCCGCCGGCCGTGATCGCCCGGGCGCGGTTGGCGGCCAGGAGGACGAGGTTGAAACGGTTGGGCACTCTCTGAACGCAGTCTTCGACGGTGACGCGGGCCATGAACTCTTTCGCAAGCTGTGTCGGGGGGATTGCCGGTTGAGATAGCGACAAGCGGGTGATTTTGCAACGCCGCATGCTCATATCGTATGCTCCCCACGGCGCCCTCGACTTCGCGTTGACTCTCGATCCGCCGGTCTTAGGCTGGTCTCGGGGAGGCTGACCGCGACGGGTTCATGACACAGTCCCTGGAGCCCGGCATCCATCGGCGGCCAGATCTGACCTATGGCGGCTACCTCGGCCTGGACGTGCTCCTCGCCGCCCAGACGCCGCGGTCGGGCGAGCACGACGAGTTGCTGTTCATCGTCATCCACCAGACCTCCGAGTTGTGGATCAAGCTCTGCCTGCATGAACTGGGCGCGGCGCGCGAGCATATCGGCCGGGACGACCTGGGACCGGCGTTCAAGATGATCGCCCGGGTCAGCCGCATCCAGGCGCAGATGATCCAGTCATGGGATGTGCTGGCGACCATGACTCCGAGCGACTACGGGGCCATCCGGCCTTCGCTCGGCCAGAGTTCCGGCTTCCAGTCCTACCAGTACCGGCTGCTCGACTTCATCCTGGGAAACAAGAACGCCGAGGCCCTGGGCGTGCACGAGACCGATCCGGCGGTTCACGGCCTGCTGACGCGGGCGCTCAACGCACCCAGCCTCTACGATGAGGCCATCGCGCTGCTGGCTCGTCGCGGCTTCGATATTCCGACGGGCGACCTGGAGCGCGACTTCACCGCGCCCTACGCCACCAACGACGCGGTCGCCGCCGCGTGGCTGGCGGTCTATCGCGACCCGGAGCGCCACTGGGATCTCTATGAATTGGCCGAGAAGCTCGTCGATCTGGAGTACCGCTTCCAGCAATGGCGGTTCAGCCACCTGAAGACGGTGGAGCGGATCATCGGCCACAAGCCCGGAACGGGGGGCTCCAGCGGCGTCAGCTATCTCGCCAAAGCGCTTGAAATTTCATTCTTTCCGGAGTTACTCGAAATCCGCCGGCAGCTGTAGTCGCGGCCGGCCCGAGGGGAGCGACGCGATTTCACAGCCCGATGATGGTCATCCTCTGAGCGCCGCGCATCAGGCGATGGTCGGCAGCGTCGGGGCCCCCGACTTCCTCGACACCGCGTTCGAGTGGCGGCGACTGTTCGCGGAGGCCTGGGGCACGTTCCTCACCGTCATGGTCACGCTCGGCGGCCTGATGACCGTGGCGATCAGCGGCGGTCAGGTGAATTACGGCATGGCCAAGCTCGCTTCGGGCCTGATGGTGATGGCGGTGATCTACTTCATGGGCTCGGTGAGCGGCGCGCACCTCAATCCGGCGGTGACCCTGGCCTTCGCGGCACGCGGCAACTTCCCCTGGCGGCGCGTCCCCGGCTACCTCGCCGCCCAGATCGCGGGCGGCCTGGCGGCGGCCCTGGCCCTGCGCGCCCTGCTGGGAGACGCCGCCCATCTCGGCGCCAGCCTGCCCGGACCCGGAATCGGGGCGATGAAGTCGCTGGCCCTCGAAACCTTGCTCACCGCCGGCCTGGTCAACACCATCCTCGGCTCGGCGGCCGGGGCGCGCAACGTGGGACCCAACGCCGCCATCGCCGTCGGCGGCTATGTCGCCCTGGCCGGAATCTGGGCCGGACCGCTCTGCGGGGCGTCGATGAACCCGATCCGGTCCCTGGCGCCCGACATCGTCCGCGGCGACCTCGCCACGAGCTGGATCTATGTCGCGGGGCCGCTGGCGGGGGCGATGATCGCGGTCGGCTTCGAATGGATTCTCAAGGGCCCTCCCACCGCCTCGGGCGCGGAAGCGGCCCAGGGTCACGCTTCGGAGGGTGACGGCGGCCCCGCCAACGGGCAAAAGGACCCGGCAACAGGCTAGGGATTCGCACGTTTCATGGCGCTCGATCACATAAAGCACGAGGTGGCGATGATGCTCGCCGCCACCAACGAGCACGTCCGCGAAGCGGAGGGAAAGCTGATCCGCGGCGGCGACGTCCAGAAGGTCAAGGCGGCGGGCGAACTCGACTTCCTCAAGCGCCAGAAGGCCGCGCTTGAGGGTCGGATGGCCGAACTCGAAGCCTCGCCCGAAGGGATCACCGAGACCATCGCCGAATGGCTCAAGCAGGAGTGGTTCAACCTCAAGCAGCGCTTCGAGGAATGGGTGGTGGAGCGGTAAGGGGGAGCTTCTCTTCCAGACGCCGGATTCATCCTTCTCGGCGGCGAACTACAGTCTAGTTCCTCCACCGTAGGGGGAGGGGGACCACCTCGCCGTAGGACGAGGTGGTGGAGGGGGTCAGCCGCTACCCGAGCGCTTGGCCTTGGACTGGTTCATCACCGCGAGGGTCGCATCGACCGCGCTCTCGGTGTCGCCAAGAATCGTCGCCGCCGGAATGCGCAGGGTCTGGATGCCACGCGCGGCGAACCACGTGTCTCTGACTTCGTCGCGCTCGGGTGCCCCCTCGACGCCATGGAAGTAGCCATCGACCTCGATGGCGAGCTTCGCCCGATCACAGTAGAAATCGAGGACGAAGGCCCCCATCGGATGCTGGCGGCGA
>Ga0208849_1000569_pt1 | contig 33497 bp, 34 predicted proteins | sample NGESurdeep072012_10_FD_184470 | JGI IMG/M metagenome (GOLD analysis project Ga0208849, IMG submission 184470) | Arctic peat soil microbial communities from Barrow, Alaska - NGEE Surface sample 53-3 deep-072012 (SPAdes) | ecosystem: Environmental > Terrestrial > Soil > Wetlands > Peat ... | reverse complement strand
CCGTAGTAATCCATGGCGAAAGCCGCATAGCCCGCGGCCGCCAGGCGCGCGGCGATCGAGCGGGTCAGGTCGACGAGGCCGCCGCCTTCCGGCGCGACCAGTACGCCGGGGCGAACGCCCGCCCGCGCCTCATCGACGACGAAATGACCGACATAGCGCGTGCCGGCGACATGGTATTCGAGGTCCTGGCTTTTCATGGAGTCTCCGGTGCCGGTTTCAGATCCGTCTATGCCCGATCGCCGCGCGGCCGTCATCGGCCGGCGGGTGTTGCTGAGCGGCCTCCTGGCGGCGGCGTCGGCGCGCGCGTGGGCCGCCGATCCGCCTTCCGCCCGCGCTTTTGTCGACGGCATCTACAGGGCCTATCGCAGCCCCTCGGAGATGTCCGCCACCGGCGTCGGCATCGCCCTCGACAGCGCCGGCCAGGTTCGCCGCTATTTCGCGCCCGATCTCGCCGCCCTGATCATCGCCGACAAGAGCAGCGCCGCCAAAAAGGGCGACGAGCCGGCCCTGGACGGCGACCCGTTCATCGACGCCCAGGACTGGGGCCTCACCAACCTGCGCATCGACGTGCGCGACGTCGACCGGGCTCACGCCGCCGCGACCGTCACCTTCGCCAATTTCGGCAAGCCGGCGACGGTCAGGCTCGATCTGGTGCTGGTCAAGGGCGGCTGGCGCATCGACGACATCCACTGGGCCGAAGGAACCCTGCGCGGCCTCTACGCGCCGACGGCCAAGTAAGTCCCCCTCCCCTAGCCTTTCTCCCTCGCCTCACCTACCTTGGCGTTCATGCCTCGTTCTCCCACCGGCGTCGCCGAAGCGCCGGCCGCCTTCACGCCTGACACAGCGCCGACGCTGTGGACGCCCCACCGGCCGGCACGGCCGCAGAAGAGCGAGGGCGGGCGGCGGTTCGAACTGGTCAGCGACTACCAGCCGGCGGGCGACCAGCCGGCGGCGATCGCCGAACTCGTCGCTGGCGTCAATCAGCGCGAACACGACCAGGTGCTGCTCGGCGTCACCGGGTCCGGTAAGACCTTCACCATGGCCAAGGTCATCGAGGCGACGCAGCGCCCCGCGCTGATCCTGGCCCACAACAAGACCCTGGCCGCCCAGCTCTACAGCGAATTCAAAAGTTATTTTCCGAATAACGCCGTCGAATACTTCGTGTCCTACTACGACTATTATCAGCCGGAAGCCTACATCGCCCGAACCGACACCTACATCGAGAAGGATTCGTCGCGCAACGAGCAGATCGACCGCATGCGCCACTCCGCCACCCGCGCCATTCTGGAGCGCGACGATGTCATCGTTGTCGCCTCGGTCTCGTGCATCTACGGCATCGGCTCGGTCGAAACCTACACGGCGATGACCTTCACCCTCGAGGTGGGCCAGAAGGTCGACGAAAAGACCCTGATGGCCGATCTCGTCGCCCAGCAGTACCGGCGCAACGACCAGGGCTTCGAGCGCGGCATGTTCCGTCGCCGCGGCGATACCATCGAGATTTTCCCCGCCCACTACGAGGACCGCGCCTGGCGGGTGATGATGTTCGGCGACCAGATCGAGGCCATCGCCGAGTTCGATCCGCTGACCGGCAAGAAGACCGCCGATCTGGAAAGCGTCAAGATCTACGCCAACAGCCATTACGTCACGCCCCGGCCGACCCTCCGCCAGGCCGTCAGCGCCATCAAGATCGAGCTTCGGGCGCGTCTCGACTGGCTGGTCGGCAACGGAAAGCTGCTGGAAGCCCAGCGCCTTGAGCAGCGCACCACCTTCGACATCGAGATGATCGAGGCCACCGGCAGCTGCGCCGGCATCGAGAACTATTCGCGTTATCTCACCGGCCGACGCCCCGGCGAGCCGCCGCCCACGTTCTTCGAATACATCCCGGACAATGCCCTGCTGTTCGTCGACGAAAGCCACCAGACCATCCCGCAATTGGGGGCCATGTATCGCGGCGACTTCAGTCGCAAGTTCAACCTCGCGGAATACGGCTTCCGCCTACCATCCTGCCTCGATAACCGGCCGCTGAAGTTCGAGGAATGGGAGGCGATGCGCCCCGACTCGCTGTTCGTCTCGGCCACCCCGGCCAAATGGGAGCTGGAAAAGGCCGGCGGCGTCTTCGTCGAGCAGGTGATCCGGCCCACCGGCCTCATCGACCCGCCGGTCGAGGTGCGCCCGGTGGCCAAGGGCGGCTTCTCCCAGGTCGACGACGTGATCGCCGAATGCCGCGAGTTCGCCCTGCGCGGCTATCGCACGCTGGTCACCGTGCTGACCAAGAAGATGGCCGAGGACCTCAGCGAATACATGCACGAGCAGGGGCTGCGCGTGCGCTACATGCACAGCGACATCGACACCCTGGAGCGCATCGAGATCATCCGCGATCTGCGCCTGGGCGCCTTCGACATCCTGGTCGGCATCAACCTGCTGCGCGAGGGCCTCGATATCCCCGAATGCGGCCTCGTCGCCATCCTCGACGCCGACAAGGAGGGTTTCCTGCGCTCGGAGACCTCGCTGATCCAGACCATCGGCCGCGCCGCGCGCAACGTCGATGGCAAGGTTATTCTGTATGCGGACAGTATCACCGGCTCGATCGAACGGGCCATGGCCGAGACCAGCCGCCGGCGCGAAAAGCAGGCGGCCTGGAACCTGGCCCAGGGCATCACCCCCGAAAGCATCAAGAGCCAGATCAAGGACCTCTTGGCCAGCCCCTACGAACGCGGGGATCGGGTGACGGTCTGTGTCGGCGTCGCGGAGGACACGCGGCCGTTCCTCGGCTCCAACTTCCAGGCCACGCTGCGCGATCTCGAAACCCGCATGCGCGCCGCAGCCGCCAACCTAGAATTCGAGGAAGCCGCCCGCCTGCGCGACGAGGTCAAGCGCCTCAAGCTGCTCGACCTCGAATTCGCCAACGAGGTGACCACCCCCGCCGGCGAGGCCGTCGACCGCGGCGTCGTCAAACACGCGAGAGCCGAAGCCCGCGCCGAGGCGGCGGCGAGGTTTAGGAAGGGCGGGAGGAGGTAGGATTTCCGCGGGTCGGGTAGATCGGTTCAGAAAAGTCCCACTTGTGGGCGCCGGCGCGAACTTGGGTTAGGATTGCCGCATGAAGCGCGACGACGCTCTGACGATCCTTCAAAACAACCGCGACGAATTGAGGCGGCGGGGCGTGGCGCGCGCGGCCCTGTTCGGCTCGACCGTGCGTGATCAGGCGGAAGCCGGCAGCGATGTCGATGTCCTTGTCGAAATCGACCCGAAGGCGAACATAGGAGTCTACGAATACGTGGCCATCACACGCTATCTCGGTGAACTTTTTGCCGGTCGCGTCGACGTGGCCAACCGTGCGACTTTGCAGCCCGCTGTGCGCCCCTCCGCCGAGCGCGAAGCGGTTTATGCCTTCTGATCGACAAGTCCAAGCGCTGCAAACGATCGAACTGCACGCCGCCGAGGCGCGCCTTTTCGTTGATGGCATGACGCGCGAGCAGTTTCGCGAGGATCGGCGGACGTTTCACGCCGTGACGCGCAGTCTTGAAATCATCAGCGAAGCGAGCCGTCGGCTGACCGATGAACTCAAGGCGCGACATCCCGACCTGCCATGGCGCGACATCGCCGACGCCGGGAACGTCTACCGCCATGCCTACGACAACGTGGCTGCTGATTTCGTCTACAAGACCGTCACCCAGGATTTGGCAAGCATCCTGTCGATGGCCCGAAGGGAACAAGACCGGCCTGGGGTCTGAGCTTTCCTAAAGCGAGCAAAGCGACCTAACTGTTTGAACGAGATCTAGTTTCCTGGACTCTTCGCGCGTGACATAGTGAATCGACGGACTTCGGGGGAGCAGCCAACGATGGCCAAATTCGTTGTTCTCTGCCGGGTGGACGCTTATTTTGACTACACCGCCGAGGTGGAAGCTGACAGTGCGGAGGATGCGGCGTGGCTGGCCAGGGAAGACTCCGTCCAATACAAATGGAAAGAACTTGGTCCTGTAGAATTCGATGCGCGAGGCTATGTCGCTCTCGATTCTGAGGGAGATGAAATCGACTCCAGCCGGTGCGGCTATTTCGGCTAGATCGCCCCCACCACGCGATGCCTGACGAGCCCTTGAACCTTGGCTTCGCGGAGTCAGCTACGCGGTTCGAAAGTGCCTCGCAGAATGCCCGAGTGTGGACCGAACAATGGGTTCACGAAAGTCTGTTTTGTCCCAACTGCGGGGCGGCAGACATCAAGCGTTATCCCAACAATCAGCCCGCCGCAGACTTCTACTGCGACTTCTGCAGAGAAGACTTCGAACTTAAGTCCAGCAAAGCCCGGTTTGGCCCGCGCGTCACGGATGGCGCGTTCGCGACCATGTGTGCGCGAATCTCTTCGCCCAACAATCCGAACCTGATGTTGCTAAGTTACAACCTCGTCACGTTCGGTGTCACTGACCTCTTCTTCGTGCCCAAACAGTTCTTTGTCCGCGACATCATCCAGGAACGGCCACCGCTTGCGGCCAATGCCCGACGAGCGGGATGGATCGGCTGCAACATCTTGCTTGGACGTGTGCCCGAGAGTGGGAAGGTCTATTTCGTTCGCGGCGGCGAAGTGTCACCCAAGGATGAGGTGCTCAAGAAGTGGCGAAGCACCCTTTTTCTGCGCCGGCAAAGCGTCGCCGCCCGTGGCTGGCTGATTGAGGTGATGAAGTGCGTCGAGGCTATTGGCGCACGCGCTTTCACCTTGGAAGATGTCTACGCCCACGAAAGTGGCCTCGCGGCGCTTTATCCCAATAACCGCAACGTGCGTCCGAAGATCAGGCAACAGCTTCAGGTGTTGCGCGACGCGGGTTACCTCGACTTTATCGGCCGCGGCCGGTACCGCCTTGGGGTCGCCGCTTGAATTCGCTGGGCCGCTCCCCTTGACCGCCGCCCGCAACGCACGCACCTGACCCAAATGATCTCGCCCACCTCCATCGACGGACCCCGTGTGCCGCCTGCTTCGGGCGGAGCGCCGCGGTCGATCGTTATTCTGGTCCACGGCTATGGCTCCAACGGCGCCGACCTGATCAGCTTGGCCCCGTACTGGCGCGCGGCGCTGCCGGACACGCTGTTCGTCGCTCCCAATGCGCCGGAACTCTGCCCCGGGGCGCCGGGCGGGTATCAGTGGTGGCCGGTGTGGAACGCCGACCGAACGGCCGGGGTGCGCGGGGCGGCGCCGGTGCTTGACGCGTTCATCGACGCCGAGATGGACAAGGCGGGCCTTGCGGATGACCGCGTGGCCCTGGTCGGGTTCAGCCAGGGGACCATGCTCGCCCTGCACGTCGCCCCGCGCCGCGCGCGCGCGCTAGCCGGCGTCGTCGGCTATTCGGGAATGCTGATCGACGCCGACGAAACGCAGGTGCTCACCCGGCCTCCGGTCCTGCTGATCCACGGCGACGCGGACCCGATGGTGCCGATCGCCGGCTTCCACAGCGCAAGTGCGTCGCTGAAGCGGCTGGGTTTCGAGTTGACGACGCATGTTTCGCCGGGCCTCGGCCACAGCATCGACGCGCCAGGGCTCAAGCTTGGCGAGGCGTTCCTGGCGCGGGTGCTCGCCTGACGAAACCTGCGGCGCAGGCTTAGAGCGCCGTGGCCGCCGCTTCGAGGGCGGCAAGTTGGCGGGCGGCGAGCGCTTCGCTGAGGGTCTTGGCCATGGCCACGCTGGACGCCGGGTTCTGGCCGGTGATCAGGTTGCGGTCGGTGACCAGATGGCAGGCGCCGGGAAGGAGGGCGTGCTGGAAGAGAGCGCCCGCGGCGCGCATGCGGGTTTCCAGCAGGAACGGGACGACCTTATCGAGGCCGGCCTTGACCTCCTCGCCGTTGGTGAAGCCGGTCGCCTTGCGGCTTTTCAGGATCAGCTCGCCATCGGCGCCCCTGGCCTCCAGCAGGGCGGCCGGCCCATGGCAGATGGCGGCGACGATCTTGCCGGCGCGGTCGAAGGCCTCGATCAGGGCGCGCATCTGAGCGTCGCCGGCCAGATCGACCATCGGGCCGTGACCGCCCGGAATGTAGAGGGCGTCGAACGGCGGCTCGGATACCTCGGCCAATGGCCTGGTCGAGGCCAGCGCCTCAATCGCTCCGCGCCAGGCCAGGGCGGACTTCTCGTCCGGGGCCGACTTGGCGTCCACCGGCGCCGCGCCGCCTTTTGGAGAGGCGACGGTGACCGCGATCCCGACCTCGGTCAGGGCGCAGTAGGGGATGGCGTATTCCTCGAGCCAGACGCCCGTGGGGTGGCCAGGGGCGAGGGTGTCGGCGCTGGTGACAACGAAAAGAACGTTCACATCGCGCCTATTTCAGGGTCGACTCGATCTGCTTGGCCATGTCGCGGTGCGACTGGATGACCGGCGTGGTAGAGGCGGCAAAGCCCTTGAGGGCGTCGTTGTCGCCGTGATCGGCATACCCCTTGAACAGCGTCAGGGCTTCATCGTGAGCCGCGACCTGCTGGTCGATGTACAACTTGTCGAAGTCGGCCGGCTTGGCCATGGTCAGGTTGTTGAGCATGCCCTTGCGACGCTCGTCCATGTCGGTCGGCGGCGTCGCGGTCATGCCGGGCTGGGCCAGGAGGCCTTTCAGCTTGGCGGTGCTGGCGGAATGATCGTGGACCATCTGCTGGGCGAACTTCTTGATCGCCGGATTGGTCGATTTCTGCATGGCGATCTTGGCGGCGGCGATTTCGTACATGTCGCTGGTCGCGGCGGCGGTGACGAAGCCGGCCGCGGTCAGGGTGGTCGCGGCCGAGGTCTGGCCAACCACCGCGGAGGTAGCGTCCTGGGCGCCCGCGACCACGGGGCTGCTGGTCGCCGCGGCGTTGTTGGCGCTGTCGGCGGCATTGTTGGCGGCGCCGCCGGTCTTGTTGCAGGCGCCCAGCCCGACCAACGAAACGGCCAAGGCGGTGGTCAGGAAGAGTGTGCGAGTGCGCATGGCGTTTTGCCTCCCAGCATGGTGATCTGAAAAACCCGCCTCGATGAAATTCGTTCCCTCAACGGAACTCTCAGGATTTCCTTGCATTGCAGCGCAGTAAATGGTGCAATGCAGCAGGGAGCTTACCCATGTCCACCACCTCGACACCCCCCGATCCCATCAAGACCGCCCAGGCTGGCGCGGCTATCGTCAGCGGCGCTGGCGGAGCGGCGAGAGAATGGGCGTTGCTGGCAGGACGCCGCTACGAGAGCGGCCTTCGCGGCCTCGTGGCCCTGGCCGCGTGCCGCACCCCGGGCGACCTGATCGCCGCCCAGGCGGCGATGGTCTGCGAGGACATCGAACTTCTCGCCAGCAGCGGCGCGCGCATCGCCGAACTGGTCGCCGCCACCGCCGGCGGCGCGGTCCGGTCGCTGGACGGGTAAGTACGGGTCACCCACAGGCCTTGCGCCCCCTCCACCACCGGCTGCGCCGGCGGTCCCCCTCCCCCGCTGCGCGGGTGAGGAATTTCAGAAATCCGCCCCCGTCCCCTTGCGGGGGAGGTGGCGCGGCGCGATCAGCGCCGTGACGGAAGGGGCGCAAAGCCGCTGTCCGAAGCGATCATCGGACCTCCATCACCACATCCGCACGCGATCGGCGGGCTCTAGATAGAGGGTTTGGCCTGGCTTGACGTCGAAGGCTGCGTACCAGCCATCGATGTTGCGCACGGTGTCGGCGCGGTATTGGGCCGGCGCGTGGCCGTCGGTGAGCAGATCCTGGCGTAGCGCCGCGTCGCGAACCTTGGTTCGCCAGCTGGCCCCGAAAGCGATGAAGAACTGCTGGTCGCCGGTAAAGCCGTTGATCTGCGGCGCCGGGCGGCCATGCAGCGACAGCCGATAGGCGTCATGGGAGACGGCGAGCCCGGCGACATCGGCGATGTTTTCGCTCAGGGTCTGCGCCCCGCTCACGGCAAGGTCAGGGAAAGGCCGGTAGGCGTCGAACTGGCGGACCAACTGGGCGGCCGAGGCCTGGAAATGGGCGAAATCCCCGGGTGTCCACCAGTTCGCCAGCCGCCCGCTGGCATCGAAAAGGGCCCCCTGGTCATCGAAGCTGTGGCTGATCTCGTGGCCGATGGTCGCGCCGATGCCGCCATAGTTGGCCGCCGCTGACGCCGCCGGATCGAACAGCGGCGGCTGCAGGTAGGCGGCCGGAAAGTTCAGCGCGTTCATCGCCGGAAGGTTGACCGCGTTGACGGTCTGCGGGGTCATCACCCATTCAGTCCGGTCGACGGGGGCCGACAGCTTGCCGAGGTTGCGGCGATATTCGAACATCTCGGCCCGTTCGAGATTTCCGAGCGCATCGCCACTCGTGACCGCGAGCCCTGAATAGTCCCGCCACTTGTCCGGATAGCCGACCCCGACCTGCAAGCCCGCGAGCTTGGCCTTGGCCCTCGCCTTGGTCTGGGGGGCCATCCAGGTCAGCGCATCGATCCGAATGCCGAAGGCGACGATCAGATTGTCGACCAGGGCCTGGACCTGCGCCTTGGCCTGAGGCGGAAACCAGCGGGCGACGTAGAGGCGGCCGACCGCGTCGCCCAGCGCTTCGTTGGTCGCCGCCACGGCCCGCTTCCAGCGCTCATTGATCACCGGCGTGCCCGAGAGCGTTCGGCCGTAAAAGGCGAAGTGCTCGTCGACGAAGGCCTTGGAAAGCACCGGCGATGCGCGGTCGATGATGTGAAAGGCGAGCCAGGCTTTCCACGTCGCCAGCGGCTCGCTGGCGGTCAGGGCCGAGATGCCGATCAGCGCCCCGGGCTGCCAGACGATGAACCGACCCTGCCTCGCAAGACGCGCGGCGGCGAAATAGGCGTTCCAGTCGAGGCCGGGGGCGCGGGTCTCGAAGTCCCTGCGCACCCACGGGTTATCGCCCTTCCGCACCTGGTCGCTATCGGTCCGGCTGGCGTGGACCCGCGCGATGCGGCGTTCGAGCGCCAAGATAGCCGTCGCCTTGCCCTGCGGATCGTCGATCCCCGCCAGGCTCAGAACCGCTGCGATGTGGGTCCGATAGGCGGCGCGGATGGCCGCCATCGCCGGCGACGGGTCGAGATAGTAGTCGCGGTCGGGCATGCCCAGCCCGCCCTGGATCAGAAATGCCGTGTAGTGCGCCGGGACGTCGAGATCCTGGGCCACCCATAGGCCGAACAGGCGGTCTGTGTGGAGACGGGTATCGTTCATCACGTCGACGTCGGCGCGCATTTCACCGCCCAACTCCCCAGCCAGGCTCCGGGCGTCGGCGATAGCCGCGACCCGCCGAAGGGCCGCCGCCAAGGGCGCCAGGCCGGCGGCCTCGATGGCGCCCTCATCCATGTAGGCGCCGTAATAGTCGGCGATCTTGCGCTCGTCGGAGCCGGCGGGCGGGTTCGCCCGGGCCGCCTCGCCGATCAGATCGACGGTGCGCTGGTCGGTCAGTTCGACGAGGCTGGCGTCGAGGCCGTAGGACGACCGATCGTCCGGAATTTCCGTTCGTTTCAGCCAGCCGCCGTTGACATAGCCGAAAAAGTCGTCGCCCGGCGCGACCGACAGATCCATCCCCTGCACGTCCATCGGCGCGGAGGCGGCCCGCTGGGCGTGGGCCGGGGGGCAGAAAATCGAAGCGACCGCGACGATCGCCGCAAGTAAGCCGAGAGCATTCCAACTGATCATCTCCGTGCCGGTAGAGGGATTTTTGGCGCGGGGCTAGGCCGTTCGATGCTTGGAACGCTCTCTTCCCCCTCTACCTGGGGGAAGTACCCGCGAAGCGGGGGAAGGGGGGCCTTCGCAGCGCCGGCAGGCCCCCCTTCGTCTCGGCGCGAAGCGCGCCGATCCACTTCCCCCAGATAGAGGGGGAAGAGTGAAGAAGGCGGAGCCGCCGGTCTTCACGCAAGCTCAAGGAACTCAAGACGGCGCGTAGGTTCCCGGCCGGGTGAGGGCTGAAAGCTTGCCGACCGTGACGGGGTCGATGGCGCCGGTCATCGGCAGGCCCTGGTCGTGCTGATAGGCCGAAAGCGCCAGTCGCAGGGCCGGCGACGGCGTCCCGTCGGTCGGCCCCTGATAGTAGCCAAGCGCCGAGAGCGCGCGCTGGGCGGTAACCAGATCGACCGAAGGGGCTGATCCGGCCGCCAAGGCGGACGGTTGGGCCGCGCCGACGCGGAACGCCTCCGCGGTGCGCTCAGCCGCCACCCTGGCGCCGGTCGACAGTTGCGCGCTGATCCGTGCAGCGCCGGCCTGGGCCTCGGCATCGCCGGAGCGGCCGGCGACGAGATACCATTTGTAGGCTTCCGCCGGGTTCTGGGCCACCCCGAAGCCCTCTTCGTAAAGCCGTCCAAGATTGTACTGGCTGTCGACCAGACCGAGCTCGGCGGCCTTGCGGAACCAGCTGGCGGCCAGCACCGGATCCTTGGGTCCGCCGGCGCCTTCGAAGTAGTCCAGGGCCAGGTTATGCATCGCCTTGGCCTCGCCGCCGCTCGCGGCGCGCATGGTCCACAGCCGCGCCTGGACGGGATCTTTCTTCAGACCGCCATCGCCAGTCTCGTAGAGTTTGGACAGATAGAACTGCGCCGGTGCGTAGCCCTGCGCCGCCACGTTGCGCAGATCGTCCACGGCCCCCTTGTCCTTGGCCTCGATGCGCGCGACCGCGGCGGCGAAGGGCCTGGAAAGATCGGCCGCCGGCTCCGGATTGGCAATCGGCCCCTGAATCTCCGGCCTCGCCGTTGACGGCAGGAGGGCGACGGCCATTTGCGGCAAGCTGGTCGCGGGACCCGCTTGAGTTCCGTCGGCCAGGCGTGAATCATCGCCGCGCCCATTCACATGGCCGCCGCCTGGTGCGAACAGCGCGGCGACCTTGCCGGCGACAACGCCGTGCGGGTCGCCTTCGAGGATCCAGAAACCGCCTAGCGCCAGGCCGAACGCAGCCGCCAGCCCAGCCCCAACCGCGGCAGGCGCGCCGCCGGCCCGGCGGCGGGCGCGATTGGACGGAAGCCTGGCGAACAGCCCACCGGCGGCGGCGGAAAATCCGCCTTGTTCGGCGGTTCTGGGCGCGGCCCTCCACGAGCTGCCGGACAAAGCCGCCGCCCGCCCGCGCTCCACGGCCTCTCGGGTGGTCAAGGTCGCGGTCGCGACGGCCGTTTCCGCTGCAGACGCGGCGGTCCCGAACGGCGCCAGTTCGTCGATCGTCGGCGGCGCGCTCGGCTCGACCTGCCAGCTTTCCGCCACCGGGCTCGCGGCCTGGTCAGCCTCGGCGCTGTCGAAATCCTGCGGTCTGAAATCGTCCGCCCACGGGGCGACGGGTTCGGGCTCCGGCTCCGGCTCCGGCTCCGGCTCCGGCTCGGGATCGAAGCCAGGAGCGACCCCCGCATCGACAGTCGCCGGAGGGGCCGCCTCAATGTCGAGGTCGGCATCGGTGTGAACTTGGAGCGCCGGGGTCGCCTCGGCCTCGACCTCGGCCGGAGCGAACATCTCGACGGCGCCGGCGGCCGCCGGCGGCTGGAAAAGGGCGAACGGATCCTCGCCATAGATCGCCTCTTGCGGCGCCTGGCTATCTCCACGCAGGCCGAACGCGGGTTCCGCCGGGGGCTGGTGTTCCCGCTCCCGAGCCAGGCGCTCGATAATGGCGCGCGCCTCGTCGAGAATCCGGGCGGTGCGCTCCTCGCTGAGGCGAATGCGCTCGGCCAGCTCGTCGGCGTTGTGTTCCTGGCGTTGGCTAAGGCGCTCGGCGGCCCTGGCCACCTGTTCGCCAACATCGTCGATGGCCGCCGCGGAGCGCCGCTCCGAGCCGCCGATCCGCTCCGCCAGCCGTTCAGTGATGCGGGCAATCTCGGCCCCCAGCGTCTCGAGGGCCGCGGCCTGAATGGCGTCGGCGCGTCCGAGCTTGGCCTCAACGGCGTTGGCGATGCGGGCGACGTCCCCGCCCAGCTGTTCAATGGCGTCGGCGCTGCCGCGTTCGACCATCTGCACCCGGCGCACGAGGGCCCCGGCCATGTCGACAACCTCACGGCCCATCCGCTCGACCGCCAGCGTCGAGCGCTGCTCGCCGTCGCGCAGATGTTCGCTCATCTGACCGAGCGTGTCGTCGACCCGCGTCATCTGGCTCTCGGCCATCGCCCGCAGGCGTTCATCGACCTCGGCCTTGGCGCTTTCGACCTTCCCGGCCAGGTCGGCGGCGAGCTGATCCAGGCTGGCGGCATCGACGCCGGAGCTCGGCGTGTTTTCAAGGGAGTCGAGACGCGTATCCAGGCTGGCCACCGAAGCCTGCAGCTCACGCATCGTCGCCGACGTTCGGGCTTCGGTCTCCTCGAGCCGCGCGCCGATCCGGCTGACCACCGCCTCGACCACGCCCGCGCCGGCGCCGGCGGTTTCGACCTCGTCGATGCGGGCGCGCAAATCGGCAAGCGCCTGCGCGGTGCGCTCTTCGCCGCCGTAGAGATGGCTGGCGACCTTGCCGAGCGTCAGCTCCAGCGAGCGGAGCGCCTCGGCCGAACGCGGCCCGGCGGCCTCATCCTCGATGCGCGCAAGCCGCTGCGTCGCCGCCTCGCGTTCGGCCAGAGTGTCCGCGATTACGCCATCGAACCGGGAGGCGAGGACGGCCTGCTGGCGCTCGGTCTCACCCAGTCGCGACAGCGCTCCGCGCACGGTGCGCTCCACGCCGACGATGGCCGCGGTCGAGCGGGTTTCGGAGGTTTCGATTCGACGCGACAGCCGCTCGAGGGCCGCCGTCATCCTGATCATCTCGTCGGCCGGATGAGCGGGCGCCTCAAAGCGCTCCCGCGCCTCGTCGGACGCGATCTTCCGCCCGTCGTCTCCGCCGCCCATGCCGGCAAGCCATTCAGGCAGGCTCAGTCCAGCCTGGCGTGCGAGGGTTTCGGCGATCTCCCGCGTCTTGGGATCGAACCCTACCGCGCGACGCGCCCCCCCCGTCATTCGAATCGCTCCCGCGAGCTACAGCCCCTCAAGACGGTATCCACCAAATTCTAGTGTGTAAACGCGCCATCGACGCTAAATGTAGCGTGAGTCGACGATGCCTGTGGACGAGTTCACCGCAGCGGCGGCCCGACCGAATCAGTGGCCGCCAAACGGTTAATGAAAGCTTACCGCAGATGGACGATCAGCCGAGCTGGAGGTGATCTTTCAGGAAACGCCTCCCCCGTCCTCTTTGGGGGGAAGGTGGCGCGGCGCGATCGGCGAGCGAGGTTGGACCGGCCTGTCCAACGCGCCTAGGTTGCCCTGTGACAGCCTCACGGGTCGATTGGTGCTGGCGGGAACCGCCCGGCGCCTCGGCCATTTCCGGACAGGTTCGAAACAAAGGCGGGCGTCAGATGATCGGCCGGCGATCGGTTTCCTTCAGCGCGTTCATTGCCGTGATGCTGGTCGGCTGCGCGACCGCCGGCGATTCGGTGGTGGTCAATTCCGAAGCCGCGGGCTCGAGCTATTTCAGCCTCGGCCGGCCGGTGGTTTACAAGGTGCACGGGGGCCTGGAACTGGCCGGCCAAGCCTGCCGGCGGGGCCGCACGACGCTTCTGAGCCCGTCGCGCATCCGCCTCGAGCATGTGGCCGTTGGCGGCGGGGTGGCCGAGGTCGCCCATGCCTACCTTCCACCGATCAGCCGGCGCGCCGACCAGCCATGCTCGCGCTATTCCACGGTCGCCGCCTGGACGTTCGCCGATGGAGACGCGATCCGCGCCTGCTTCGACCGGGGCCACGCCTGTCCCGGCGCGCCACCGGTCAAGGTCGCTGTTCCCGCCGCTGGCGCCAGGCCTACTTCGACGCCGTAAACGCAAAGCGGACGCCGACCACCAGGGCGTTGGCCAGCGCCAGATCTCCCCCCGGATGGATCACGTACTGGACGTCCGGCTGAATGTTCAGCCAGTCGCGCACGGTGTATCTGTAGGTCGCTTCGAGGGTGGTCTCCGCTTCGCCGATCCGTCGGCCAGCCCTCGCCTCGGCCAGCCTGATCGGATCGCCAAAGCCGGCCCGGTTGATGGCGACGCCGATTTCGTCCTTGTCGCGGCCGGCGATCAGGCCCGTGTAGACAAGGCCGCTGCCGATGTAGTTGGCGATCGGGTTGATGTCGCCGTTGGCCACGCCGATTCTGATCCAGCCGCTGAGCCCGGCATCCTCGGCGCCCGGCTTGGCCAGCAGCTTGCCCTCGGCCAGTCCATAGAGTCCCGCGTTGCCGCCCAGCTGGCGCTGCGGCCCCGTCGCCTCGTCGTCGATGGCGCGAAAATCGGCGGTGTAGGTCCACGCCCCGGCTTCGAGGCGGGCGACGTCGCCGAAGCGCTTTTCCACCTGGGCGATGAGCAGGGCCCCCCGGTCCGCCGACAGCTTGACCGCGACGAAACTGCGCCGATGGTCGGGATCCCCGGCGACGGCGTTGAACACGCCGACCTGCGCGGTCCAGCCGTCCGCCGGCCGGTAGAACGCGGTAACCGCCGCCGACGTCGTCGGGCTGATCGACGGGCCGTTCAGGCCGGTGTCGGAGAGCTCCGGCCCCGTGCCGTCCGAGCTGTTCAGGAACAGGGCCGCGGTTTCCTGGACGTCGAAGGTGGTGTTGAGGTCGATCATCCCGGCCTTCACCCCGCCCCTGCCGGCAAGGATCTCATTCTGCAGCCAGAACTCATAGAGTCGAAAGGCTTCAGGCGGCCCTTCCAGGTTGCTGACCACCTGGGCGTCGCCGACCAGCTCGCCGCTGAAGCGCGCGCCGTTGTGATGCTCGATGCTGATCAGCCCGGTCAGCCCGTCGCGACCCACCGCGGAGCCGTCGAAAGCCGCCGACAGCTTGGCCAGGTCGAGGTATCGCACCCCCGTCCGCTCGCCGCCCGAGACATCGCCCAGCACGTCCGCCGTATACGACCCGGTAAAGCTGAACGGCGAAGGCGGCGCGTCAGCGGCCGGCTTTGGCGCGGGCGTCGGCGCGGGGGCCGGCGTCGTCGGATCGGTGATCGCCTGACCCATGGCCCGGCTGGCGAACAGAAGGGCCACGCTCGCCACGACCGCGGTCGACAGCGGAGCTCTCACGGTCACCTCACCCCTCCTGGCCGCCGACTTGAACGACGGCCAACGGCCAAGTGTCCGGCGCGCGCCCAGCGCCAATTCTGGTCATTTGGCAATCACGCTGGAACGTCTGCGGCGCGGGATAGTTTGGCATTCGACCAACATCAGAGGGAAGCGCACGATGGCGATCAGAACCAAGACACGGGCTCACCGGGCCGCCAACCGGAAACTGACCGGGGCCAGTGCGACCCCCGATGCTCTGGCTTTGTTGAAAGCCGACCACAAGGAAGTCAAAGCCTGGTTCAACCAATACGAAGATCTGAGCGACAATGCGCAAAAGGCCGCGCTCGTCGCCAAGATCTGCCTGGCCCTGAAAGTCCACACCACCATCGAAGAAGAGATTTTCTATCCCGCCGCGCGTCAGGCGACCAAGGACAACGCGCTCCTGGATGAAGCCAATGTCGAGCACGCCTGCGCCAAGGATCTCCTGGCCCAGATCGAGGCGATGAAGGTCGGCGAAAATCTGTTCGACGCCAAGGTCCGGGTGTTGGGCGAGCAGATCAAGCACCACGTCAAGGAAGAGGAAGATGAGCTCTTTCCTGAAGCGCGCGAAGCCAAGATGGACCTCAAGGGTCTTGGAAGCCGGATGGCGGCCCGCAAGGCGGAATTGATACGCCAGCTGGGCAAGTAAGCGCTAAGTCTGACCGACGATCCGGACAAGGTCGCGGCGGGGGGCTGCGCGCTGTGCTGTTGAAGGCCGGAGACACCTGCTGGCGCGTTGAACGTGCGCCGCGGGCCGCGCTGCTCATCGACATGGCCAGCTACTTCACCGCGGCCAAGGCGGCGATGCTGCGGGCCAAGCGCTCGATCCACCTGCTCAACTGGGCCTTCGAGCCGGCGACGTTCTTCGATCCGCAGCCCGGCTGCACGGGCGATGAGGCCGACCGTTTTGGGACCTTTCTGAAGACCCTGGCGTCCGAGCGGCCCGAACTGGATGTTCGCATTCTCTGTTGGCGTTCCGCAATTCCCGTGGCCGCGACGCAGGACTTCTTCCCGCTGCGGGCCAGAAAATGTTTTGCCGGCTCCAAGGTTCGCTTCGTACTCGACAGCTGCCTGCCGCTCGGCGCCTGTCACCACCAGAAGATGATCGTCATCGACGACGACGTCGCCTTTTGCGGCGGCGGCGACATCGGCCCCGACCGCTGGGACACGCCGGCGCATCTCGACGACGACCCCCGGCGCGAAAAGTCGAAGTTCAAGACGCCCTGCTACGATTCGCGCCACGAGGTGATGAGCCTTGTCGACGGACCGCCGGCCGCCGCGCTGGGCGCCCTGTTTCGCGAACGCTGGACGCGGGCCACCGGTGAGGCGCTCGCCGACACGCCCGCGGCCGGCCCGCCGGAGGCGTGGCCCAAATGCGTGGAGCCTGACTTCCATGATGTCAGCGTCGGCCTGTCGCGCACCTCGGCGGCCTGGCGGCGCCGTCCCGAAGTGCGCGAAAGCGAGGCCCTTTACCTGGCCTCGATCGCGGCGGCAAAACACTGCATCTACCTGGAGAACCAGTACTTTACCGCTCCCGTGATGGCCGAGGCTCTCGCCGACCGTCTGGCCAGCCCTCGCGGGCCCGACGTCATCCTCATCTCGACCGAACATTCGCCGAGCTGGTTTGACCAGATGACCATGGACCGAACGCGGTCGATGTTCATCAAACGGCTGAAAGAGGCCGATCGATACGGTCGCTTCCATGCTTACAGCCCGGTCACCACCCTTGGCCGGATCATCATCGTTCACGCCAAGCTGGCGATCATTGACGATCAGCTGCTGCGCATCGGCTCTTCGAACATGAACAATCGCTCCGCCGGCTTCGATACCGAGTGCGACCTGTCCCTGGAAGCCGATGGCGAGACCGAGGCGGCCTCTCGGACAGCGATCGCGGCGATGCGCGAGGGCCTGGTGAGCCACTGGCTCGGCTGCGAGCGTCAGGTGCTCCAAGCAGCCGTTGCGCGGGAAAGGACCCTCGGCGGCGCCATCGAGGCGCTCCGCGGGGCCGGCCATTGCCGCCTGAGGCCGATCGAACCGGTAAAACTGGGGCCATTGCCGACCTTCATCGCCACATTCCACCTCGGCGACCCGGTCTGCCCGAGCGATGCGTGGCGGCCGTGGAAGCGCCGATCGGAACTCAAGCGGCAATTGGACCAGCTGACGCGGCAGCTGAAAAGCGCCGGCCTGCCCGTTCAGAAGATAAGATTGAACGCCAATGCCGGCTAGAGCGCCCGCTGAGCGTCCCTATTTCCGTAAGCGATTGTGGATGTCGGTCGCGGCGATGACGGCTTCGCCGAATGCGACGGCCATCTGGTTCAGGCCGCGCACGACGTCGCCGACCGCGTACAGTCCGTCTACGGACGTCTGCTGATGCCCGTCGACGATCAGGGTGCCAAGGTCGTCATGCTCCGCGCCCCATCGTACCGCCAGGCGGCTTTCGGTTTCGCAGCCGAGCGCAAGGTAGAGGTAGTCGAACTGGCGCAACTTCCCTCCCGCGCTGCTGGCGACGACGACATTGCGTGAATCCAGGGTGACATCGCCCAGTGTGACGGCCAGGGTCTCGATTCCTCGCGCCTGAAGCGCGCCCGCCTGCCCAAGATCGCCGGGGTCGCCCAGGCACAGCAGGGTGACACGCCGTGAATAGTCGGCCAAAAACAGGGCTTCGCGTGCACCGAGGCCGCCATCGCCAAGCACCGCGATGTTTCGGTCGATCGCCTCATAGGCGTCGCAGATCGGACAGACACGCACGAGGCTTCGCAGGATAGCCTCATCGATGCCGACGAGCGGGGGTTTCTTGTCGATGACGCCGGTGGCCATCACCACGAAGCGTCCGGCGACGGAGTCGGCGCCCAGACTGACCTCAAAGCCATCCGAGGTCCGTGACAGCCTTTCGGCTTCTGCCTTGCGCACCTGCGCGCCATAGCGCAGGGCCTGGGCTCGTAGCCGCTCCAGAAGCTCGACCCCGCCTACGCCGCTTGGAAATCCGGGCGTGTTGTGACTTGTCGGTATCCAGCTGGCGCGCGGCCGGCCTCCGTCGAGCACCAGGGCCTGCCTGCGAAAACGCCCAAGATACGAAGCCGCCGTCAGCCCGGCCGGCCCCGCGCCGACGATGATGGCGTCATAGAGTTCCACGAACGGAGCCCCTTGCGCGTCAGGCCGGCACGGCGTCGATCGCTCGTCGCGGAAAGCGTCGAGACTTCGCCGGCTTTGCCGCAGGGGATTTGGACATGGGTGCTCCAGGCGCGACTGTTGGCCGTGGGCTGGCAATTCCCCGCAAGCGCCGAGGTTCCGCCCCGTGGCGGCGGAACCACGCCGCCGGGCGAGGGTTCATGCATCAGCAACGGAGAGACGCCCGTCAAAGGACGCGCGGCGCCCGCAAAATCCGACAGGAGACCAAAATGAAACGCACGGTCACACGATTGTTCGACACGCGCGCGCAAGCCGAAGGCGCCGTCCGCGATCTGGAGGCCATGGGTATCCCGGCCTCAGACCTGAGCCTGGTTTCGGGTCGCGGCGCCAGCGAGGAGACCCGCTCGTTTGCCGAAGACCACGACGCCGCGCATGGGGCCGGCAAGGGCGTTGCGGCCGGCGGCGTTGTCGGGGCCGGCGTCGGCCTGCTGGCCGGCCTTGGCCTGCTGGCCATTCCGGGCCTGGGGCCGGTGGTCGCCGCCGGCTGGCTGGTGTCGACGGCGGTCGGCGCGGTGGCCGGCGCCGCGGCCGGCGGGGCCGCCGGAGGCCTGCTGGGCGCCCTAAAGGATGCCGGCGTCGGCGAGGATGACGCCCATGTCTACGCCGAGGGCGTCCGCAGAGGCGGAACCCTGGTCAGCGCGAGGGCCGAGGAGTCCGATGCGGCGCGGGTCGAACAGCTTCTCGACGCCCAGGGTGGGGTGGACGCCACCAAGCGCGGTGCGGTCTACCGCGAACAAGGCTGGACGTCATTTGACGAGAAGGCCGCCCCCGATCCCGCGCAAACACCGCCGCCGCTTATTTGATCGGGCTATGATAGACGGGGCGGCGCCCAGCTGATCGGCTGAGCGGCAAAGACCTCTTGGCCGTTCCAGGGAGGGTCCCGATGACCGCTGGCATCCGCACGCCGTCCGATCGGCGCTACAGCACCGCCGCCATGCTCCTGCACTGGACGATCGCGGCGCTGATCCTCGTTCAGATCGGCCTCGGCTATTACATGAACGAGATCCTGCCCGATCACTCCGCGGCGCAGGATCGCATCCAGACCCTGCACGTCTCCATCGGCCTTACGACCCTCTTGCTGATTCTGGTCAGGATCGGCGTGCGGCTGATCTTTCCGCCGCCGCCATTGCCGGTCGAACTGGCCGGCTGGGAAAAGCTGCTGGCCGGTTCGACGCACCTGCTCTTCTACGCGCTGATGCTGGCCCTGCCACTGACCGGTTGGGCTATCGTCTCGCTTCAGCACGGCCCGATCGGCTTCTGGGGCCTTCACTTCCCGCGCCTGCCGGGGCTGGGTTCTCTCGCGGGTCCCGCTCATAAGCCGTTTCGCCACACCCTGACCTTCGCCCACACCCACATCCTGGTCTACATCGTGCTGGCCAATCTCTTCCTGCATGTCAGCGGCGCGCTGAAGCACCAGTTCGACGGCCATCCCGTGCTGTGGCGCATGGTCCCCTTTTTCAGGGCGCCGCGCGCCTGAGCAGCGGCGAGGCGAGGCTGATGGCGGCCGCCGCGGTGAGGCCGGCGGTGGCGATGAACAAGGTTGCCTGGGGCCCTATCAGTCCCCCCAGAGCGCCACCGACCAGGGCTCCCAGGATGCCGGTGACGCCGGGCGCGACGGCGAAGGCGCCGCCGACACGCCCCATGAGACCCAGCGGGACAAGACTCTGGCGCAGGCTGCGGCCGGCGATTTCGGTTACCGTTCCCACGCTGTCGCCGATCAGTTGCGAGATCGTCAGCATGGCCATGGCGATGAACGGCGCGCCGTGGGCCAGTGGCACGAAAATGCTGCCCGCCGCTGCGATGACGGCGCTGACCGCGAAGGTCGGGCCAAGGCCGAAGCGGGCGATCACGCGTCCGGCCACGCCCGCGCCGAACAGGGCCGCCACGCCGCCCACGGCCACCGTCGCGCCCAGCATCGCGGCGGTCAGATGCAGAACCTTGACAGCGTAGATAATGTAGAGGGCCGAAAAGAAGGCCCCGAAGAAGGCCCCGGCGGTGACGACGATCAGGAGGGTCCTCACAGACGGGTCGGCCCAGGCGGTGCGCAGGCCCAGTCGGAAGTCGGCGACGAAATGGCCGCGTGACGCGGCAGGATCGCCTGGCGTCGGCGTCTCGCCAACGCCAATGGACGCCAGGGCGGCGGCGGAGAACAGATAGGTGCCGGCATTGACCGCGATGGCGATGGGGGCGGTGAAAAGCTGGAACAGCACCCCGTATAGCGCCGGTCCGCCGATTTCGGCGACGGACTCGGTGACGGCGAGCTTGGAATTGCCGTCGACCAGCTGTTCGCGGCCGATCAGCGAGGGCAGATAGGCATGGTCGGCGATATCGAAGAGCACGCTCAGCGCGCCAACCAGAGCGGCGACCAGATAGATCTGCCCGATCGCCAGCACATGGCTCCACGCGGCGATAGGAATCGACGCCAGGACAATCGCCCGGCCGATGTCGGCCCCGATCAGGATTGGCCGCCGGCGGCGCCGGTCCACGAGGCCCCCGCCCATCAGGCCGACAACGATCGCCGGGGCGCGGGTGACGGCGGCGAGAATACCGATCTGCGCCGGGCTGGCGCCCAGGCTGACCACCGCCGCATAGGGCAGACCCTCGCGGGTGATCCTCGCGCCCAACGATGACACCGACTGGGCCGCCCACAGCTTCAGAAAGTCGGGGTGTCGCCAGAGGGTTGTCGAAGCTGTAGCGCCCCCCGCGTTCACGCCGATCCCCGATGCAGCCGGCGCGCCCCCTGCGCCCTTGCTTGCTCTAACAGAAAACGTCGCGGAAGCGGCTAAGCTTACCGAGGCTGGGCCGCGCCGATGACGATTCCACGGTCCGCGAAGTAGCGCTCGAGGGTTGCGGGGAGCGCGGCCTGATCGGCCAGGGCGACGTAGGTGTCCGGACGGATGAGATAGAGGGCGCCCCGCGACAGGCCCGCCGCCTGATGCTCGGCGCGCCAGTCGAACTGGTGCAGGGCCAGCGACCGCGCCTCGCACCAGGCGACAAGGTTAGCGTTCGCGGGGCCGTAGACGTGAACCTGCCAAATCATCGCCGCCAGCGGTGCTGAATTATCCTTGTCGCCGGCGACGACCCACGGCAGGCGATCGCCGCCATGCACATCACCGCACCGGCCGGCGCTGAGCGGGCCGCCGCGATAGTTCAGGGTTATCTGGCTGACAGTGCGAAACAGGTATTCGCGCGCCGCCTCGAGGCTGAGAACCCTCGGGATCACCAATGGCGCGATGCGAGTGCGCAGGAGCTCGGCGACGCGGCCTTCCGCGGTGGCGAAACTGAACACCCGGTCCGTGGTCGCCACCAGGCGGCGGGCGAACGGCGCCCGCTCGGCCTCGTAGCTGTCCAGCAGCCTGTCGGGCGCCTGAGCGGAAAGGACCGCCGCCAGCTTCCAGGCCAGGTTGATCGCGTCGCCGATGCCGGTGTTCATGCCTTGGCCGCCGGCCGGACTGTGGATATGCGCGGCGTCGCCGAGCAGGAAGACGCGGCCTTCGCGGAACCGCTCGGTAACCCTGTGGTGGACATGGTAGGTCGAAAACCAGTTCACCTTGGCGACCTCGACCTTCATGTTTTCGATCGCGCGGGCGCTGACATCCTCGAACTTCAGGGAGTCCAGATTGTCGGCGCGTTCGTCGCGAACCGTCCCGATCAGTCGCGCGCGCCCCTCGCCGGCCAGCGGAAACACGCCAAGGAAGTCCGCCTCGTCCAGGTCGATGTGCAGTTCGCCGTTGACCGCCGGTCCGGACGCGTCGACATCGGCGACATAGAACACCTGCCGGTAGGTGCCGCCGGGAAAGCCCGTTGCCATGGTATCGCGGACGGTCGACCGGGCCCCATCGCAGCCGGCGATGTAGCGCGCCACGCAGTCTTCACGGCTGCCATCCGCGCGCCGGATGTGTGCGGTCACGCCATCGTCGCTCTCCGCAAACCCCGTGAGCTCGGCCCCGCGCTCGACCGCGACATCCACCTGCTCCAGCCGCTCGATCAGCAGCCGCTCGTGCTGTTCCTGCGGGAAGATCATCAGAAACGAAAACGGCGTCAGCCCCGCGCCGATTATATCGAAGGGTACGCGCGCCGCCTTCTCGCCTTTGGCCCACAGATTGACCGCGGGGGTCTTGTGGCCGCGGCGGACGATCGCCTCGGTAAGACCCGCCTGGCGATAGAGTTCGAGAGTCCGGGCCTGGATGGCCAGCGCCCGCGATGTGGTTCCGGGCTCCGTGGCCTTGTCGATGATCCGTACACGGACGCCAAGCTTCGCCAGCCAGAGAGCCAGCACCAGGCCGGTGGGGCCGGCCCCGACGACCAGAACCTGCAAGTCGCCGTTAGCCGTCGCGGTCATATCGGCTTGGCCTCGTCCCTGTTCCAGCGCCTCGAGCCTTTGGATGTCGAGGCCATGCTGAAGATCCACCTGGATATCTTGTTCGGACCGACAATGCGGGCGGACGGTCAGACGTAGTCGAACAGGGCCATGAACCCGAAGTCCATGTGCAGTTCCTGGTGACAGTGAAACAGGGTCCTGCCCGGATTGTCGGCGACGAAGTCGACCTCCATCCGCTGATAGCCGCCGAGCATGACCACGTCCTTGAATACCCCTGACGTGACCTTGCCGGCGACCTTGGTCAGTTCGAAGGTGTGGCGATGCAGATGCACGGGGTGGATGTCGTCGCTGGCGTTGTTCATCGCCAGCCGATACCGGCGCCCCTGGCGCAGCGTGAACATCGGGGTCATCGCGGTATCGGAAAAGGCCGCGCCGTTGATCGTCCAGCGGTTGAAACCGCTCAGCGCGGCGTTGTCCTTGGCAAAGGTCATCTCAAGAATCTGGTCAGGCGCGCGCGGCTTGGCAGCGACATCGCCGAAGTGTGTGTAATTCCACTTCGACGGGGCCGGGGCGATCCAAACCGGCGGCCCGCTCGCCCCGGCATATTCGACGACAACGCCCATGCCCCGTCCGCGATCGTCGTCGGCCAGGTCGCCCATCACCCAAACCCCAGGATGTTCCATTCGAACGATGGCGCAGACACGCTCAGCCGTGCCCAGCCATAGCACGGGGACCTCGGCGGGGGTCGCCACCGGATTGCCGTCGAGCGCGACAACCTGAAACACATGACCCGGGAGCGCCAGGCTGCGGATCTCGGTGGCGCTGCCGTTCAGCAAATGGAACAGCACCCGCTCGCCGGCCTTGACGCGGATCGGATCGCCGTGACCCAGCATGCGGCCATTGATCGAGAACAGGCTGTAGCCGACTTCGTATCCGTGGGGCTTGCCGGCGGCGAGCGAGGCCTTCATCGCCCCCTCCCCGGCCGCCTTCAGTTTGGGGTCTTCGCCGGCGGGGCTGAGGAAATCCATGGCCATGTCGCCCCCCTGGCTGAGCGTCGGACCGAACTCCTTCAGGGTCAGGAACACCTCGCGGTCGTACCGGCCGGGCTCGCGTCTGGGGTCGATGTAGACCGGGCCGACCTGGCCGCCATATTGGCCGGCGGCGAGGTCCGAGCCGGCCCTGACGTGGGTATGATAGAACCGAAAACCGGCCGGTCCCGGGGCAAAACCTATGCGGCGGGCGCCGCGCGCGGGGATGAACGGCGTGCCTTCCTCGGCCGCGCCGTCGACAGCCACGGGGAGCTTCTGGCCGTGCCAGTGCAATTGTTCGGGCCTGGCGGTGTCATTGTGAATGTCGATGACCGCCGGCCGGCCCTCCTGAAAGCGCAGAAGCGGGCCGGGGAACTGGCCGTTGTAGGTGGTCGTGGTGACGATCTGTCCCGGCGCCAGTTCGATCGGCCCGTTGGCGATGCGGATCGAATAGTCGGCGGCGGCGCGAGCCAAAGGCTTGGGCGCCCCACACCCCGCGAGCGGCGAAGCGATGCCGGCGAGGGCGGCCGAACCTGCCAGCTGAAGTAGATTTCGGCGGTCGAGGGACATCGGCGACCTCACGGGGGATACAGGCAGCTTAGGCCTGGCGGAAGACCAGGGCGAGGTTGTTGGCCGGCATGGCGATCCGCTCCGCCAGCGCCAGGCCGTGCTGGGCCGCGAGCTCGGTCACCGCGTCCAACCGGCGGATACCCCAGGCCGAGTTGCGCTGGCGCAGGCTGGCGTCGAAGGCGAGGTTGCTCGCCGCCGTTTCGACATCGGCTTCGATGTAGGGCCCATAGAGCAACAGCAAGCCCTCCAGCGAGAGCAGCCGTCTCGCCCCAGCCATCAGCCCCTCGGCCGCGGCCCAGGGCGAGATGTGCAGCATGTTGATATTGACCACCGCGTCGACGGGATCCTCCGGCCAGTCATCCGGATCCGACGCGTCGAGGCGGATCGGCGCCAGCAGGTTGGCCAGGCCGGCGTAATCGCGCCAAGCGTCGATGCTGGCCAGGGCCCGCGGATCGGGATCGCTCGGCCGCCACTGCAGATGGGGAAGCGCCCCCGCGAAAAACACCGCGTGCTCCCCAGCCCCCGCCGCGATCTCCAGCACCACGCCGCGCGCCGGCAGTCGTGGCCGAAGCACCTCCAGGATCGGTTCGCGGTTGCGCGCCGTCGATCGCGAGGCCAGCGCTTCAGGCGGAGGGTGATCGGCCACGCCCAATCACGCCCGCTCGAAATAGAGGTGATGGTGGCTTGCGCAGCCCGGGTTGAATGCCGCCGCGCAGGCCGGACACTGGTTCGCGCAGCCGAGATAGTCGCGGACGCTCATCTCCAGCCCGCATGCGCCGCAGAGCACCGCGGGTTGCTCCCACTCGGCAATGGGCCAAACCTTCGCGGCGTGATCGGCCAATTCGTCGTGGCACTCCCGGCATGCATAGTAGACGCCGCAACAGGCCATGCGGATGGCGACGATGTCGAGCTTGCCATGCCAATGGGCGCAGCGCGTCTGCCCGTCGAGCGCAATGCCGTGGACCATGCGGCGCATTGAGCGGCTACCCGATATCCACGTCCAGCAGCCGGACGTACTGCTGGCCGCCGTGCATGTCGCGCTCGCCGCGCCAGCCTTGGGGTGGGGGCGGGGGTAGGAGACCTTGATCATCTTGAGGCTGTCGACGGCGATGCGTTTGACGTGCGCGGGATTGCATCCGTAAAGGCCGGCGAACAGCTCCGGGCCCAGAGCCGGACTGTCCCGATATCGGCGGAAGGTTTCCTCGCCGTCGAAGAACAGGTCGCTGCCTAAGCTAGGTGTCGCAGGCGTGACGGTCGAGCTCGACCGCCCAGGCGGTCGGGATGTTGGCGTCGTGGAAGCCGTAGCAAAGTCCGCCGATGCCAGAAAAGAGCGCGCCTGCCTTCATTTGTCCTATATCGCGTACGCCGCACCGTCTTGCGTGTTGAGAGGCGCACGCGGCACCGCATAGCTTGTCGCAGCTGACGCACGGCACCGCAGGTGGCCGGGTGCCCTGTCGGCGAAAATTGCGAGGTAACCGTCTCGGACGGCACGCCGGTGATTACCCCTTGTCTGACTAATTTAGTATGGAAGTGAGACAAGTTGTACTCCCCCCGGGCAAGCTAGAGCCTGGCGCACGCTTAGCTGGAAGGCATCGGAAGGCGGGTGCCGGATGGAATCTGGGCGCTTGCGGCGGCCCGCCCAAGATCCACTATCCTTGCCCCGCGCAGTGTGCGATAAATGTATCGCAAGGCGACGCGGGAGATTGACTCAGATGCCGATATCGATTCGCCTTCCCGATGACATCGAGGCTAGGCTGACGGACCTGTCGGCGAAGACGGGCCGCACCAAGACCTTTTATGTGACCCAGGCGATCTGTGAGCACCTTGATGATCTGGAGGATATTTACCTAGCGGAGCGTGAGTTGATCGAGGTGCGCGCCGGCCGCAGCGTGCCCGTCTCCTTGCAAGACGTCATGACTGCGTATGGCCTGGAAGATTGAACTCTCAGGGCTGGCGCAAAAGAACCTTCGGGCCCTTGATAGACAGATCGCCATCCGGATCTTTCGATTTCTGAACGAGCGGCTGGCGGCGTCGGACGATCCCCGAAGCCTTGGAGAGGCGCTCAAGGGCTCGCAGCTTGGGAGCTTGTGGAAATATCGCGTTGGCGACTATCGGATCATCGCCATGATCGAGGACCGGGCCGTGCGTATCCTGGTGGTGAGAATCGGCAATCGCCGCGACGTCTATCGCAGGTGAGGCCCGCTAGGCCAGCCAAGGCGATCGCTCGCGCACTCGACAGGATTCGAACCTGTGACCTCTGCCTTCGGAGGGCAGCGCTCTATCCAGCTGAGCTACGAGTGCCGCGTTGGCTCGGGCGTGGTTTAGCCGAAATGGGGGCGGCGGCGCAAACGCGGCTCGGCTGTATCGGATCTGGGGCTTCCAGCCCGCAAGGTCGGTCGCGGCGAAAAGGTGTTGGCGCCGGTAAAAGCAAGGGCGGGCTGGAAGGCTGCGCTCCGGAAGGTTCAGCGCGGCGGTTGCAGGACGCCGGGCTGGGCGGGGTCTAGGGTGAAGGTCGGGGGGAGGATCGGCTTGTAGGCGCGTTTGCGGCGCGCGGCCTTGATGCCCCTGGCCAGGGCGACCTTGGCCAGGGCGGCGGGGCCGAAGGCGGTCTGCACCCTGGGCTCGACGCCCAGGCGACGGCGGATGAGGCCATTGGCATAGATGATGTTGGCGCGCATGGCCGCCGGCGGGGTCATGTACTCCATCGATACCGAGACGTTGAGCATGTCGCCGTTGGCGACGCGATGGGGCGCGTTCTGAGCCCAGGTGACCATGTCGCCGGGCGCGAGGTCGAGGGCCTGGGCGTCGGCGTCCCACGCGGGCGTGAAGGGAAACTGGCCCTCTGCTTCCTGGCGGACGAAGCGCTCGATCTGGGCGTCGCTGACGAAGGGCTCGGTCCGGGGGTAGAACCAGATGCGCTTTCGCCCGCGGATGTGCCACAGCGACGAGAGCGGCACGTCGAGGTGATAGAACACCTGCGTGCGCGGCGACGAGATCAAGAGGCCCAGATCGCGGCGGAAGGTGCGCAAGCCCGGCACATGCGCCTCCTTGTCGGCGGCGATCTCGGCGCAGAGGTCGGCGTATTCGGGCAGCCAGGTATCGGCGTTGCGCAGGTTGAGCCACAGCCGCCCATGCCTGACCGCCTCGAGAAGCTGCGCGCCGGTCAGGGCGTCGGCCTCGCCGCGCCGCCACGAGGTCCAGTCGACCAGATCCTCGCCCATGGTGTAGACGCCGAGCCGCTCGCGCGGATAGCGGTCGAGCACCGAGATCAGCGCCTCGTCGCTGAACATCGGCCGCTCGTGCAGGTTGTGGCGGAATGTCAGCGTGCGGGCGCCGAACGCCTGGATCTTGTCCGGCGACCAGTCGACGATGGCCCCTGTCATGCGCGCCTCAGGGGCGGCGGCACCTCGAGGAGCGGGCGGCGGGTAGCGGCGCGGCGCTTGGACACGGCGACGGCGTGGACCATGCCCTGCAGCCGGCCGCCCAGCGTGGTTTCGATCAGGGCCACCTGCTCCATGCGCCGGCGCAGGCGCTCGGCGGCATGGATGCCGACGGCCGCGGGCAGCCGCCAGAGCGCATTGCTGGACGAGGCCAGACGCCCGGCCAGGCTCGCCGTCGTGGCTGTGCCGATGCCGATCTCTGTCTGCTCCGAAGCGAACATCGCTTTCCAGTGGCCCTCGCCAGGGCCCAGGTCATAGGTGGTGAGGGCCAGCGCCTGCATGGCCTCGATGGCCATCCACTGGTGGATGAATCCGGGCGAATAGCCGCGCTGGGCCGGATCGCTGGCCCCGATCCACGGGTGATAGTGACCGCCCAGCCGCACGCCGAAATGGCCGCAGACGTGCCGTTTCCCCGCATAGAGGCTGATGGTAAGGCCCTGGAAGTCGCCGGTCCGAATTCCCGCAAGGCGGCCCAGCAGCGCCCGCGTCCACGGCGCGGCCAGGAAATCGGTGATCCCGGTACGCGCGATCTGGACGCGCTTCCAGTCGAGCAGTTGGTCGAACGCCTCCCCGCCGGCGTCGACCACCAGCCGCAGCGGCCCAATGTCCCGCTCGAGTTTGCCGCGATAGCGCCGGTAGTTCTTGGCCCGGTTGCGGCTGCCGGCGCAGACCTCGCGCAGATAATCCTCCGGCGAGCCCTCAAGAACCACCTTGTAGGCGGCCTGCGTCGACGAAACCGCTCCGGCGAAAGCCCCAGAGGGATCGACCAGGCCCGAAAAGCGAAAGGCGGCGAGCCCCGCGCCGTCCAGAACCTCCGCCATCGCGGGCCCCTGCGCTGGGCGGGCGACGAGGGCGTGATAGTCCGAAAACGGCGCGCCGATCGGCCGCGCGAAGCCGCCCGGGCGACGGTGAAAGGCGAGGAAGGCGGACGGGCCGGTATGGTTCCGAAACACCGCTACGCGCGCGTCGGGGCGCACTTCGCCGACCGCGCGCGCGAACCCTGGGCCCATCAGTGGACTGGAAAAATCGGGCGACGCCGCCTGCAGGGCGCTCCACGCCGCGGCATCGGTTTCCGACAGTTCGCTGGGGTGGAGAACCTCGACGAGCGACATCTGCGCAGCGACTCTAATTGGGGAAGCCCTGACCTAGTTCGGGATTCGCGCAGGCGCCGGCGCAAGATGCGCGCCAGGAGGGGCGGCCTGCGAGAGGTTGGCGTTTTCGCGGCCGCCTTGCGCCCCCTCCACCACCGGCTTAGCCGGCGGTCCCCCCTCCCCCGCGGCGCTGCGCTTGCGAGGGAGGATTTAGCTAAACTCCTGCCCCGCCTCTCTTGCGGGGGAGGTGGCGCGGCGCGATCAGCGCCGTGACGGAGGGGGCGTGGGAGACACCGACCCCTAAACCGCCAAATCCGGAGCGGCGTAGGTGAGGGAGACGAAGACGTCCTCGAGATCGGGATCCTCGGTGCGCAGGTCCTTGATCGACACGCCGGCGGCGCGCACCGCGGCGATCACCTGTTCGACGCCGGCGCCCGCGGTCTTGAACACCACCGCCAGATCGCCGCCCGGCCGCAGGCGGGCCTCGAACGGCGAGAGATCGGGCGGGGCGGCCAGGGGGGCGCCTGGGGTAACCACAACGGTGCGGGTATCGAGGCGACGCAAGAGATCGCGCGTCGGCTCGCAGGCGACGACCTCGCCGCGGTTGACGATGGCGATGGTGTCGCAGAGCTTCTCAGCCTCCTCGAGATAGTGGGTGGTCAGGACCACGGTCACGCCCAGCTGATTGAGCGACACCACATAGGCCCAAAGCTGCCGCCGCAGCTCGACATCGACCCCCGCCGTCGGCTCGTCGAGGATCAGCACCGGGGGGTTGTGGACCATGGCCTTGGCGACCATCAGCCGCCGCTTCATGCCGCCCGAGAGCTGGCGCACATAGGCGTCCGACTTGTCCGAAAGGCCCATCGCCGCCAGCAGCGTATCGGTCCGCCGCTCGCGCCTCGGCACCCCATAGAGCCCGGCCTGAACCTCGAGCGACTCGCGGGGGGTGAAGAAGACGTCGGTGGCGATCTCCTGGCCGACGACGCCGATGGCGGCCCGCGCGTCGCGCGGATGCTCATCGATGTCGCGGCCCCAGATGGCGACCTTGCCCGAGGTCTTCTTGGTCAGCCCCGAGAGAATATTGATGAAGGTCGATTTGCCGGCGCCGTTGGGGCCCAGAAGGCCGAAGATCGATCCCCGCGGGATCGTCAGGTCGATGCCCTTTAGCGCCGTCATCGCCGGCGTGGTCTTGGTGGCGGGATAGGTCTTGAAAAGACCGGTCGCCTCGATGGCGTTGTCGGGAAGGTTCATCGGTCTCCCTGCGCCCGGCTTTTGCGAAAATTGACGGCGCCGCGATCGCCAGCATACCTAGGCGCGCGCGGCGCGGCCGCCAAGCAGGCCGACCCGGAGGATCGATGGCGGACGAAGTGGGGATGTCGACGAAAGACAGCGTGATCGCCCCGGCCGAGGGGCCTGAGATCGTCACCGTCGCCTCGCGCCGCATCGCCTGTGACGGCGTCGGGGGCGCCCTTGGCCACCCGCGCGTGTGGCTGGAGATGGGCGAGGCCGATTTCGTCGTCTGTGGCTACTGTGAACGCCGCTTCGTCCTGGCTGGGGGCTCTCGCGGGGCCGAAGATGAGCGACTGGCGCCAGGCGTCTACGAAGGTCCGGGCGGCCACTAGCGCATTTTTGGCGGCAGCCGGCCTTTCAGTTGGGAAAGCTGTGCGTATGGACCTGGCCCTGAACAACTACCGATGGGCCCGGTGGAAGTCGCCACTCGCCGTGAAACGTGAAGGCCAGCGTGCGGCACACATGCTTCTGCCCACCCGCGGGACTGTCGCCCAGGACCTGGACCTGGATATCGCGGTTGGCCTTGAGGCGCGGGATCGCCATCCAGGCGCTTTTCGAACCCGGGCAAAGGGCGCTGATCAGCTCGGCGCCCTGATTGATCGGCGACACCGCGTAGAGGCCGCCCGGCGCGCGGCGAAGCTCGGCCGACGCCTGGCCCTCGGTGGCCTTTATCGAAACCGCAGTGGTCGAGGCCAGGTGCTGATCGAAGACGAAGGTCAGGGCGCCGGCGGCGTGACGCGTGGCGTCGTCGGCGGGATCGTAGGAAAACATCCGCCGTGTCGCCGCGCCGGCCGGCCCGCCCGATAGCGCCGAGGCCAACGCGACGCCGGCCGCGGCAATCGCCTGCGCCCGCCTCACCTGGCGCCGCCCCCGCCGCGCAGCATGGCCGGATCGCCCTCGAAGGCGACCAGCCGCCAGGTTCCCACCTCGTCGGCGAAGGTCAGCAGGCACGGGCCGCCCTTCGACCTGGCGGCGCACACCCGGCCGTCGGGTAGCGCGCGCAAGGCCGAGGCGATGACCAGCGCGTTGGGGATCGGCGCCCCCGGCCGATAGCCGTAGTAGTCCGCGACCCCGCGGAAGACATCGGGCCGCAGAAGCAGCTCCCCCGCCGTGCGCGCCGCGGGCCCCGAGAGGATCACGCCCAACGCTCGCCACCCCCCCGCAAGCGTACCGGCGCGGGCGACAAGTCGCGCCTGCAGCTGGGCCTCGAGCGCCGGCCGGTCGATGTGGGCCTCGAAGCCGGCGCGATCGTCGTCGCGGATGGCGATCAGCAGGGCGTGGACATCGCCGGCCGCGGCGATGCGCTGGGTGGTCGCGCATCCAACCAGGATAAGGGCGATGGCGATCAGCGGGGCGAGGCGCGGAGCAAACGAGGTCATAGGCTCTCTAATCTGGCGGTGCCCTGTGGCGGGCAGATGGCGAACATTTCGCGGTCAGGCGCCGGTGCGGTCCTTGAAAAACGCGATGACCCGCGCTTCGGCCTTTTTGGTTGGGCCGGCCGGATCGTCGTCGCGCAGGTTGAGGGTCAGCACCGAGTGGGGCGGAAGGCGGGGATCCTGTAGGGCGTCTTTCGGGTCCAATTCAATGGCCTCGAAACGGTCCCCGAAGGTCCGCTTGTAGGCAGCGAAGCGGGCGTCCGGGACCATCGGGTCGCCGTGGAACCGCAATCCGATCATCGACAGATCCTCGGCCTCGAACCGGCGCCTGGCGCAGGCGATCTCGGCGCCGGAGACGCCCAGTGCGGCCGCGCGGCGGGCCGATCCCGCCGCCAGCGGCAGGGACGGCTGCGACAGCACCGGCGCGACGACGCTGGGCTCGGTCATCATCGCCAGGGCGAAGCCGCCGGTGAAGCACATGCCGATCGCTCCGACGCCCCTGCCCCCGCATTCGGCGTGGGCCTTCGCCGCCAGGGCCCGCAGCCAGTCGATGATCGGGCTTGATTTGTCGGCCGCCCAGACACGGAACTCGCGACGGATGCAGATGGCCTTGACGATGGTGGCGGCGGCGTAGCCGCGGCTGACCTCGCGTCCCGGCTGGCCGAAGAGGCTCGGGCAGAAAACGGTCATGCCGGCCGCGGCGACGCGCGAGGCGAAGCGCAGCACCTGCGGATGCAGCCCCGGAATCTCATGGATGACGATCACCGCCGGCCCCGCGCCCCGCCGGTACACCGGACGGGTCCAGCGCCCTTGCGGTTCGGTGAACTCGAAGCAGGTAAAGTCCCGCAGGGCGTCCTCGGCTTTCATTGGCGACCCCATTTTGTTTGGCGACAGGGCGTCGTTGACGCGCGTCCCGCGGACGCCTAGCCTTCACCTTCGTCCGTATAGGCTCGGCAAAGGAGGGTTGCACCATGACTGTCGCTGTTCACGCCGCCCTCGCAGGCGTCGCCGACTAGGCCGTGCGCGGCTGAAGGTTGGCGGCGAGACGCCCATCCGACCTTCAAAGGACACTGAAATTGATCGAAGACTATGGCTGGAGCGACGCGCTCGCTCAGCAATTCATCCCCCACGCGGCCGAAGGGCTGGTTCCCGGACGCGTGGTCATCCAGCAACGCGGCCTCTATGGCCTGATCACCGCGGCCGGCGAGGTGCGCGCCAAGATCTCCGGCAAGCTCGCGCGCGACGCCGAGGCCGGCGGCTATCCGGCCGCCGGCGACTGGGTGGCGGCGAGCCCCTCCGCGCCCGGCGAAATCGCCGTCATCCACCATCTGCTGCCACGCCGCACCGCCTTCACGCGCAAGGCGGCGGGCCCGGCCGGCGGCGTGCAGGTGGTCGCGGCCAACGTCGAGGTCGCCTTCCTCGCCGCCTCGCTCAACACCGACCTCAATCCCCGGCGGATCGAGCGCTATCTGGCAAGCGCCTGGCAGAGCGGCGCCCAGCCCGTTGTCGTGCTGACCAAGGCCGACCTCTGCGCCGATGTCGTCGCGGCCGTGGCCGACATCGAGGCGGTGGCTGTCGGCGCGCCGGTGCATGCGATTTCGGCGGTCACCGGCGAGGGTCTGGAGGCGCTTGGGACCTATCTCGCGCCCGGTGTCACCGCCGTCCTCCTGGGAAGTTCCGGGGTCGGCAAATCGACGCTGGTCAACGCCCTTACCGGAACCGCGCGCATGGTCACCCAGGCCATCCGCGAGGATGACGGGCGGGGGCGGCACACGACGTCACATCGCGAGCTGATCCTGCTGCCGGGCGGCGGGTTGCTGCTCGACACGCCCGGCATGCGGGAGCTTGGCCTGTGGGACAGCGAAGAGGGCCTCGGCGTCGCCTTCGACGATATCGAAACCCTGGCGGCCGAATGCCGCTTCCGCGACTGCGGCCATTCCAATGAGCCGGGGTGCGCGGTGCGGGCGGCTCTGGAGAGCGGCTGGCTCGACGACGCGCGCTGGCGAAGCTACGGCAAATTGCAACGCGAGCTGGCCCATCTCGAAGCCAAGGAAGACCCCGCCCTGCGCGCCGCCCGCCACCGCCAGATCATCGCCCGCTCGAAAGCCAACAAGGTGCGGATGAAGATCCGGGGTAAGTGAGGAGCGGGCCGGTTTCGGAGCTGCCTTGCGCCCCCTCCACCACCCGCTGCGCGGGCGGTCCCCCTCCCCCGTAAGACGACGGGGG
>Ga0208849_1000568_pt1 | contig 33645 bp, 29 predicted proteins | sample NGESurdeep072012_10_FD_184470 | JGI IMG/M metagenome (GOLD analysis project Ga0208849, IMG submission 184470) | Arctic peat soil microbial communities from Barrow, Alaska - NGEE Surface sample 53-3 deep-072012 (SPAdes) | ecosystem: Environmental > Terrestrial > Soil > Wetlands > Peat ... | reverse complement strand
GTTTCCCCCATTGCGCAAAATTCCCCACTGCTGCCTCCCGTAGGAGTCTGGACCGTGTTTCAGTTCCAGTGTGTCCGTGCGCCCTCTCAGGCCGGATACCGATCACTGTCTTGGTGGGCCATTACCCCGCCAACTAACTAATCGGCCGCGACCCCCTCCCAAAGCGAATTGCTCCTTTGACCCGTAGGTATTATGCGGTATTAGCTAAGGTTTCCCTCAGTTATCCCCCACTCCAGGGTAGGTTAGTCACGTGTTACTCACCCGTGCGCCACTTTACTCATGGTATTGCTACCACTTTCTCGTTCGACTTGCATGTGTTAGGCACGCCGCCAGCGTTGATTCTGAGCCAGGATCAAACTCTCGTTTGAAGCCTGATGTCTTCCTTCTCCGACGGAGGTCGGATTAGGTCGACCGGCCTGCGCGTCTTCATCTCGAAGGACGCAGGCACCTTACTTGTGAGAATGACCGAGCCAAACCCGATCACATCTCACGACTGGCATGTTCAACCAATTTGTCAAAGATCCTTGAGGGTGGTCCGCCTAAGCGGTACCCCTATGGATCGAGGTCCGGACTTTCATCCGGCTGTCCTCGAACTTGGTGCGCATCGCCCCATTTCTCCGCCACCAAAGCGGACGCGGGCGTTTTTGCGCGAACCTTTTGAAGTTATCAAAATCCCGGCTCCGGGTCAAGCGAAGAATCCGCCTAAATAACCGGGAACCATTGTGGATAACCCGTTCGCGCTGCGCAAAAATGAAAAGAACGACCAGCAAAAATCGCTCGAGTCCGCCTCAGCGAACTCGCGGGAGATAAACTCCCGGGTCATGCAATGGCTTGTTCTCTCTAGGGATTCCCTACAGGGGTTCAACGCTGCGCATCGTGCGCTCTACGAAAGACCCTACGAACCAGCTTCCCACTTCCCTCAGATTCCAGATCACTTAAAGTCCCTGATCTCGGATCGGGCAGGCCTTTCTCGATCCACGCTTTCGCGCGAGGCCACCGGGAGGCTCCACTGCTACTTCTAACTTCATTAGAGTAGCACAGGCTACTGGGAGATGCAAACTCTATGGTCCAACTTCTCGCGTCGACCTCTCCCAGCACAAACTTAACGATTTCAGGCGTTTAGGCTACAACGCCCCAAGCCAGATGGAAAGCCTCGAATCGTCTGTGGGAAACGCGGCCACCGCCCACCAGGCTCACATATGCCTCGGCACCAGCCCAAGGTCCGTCAGCCCGTTCACGAAATACTGCATCGCCAGCGCCACTAGCAGCAAACCCATGATCCGGACCAGAATGCGTATGCCCGTCTCACCCAGCACCCCCCGCACACGCGCCGCCGCGCCCAGCACTAGATAGGTCACTAGCGCAGTGAAAGCGATGGCGCCCAGAATCGCTCCCATCTGCCATCCCCACAGCGTAGGCACCTGCCCCACCAGCACCATCACCGAAGAAATCGCGCCCGGCCCTGCCAGCATGGGGATGCCCAGCGGCACAATGCCGGCATCCTCGCCCGCATCCTCCTTGGCCGCTGCCTCTTCCGTATCGCTGTGCGTTTCCTGCGTAGGCGACCGGCGCGCTTCCAGCATGTCAAGACCAATAAGAAGCAGAATCAGTCCTCCGGCAATCTCAAACGCCGGCAGCGTAATCCCAAACATCCTGAAAATCAGCTGCCCCGCAAACGCAAAACTCGTCAGCACAATAAAGCAGGTGATCGCGCCCTTGCGCGCCATGCGCTTGCGCCGAGCCGAGTCCACACGGTCCGTAATCGCAAGGAACGACGGAATCGCCGCGAACGGGTCGACCAGAAAAAAGATCGAGCTCAGCGCCAACAGAGAAAAGCGCACAATCGGCGCCTGGCTCAGTTCGTTCAAGGCCGTCGTAGCTGAATTGGTGAACAGCACGTTGCAAGGCTAGAACATTGCGCTCGGAGTTGTCAGCGGTAGGGAGACTCCGGGCTACTTGTTCGGTACCGACTGTAGTTGCAGTCCGGCCGAATCATTTGCCGGATCCCAGCCGATGACGCCGATCGTACTCCCATCGAGAGAGAGGATCGGGCCAACGTTCAGGATCGTTGAGGTTGAGGAGAGTTGGGTCAACGCTCCGGATGCGGTGTTTGGGCGCGACCAGGTGCGGCTTACGCCCGAGGTTCCCGATACGTCCGCGACGTAGATAAGCGTTGCGCTGTGGACGTCGTCCTCGGAGATCTGGAACGATCCCGAAGGCAATGCCACGACGCTCGTTGTTGTCTCTGTCATCGTCGTACCGTTTACGACCGCGAGCGCGAAGCTCACGGTTCCGGCAGAGGCGTTCAACACGGGTGCCATCACGGCGGCCGTGCAGGACGTTTGCGATGCACTCACTTGCCAGTTCACGAAGTTTTCGAGTTCTGCCTGCGTGAACTTGCTTACCGGAGTGAATCCCGGCAACGGAAGTGATTTCCCACCCGTGAGGGTTCCATCGGTCCCCACAGAGAAGGAGTACAGCACAGGGTTCGTCCCGTCTCCCTGCGCGTCGAGCACGAACAGCGTGGTTCCGCCGCACGCACCCGTCATGGCAAGCGCTTCCGGTGTGCCGATCGCGGGAGAGAACTTCTGGACAGAAGCCCCCGCGACGAGTTTGGCGCACCATGCTTCATGCATGGATGGTTCTATCGTGCAGGCGACATGATTATTCGCCGTGGTACCCACGATAGTATTACCATCTCCAGCGACGCCACCGCTTGCACCGTTTCCGGTTTTGTCAGTCCACCCAAGGGTCCCTCCACTGCCGTCGTTTAAGACGACAAAGTTCGTCGTCCCATCGGAATTGCAGTCGGCCGCAATTCCTCCAGCCGCCGATGCACTGAAGTCCGTGGATGTCCCACCCGTTCGATTAAATCGACGGATGGTTCCCGTTCCCTGGCTGTCTGCAAAAATGTAGTCGTTGCAGGCGGCTGCGATTGGCACGGTGCCAAACGTTGCAAACGCTACAGTGTTGGATTTCCCCGTTCCATCGGCTTGCGTTCCGTAGAAGTTCACGAACCGCGGACGCATCTGGACGTTTGGTACATACGTGATCGTCGTCGCAGGATTTCCCTGAGAGACCGTTGAGGGATTTGGATAACCAGAGAAATAAAACAATTCTCCTCCGGCAAAGCCACTGCCCGTGATAGTCGTCAGCGGACTGCTAAGCGCCGTCGGTGTAAAGTACCAATTTGGCGAGATGCCGCTGATCACGATTGGCGCCAAGGATACGGTGACCGTGACGGAGCCAGCCACCGTGTTGTAGTCGGTCGAGTCGGTGGCCGTGAAGGTCACGCTTTCAGAGTCTGTCCCGACAGGCGGAGCAGTGCTCGGGGTCGTCCAGGCGAATGTGCCGGGCGTCGATGCCGTGCCGCCAGTCAGCACCGAAGAAGCAAGCGTCTGTATTGACGTGATCGTGCTTGCAATCGGCCACGCCGACACCGTCGGCGTCGCCTTGTTCACCGTCAAGCCTACTTGAGTTGTCACAGTGTTGTACTCGGTGGTGTCCGCGGGGGTGAAGGTGACCCACTCCCCCTGTGCGCCAGTCGGCGGAACAAGGGCTGGAGTTTCCCAGGCAAACGTCCCCGTAGTCGATGCCGTGCCGCCAGTAAGAGCCGACGAGGCCAGCGTCTGGCCGTAGGTGATGGCGCTCGCCGTGGGCCAAGCAGAAACGGTTGGCGTGGTTTTCTGCGTGCCCCCTCCGCCGCCGCTTCCGCCGCTTCCGCTGCCGCTGCTACTACCGCAACCGGCGATGCACCAAGAGCCGAGCAGGAAAAAGACGAACGAAGTGCCGCGTGTCATACACGCCTCTTTCACAGAGCAAAGTTTTGTCACAGATCCCCGTTGGGCATCCATCGTAGCACGGATATATCGCCGTAGAATGACATCTTGCCTGCCGAATCTCAACTCGACCGCATCGAAGTTGTCCTCGTCTCGCCGCGCAATCCGCTCAATATAGGAGCGGTGGCGCGAGCGATGGCTAATTTCGGCTTTGCGCGGCTTGCAGTCTGCTACGCGGATGCACCATCTCGTCCGAAAATGTGGTAAACTTGCGTACGCAACGGTACATAACAAGGGAGGCATGCATGAGCACGCAATCGGTCGGCATCCGCGAGTTCCGCGACAAGCTCGCCACCTATCTGCTCGAATCCGACAAGCCGCTTGCCATTACCCGTCACGGTGACACCATCGGCTACTATCTGCCCGTCCGACGCAAGCGCAGCGAAGCTGAAAAGAGGGCCCTCGAAGAAGCCGCCGCGCGTGTCCAGGAGGACCTCATCGCCAAAGGCCTCACCGAGGAGGACATCATCGCGGATTTCAAGCGCTGGAAGCGGGACGGCCGCAAATGAGCAAGCCCAGAGGGCTCATACTCGATGCCAACATCCTCCTGAGAGCCATCTTCGGAACGCGGGTCCGGAGCCTGCTGAACACGTATGAGGACGCGGTGGCATTCTATACACCTGATGTCTGCGTCGCGGACGCAGGAAAATATATACCATCGGTTGCCGCGCGCCGTGGAACCTCCTCTCAGTTTGCCCACGTGACCTTGAACCAGATTGCCGGCTCCGTGATTCATGTCGTTGACCGCAGCCTCTACGAAGAGTTCGAGGATCGCGCACGTGCGCACATCGCCTCTCGTGATCCCAACGACTGGCCCATCGTCGCCACCGCTTTGCTCATCGACGCGCCCATTTGGACAGAGGACAAAGATTTCTTTGGAATCGGAATTGCCACTTGGACCAGCGACAGCATCGAACTGTATCTGCGCGACTCATAGCCGCAGGTGTACTACGAAGACTTTCGCGGATCGTCCCCAGCGAACCCGCTCTACAATCATCTCTTGCTAGCCGATTCCCAACGCGACCACATCGAAGTCTCACTCGTCTCGCCGCGCAATCCCCTCGATATAGGAGCGGTGGCGCGGGCTATGACCAACTTCGATTCGTGCCGCAACATTCGGCGCAATGCCCCTAGAACGCGAGCCGAGCGCTGAGCTGGATCTCGCGTCCCGGCGTGTCAGCTTCAGTGATGCTGCCAAAACTGGACGTGTTCACGAAGCGGTTCGGGGTTCCAAGGTTGGTGTGGTTGAAGGCGTTGAAGAACTCGGCGCGAGCCTCAAATCTGGTCTTCTCCGTCACGCTGAAACTGCGGTCCAGCGCCAGGTCCATGGTTTGCATTCCGGGGCCATACACGGTGTTGCGGCCCACGTTGCCAAAAGTGTATGCGGGCGGCGCGACGAATGCTTTGGGGTTGAACCATGTGGTTGCGTTCCGGGTGCCGGATGGGAAGATCTTCTGGCCCGTAACATTGGCGCGAATAGGATTTTCTCCCACCGCTGTGCCGGCGTTGGCAGTATCCCCAAAGACGGAGATGGTCAAGGGGAAGCCGGTCTGGACCTGATAGACGAGCGAGCCGCGCCAGTCTCGCGTCAGATTCTGAACAAAATGGTTTGCGCCGACAGCCGAAGACGCGTAAACCCCGCTCACCGAGACGCGCTGGCGCACATCGCAACCCGGGCCTTTCTCAGCATTCAGGTTATTGTCGTTCTGCGGAATGGCGGACTCGAACATCGGCGAGCGGAAGTCGGGCGCATTGTCGAGTTCTTTGGCGAAGGTGTAGTTGGCCAGGAAGCTGAGGCCGTGTGAGTAGCGGTGCCGAACGTTCACATAGCCCGCGTCGTACCAGCTCTGTGCCGTGTTTTCGAGCAGGTTGATGGTGCTGAGCGGGACCAGGTGATCCGTGTTGAAGGTGGGGCCCACGACCGCTGTAGATGGGAGAGTGGTGTTGGGCACAAAGCTGACTTTGGGGAACGGCCGCCGTGGCTGTATCAGGCCGGGTCCGGGCAGGGCGTTGTTGATGAGATGCGCGCGCTGCAAGTGGAAGCCGCCGGCGCCGAGATAACCAACTTCAAGAGTAGTCGCGCTGCCCAACTGCTTTTCGACCGAAGCGCTCCACTGCTGGATGTATTGCGGCGGCGCGTGCAGTTGCAGGCCAGTGAAGCTGGTGACAGTTGTGCCGAACACCGGCGAGGGGAAGTTGAGCGAGGTGATCGAGGGAATGTAGGGATCGCTCTGCGAGGTCTGGGGGAATACGAGCGGAATGTTGTGGCGCTGGTTGCACCAGGTATTCATATCGACCGGCGTATAGAAGATGCCGTAGGCGATGTGCGCCACAAGACCCAACCGCGGAATGCTCTGCGCCAAGCCCAGCCGCGGCGCGAACCTCAGGTGGTTGGCGTACATCAGACCCGCCGGATATCCGTCCTGCCCGCCGATGAAGACCTGGGGTACGCCATTGGTGATTGCGAGGTTGCTGTTCGTGTAGTCGATATCGACCAGCGGGCTCATGAACTCATAGCGGCCTCCGTATGTCAGCGTGGTCGTATTGGTCAGGCGCCACGCATCCTGCGCGAAACCCGCGACGTTCCACTGGCGCAATTGCATCTTTGGAATTGCCGTGGTCTGCGCCTGGCGCGCCGCTGGCAGTCCCAGCAGAAAGCTGGCGAGAGACGATCCCGTCGAGCCGTCGTTGAGCGCATATTGGGTGGTGTAGCCGTTGGTGTACTGGTAAAAGCCGCGCGATTGCACAAAGGCCAGCATCGGCCAGATGAATCGCTGGTACACGCCGCCGAATTTGACGCTGTGGCGACCCACCTGCCAGTTCAGCGAATCACGTCCCTCGGCGAGTGTGTCCCATACTGCCATGGGAGTCGCGAGCCAGTTGTCGCCGAATGGCGAATATCCCTGCACGTTGAAGTAGGGCGCGCCCCATTGCTGCGGATAGCCGACCAGGCCCGTGATTCCCAGTTGATCGACAATGTCGTTCTTGTAGGCGCTCTGCGTGGTGTGCGTCATAGCCAGGCGTGAGACAGCCAGGGAGGCCAGGTTGACCATGTGCGGCGAAACAATGTGAGTCCATGCCGCGACCCCCTGCTGGTCGAAGTTTTGGTGATTTACGCCGAAGCCGGGAAGTTCCAGCGGCATGGAGCCGTATTCGCTTCCCAGTGAGTAGCGAACGAAGACGGTGTCGCCGTTGGCGAAGCTGTGATCGACGCGCGCCGTGCCCTGGTCGTCGGTCATGCGTTCCTTTTCCGTATCCAGATAATTGTTAGCATCGTTGCCCGCGCCGACCACGGTGGGCTGCCCCATCAAGGTCATGCCGCCCATGTTTGTGGTGTTGGGCACCGGCGTGTAGTTATTCAGCATGACCGATGCTGCTTTCGTGAGCCGATCCGGTGGAATCACGTTCAGTTCTCCGTTGTAGGAAAACTGCTGGCGGATGTTCTGTGGATTCGAGGGGCTCGCCGGCAAGCTGGGATTGTAGGTGGGGTTTGCTGTCGTGGTATTTGGGTCGTAGATATTCACGCCGCTCTGGCTGAAATCGCCGGAGTCCTCAGCCGCCGTGGGCACCGTGTCGACCATAGTGTCATCCTCAACGTGGCGCAGGGCTTCATAGTTCATGAAGAAGAAGGTTTTGCCGGCGTGCTTCAAGGGGCCGCCAAGCGACGCGCCAAAGTTGTTCTGCACCAGAAAATTCGAGCCGCCCATCTGATTAAAGGAGTGAGCGTCGAAGTCGCCATTGCGCAAGTACTCGTAAACCGCGCCGTGAAGATGGCTCGATCCGGAGCGCGTGACGATGTTGATCTGACCGCCTCCTGCGCCGCCCATTTCGGCTGAGTAGCTTCCCGTCTCGACCTGGAATTCCTGCACTGCGTCCGGCGAGGGGCTGACATTCTGGGTGTTGAAGGTCGGGTCGGTGTTGGTCGCCCCGTCGAGAAGAAAGTAATTCGCGTTGGGGCGGCTTCCGCCGATGCTCACTGCCGATCGCTGGCCCGGTCGCCAATAAAGAGCATTCATGTCGCCGGTTGCGGCGCCGTGGCTCACGTGAGCTCCGGGCACGGTGAGGACCAGATCGATCAACATGCGCCCGTTCAAAGGCAGGGAATCGACCGAGTGCTGATCCACTACCTCGCCCACGCTCGCATCCTGCGTTTTGAGCAATTCACCCGAGGCCTGAACCGTCACACTCTGATTTTCGGAGCCAAGGCTCAATTGCCAATCGAGTGTGGCCTGCTGGCCGACCTCGAGGTTTACCTCCTGCGTGGCCTGCTTGAATCCGGGGTTGTCCACGGTGAGTATGTAAGCGCCGGGCTCCATATCCACGATCTCGTAAAGGCCGGCCTGGTTGGACACAACCGCGCGCGCGACGCCAGTATTGCGAGCCAGGACGTGTACCTGCGCTCCGGCAATCGCGCGGTGTTGTGGATCAAGAATCGATCCGCTCACGGTGGCGTAGTTGCTCTGGGCATGGACGGCAAATGCGGCCGCGAACAGGCAGGCGAAAACGAGAGAAATCTTTCGGATCATTGGCTCTCCTTAGGGTTGCAGAAATCTGCCGGATGTGTGCGAGTCGTTTCCGGCCGGACTTCGATTCATTGCTCGCAAAACTCTCGTCTCTAGTGGGCTTACAGTCCTTCTATATGAATCTCAAAATGCTATGGCCCAGGGAAGAGCGGCGGCTAAGCTGTGCTCAGCATCTAAAAGACCGCGAACCCCAACCAAAATCAGAGGAAGCACTCGAAACGGGTACAGATCATCATCGATAATGGGCCGGAGTTCTGTCTTCGCCTCATCGGATGATTGCCATATCATCCGTTGGGTGGAGACACTTTCCTCTTGGCCAATGGCGCAAAGGTTTTCGTCGAAGTGCTTCCGGGCAAGCCAAGTGCTGGCTGCGAGATCATCACCGAACTAACCCGCAGCCGGAAAACTCCGGTTATTGATGGCTGAGTTTCCAGGGGCGGGTCAAACCAGGTTTGAATCGGCCTTACAATCAACTCTTGTCTTGCTCACCGATACCCAACGCGACCGTATCGAAGTGGTCCTCGTCTCCCCGCGCAATCCCCTCAATATAGGAGCAGCGGCGCGGGCCATGGCCAACTTCGGATTTGCGCACCTCGCGGTCGTCGCTCCGTATGAGCCTCACTGGGGCGAGGCGAAGTCCGCTATTGGTGCTGACGAATTGCTCCAAAGCGCGCGAATCACAGAACGCCTCACCGACGCTGTGGCCGATTGCACCCTCGTCGTGGGCACCGGCTCACTCCAGCATCGCAAACCCGAACAGCCCGTGATTCCGCTACCGGATCTTGTCCCACTCATTCAGAAAGAAATCGCCCGCGGCGGCCGCATCGCCCTCGTCTTCGGCTCGGAAAAACGCGGCCTGACGCAAACCGACCTTTCGCATTGCCACCTGCTAGCCGTCATTCCCACCCACCCCAAACAGCCCTCGATGAATCTCGGCCAAGCCGTCGCTGTCTGTCTTTATGAACTATCCGCGCGCCTCAGCCTTCCAGCACGAGAATCGGGAGGCCCAGATCCTGCGCTCCCGCGAACGGACATTAGTTTGAGCAGTCATGCTACCTCGCTTTTGGGGACCAGTGAGTCCGCACCAAACGCCGCACCTCCCGCCTCCACCCGCGACCTCGAACTCCTCGCCGGCCTGGTCGAAGAATCCATGCTCGCCGCCAACTACTCTCCGCCTGCCATGCGCAACGCCAACCGCTCCGACCTCAACCTGCTGCTGCGCAGGCTGTCCCTCTCCCGCGGCGACGCCGGCCGCATCCTTGGATTTTTCCGGCGAATTCTTTGGCGGCTCAAACATGAATCGAATCGGAAATAACTCAAATCGCAAACGTGGCGAACCACCCGGCGTAGCTCGCAAGTAACTCCGCCATGGGATTGTTTTCTAGGCGGCGGTAGCGGAATCTTGTTAAAGTTGCCTCGAAAGGCTTTCCCCATGCCTCACATGATCCGCCGTTCCCGCTTTTTGTCGTTTGCAACTCTCGCCGCACGCTTCGTTGCGCTCGTTGCTGGCGTCGCGATGGCCGTGCTTCTGGCTTCATCCGGTCCGCACGCGGTCAATGCCCAGCAAACAGCGCCCGCGCCCACGCCTGACAATCAACCTGCCGCGCAAGCGCCACCTGCCCAACCGGCTGCATCCGACCAGCCCCCGCAAGCAGCACCAGCGCCCTCGCAAGCGACAACGACAGAATCAACGCCTGCCCCTCCCGCCGAAAACCAGCTCACCACGCCGGCGCCCAATAATGCCCAACAACCTTCTGCGGACCAATCGCCGCAACCATCTCCCGCCCCGCCGCCCGAAACTCAACCCGCGCCTTCGCCCGCCGCCTCGCCCAGCGCCCCGGCCCACACTTCTCAGCCCGCTCACGCCGCCGAGCCAAACGAAATCACTGAAGACGAAATCAAAAGCCTGCTCGTCGGCAAGCAGCCGTTCCTGCGCGGCGGCTACCTCGACAACGACCTCAGCTACAACGAGCATGGCGTCCTGGTCAGCCACTCGCCGCAGGGCTCCTACACTCTGAGCGCAATCCAGATCGACAAAGTCCACCTCACCAAACATAAGTTGGAATTGGAAGGCCAGCGCTTCGGCCTGCACTTCCTCGGCGCGCTGCCCTACGAAGATCCCACCAAGGCTGTCGACCGCGTAAACATCACGCCGAAAAAGAAAGTGGTCAAAATTTCCATCGACCGCGAGCTCGTCGTAAAACCGAAAGAAAAGAAAGAAAAGAACGAAAAGAGCAAGCCCGCGAATCCAGCGCCGAAGGTTGCAACGGCTCCAGCGCCCGCAGCGTCTCCCGCAACGCCCCCGCCAACTCCGCCCTCCGAAGCCTCCGACGCCGCACAAGTTCCGGTAACCGCGCAAGCCGAGATCGCCGGAGCTCCTGCCGCCGAGCGCCCCGCCGACGCAAGAAGCGAAACCACCACCACATCCCAGGCACACTCAAACAAGCTGCTGAGTGATGCGCTGGACAACGTTTTCGCGCAGCCCTTCGACAGTCGCATGATGGAGTCGATGCCCGGATTCTGGAAGCTCTACTACGCCGCGGCAGCCGCAAAAACCGATTACAAGCCGGCTGATCCCTCCGTGCTCCGGCAAAGTGAGGTCGACAAGAAGGCTCGTTTGACCTCGACCTTTGAGCCTCAGTCGAACGAGTACGCGCAGGACCACGGCGTGGCCGGCATTTGCCTCTATCACGTTGTAATCGGCGCCGATGGCAAGCCGGGCGAGATCGCCGTAGCCAGACCCATCGGCTTCGGTCTCGATGAAAATGCCGTTGATTCCATCCGCAAGGCAACGTTCGACCCGGCCATCAAGAATGGCATTCCGGTTCCGGTGATGCTCGACCTCGTAGTCGAATTCCGTATCTATTCCAAGCGCACCGCAGTCACCGGCAATCCAAGCCAGCAGCCTCCCGCCGCGCCATCGCTCCCCGGCCCCTACAGCACACAACAACCTCAGAACACACCTTAGAGAACACACTTTGACGCGTAGTCCCGCCCTCACGCGTCTCGTCAGTCTCCGCCGCCTTCTTACTCAGCAGACGCGATCTCCCACAACTCCACGCGATTCCCTTCCGGATCCCAAATCCAAGCGAACTTCCCGTACTCGTGGTCGTCTCTCTTGGGATCGATGCGCACGCCGGCTGCCTCCAGCTTCTTCAGCAAGCCATCCAGGTCGTCCACTCTGAAGTTAATCATCACCTGCTGCGTGCCTTCACCGAAATACTTCGTGTCCGCGGGAAAGTGGGCAAACACCGTCATCCCCGCCGATTCCGGTCCCTCGAATGCCAGCGAACCGCCATCCTGGCTTGGAATGCCGAGATGCTCCGCATACCACTGCCCGAGAGCCTTCGGGTCGCGTGCCTTCAGAAAAACTCCACCAAAACCGACTGCCTTAGCCATAACTGCTCCTCCCGCCTCTTATTCTTCTTCATGCCCTGGTCTTTTTCGCGCCACTTACTCTTGTTCGCGCACGCTACTCTTGTTCGCGAATAATCTCTTCCAGTCTGGGTTTATGCTTCGCCTTCCGTCCAGTGGGCGGTTTATCGGGCAAAATGCGTGAGGCCTTTGGCTGACCCACGCGCTCGCGGGCGTTGGCCTTCACCGCCTTCGCGGCAGAAAAACGGGCTGGCTTGCGTTTCGCCATCGTAAGCATGAGTATGGAATAAATTCGCCCTGTGCGGAAGGGCCTGTTCGGAATCGTCGTGAGCTTCGGGCCGGGTCCATCGCCGCCCCACAGTGCCGGAAGGGCAAAGGAATATCGAACTACAGAGTGTTTCAAAAATCTGTCTTGTAACAAGGGCACGACTTTAGTCGGGCCGAAAAATGCTGTAAGAACGAGGGGTTTTAACCCCTGCGGGATGACGGTCGAAATCTACACAACAATTTTGAGAACACGGTCTAAGGATTACGGACCAGGGGAACATGTATGGATGAGCGGGAATTCTTCAACGAGACAACAGAACAGCGCACCCACAGCCTGAACTGCCCCAAGTGCGGCCAGGCGGGCGAGTACAAAGTCACCTGGATCGTTCGCCGCAAGCGCGCGCAATTGCCCCGTGGAGGCGACGAGCGCGACCGTGCGCGCTTCGCCAAGGCTCAGTCCTACATGGTCCGCCGCGACGACAAGTTGCAGTGCACAAACGTCCGGTGCCGCAAGCCGTTCGAAATCACCTCGCTGCAAACTCTGGCTTTCCTCGCGGATTGAGCCACGCAGCGCGGCTGGCGCGGCCCCGGTACCCTGTGATTGAATTGTATTCAGGCGAGCCGCAATTTGTCGCCCCAGGTAAACCCGGTCGCAATCCCAATCAAGGAGTCCCAATGGCCAATTCCCTTCTCCCTCTCGAAGAGCGCAACCTCACACCCGATCAGGTGGAGGCCCTCGACAAGCGCCGCGACGTCGGCCACACGCTCCTCGTCATCGCCGGGCAATTCGCCGTCATCGCCACCGTCCTGTCGCTCTGGGTCTTCCAGGATCTCAAGTACTCTCCGGGCTGGGCGCACCCCATGGCCTATTACTTCTTCCTCACCCTTATTCTGATCGTGGCTTTTGGCATCACCGGAATGATTCTTCGCCGCGGCACCCCGCGCATCGACTGAATTCAAGCCTCCAGGTTGGGTTCTGCCAGCCAGAGAAACTTGCCGTCCGCAAGGTGGGAATGATAAAGTATTCAAAGGTAACACCATGGAGCACCCAATGCCCACGTCCACTACTACCAGCCTCAAACTCGATGTGAAACTTAAAAAGCGTGTACAGCATCTTGCTGCGGCGCGACGTCGTTCGCCGCACTGGCTCATGCGCGAAGCAGTTGAGCAATACGTGAGCCGCGAAGAAAAGCGCGAGCGATTGCGTCAGGACGCCCTCGCAGCCTGGAATGACTATCAAGCCACTGGCCTGCACCTGACGGAGGAAGAGGCCGACGCGTGGCTGACAAAACTCGAAGCGGGCCAGGACGTCGAGGCCCCTGAATGCCACGTCTGATATGGTCGCGAGCTGCGCGACTCGACGTGATTCGTCTCTACAAATTCCTCGCTCCAAAAGACCACGATGCCGCAGTGCGTGCCGTACGAACAATTCACGATGGCGTAAGAGCTCTTGCCAGGCATCCAGCCATTGGACGTCCCGCCGAAGAGATGTCTCCCGAGTTTCGCGAATGGATTATTGAATTTGGTCAGGGAGCATACGTCGTTCTCTATCACTTCGATGGCAGGGAAGCGGTTGTTTTGGCAGTCCGGCACGGACGGGAAGCCGGCTACTGATGATTACGAATTCTTTCCGAGTACTCATTTGCCAACTTTCAATTCAGCTCTCCCGAATGGCCTCAAATCCGACGAGGCAGCCGCGCACCTCCTTCGCTCCACCACTGCTAAACTGAAGGTCCATGATCCTCCCGTTTGTCCGCGAAATCTTTGCGGATCTGGAGAATGCCCCGGGATTTGAACGCGTTCGCAGGCACCTCAGCCTGGGTACGGGGCGTCGGCGTGTGTCTGGATTAACTGCCACGGCGCGGGCAATCTATCTGCCCTTGATGGCGCGGGCAGCCAAGCAGCCGGTCATCGTGATCGTCGCCGACAACAAAGCCGCCGAGGCCCTCGAGCCGCTGCTCAAGGCCGGATGCGAGTTGACCGGCGCCATCGATCCCGCCCGCGTCGTCCGCTTTCCCGCTCATGACGTGCTCCCTTTTGAGAATCTCTCGCCCCATCCCGACGTGCAGGAGCAGCGCGCCGCCGCGCTGTGGAAGCTCTCCACCGGCGCAATCGACATTCTTATCGCTCCCGTCGAATCCGCAGCCCTCAAGCTCTTTGATCTCGAGTACTACGCTGGCCTCGCCGTCACTCTCAAGCGCAGTGAAGAGGTCGACATCGAAGTCCTCACCACGCACCTCGCCAGCGTGGGCTACATGCAAATGGATCTCGTCGAGATGCCCGGTCAGTTCACCCGCCGCGGCGGAATTCTCGACGTCTATTCGCCCGACGCCGACCGCCCCGTGCGCATCGAGTTCTTCGGCGACGAGATTGAAACCATTCGCAAGTTCGATCCTGAAACGCAGCGATCTCAGTCTGGGCTCGATGAGGCGCAGTTGCTGCCGCTCACCGAGGCCCCGTTGACAGAGCGCCTGCTCGCCGCGGTCAACGGCCGTCTGAGCCGCCAGCGAGTTGAAATTGAGGCCGACACCGAGAATGACGACTTGGCTGCCGAAGCCGCGGCGGCCGGCGGCGTCAGCGTCTTTCCCGGTTGGGAGTTCTTTACCCCCGTCGCCGGCGCGGAGCGCTCGCTGCTGACTCTCCTGCCGCGCTTCGCGCTCTTCGTCGATGAGCCGGGCATGGTGCGCAACCAGATTGACCGCTGGTGGAATAAGGTCGAGATGCGTCATGAGCGCTCAGGAATTGGTTCGCTCGTCCGCCCGGAAGATATTTATCTGCGCCCCGAGGTTCTTCAATCTTCGCTCGCTGCGCATACGGGCCTCGATCTCGATCAACTCGGCGCGGTTGATGTGCTCGATGAGGACGCAACCCTCGGCGAAATTGAACTCCCCACCCGGCCTACTCTGCGCTTCCACGGCTCCATTCCCGCCCTCACTGAGCAATTGAAGAAACTCATGGAAACTGAAACCCGCATCGTCCTCGCCGCCGCGCATCAGGGCGACGTCGAGCGCCTCGCAACCATGCTGCGCGAATACCAGGTTCCCTACCGGCTTGGCAGCCGCGTGCCAAAGACGGGCAGCGACATGATGCTTGAAGAAGCCAGCTACATGGCCGGCGACCTGCGCGTGCCCGTAATCGTGCGCTCGCCAATTGCATCGGGCGTCTCGTTGGCCGATGCCAACTTGATCGTCTTCGGCGCTAACGACCTCTCCGATGAGACCGATGTTGCCGCGCGGCCCATTCCGAAAAAATCCAAGACCGCGGCCTTTGTCTCCGACTTCCGCGATCTCGGTGTCGGCGACTACGTCGTCCACGTCGAGCACGGCATCGCTCAGTATCAAGGATTAAGGGAAATCGAACAGGACGGTCTCAGCATCGAGTTCATGATTCTCGAATTCGCTGACAGCGCCAAGCTCTACGTCCCGCTCACGCGCCTCGACCTCATTCAGAAATATCGCTCGACCGATACCGGTCCCGCGCCGGTGCTAAGCAAGCTCGGCTCGCAGCAATGGACCAAAACCAAGGCCCGCGTACGCAAGGCCATGCAGGACATGGCCGCTGAGCTGCTCAAGCTCTATGCCGAGCGCCACACCGTCGAGGGAAATGCCTTCTCTCTCGACAACGAATTCCAGCGTGAATTTGAAGATTCCTTCGACTTCACCGAGACCGACGATCAGATCACCGCGATTCGCGCCGTCAAAGAAGACATGGAATCGCCTCGGCCTATGGATCGCCTTCTGTGCGGCGACGTCGGCTACGGCAAAACCGAAGTGGCCATGCGCGCCGCCTTCAAAGCCGTGCAGGACGGCAAACAGGTCGCGGTGCTCACGCCGACTACTGTGCTCAGCTTTCAGCACTTCGAAACCTTTAAGCAGCGCTTCGCCCAGTTCCCCCTCCACATCGAAATGATCTCGCGCTTTCGCACCGCAAAGGAGCAGAAGGACATCATCGAGCGCGTCTCGACCGGCCGCGTCGACATTCTCATCGGCACGCATCGCCTGCTCTCCAAGGACATCAAGTTTCAGGATCTCGGCCTTCTCATCGTCGACGAGGAGCAGCGTTTCGGTGTCCGCCACAAGGAGCGGCTCAAGCAGTTGCGCAAGCAGATTGACGTTCTCGCCATGAGCGCCACTCCCATCCCGCGCACGTTGCACATGTCGCTCGTCGGCCTGCGCGATATGAGCATCATCGAGACGCCGCCCAAGGATCGTATGGCGATTCAAACCGTGGTGGCGCGCTTTGATGAAAAAATCGTCCGTTCTGCCATCGAAGTGGAATTGGAGCGTGGCGGCCAGGTATTTTTCGTGCACAATCGCGTCGAATCCATCTACGAAATCGCCGCGCGCATCCAGGAGCTGGTTCCCTCAGCGCGCGTAGCCGTTGCGCACGGCCAGATGCGCGAGAACGATCTCGAGAAAGTCATGCTCGCCTTCATGCATCACGAATTCGACGTTCTCGTCGCCACCACCATCATCGAAAACGGCCTCGACATTCCGCTCGCCAACACCATCCTCATCAATCGCGCCGAGCGCCACGGCCTCAGCGAGCTTTACCAGTTGCGTGGCCGCGTTGGCCGCTCCAACCGCCGCGCCTATGCGTACCTGCTTATTCCCGCGGAGAACGAGCTGACGGAAATCGCCCGCCGCCGTCTCGCTGCACTCAAGGAATTCAGCGACCTCGGCGCCGGATTCAAAATCGCGGCTCTCGACCTCGAACTGCGCGGCGCTGGCAACATGCTCGGCGGCGAGCAGAGCGGCCACATTGAAGCCGTCGGTTTCGAGCTTTATACGTCGATGCTCGAAGCTGCGGTTAAAGAGATGAAGGGCGAAGCCAGTGAAGAGCGCCCGGCCACCGCGCTCAACCTCGGCATCGCGCTGCGCATCGACGAAAGTTATGTACCGGAAGAAAATCAGCGCCTGCGCCTCTACAAGAAAATCGCCGGAGCCAGCACCGAGGCCGCCGTCAACGAAGTGCGCGCGGAGATGGAAGACCGCTATGGCGCGCCGCCCGACGCCACCGTTTATCTGCTTGAAGCAGCCATGCTGCGCCTCGAGTGCGAGCGCATCGGCATCGCGCAAGTCGACCGCAAGCGCAGCGAGTTGCAAATCCGCTTTATGGAGAATGCCGCCGTCGATCCCGCACATCTGATGCAACTGGTAGCTCGCAACGCCAAGCGCGGCGCACAGTTTACGCCCCAGGGCCTGCTCAAATTCCCGTTGCGAGCCACGCGGCCCGATGAAGTGTTGCTCGAAATCCGAGAGCTGCTCTTGAACCTTGCCCCGGCCCCGGTAAACGCATAGACGCAGGCGCGAAATGGAGACGCATCATGAGACGGTTGATCATCCATACTGCGATAGGAGTACTTATGTTGTCTGCGACCGGCGCGCACGGCGCGTCGCCCGACTGGAAACAGCAATTCTCCACAGTGACCGATGAATACTTTGACCAGGTGTACTTTCACTTCGCCCCGTCAATCGGCACAATGGTGGGCTATCACCAGTACGACGCGCAGCTTGAAAACTTCTCGCGCCCCAGCATCGACGCCCAGATCACCGCGCTTAAAAACTTCGCCCGGCGAATCGAGGCGATCGTCCCCGATAACTCGCCCGCCGATTTCGTTTTCCGCAGCGACCGCGAAATTGTGCTCGGCAACATTCGCTCGCAATTGCTCACTCTTGAAACCATCCGCCCCTGGGAGAACAACGCCGACACCTATTCGAGCACCTGTGCCAATGCGGCCTTTGTTTTGATGGAGCGCAAATTCGCGCCGCCTGACGACCGCCTCCGCTCGCTTGTCGCCCGTGAAAAACAAATGCCCGCGCTACTCGCCGCCGCGCGCGAAAATCTCAACAACCCTCCGCGCATCTTTACTGAAATCGCCATCGAGCAGTTGCCGGACATTATCAGCTTTTTCCAGCACGACGTTCCGCAGGCCTTCACCGATGCAAGCGATCCGGCTCTTAAAGCGAAGTTCGCCAACACAAACGCTGCCGTCGTCCCCGCCCTCAATGACTATCTGGCGTGGCTCAAGAGCGATCTGCTCGCCCGCTCCAACGGCGACTTCCGCATCGGCGCCGACACATTTCAAAAGAAACTTGAATATGACGAGATGGTCGACCTGCCACTCGACAAACTCCTCGAAATCGGCTGGGCCGATCTGCGCAAGAATCAGGAGCACTTCAGGCAAGTCGCCGCCGAGCTTGAGCCAGGCAAAGATCCGCGCGCAGTCCTCGAAGAGCTTGGCGAAGATCATCCCGCTCCCGATCAGCTTCTCGATTCCTTCCGCGCGACCTTCACCAGCCTTGTCGGCTTCATCCGCGAGCATCACATCGTCACGATTCCATCCGATGTCCGGCCGATTGTTGAAGAGACGCCGCCGTTCATGCGCGCCACCACATTCGCCAGCATGGACACTGCCGGCCCCTTCGAGACCCACGCCACGGAATCCTATTTCAACGTCACGCTTCCCGACCCATCCATGACGCCGGCAGAAGTCGAGGGATACATGCACGGATTCAACATCGGCACTGTGATTTCAACCGCAGTGCATGAAGCCTATCCCGGCCACTACGTGCAGTTTCTTTGGCTGCCGCAGGCGCCCAGCAAGGTGCGCAAAATTCTAGGCGCAAACACTGATATTGAAGGCTGGGCGCACTACTGCGAGCAGATGATGCTCGACGAGGGCTACGGCCAGCCCGGCGCGGGCGCAAAGAACGTGCGCGAATCAAAACTCCTGCGCCTCGGCCAATTGCAGGATGCGCTGCTGCGCAATGCGCGCTTCATCGTCGGCATTCAGATGCACACCGGCAAGATGACCATGGAGCAGGCTGAAGACTTCTTTCAGACGGAAGGCGACCAATCCAAGGAGGCGGCGGTGGTTGAGACCAAGCGCGGGGCCGGCGACCCGACCTATCTCTACTACACCCTTGGCAAGCTTCAGATCATGAAGCTGCGCGACGACGTCAAGAAAAAAGAAGGCGCAGCGTTCTCGCTGGAAAAATTCCACGACGATTTTCTGCGCCAGGGTTTCCCGCCCATCAAAATCGTTCGCGAGGCAATGCTCGGCGACGGCTCGCCAACGCTGTAGGAAGAGAAGTCCGAGCCCGCAGAGATGGTGAGGTTTGCACAGCTGGCTAGGTTCCCGCTGAAGAAACTAACTCCGCCAGCTCCGCTAACTCCGCTGCTCTTCACGCCTTCCACTTGATGTTGCAGCCGATCGACGGCTTCTGCTCCGTTGGCGCGGGCTCGCCCGCAAGCACCGCATCGACCGCGGAGCGCAGATCTTTCCCGGTCACCGGAATGCCATTGCCGGGGCGGCTGTCATCGTACTGTCCGCGATAAACGAGCTTGAAATTCGCGTCGAACAAATAAGGATCGGGCGTGCAAGCGGCTTTGTACGCGTGCGCCACGGCTTGCGATTCGTCGTATAGATAAGGAAAAACAAAACCATTATCTTTGGCCTGCTGCTTCATGCCGGCGGGGCTGTCGGCCGGGTGCGTATTCACATCGTTGGAGCTGATAGCAACAATCGCCAGCGGTTTGCCAGCGTAATCCGCTCCAAGTTTGCCGAGAGATTTTTCAATGTGCTTCACATAAGGGCAGTGCGCGCAGATAAACAGAGCCAGCAACGCCTCCTTGCCGCGAAAATCGTCGCGGCGCACAGTCTTGCCGGTAACGGCGTCAGTCAGCGCAAAATCCGGCGCAATAGTGCCAAGCTCAAGCATCGTCGATTCAGTACGTGCCATGATACTTCTCCAATTTTGAGGGTCGCCTCAGCCTTTGGTGCCTGCAAGTAAGATGAGCGGTCGCCGCCATTCGATGCTAAGGTCTCTAATCCACTCCTAACTCCGCTAGCCCCGCCAACGCCGCTCACTCCGCTGCCTCTCAAAACAACCCCGTCTGCCTGCCCGGCACCGCAATTCCAAAATGCTCGTAGGCCAGTCGCGTAGCCACGCGTCCGCGCGGCGTGCGATCCAGAAACCCAATCTGAATAAGAAACGGCTCGTAGACTTCCTCTAGCGCGTCCTCTTCTTCGGCCAGCGATGCCGCCAGCGTGCCCAGCCCCACGGGCCCACCGTCGTATTTCTGCATGATCGTCAGCATCAGTCGCCGGTCAATCTCGTCGAAGCCGTGCGCGTCCACTTCCAGCATCGTCAGGGCCGCGTTTGCAGTGGGTCTGTCGATGCTGCCCGTTCCGCGCACCTGCGCGTAGTCGCGCACCCGTCGCAGCAATCTGTTGGCAATGCGTGGCGTCCCGCGCGAGCGCAGCGCAACCTCCGCCGCTCCATCGGCATCGATCGGAATCTGCAGCACCTCAGCGGAGCGCTCCACAATCACACGCAGTTCATCTTCCGTGTAGAACTCCAGCCGCAGCAGAATCCCGAAACGCGAGCGCAGCGGCGAGCTAAGCAGCCCCGGCCGCGTAGTGGCGCCGATGAACGTGAACGGCCGAATCTCCATCACATGCGTTCGCGCCGCAGGTCCCTGCCCAATGATGATGTCCAGTTTGTAATCCTCGAGCGCGGTGTAGAGCTTTTCTTCCAGCACCGGCTGCAGGCGATGAATCTCATCCAGAAAAAGCACCTGGCGCTCGCGCAGGTTGGTCAAAATCGCCGTCAGATCGCCCTGGATCACCAGGGCCGGCCCCGAACTCTGCTGAAAACCCACATCGAGCTCGTTAGCGATGATTGTGGCCAGCGTGGTCTTGCCTAAACCGGGGGGCCCAAAAAGCAGCACGTGATCCAACGCCTCGCCGCGCGATTTCGCCGCTTCAAGCGCAATCGCAAGCTGTTCCTTGGCCTTCGATTGTCCAATGAACTCCCGCAGCCAGCGGGGACGCAATTTCAGCTCAAAACTCTGCTCTTCGTCGGCGCGTGCGGCGCTCACGAGCCGTTCCGGAGTGTTGTCGCCAGCCAACGTCATGCTGAGGAGAAGTGTAGCCGCTCTCGGCAGGCTGCGGCAAAGCAAACGCTCCGAACACGTAAGAGAATGCGATCGACTGTTGAGCCGTGCGCGCCCCGGCATTTCGACGCTGCGCGCGCGACCATTTTGGTCCTTCCAACCACAGCCAAAACCAATGCGGGAAGGCTTATTGACTGTTTTGATGCCAAGTCAAAAGTAACACCTTCGTGTGACTGCGGTGTGCTGTTTGAATGCCCTATAGTCAAAGGCATACAGGCCAGCGAGAGTCTGCCATGACGGCAAGTAATCAACGCCAAAGCGGTCTGCAGGCTCCGGAGGTCAACCATGAATGATCGTTTTTTTTCGTCGCGGGTGCTTCTTCTCATCGCCGCCGTGGCGCTGCCCATAGCGGGCTGCTCCAATCCATTGGCGGTCTCGCTTTCGGTATCACCCACAACGCAATCGGTTTCGGCCGGCCAGACTGCGCAGTTCACTGCGCTGGGTGTCTTCGGCCACGGGGCCCATCCCTCCAGTACGCAGGACCTCACGGGCTCGGTGACATGGACCTCGAGCGCGCCGGGTGTGGCTACGATCAGCGCTAAGGGCATCGCAACCGGCGTTTCATCGGGCACCACGACGATTACTGCCAGCATCAGCGGATTTACGGGGGTTGTTTCGGCGACTGCTTCGCTCACTGTATCGGGCAGCTCGGGAGGGGGAGGAGGGACTCCGTCATCGATCGCAATTATCCCGAACACTCAATTGGTGACGACGGTGGGAGACACGGCCCAATTCGAGGCCATTGAGACCACTGCCACAGGGACCACGGTCGACGTGACCAACACGGCCACCTGGGGTTCAAGCAGCCCATCGATTGCCACCATCGGCGCCTCCACTGGGCTTGCCACCGCGGTGAGTCTGGGCACAGTCACGATCACCGCGACTTATACTAGCGGCGGAAACACGCTGGCGGGCACTGCGATGTTTACAGTTGGAAGCGGGTCCCCAGGAAATGGCGGATCGAACGAGGAATTTACCGCTGTCACCATTGATCCCACTTCCCAGGCAGTCTCCGCCTCAGGCCAGACCGGCCAGTTCATTGCGCTTGCCACATTAGGAGCGAACGGCCTGGAAGAAGATGTCACCAACTCGCCCCAGCTCACATGGCTTTCCAGCATTCCGTCCGTTGCGACAGTCACCACCGGGCTTGCCTCAGGCAACGGCCTGGCTACCGGAGTGAGCCTCGGCACCAGCACAATTACCGCGGAATTGAAAAATCCCGACGGATCGCTGGTCACGAGCTCCTCATCGGTCCAGGTGACGCTCACTCCTGCGCCGGAACCGCTGCTTGCGCTCCAGATCATTCCCACCTCGATCACGGTGGACAATATTCTCGATGATGGACAATTCCTGGCCATCGGGACCTATTCCACGTCTCCCACCGTGCGGGATCTGACCAACTCGGTGCAGTGGCTGACCTCTTCGCCCAGCGTTTTCCCCGTGAACACCAACGGAACAGGCGTTCCCAGCGGCGGCGCAAACGCTGGAATCGTAACGGCGTATGGCGTCGGGAGCGCCACCATTATTGCGGAAGCCACGGATGCCGCGACGGGATCGGTTCAGACGGCGACGGCAACCTTCAGTTGCCCGCTGGTCCTCCCCACGCCCACGACCGCAGGCTCGTGCTACCCAGGTTCCCAATCGTCTTCGCTCCTGTCGACCTTGACCATCTACAACGAGGGCTTGAACACCACCGACTGGCTGGTTACGGCTCCTTCCGCAACCGGCACACCCAACGTCCTTCACTGCGGCCCCGGCTCCGCCGGCGCAGGTCTTGGCGGATCGGTCTGCGTGGCAACCTACCCCGTCGGCACCACGGTCCTTCTCACGGCCCCGGCCGGCCAAGGAGCCTTCGGCGGATGGTCGTACAACTGCGTGCCAACCTCGGGCGTTACCGCAGCCGGTCCCAATACCTGCCAGGTCACGCTGACATTCGACGACACTGTCGGCGCAATCTTCAACTAGCATCAACAAGCCCGCAACGAAAGCCGCTCTTCGGGGCGGCTCTCTTGTTCTTGTGCAAATTTTCTGTTTCAGGCAGGTCTGCTCAGTTTGGCTGCGCTGTGCGGCCTGCCGTCCCACCCCAGCCACCGTTTAGACTGGTAAGGTCCCTCTGAACGTAATGGCCCACCGCTTTGGCATTCTTCGCCGCTTTCGCTTCAATCTCCCGCAACGGATCGCGGCAGCACTCCTGGCAGCCTTTCTCCTTCAGGGATTTTGGCTCGTCAGCCGGCAGACGCTGACCGACAGCGACTACCAATACGCCCGCTGCGGCCGCGAAACCTGGGAAAAGCCCTCGCCTCTCGCCGGCTACTACACCTCCTGCGGCAACATCCACGATGGCATTCTGGCCTATCGTCTCGCCGGCCTTCCGCTCACCCTCAACTTGCTCCTCGAGCGCGGCTTCGATCTCTTTCGCAGTCCCGAGAATCGTGTGGTGCAGCAACAAGGCGGCGAGCCAAGCACCTGGGAGCTTCGCCATCAGATGACCCACATCCTGCTGCTCCTGCGCCTGCCCTTCCTCTTTGCCGGCTGTATGCTCGGCGGATGCATCTGGTGGGTCACGCGGCGTCTCTACGGCAACCTGGGCGGCTATACGGCCCTTGCTCTCTATTGCTTTTCACCCGCCGTCCTCAAAGCCTGCCTCTCCCCCAATCCTGATGTTTTGGCCGCCCTGGGCGTCTTTGGCGGGGTCTACACCTGCATCGGAGTGGCCCACTCCATGCAAGGCCCATCTCGAAAGTGGCGTCCGCGTATCGTGCTGCTCACGGTCATCTTCGGCGTCACAGCGGCCGCCCACATCGCCGCCCTTCCTCTTGCGGCGATCCTCGGCCTCGCGGCCATGCTCTGGATCGCTGAAGGCCGCAGGAGCCAGACGCTGCCCGTGGTGCTGGTCGCCGTGGCTGGTGCTCTCATCTTCGTCTTCGCCTGCTACGGCTTCTCGCTCGACGCATCCAGCTATGTCTTCCGTTCATCAGCCGGGTTCCTGTGGTTGTCCATTGACCCCGTGCGCCGCTTCTTCGGTTCGCTAGCCAATGGCGGAGTCACGGTGGCCTCCGCCGCCGCCGTAGTCCTATATGTCGCCGCTCGCAAGTCGCGCTACTTCGGCAACACTCTTCCCCTGCTCTGCGCGGCCGTCCTATTTCTCCTCGTAATGACCGGCGCTCCGGGAACTCCCTGGCTGTGGGCGCTGCCATTTCTCCTCACCTTCGTCGGCGGCGTCTTCGCCGACGCCTATCAGGGGCCACGAGGCAAGCTCGCCCTCGCCGCCGGTGGCGCCATCGTCCTCGCGCAGGCGGTACTTTGCATCATCAACCTGCCCAGTCTGCTGTAACTAAGGCGCAAACATGTCCTTGACGACATTAGGCATTTAAAGGCATACTGTCGTGATTGCACTAACCTTTCCGGTTATCGAGGTCCCTTATCACCATGACGACAGCGGGGGGCGAAACGCAGTGGAAGGTCATATTTCATCCGGAATTCGTCCCGGAGTTTACGGAGCTATCGGAACCAGTCCGGCAGAAAATTATTGCTTTGGCTGAGCTATTGACGATTTTCGGTCCTCACCTTGCCAGACCAAAAGTAGATACGCTGAAAGGTTCGAGACACTCGAATATGAAGGAGCTTCGCTTCGATGCAGATAAGGGTGCGTGGCGCGTCGCTTTCGCCTTCGATTTGAAAAGGAGGGCGATTCTTCTGGTTTGTGGCGATAAGTCCGGTGTTTCGCAAACCGAATTTTACAAGAATATGATTCGGGTCGCCGATCGTCGATTCAGTCAGCATCAACGAGCGGTTTCAACAGAGAGGGAGAAAAGATAATGGCCTATAGGACCGTTTCTCTTGAAGAGATGCTCGCCCATGAGTCTGAGGATTCACGGCGAAAGATCGCATTAATGACAGCCCAGTTGATCGCTGAAGAGTTGAATCTGCGCGAAGTTCGTCGGCTGCGCAAGCTTACTCAGGCCAGGCTTTCGAAGAAACTCAAAATCGGCCAGGAGGGCGTTTCGCGCATCGAGAAGCGCACAGATTTGTATCTATCCACGCTGCGCAGCTACGTGGAAGGGGTTGGCGGCAAGCTTTCGCTGGTGGTCGAGTTCCCCGACCGGGCGCCGGTAATTCTCGCCGGTTTGGGAGAAGGCGCGGACCAGGAATCGGCCGGTAAAGGAGCCCAAAAAACAACTCGTACTCCTGCTAAGTCGAGAGCCAGAACACGTCGCGCTGCGTGAAAACTTAGCGCCTTCGGAAAAGGAAACATCTGGCCCCATAAATTCAAGCAAAATAAGGCTTTATTTCCCACAGCCCGCCTTGCTAAAACCCGCTCAGAACCACTAAAATACTCGTAGAGACCTGCGGACCCGGCCCCACCCTAACCGGACCTTTCGCCGCCTTCCTGCGGACCTCGAAAACTCTATGCCAGACGATCAGAACCCTCAGCTCCCCCTCGACCCACCGAGCCCTCCCGGCGGCACCAACCTCGTTCCCATCAACATTGAAGAGGAGATGCGCCGCTCCTATCTCGACTACTCCATGTCGGTGATCATCGGGCGCGCGCTTCCTGACGCCCGCGACGGTCTCAAGCCCGTCCATCGCCGCATTCTGACAGCTATGGACCGCGAAGGGATGCAGCACAACAAGAAGTACTCAAAGTGTGCTGGCGTCGTCGGCGAGTGCTTGAAGAAGTACCATCCGCACGGGGATTCGTCAGTTTACGACGCATTGGTGCGCATGGCGCAGCCGTGGTCGCTGCGCTACCCACTGGTCGACGGGCAAGGCAACTTCGGCTCCGTCGATGGTGATCCGCCGGCAGCCTACCGATACACTGAATGCCGCTTGGAGCGCATCGCCGAAGAGATGATGGCCGACATCGAAATGGAAACCGTTGATATGGTTCCCAATTTCGACGAGACCACCGACGAGCCGACCGTGTTGCCCACGCGCATACCGACGCTGATCGTGAATGGCTCTAACGGCATCGCCGTGGGCATGGCGACAAACATTCCTCCGCACAATCTCACTGAAATCCTCAACGCCGCCATCGATCTGGTCAAGAATCCGAAAGCCGGCCTCGCCGAAGTCCTCAAGCACGTCAAGGGGCCGGACTTCCCCACCGGCGCAATTCTCTATGGCCGTGCGGGCATCGTCGACGCCTATCGCACCGGCCGCGGCCGCTTCCTCATGCGCGCCCGCGTAGCCACGGAAAACGTCACCAAAGACAGGCAGGCGCTAATCGTTACCGAGCTTCCTTATCAGGTCAACAAGTCCACGCTCTTCAAGCGCATTTCCGAGCTCGTGCAGAATAAAATCATCTCCGACATCGACACCAGCACCGAATGGACGCGCGACGAAAGCGACCGCGACGGCATGAGGATGGTCATCGGCCTCAAGCGCGGCGCGCAGCCTGAAATCGTCCTCAATCAGCTCTACAAGCACACGCAACTGCAGGAAAGCTTCTCCATGATCTTCCTGGCTGTGGTCAACAGCCAGCCGCGCGAGCTGGGCCTCGCCGAAGCCATCCGCGTCTTCATCGACCACCGCATTGACGTCGTACAGCGCCGCACTGTCTACCTGCTGCGGAAAGCGAGAGAATTCGAGCACATTCGAGAGGGCTACAAAATTGCGCTCGACAACCTCGATACCGTCATCAAAATCATTCGCGCATCCGCCTCGAGGGCTGAGGCGCGCGAAAATCTCTACGCCTGGGGCAAGGGCACAGAAATTGTCATCACGCTCGATCGCGAGCGTTTGCCGCAAGAGGAGCGCGGCCTCACCCTGCGCCAGGTCGACGCCATTCTCGAACTCCAGCTCTATCGCCTCACACAACTCTCCGTCGACGAGATCCTGAAAGAGCTCCGCGAGATTCGCGCCAAGATCGCCGAGTACGAAGAAATCCTGGGCAGCGAGAGCAAGCTGCGCGCCGTCATCGTCAAGGAGCTCGAAGACGTCCGCGACAAATACGGCGACAAGCGCCGCACCGAGATCATCGACGAAAGCGCCGAGCTTCAGCTTGAAGACCTCATTGCCGACGAGCAGGTCGCCGTTACCGTCAGCCATCAGGGCTACCTCAAGCGCACGCCCATCTCCATCTATCGCCAGCAGCGCCGCGGCGGCACCGGCCGCATGGGCATGAAGACCCGCGAAGAAGATTTCGTGGCACAGCTCATTGTCGACTCCACGCACGCGTTCCTGCTCTGCTTCACTAACACCGGCCGCGTCTACTGGCTCAAGATCTACGAGATTCCCGACGTCGGCGCAGCCGGCAAGGGCAAGTCGATGCAGAGCCTGCTCGATCTTCAGCCTGGCGAAAAAGTCGTCGCCATTCTGCCCGTCCGCGATCTTGAAGAAGAAGGCAAGTACGTCTTCTTCGCCACGCGCAACGGCACCGTAAAAAAGACCCCACTCAAGGATTTCTCCAATGTCATGGCCCGTGGCATCATCGCCATCGCCATCGACAGTGAGGATGACTTGATCGCCGCCTGCCTCACCGATGGCAAGCAAACCATCTTCCTTGGCACACGCGACGGCATGGCGATTCGCTTTGAGGAAGAATATGACCCTGAGCGCAACGGAGTTGGCCTGCGCCCCATGGGCCGCAACGCCGCCGGAAACCGTGGCATTTCACTCAAGAAAAACGATCAAGTAATCGGCATCGCAATTACGCCCTCTGACCGAACACGCGACGAGGAGCGGGACGCTCAGGCCGCCAAGCTGGGGCTGACTCCGAAACTGAAAGCCCTGCGCGCGGAGTACGCCAAGAAGAAGGAAGCGCTGCAAAAGGTCCGCGAAGATAAGCGCGCCTATCCGGAAAGCGAGAAATTGAAAACCGCCGAGAAGACCGCGGAAAAGGCCGTCGAGGATGCTTGGACCGCGCTAAAGGAACTGGACGAAAAGCTCGGTGGCGCCAAATACTTAATTCTCACCGTCACCGAAAACGGTTACGGCAAAAGAACCGACATCGACGAATATCGTTTGACCGCGCGCGGCGCGCAGGGCGTCAACAACCTGAAGGCGACTGCAAAAGTCGGCAAGTCCTCGGCAATTCTGCGCGTGGACGAGCACTCGGAGCTGATGGTCATCAGCCAGTTCGGCAAGATCATCCGCTGCGACACCAAAACCATCCGCGCAGCCGGCCGTGCCACCCAGGGCGTCCGCATCCTGCATCTCGAGCCGGAAGACAAAGTCGCCGCCGCAGTCATCATCCCGCCCGATGAACTGAACGGCAACGGCCACGAAGAGCCGCCGCCGCTGCTGCAATGAAACTTGGGATTCGGTAGTAGGACCGGCTAAGAAGGACCGAGGCTAATTGACATGTCCGAACCTCCGATTATGTTGCAACCGGACGACATGAGCCTCGAACGACTGCGCTGCAAGAGTGGTTCCTGGTCGAGACTCAGCATTGAACCTACGGAGGTTCAATGCAATGGAATCCAGATTAGTGGCATCTGCCCACACTGAGATGCGAGGATTGTGGTCTCACGAGACTCCCGAGCAAAGTCAAGCTTGTACTTGAAGGCATGTCAAAGGAAGCAATGCAGAAGGGCCAGAAAGCGGTCAGCGTGAACATAAAGGGAGGCTCATCCGCGAAAAAGAGATTTCCATTTTGCAAACGCGTTCCCCTTAAGTACGACTCTCTCGATTACTTCTTCATCCCCGCGAGAGAACTCCAGTTTCAACTGGTAGAGTTTTTAGGGGGCACGTCAATGCCACTCCGTTCTCTGGAGAAGTGGAAGTGGATGAGAGCTACTTTGGTGGCCGGCGCAAAGGACTACGCGGTCGTGGAGCGGCCGGGAAAGTACCCGTTTTCGGCCTATTAAAGCGTGGCGGCAAGGTCTATGCCAGGATGATCAGCGACATCAAAAGCTCTACCTTGCAAGCCATCATGGAGGAGAAAATCGTGCCCGACTCGATCGTCTATTCCGACACCTTCCCCTCCTACAATGTTCTGGATGTTTCCGCATTCAAGCACTACCGGATCAACCACGCGAAACTGTTTGCCGATCGCAAGAATCACATCAACGGCATCGAGAACTTCTGGAACCAGGCCAAGCGTCATTTGCGCCGCTTCAATGGCATTCCCAAAGAGCACTTTCCTCTCTTTCTCAAGGAATGCGAATGGCGTTTCAACAACTCAAACCCGGAAGATCAACTACTACAGTTGAATCAATGGGTTAAACAGCTCCTTCGTTAGTTATATAGGACAGCCCCTTATTTAATTAATTTCTTTCCCGCGATTTCGAGCAAAGCCCAGACCTATTCGGTGATTCCTGATTCAGTCTAACAAAACGCGGGAATCAATCGGCAAACTTCGGGAACGATTTTAGTAGTGTGTTTTCAGAAGGTTGAGGTAAAGCAGCGGGTGTGGCGGGCTTGACACTTTGGCAGCGTGCCGACGAAGGCGTGAGCGACGCCGCCGCGCGCAAGGCCCGTTATTCCCTCGCTAAAATGCTGCTTTTATGTATTTACGACCGCGTACTTCGTACTCGCCACTCACCACATGTGCGATTGCTTCGGTGTAAGCCAGATGTTCTTCGGCGAGGATACGCTCGGCGAGCGAATGTTCATCGTCTGAATCAAGCACTGGAATCGCGCGCTGGACGACGATGGCTCCGTGATCGAGCTCTTCATCCACAAAGTGGACTGTGCAGCCCGTGACCTTTGCGCCGTAGGCGAACGCCTGGTCCTGCGCTTCAAGCCCTGGAAACGCGGGCAACAGCGACGGATGAATGTTGAGAATGCGATTGGGAAACGCGGCAATGAACCGCGGCGACAGCAGGCGCATGTAGCCGGCGAGGCAGACCAGATCAACATCGTGCGCGCGCAGGGATGCGATGACATCGGCGTCGTGCTCTTCACGCTTGCGGCCTTTGGACTCGAGCACTGCGTGCGGCAGGCCAAGTCGCTCCGCGGCGGATAAGCCCGCGGCGTTGACGACGTTTGAAATTACAATGGCGATTTCGGCGCCTTTGAGTCGTCCGGTGCGGATGGACTCGGTGATCGCGAGAAAATTGGAGCCGCGGCCGGAGAGGAGGATGCCTAACCGGGCAGGCTTGCTAGCGGCCGCCTCGGGCTTGCGAACGGCGGCTGCTTCATTTCTCACGTGTACTGTACCCGGCGCTCGCCCTTGACCACGCGGCCAATGACGTAGAACTTCTCTTCCGAGCGGTCGAGCAGGTTCTTGGCGCGGGTAAACTTCGCTGCTGGAATTGCCGCGATCAGCCCGATGCCCATGTTGAAGGTTCGCATCATCTCTTCTTGCGGAATGTTGCCCAGATCGCGCAGATGCTCAAAGATGGGCAGCACCGGCCATGAGCCAATCTCGACCTGCGCCATGACTCCCTTGGGCAAAATGCGCGGAAGATTTTCCGTGATTCCGCCGCCGGTAATGTGCGCCATGCCCGTGGTCAGCCCTCCGCCGACGAGCTTCTGGATCACATGGAGGTAGCTGCGGTGCGTGCGCAGCAGCGATGCGCCGGCCTTCTCTTTGATGGCAGTCACGTATTGCGTGGCCTTGTATCCAGCCACCTCGAAGAGGAGCTTACGCGCGAGCGAGTAGCCGTTGGTGTGCAGGCCCGTTGAGGGCAAACCGATGAGCACGTCGCCGGGCTTGATGCCCGCGCCGGTTACCATCTTGTCGCGGTCGACTACGCCCACAATAAATCCGGCCAGATCGTACTCGCCGTCCGAATAGAAGCCGGGCATCTGCGCGGTTTCGCCGCCGATGAGCACGCACGCGTTGGCTTTGCAGGCGTCGGCGAGGCCGCTGACGACGCTCTCGACCACATCTTCATCGAGCTTGCTAGTTGCGAGGTAATCCAGGAAGAAGAGCGGCGTGGCCCCTTGCACCGCAATGTCGTTTACGCAGTGGTTGACCAGGTCGACGCCCACGGTCTGGTGCAGGCCGAGTTGAAAAGCCACCTTGAGCTTGGTCCCCACGCCATCGGCCGAGCTGACCAGGATGGGGTTCTTCCAGCGCTGCATGTCGAGACGGTAAAGCGCACCGAAGCCGCCGATGCCGCCCAGCACGTTGCGATTAAAGGTCTTTTGCGCAAGGTACTTGATGCGCTCCTTGGCGTGGTCGCCGCTGCGCAGGTCCACGCCGGCGTCGGCGTAGGTCACGGTTTTCGGTTTGATCTCTTGAGGCACGGGCTGGGCTTTCTCGTCAGTGGATTGATTCGGCGGATAAATTCGGCCGGATTGAATCGGCCGGATTGATTCGGTCAGATTGATTTTCCTCTAGTGGGAGCCGGAAATCAGAATTCTAGCAGCAATGATCCGGGCCATTTCCCACAAAACGCGATGCGGGACGGCGGGGCGCTCCGGCCGCCTAATTGCCAGATGGCGCGAGAATTATTTCAGGAAAGATGGAAAGTTTGCTTGACATCGAAATACTCTCAGGCTATTCTGGGTTGGAAAGTCAGCTTTACATGGGGTGGACCGCTGCAAACCGTGTCGCAGACCATCACAAACCGCGTTAAAGAGCTGCGAATTGCCCTCGGCTGGACCCAGGAACAGCTGGCCCAGGCCGCGGGAGTTTCGCGGCAGAGCATCAACTCCATCGAACGCGACCGCTACGTGCCCTCGCTTGAGCTGGCCCTGATCTTTGCGCGCATCTTCTTGTGCCCCACAGACCAAATTTTTCAGTTGGAGAGCAAATCATGACACACCCCATCCTGAGGCGCATTCTTATGCTCGATCAGGTCGCCGACGAGCGATCTCGCGAGCATCAACGCCGCTCGACCAGCGCGGCGGCCATCGTTGGCACGCTCATCGCCTTCGTGATGCTCGAATACCATCTGCTGGTTGAGCACCGCGTGCAATGGGATCTGATTGCCGTGATTTATGCGATGGGCCTGACGAAGGTCGCACTCATGCGTTGGTATCACTTCAAAAACTAGATTCTTCGCAGACGATTTTTATGCGCCTGCTTCGCCGCCGAACCCTTGAAAGGAAATCCGATGTTATTGATTGACAGTCGTAGCCTGAAAAAGTCTGTGCCGCTTCTCATTGGCCTGTTGATCGTTGCTCAGATCGACCTGGCGAGCGCCGCCGGCTGGCCGCAAACGCTTTTGTCGCTGCTGCATCTGACGGCTGCGAACAACGACCTTTGCCGCGGCGTATGCACAGGGATTGGAATTTCCGTTGACGTTTTGGTGATCTTTCAACTTGTGCGTATTTATGCCAAACGGGCAATGCAGGGCCGCGGCGATGCAGAGCGCGAATAGCGGGCAAGAACACGAATTGCGATCCGGAGCACGAATGAGGTTATTTGTAGCGGTACGACTGAGCGGGAAAAGGAGAATTTGAAAATGAATCCACTGTATCGTTCGCGCGACCCAAGGATCCGGCGCTTGCTGGCCATCGCCAATTTCTCTCTCGTTTTCGGCTTGCTGCCGTGGGTTTTTCGCGAGTACATACCCTTCAATCACAATTGGCTCGATGCATTCAGCGGATTCTTCATCGGCATTTCCATCGGGATGAACTTGTACTGCCTCCGCGTGGCGCGCCGCTGCCGCGAGACCCGAGCCTGAAGTTGTGACGCGCATTGGCGGTGTAGTCGAAGCGCGATTTTCTTGATCGGCGAAAGGAAGGCTCAACGATGATTCTCAGCAAACTCGAAAACGCCCCCGAAAAGAAGATCCCAATTGCCATGGCATTGATCGTCGTGGGCTTGTCGATGACTGTGATCGGCGCTAGCTGGTCAAGGTTTGCGCCCTCGGTGCCGCACATTGGGACCGACTGGAACGACTTTTTCCGTGGCGCAATCTTCGGCGTGGCCATTGTTCTGGAAATTGCCGGCGTTGCGATTGCAGCTTCTGCGGCTGCTCAAAAAAGCGTCAGGCGCAATGAGATCGGCTGCCGATTTGATCGAATCTGTTCACGCAGCTCTGTTCGCGTTGTCGGGCGTGCCGGCGCGAATAGGCACGCTGCGATCCGGCTGATCTTGTCGGTCTACTTTGCAGCGTTCGGCCTTCTATACTGAAGCGACGATGTGCGCGAAAATTAGGAGCGGGAAAACTGGGAGCGCAAAGAATGGAAGCGCCAAGATTCGGAGCGCGGGAAATCGCACTCCGCGGCGGGCTCGTTCCAAGGCGCTGCAGCAGCGGGCGGAGCGGTTCTTTCCAGGCGGTGTCAACTCGCCTGTGCGGGTCTTTAAGGCGGTTGGCGGATCGCCGCCCTTCATTGAGCGCGCCGAGGGCGCGTATCTCTACGACGTTGACGGCAATCGATTCATCGACTACTTCGGCTCATGGGGCCCGATGATCCTGGGCCACGCATTTCCGCCCGTCGTTGAGGCCATCGAGCGCGCGGCGCGCAACTCCACCAGCTTTGGCGCCTCCACTGCCGCCGAAGCCGATTTGGCTGAGCGCATCAGCGCCTGTTATCCCGCTATCGAGAGAATGCGCTTCGTGAGTTCGGGCACTGAGGCCACGATGTCGGCCATTCGCGTGGCCCGCGCCGCGACCGGCCGCAAGCTGATCATCAAATTCGATGGCTGCTACCACGGCCACTCCGACGGGCTGCTGGTCAAAGCCGGCTCCGGAGTGGCAACTCTCGGAATTCCAGGCTCGGCCGGCGTACCGAAAGAGATTGCGCGGCTCACTCTTGCGTTGCCCTATAACGACCTCAAGGCTGTGAAAGCTGCTTTCGCGGCGCACCCGAAGGCCATCGCCGCTGTGATTTTC
>Ga0208849_1000567_pt1 | contig 33749 bp, 18 predicted proteins | sample NGESurdeep072012_10_FD_184470 | JGI IMG/M metagenome (GOLD analysis project Ga0208849, IMG submission 184470) | Arctic peat soil microbial communities from Barrow, Alaska - NGEE Surface sample 53-3 deep-072012 (SPAdes) | ecosystem: Environmental > Terrestrial > Soil > Wetlands > Peat ... | reverse complement strand
GTTCCGCATGTCACTTGGCGCGCTTGACTTAATCGTGCGCGCTACTGCCGAATCCGCCCATGGGCTTCAATAAGCGCCGGATGGAAAGCGAGCGGGCGGCCGCGGCTGCGAATGAGGCTGAAGCCCGACGCGCGCTTGGCCCGCAGATATTGGCCGACGCCGAGCACCTGGTGGCGACCTGGAACGCCCGGCAGGAAGCGCACATGCCGACGCTGTTCTCCCCGACGATCGGCGCCGCTATCGCCGCGCGCTGCTGGTATCTGTGGGTCCGCTGCCCGGCCTGCCGGACCACATACGCGATCGATCTGCGGACGCTCGATCGTCACCCGGATGCGGCAATCACCAGCCTGATCCCGTGGCTGTCCTGCCGCTCATGTCGGCCGCACGCGCCGTTTGCCGAGCTGGTGCGGTTGTCGCGTGCCAGCATCGCCGACGAGTTGCGCGAGGAGCGCCGACGGAGCGTGATGGGCGACTTAGAGTAGCGTTATCTGATCCACGCTTTGACTACCGGCAAAGCCGCGATGACCGCAGCCACTGCCGCGACAATCGCGACGATAACACCCACGATGGTCCATCCACGGATCGACTTAAAGCGGCGCGCTTCGAGCTCTCGGGCTTCTTCTTTCTCTCTTTCGAGTTCCGCTTCTTGCTCCGCGACCCATGCTTGCGCATAAATGCGACGCACATCATTGGCGTCGCCCAGGTAATTCATGCTTCCCAGCACGAGTTCGCGGCGAATTGCGGAAAGCCCAACGGCTTCGAACAAGTCGCGAGCCAGATCCGGTATTGAGACGTCTCTCATGACGCCACCCTTTCTGCGGCGACCCGTTGCGTTTCCGCCCCCATTCCGCCCCCGACGATTTTCAGGGCGGAATTATCGCCCGTAAAATGCAAGAAGTGCCTGAATTTATTGGCGACCCCGGCTGGATTCGAACCAGCGACCTTCAGCTTAGAAGGCTGTTGCTCTATCCCCTGAGCTACGGGGCCCCATGACAGCAATCCTATATAGAAGTTCAGCCTACAACGCGCGGCAAATTGCGCATTTTATCGGCGTCGGCCGCCGCTGATTGGTCCGGCGCTGGGCGTCCCGGTCGCCGTCCACTGGAGGGCGTTTCTCTTTTACCGTGCCCCTCTCTCAGCCCGCCGCAGTGTCGCCAAATGTTCGCCCGCGGCGCCGACGCATTCGGCCACGACCTCGACACGATTGTTGAGTCAAATTCCTTGTACAGGGTCGAGATTGAGGGCCTTGGGAGGGAAATCACCCATGATTTCGAAATTGCGCGCCGTCTGCGTGGCGGCGTTGGCGGCTGTCTGCGTGACGGCCGCCTCGTTTTCCGCAAATGCCGCGGACAAGCCCTTTCAGAACAGCGATTTAACCCAAAGTGCGCTGGCGCTTGAGGCGCAGATCAAGGCCGATGCCGGTACCCCGGCTGTTCCGGTCGCACAACTGCGTAGCGAAGCCGACGCGGCATTCGCCAAAAACGATTTCCGCGCCGGCATGGAGGTGCTCGGCCAAATCCTTGCGGCAACACCGAACGACGCCAGCTCCTGGCTGCGGCTCGCGCGCACCATCATGGAAATCCGGCCGGCGAACGACAACGAGCGCGCGCAGTTGCTGGAGCGCGCCGCCTCCGCCGCGTACATCGCCTATGGGCGCACGAGCGACCACGGCGTCGAAGCCGACAGCCTCGCCGAGCTCGGCAATATTTTGACCCAGCGTCAGATGTGGCGTCCAGCGCTCGACGCGCTGCGTCTATCGCTGCAATTGCGCGAAGTTGCCGATGTGCGCGCGCAGTACGAACGCATCCGCGTGCAGCATGGCTTCCGCGTGCTCGATTACACGATCGACGCGGATACCGCCTCGCCGCGGGCCTGCTTCCAGTTCTCCGAAGGTTTGCCGGCGCGCACCGATTTCTCGCCATTCGTGGCGCTTGCCGGCACCGACAAGCCGGCGCTGTCGGTCGCCGACAAGCAGCTTTGCGTCGAAGGTTTGCAGCACGGCCAGAGCTACACGGTAACGCTGCGCGCCGGACTGCCGTCGACCGTGCACGAGACGCTGTCGAAGTCGTCGGATTTCCACGTCTATGTGCGCGACCGCCAGCCCGCGGTCCGGTTCTCAACCAACGCTTATGTGCTGCCGCGCACCGGGCAGAACGGCGTGCCCATCATCAGCGTCAACACGCGCACCGTCGCCGTTGATATCTACCGCATCAGTGATCGCAATCTGATCGATGAAATCTCCGGTGTCGGGTACGGCCGCGGCGATTTCCAGACCGGGCTGTCGCGCTCCGATCTCGAGCGTCTCAGAAATTCTCGCGGCATGCAGGTCTGGACGGGCGAGATGGCGGTCGGTGCCTCTCCGCTCAACCGGGAGGTCACCACAGATTTCCCCGTCGATCAGGCGCTCGGCAAGCTTCAACCCGGCGTCTACGTGATGGCGGCGCAGCCGAAAGAGCTGAAAGACGTCGGCAACAATTACGATTCGCTCGCCACGCAATGGTTCATCGTCTCCGACCTGGGCGTGACGGCGTTCTCCGGCAATGACGGTGTCCATGTCTTCGTCAACTCGCTGGCGACGACGGAGCCAAAGAGCGGCATCGAGGTTCGGTTGATCTCGCGCAGCAATGAAGTGCTGGCGACACGCAAAACCGACGCCAGCGGACAGGCGCAATTCGAAGCTGGCTTGACCAGCGGGGAGGGTGGCTCGGCGCCGGCGCTGGTTGCGGCGGCGGATGCTGCGGGCGACTATGCGTTCCTCAATTTGAAGGCGCCGGCGTTCGATCTCACCGACCGCGGCGTCGGCGGCCGTCCTGCGCCCAAGGGGCTCGATGCTTTCGTCTATGCCGAGCGCGGCGTCTACCGCTCCGGCGAAACGGCGCACGTCACGGCGTTGTTGCGCGATGCCCAGGGCGCTGCGGCGCTCGGTGTGCCGCTGACGCTGGTGGTGCAACGCCCGGACGGCGTCGAATTCCGCCGCACTGTGCTGGCCGATCAGGGGGTCGGCGGCCACACGCTCGACCTCGCGCTGCCGGCGTCGGCACCGACAGGGACGTGGCACGTCCAGGCGTTCACCGATCCGAAGCGGCCGGAAGTCGGCGAAACGACTTTCCTGGTTGAAGACTATGTGCCGGACCGGATCGAATTCGATCTGACCTCGGTGGCGAAAACCATCTCGCAAAACAATCCCGCCGAAATCAGTGTCGCCGGCCGCTTCCTCTATGGCGCGTCGGCGTCGGCGTTGTCGCTCGACGGCGAGATGACGATCGCCGCGGCGGCGGAACGCTCCGGCTTCGCTGGCTATGAGTTCGGCTTGGCCGACGAAAAAGTCGAACCCGTGCAGCAGACGCTCGACGATCTGCCGGCGACCGATGCGGCGGGCAAGGCCAAATTCCCCGTCAATCTCGATAAGCTGCCGACCAGCACACATCCGCTGCAGGCGCAGATCACCGTGCGCATGGCGGAGCCTGGCGGCCGCGCTGTCGAGCATTCGCTGACGCTGCCGGTGGCGGCCGCGGGCAACATGATCGGCATCAAGCCGCTGTTCTCGGGCCGGTCGCTCGCAGACGGCGCCAACGCCACGTTCAGCGTCGTGGTCGCCGCTCCCGACGGCACGAGTGTCGCGCAAAGCGGACTACACTATCAGCTGCTGCGCATCGACGAGCACTACCAGTTCTACAAGCGCGACGGGCAATGGAATTTCGAGCCGGTGAAAACGACGACTCGCGTCGCCGACGGCACCGTTGCCACCGCGGCAGACAGGCCGGCGCAACTGGCGCTGCCGGTGCATTACGGCCGCTATCGCTTGCAGGTCGCCTCCGCCGATCCGAACGGTCCGGTCAGTTCGGTGGACTTCGACGCCGGCTGGTATGTCGACAGCAGTGCCGATACGCCGGACATGCTCGAAGTCGCGCTCGACAAGCCGGAATACAAGCCGGGCGATACCATGACGGTGGCGGTCACCGCGCGGACCGCCGGACGTCTCACGATCAATGTCATCGGCGACAAGATGCTGGCGAGCCAGAGCACCGACGTGAAGACGGGCGTCAACAAGATCAACGTCCAGGTCGGTCGCGATTGGGGGACTGGCGCCTATCTGGTCGCGACACTGCGGCGGCCGCTCGACGCGCCAGCCCAGCGCATGCCGGGCCGCGCCATTGGCATTCAATGGTTTTCCGTCGATCGCGCTGCCAGGACGCTCGCGGTCGATCTCAACGCGCCTGCACTGTTGCGGCCCAACACGACATTGAAACTGCCGATCAAAGTCAGCGGGCTCGCGGCGGGTGACGAGGCGCGCATCGTGGTTGCCGCGGTCGATGTCGGCATTCTCAATCTGACGAATTACAAACCGCCGTCGCCGCGCGACTACTATCTCGGTCAGCGTGCGCTGTCGGCCGATATCCGCGACCTCTATGGTCAGTTGATCGATGGCATGCAGGGCACGCGCGGCCAGATCCACACTGGCGGCGACGAGGGTGCGAAGCTGCAAGGCAGTCCGCCAAGCGGACCGCCGGTGGCGCTATATTCCGGCATCGTTACGGTCGGAGCGGACGGAACTGCGCAGGTCACGTTCAACGTGCCGGATTTCGAAGGCACGGTGCGGGTCATGGCGGTGGCGTGGAGCAAGGACCGCGTCGGCCAGGCCACGGCTGACGTCACGGTGCGCGATCCGGTGGTGCTGAGCGCGACGCTGCCGCGCTTCCTGCTGCCAGGCGATCGCTCGACGATCTATCTCGATCTCGACAATGTCGAGGGCGCACCGGGCGATTATAATGTGGCGGTGACGGCCAGTGATGCCGTGCTGGTTGGCGCAGGTGCGAGCCAGAAGCTGACATTGGCCGCCAAGCAACGCGGCGATCTCACCGTCCCGGTCACTACCAACGCGGCCGGCCCCGGCACCGTCAAGGTTAGCGTCAGCGGTCCGTCCGGCTTCGCGCTACAGCGCAGTTACACGGTTACAGTGCGGGCGCCGGCGCAAATCCTGGCGCGACGCAATGTGCAGCCGTTGGCCAAGGGCCAGAGCGTGACGCTCTCGAGCAGCATGTTTGCCGATCTCGTGCCCGGCACCGGCAGCGTGTCGATCTCGGTTGGCTCCTCGACGGCGCTCGACGCTGCGGCGTTGCTGGCGGCGCTCGATCGCTATCCGTACCGCTGCTCGGAGCAGATCACGAGTCGCGCACTGCCACTGCTCTATGTCAGCGACTTGGCGAGCCAAGCGCACGTCGCGCTTGACGCCGCCACGCAGGAGCAGATTCGCAGCTCCATTGTGATGCTGCTGACGCGGCAGGATTCTTCGGGCTCGTTCGGCCTGTGGAGTCCCGGCGATGGCGATCTGTGGCTCGATTCCTATGTCACCGACTTTTTGACGCGGGCCCGCGAACACAAATTCGCAGTGCCCGATACGGCGTTCAAGCTGGCGTTGGATCGGCTGCGCAACGCCGTTGCCGATCTGTCCGATCCCGGCAAGAACGGCGGCACCGACATCGCCTACGCGCTCTATGTGCTGGCGCGTAACGGTTTGGCGCCGATCGGCGACCTGCGCTACTTGGCCGACGCCAAGCTTGACGCCCTGACTACCCCGATCGCGAAGGCGCAGATCGCGGCGGCTTTGGCGCTGGCGGGCGATCGCGCGCGCGCCGAGCGCGTCTATGCGGCGGCACTTGCGGCATTCGGTCCGCAGCCGCAGCCGAGCCTGCTCGATCGAACAGATTACGGCTCGACCTTGCGCGACGCGGCGGCCGTGCTCACGCTCGCCGCCGAGGGCAACGCCAGTGCGGCAACCGTGCGTGAGGCGGAGGAGCGCGTCGATTCGGCGCGCGCGTTGCTGCGTCCGACGTCGACCCAGGAAGATGCGTGGCTGCTGCTGGCGGCCAGCGCCGTGGCTAAAGATAACGGCAATGTCTCGCTCAGCGTCGGCGGCCAGTCGACCGACCGTCCGCTGTATCGGACCATCAGTGCCGCCGATCTGAAAGCCCCGCTGCAGATCACCAATACCGGCAATGGCGACGTGAAAGCGGTCGTCACCGTCAGCGGCGCGCCGGTCACGCCCGAGCCCGCCGCCGAGCAGGGGTTCAAGATCGAGCGGCAGACCTACACGATGAATGGCGATCCGGTCGATGCGGCGCACGTCAAGCAGAACACCCGGCTTGTCGTAGTGCTGAAAATCACTGAGGCGCAGCCGCAGTTCGGCCGCATCATGGTCGCCGATTATCTTCCGGCGGGATTTGAGATTGACAACCCGCGCCTTGTGTCTTCCGGCGATACCGGCACGCTGCCGTGGATCACCGACGCCGGTCAGCCGGTCGATACCGAATTCCGCGACGACCGCTTTACCGCGGCATTCAATCGCAAGCGCGACGATCCGGCGATCTTCACGGTGGCCTATGTGGTCCGCGCCGTTTCGCCCGGCAAATACGTGCGCCCGCAGGCGAGCGTCGAGGACATGTATCGTCCCGAGCGTTTCGGCCGCACCGCAACAGAGAGTGTCGAAGTCACGGCAGCCAAATGAGCGAGGTGGTCAACGGGACTGCCCGGTCGGCGCAGTCCCGCGCAGCCGCGAATTCTGACGGGGCCACGGCCCCTGCGTCCCCGCTTGCGCGGGGACACGCGCGTAACGGCAAGCGTTCCACTCTGCGGGTGGTGTTGGCCGCCGCGACGCTTGTTTGTATTGGCGCGATCGCAGTGAGTGTGTGGTGGATCATCGCGCTCGGACCGCCGCCGCTCGGCAGGGACCTGGCTTTTTCAACCCAGGTGGTTGATCGCCACGGCAAGCTTCTGCGCGCATACGCCACAGGTGAGGGACGCTGGCGGTTGCCCGCCAAGGTCGCCGACGTCGATCAGCGTTTCTTTGATATCCTGTTCGCCTACGAGGACAAGCGCTTTCGCCAGCATCACGGTGTCGATCCGCTGGCGCTGATGCGGGCTGCGTTCCAGCTTGTCACCAGCGGTCGCATCCGCTCCGGCGGCTCGACCCTGACCATGCAGGTGGCGCGCCTCCTGGAGCCGCGTGCCAATCGCAGCTTTCTGGCAAAGCTCCGTCAGAGCGTGCGCGCCATCGAAATCGAACGCGCGCTGAGCAAAGACCAAATACTGTCGCTCTATCTCGAACTCGCGCCGTATGGCGGCAATATCGAGGGTATCCGCGCGGCTTCGCTGGCCTATTTCGGCAAGGAGCCGCGCTTGTTGACTCTCGGCCAGGCGGCGCTGCTGGTCGCACTGCCGCAGGCGCCGGAGTTGCGCCGGCCCGACCGCTTCCCGCGCGTCGCGCGCACCGCGAGAAATCGCGTGCTTGATCGGTACGCTGCGGCAGACAAGGTGCCGGCCGACGAAATCGCTTTCGCCAAAGCCGAAGTGGTGCCTGCCGCGCGCCGGGCGATGCCGTTGCTGGCGCCGCACGCGGCCGATCATGCACTTGCCGCCGAGCCGGGCAAAAATGTCATCCGTCTGACGATCGACGCTAATTTGCAGAAGAACCTGCAGGCGCTGGCGCGCGAGCGCGCCCGGACCCTGGCGCAGACGCTCGGCCCCGATGTCACGCTGGCGATCCTGGTGGTCGATAACGCCACCGGCGAAGTGCTGGCGCATGTCGGTTCGCCGAGCTATTTCGACCGGCGGCGCGCCGGCGAAGTCGACATGACGCAGGCACTGCGGTCGCCCGGCTCGACGCTCAAGCCGTTCATCTACGGCATCGGCTTCGAGGACGGGTTCATCCATCCGCAGACGCTGATCGACGACCGGCCGCAACGTTATGGCGGCTACGCCCCGCGCAACTTCAATTTCAGTTTCGCCGGCACGGTGTCGGTGCGGCAGGCGCTGCAGCAGTCGCTCAATATGCCGGCGATCGCCATTCTTGACCGCGTCGGTGCGCCCCGGCTGATGGCGCGCCTTGAACAGGCGGGCGCCATTCTCGTGCTGCCGCCGGGTCAATCGCCGGGCCTCGCCATTGGCCTCGGCGGCCTTGGCGCCAAGCTCGCCGATTTGGTGATGCTCTATGCCGGCATTGCCGACCTTGGCGCGGTCCCGCCGTTGCGCGAACGCTTGGACGCCCCGGTTGGGGAGCCGCAGCGTCTGCTCAGTCCTGTGGCGGCTTGGTACGTGAGTGACGTCCTGCGCGGGTCGCCCCCGCCGGAGAACGGCGTTGCCGGACGGATCGCGTTCAAGACCGGGACGAGCTACGGCTATCGCGATGCGTGGTCGGTGGGTTTCGACGGCAAGCATACCATCGGTGTCTGGGTTGGCCGGCCGGATGGCGCGCCGGTGCCCGGTCTGATCGGCAGAGAGGGCGCTGCGCCGATACTGTTCGATGCTTTTTCTCGATTGGGCACCCCCGCCGCATTGCCGCGCGCGCCCACAGGCGTCCTTACAGCCTCCAACGGGCAATTGCCGCCGCCGTTGCGGCGCTTTCAATCCGCGCCGCTGGCCGGCGGCAATGGGCAAGCGTCGCTGCACATTCTGTTCCCGCCCGACGGCGCGCGCCTCGATCTCGCCGCAACGGACGGCACGCCCGATCCGATCCCGCTCAAATTGACCGGCGCGGTCGAGCCGCTCACGGTGTTCGTCAATGGCGGCCCACTGCCGCCGCAACAGCGTGGAACTTTGTTCTTTACTCCGGGTGGCCCCGGCTTTGCGCGGGTGACAGTGATTGATTCCACGGGCGCAACCGCAAGCGTGGTCGTGCGGCTTACCGACAGCGCCTCGGCCGAGCTTTCGCTGCCGAATGCCGGAACCATCATTTCCGGCAAATCCGTGAAAAACCGGGCTGGTATGGCGCAGTAGCCGCGCCGCCGGCTGCATGGTGCCATCCTCTGAGCGCGCTTTCCCGGTCGCGGCGTTTTCCCTATTGTCCGGCCGCGAAACGGCAAGTCCAGTCTTCCATGAGCATGACCAGCAGCACGGCAGCGCGAACCTTTAGGCCGACGAACGGCCTTGCCGCGCTCGTCGATTTCGCCGTAGCTTCGCACCGGCGCGCTGTGGCGTTGCTTATTCTCGTTTCGCTGCTGGCTTTTCTGCCCGGCTTTTTTCAGATTCCGCCGGTTGATCGCGACGAGGCCTATTTCGCCCAGGCCAGCAAGCAGATGGTCGAGACAGGCAACTATATCGACATCCGCTATCAGGGCGACGTTCGCTACCGCAAGCCGATCGGCATCTATTGGCTGCAGGCCGCCGTGGTAAGGGCGGCGCAAGCGCTCGGTGTGTCTGCGGCGCAAGAGAAGATCTGGCTCTATCGCATACCCTCGTTGCTCGGCGCACTCGGTGCAGTCCTGGCGACATACTGGTGTGCGCTCGGCTTTGCCACCCGCCGCGCCGCGCTGTTGGCCGCGCTAATGATGTCCGGCTCGATTCTGCTCGGCGTCGAAGCGCGCCTTGCCAAAACCGACGCGGTGTTGCTGTTCACTGTTGTGGTCGCGATGGGTGCGCTGGCGCGCGCCTACATGCTGCCGCGGCCAAGCAGTGGTGGTGAAGAATCGCGGCTCGACTGGCGAGTAGCGGCGCTGTTCTGGACGGCGCTCGCTGTGAGCATTCTCGACAAGGGCCCGGTTATTCTGATGCCCGTTGGGCTCACCGCGCTGACGCTTTCGATTATCGAGCGCTCCGGGCGGTGGCTGAAGTCGCTGCGCCCGCTTGCCGGCACGGCTTGGATGATTTTGCTGGTTCTGCCTTGGTTCGTCGCGATCTATTGGCGTGTGGGCAATTCGTTTCTGGTCGATGCCGTCGGCCATGACATGCTGGCGAAGATTGGGGGCGGGCAGGAGACGCATGGCGCGCCGCCGGGGTATTACATTGTTCTGTTCTTTCTGACTTTCTTTCCTGGCTCGGCGCTGGCTTTGCCGGCTGTGCCGGCCATCTGGTCGACGCGGCGCGAGCCCGCGGTGCGCTTTCTGCTTGCCTGGCTGTTGCCGTCGTGGATCGTGTTTGAACTGGTCGCGACCAAACTGCCGCATTACGTCCTGCCGCTCTATCCGGCGATCGCGATCCTGCTCGCGCTCGTCGTTGACAGGAACCAGCTGTCGGCGAGGCCCTCGCTGCGGCGCGCCGCGATAGTGTGGTTCATAATTCCGGTTGCCTTGAGCGCCGTCGCCATTGGCGCTGCGATTGCGCTGTCACGCAATCTTGAGCCGCTTTCCTGGCCGTTTCTCGCCGCGGCTATCCTCTGCGGACTGTTCGCATGGCGACTGTATGCCGTCGACGGCGGCGAACGCTCCCTGTTGCGCGCTGTCGCGGCGGCGATCTTCGGCGCCATCGGCATTTATGGCATCGTGCTGCCGTCGCTCACGCCGGCCTTTCCAAGCGTGGCGCTGGCCGGCATTGTGCGCGGCGCAACTTGCCCGCATCCCATCGCGGCCAGCGTTGGCTACCAGGAACCGAGTCTGGTCTTTCTTGCCGGCACTGCAACGCGCTTGATCGACGCCTCGAGCGCCGCAGATTTCCTGAGCCGCGGCGGATGCCGCTTGGCGTTGATCGATGCCGATAATCAGCGTGCTTTTGCGCTGCGCGCGGAAGCGATCGGACTGCATTATCGCGCTGGGCCCACAATTACGGGGTTTAACCTCTCGAACGGCGACAACGTCACGATCACGGCCTTCGAGCCGATCGGCGCGGCGGGCGCGCCGCCGCCCCGATGAATCGGGATTCTGAATCACCCTCGGCGGTCACTCGCGCGGGCATGTTTGCGAACGCAGCGCGGTGGGCCACGGCTCTTGGGCTCAACCTGGTTGGCAACCTCGCGCAATGGTTCGGCGCCCTTGCTCGTGTTCCCCGCGCACAAACGCCACCGGTGTCAGAGCGGGCCATCATCACCGTCTTTGTGGTGTTTGCAGCCGGCGCGGCTTCGATGGTGTTGCTGGATCGCGCCGCAACCGATTGGGCACGTCATTTGCCGCGAGGCTTTGAGGCCGCGTTCGAGCAAATTACCAATGCGGGCGAATCCGGTTGGCTTCTTATTCCATTTGGCATTGTGGTGCTGTGCCTTGCGGCGATTGCATCGTCGGATTTGATGCGGCTGACGCAGGGCGTGCTGGCGGCGCTCGCGGCGCGGTTCGGATTTTTGTTCCTGGCGATTGGCGCACCCGGCCTGTTCACGACGATCATCAAGCGCCTCATCGGCCGGGCACGTCCTTACGTCGATCTCGAGGGCAGTCCGTTCACCTACATGCCGTTCGCCTGGCGATCCGAATACGCGAGCCTGCCGTCGGGTCACGCCACGACCGCCGGCGCGGCGGCGTTCGCTATCGGGGCGATCTGGCCGCGCAGCCGGCCGGTCATGTGGCTATACGCGCTCATCATCATGTTCAGCCGCGTCGTGGTCATGGCTCATCACCCCAGCGACGTTATTGCCGGCGCGGCGGTCGGCGCGGTTGGCGCCGCATGGGTGCGCCGTCTATTCGCCGCCCGGCGCCTGGCGTTTTCGCCACATGATCTTGCGGTCTATCCGGGGCCGTCGCTGCGCCGCATCGCTGACGCAGTCCGCAATGCGCTCTGGGGCCGGGCGCGCCGCAAGCCCCTGACAGCGCCCGATTGAATCCGGCCGGGATGCGCTCTAAAAGCTGCCGCCATGTCGGTGAACAACGGGCGCGATCCCGATCCTGCCGTGTCCGTGGTGGTGCCGGTGCGCAACGAAGCCGGCAACATTGGGCCGCTCGTCGCGGAGATCGAAACCGCCTTGGCGGCGCAAAACTTCGAGATCGTCTATATTAATGATGGCTCGACCGATGCGACGGAAGCGGAACTGCTGTCGCTGATGGCCGAACGGCCGCATTTGCGGCAAATCAGCCACGTCACATCCTGTGGCCAGTCGGCTGCCATTCGTACGGGCGTACAGAGCGCGCGTGCCGCCGTCGTTGCGACGCTTGACGGTGACGGCCAGAACGACCCGGCCTTTATCCCGATCCTCGTCAAAGCGCTCGAAGCGGGCGGTCCGCGGCTCGGCCTCGTCGCCGGTCAGCGCGTCGGCCGCAAGGCGAGCGGGTTCAAGCGCATGCAATCGCGTATCGCCAATACGGTGCGTGCAGCGGTGCTGAAGGACGGCACGCGCGATACCGGATGCGGGCTTAAGGCGTTCCGCCGCGACCTGTTCTTGGCGCTGCCATATTTCGACGGTTTGCATCGCTTTCTTCCGGCCCTTGTGCGCCGTGAAGGCTTCGAGATCGGCTATGTCGACGTGGTCGATCGACCGCGCCGGCACGGGCTGTCGAATTACGGATTCTGGGATCGGCTGTGGGTCGGCATTTTGGATCTCACTGGCGTGTGGTGGCTGATCCGGCGGCGCAAGCGCGCGCCGCAAGCTGAGGAGGTGAGTCGTGCTCGTTGAACTCTCGCGCTCGGTCGGCGCTTATCTGCACGACGTGTTCATCACCCGGCTCGATTGGTGGGTGCTTTTGGGCTTTGTCGCGCAAGCGATGTTCAGCGCGCGTTTTTTGGTGCAATGGATCGCCTCCGAACGCGCCGGACGCAGCGTCATCCCGCTGGCGTTCTGGACGTTTTCCATCGCCGGTGGCGTTTTGCTGCTGGCTTATGCGCTCTATCGCAAGGATCCGGTGTTCATCGCCGGCCAGTCGTTCGGCGTCTTTGTCTATATGCGAAATCTCTACTTCGTGCTGCGCGACCGCAAAACGACGGTGCCGGCCGCATAAGGTTTTGCCTGCGCAAAACCGCGACTGCTACTTCTGGAGGGCCTTCTTCAATGCCGCCTGTTGTGCAGCGCTGGGCGAGCCCAGATAGGTAACGGACTTTCCGTCTTCCACCAAGGCGGCCCACGCCTGGGCGCCGTTCGGCGTGAACATCAGCTCCATCGCGTTGTCGGCACAATCGTGCGCCTTGCACGCGTAAAACAGCTCGTAGCGTATTCCATCAGCGCTCAAATAGGCGACCGGGGTGCCGACGTAATCGCCGGAGGTCTTCAGAACCTGCCGGGTCCAGCTCGGGAGCCTGCCGGCATTGCTGAGCAGGCTTGTCAGCGACCGCAAGTACGACGGGTTCTTGATCGCGTCGGTCAGGTAGGTTTGGTTTGCTGCGGCGGCGATCGAGGAGGCCGCATATATCAAAATAGCCGCGAGGTAAATCTGTCGCATCTATAAATCCTCCAAGGCATTGTTACGCCGCGGCCGCCAGTGCGGCAAAGCCACGTTCCAGATCGGCCAAGAGGTCGGCCACCGCCTCAAGCCCAATATGGAATCGGACGGTGGGGCCGCCTGGCGCCCACTGGATCGCAGTTCGTGCCGGCGCGAGGTCGAACGGAATGGCGAGGCTCTCGTAGCCGCCCCACGATGGGCCAATGCCGAATAGCGTGAGGGCATCGAGGAATGCATAAACCGCCTTTTGCGCAATCGGTTTGAGCACGATGCTGAAGAGGCCTGATGCGCCGGTAAAATCGCGCCGCCACAACGCATGACCATGATGGCTCGGCAGGGCCGGATGCAGCACGCGCAGAACTTCGGGCCGTTGTTCCAGCCAGCGTGCGACTTCGAGCCCTGATTTGAAGTGCCGTTCAAGTCGCACTGCGAGCGTACGCAGGCCGCGCAGCCCGAGATAGACGTCGTCCGGTCCCTCGCACAGCCCGTAAAGAAAAGTAGTCTGTTTGAGTGCTGCGACATGCGCGGCATTGGCCGACACAGTGCCCAGCATCACGTCGGAATGCCCGCCGATGTATTTGGTGTCGGCCTGGATGACAAGGTCGGCGCCGTGATCGAGCGGGCGGAAATAGAGCGGCGTCGCCCAGGTATTGTCCATCAGAACGAGGGCGCCGTTGTCGTGCGCGATCTCCGCGATGGCTCCAACGTCCTGGATCTCGAAACTGAGCGAGCCGGGCGACTCCAGATAGATGGCGCGCGTGTCCGGGCGAAACTGCGCGCCAATCCCGGCTCCAATTGCAGGATCGTAGAAGGTCGTTGCGATACCGAAGCGGGGAAGAATCTGCTCGCAGAACGCCCGTGTCGGTCCGTACGCGTTGTCGGTCACCAAGAGGTGGTCGCCGGCCTTGAGCACCGCCAAGAGCGCGGTAGAAATTGCGGCAAGCCCGGAAGGCAGCAATGCCACGCCGGCGCATTGCGGACCTTCAAGCTCGGCCAGCGCGCTTTCGAGCGCCTCCGTGGTGGGTGTGCCGACGCGGCCATACTGATAGCGCGCGCGATGGGCGACGTAATCCTCGGCGCTCGGATAAAGCACCGTCGAGGCATGATAGACCGGTGGATTGACGAAGCCGTGGTACGACGGTGGATGACGGCCTGCGGTGACGACGCGGGTGTCAGTATGGCGTCGCTGGGAAGGACTTCTGTCGCTGCTGTCGTTCATTCCGTCGATTCATTCCGTCGATTCATTCCGTCCGCCACGCCGCCAATCCCGGTTCATTACCGCGAGGCGGAGCGCCTTCGTCAACCCCTTGACCTCGTTGTGCGATCGTTCTCAGATGGGATGGCGCGCCATAATGCGGGGAATGGGCGCGCGTCTCATGCGCAAGGGGCAGATCATGAAACGCATAGCGACGGCACTCGCTTTTGTCACTCTGCTCGCATGCAGCGCCCAGGCGGCGGAGTCGCCGACACTGAAGGCCGTGAAGGCGCGCGGCGAATTGATTTGCGGCGCTAACGGCCAGCTCGCCGGTTTCGGCATGCCCGATCCACAGGGCAACTGGACCGGGTTCGACGTGGATTTCTGCCGCGCCATCGCGGCGGCGATCTTCAACGACGTCACGAAGGTCAAGTTCGTTCCCTTGACCGCCACCAACCGCTTCACGGCGCTGCAATCGGGCGAAGTCGACGTGCTCGCCCGCAACACCACCTGGACGATGTCGCGCAATACAACGCTCGGCATCGATTTCGCTGCCGTCAATTATTACGACGGTCAGGGCTTCATGGTGCACAAGGAGCTGAAAGTCAGCTCGGCGCTTGAGCTCAACGGCGCCGCGGTGTGCGTGCAGCAGGGCACCACCACCGAACTCAACCTCGCTGACTATTTCCGTTCTCATAATATGACGCTCAAGACCGTGACCTTCGCCACCGTGGATGAAGCGATCAAAGCGTACGACACCGGCCGCTGCGATTCCTTCACGACGGATTCGTCGGGGCTCTACGGTGTACGCCTGCAACTGAGCAAGCCCGATGAGAATATCGTGCTGCCGGAGATCATCTCGAAAGAGCCGCTGAGTCCTTCGGTCCGGCAGGGCGACGACATGTGGGAGAACGTGGTGCGCTGGACGCACTACGCCATGCTGGACGCGGAGGAATTTGGCGTCTCCAAGAGCAACGTCGATGCGCAGCTCAAGTCGACGAATCCGGAAATTCGCCGGCTGCTCGGCGTCGAAGGGCAATTCGGACAATCGATCGGGCTCACAAACGACTGGGCCTACCGCATCATCAAGCTCGTCGGCAATTACGGCGAGGTGTTCGATCGCAACGTCGGCCAGGGCTCGCCGCTGAAGATTACCCGCGGACTGAATGCGTTGTGGACCAAGGGCGGCCTGCAATACGGGCTGCCAGTTCGCTGAGGGCGCAACCTTGCGCGTGTGCGGCCCGGTGCAGGTAATTCGGCCGCGAGGGCGCCCGTGATTGCCGCCGCGCGACGGACCACCGGGGCCGCGCGCAGAGTTAGTCGCGTAGCGTTCCAGCTGACGCTCGTTGTCGTGGTGGGCGCCCTGTTTTACGCCGCCTATATCAACGCGTCCGACCACCTCGCGCGCGCCAACATCTCCTCCGGCCTGCGTTTTTGGAACAATACAGCAGGCTTCGACATCAGCCAGACGCTGATTGCCTACTCGGCGAGCACATCGAGCTTCGGTCGCGCTTTCTGGGTTGGTCTGCTCAACACGCTCTTGGTCGCTGCCTTGGGCATCATACTGGCAACGGTACTCGGCTTTACCATCGGCATCGCACGGCTATCGCGCAATTGGCTGGTGGCGCGGCTCGCCGGTGGCTATGTCGAACTCATTCGCAACGTCCCGCTTTTGCTGCAGCTTCTGTTTTGGTACAACGCCGTCCTCAAAGCGCTGCCGGAACTGCGCCAGAGCTTGGTGCTTCCGGGCGGGGGACTGCTCAACAACCGCGGCCTGTTTCTCCCCGCGCCGCTGTTTAAGCCCGGGTTTGGCGAGGTCTTGACGGCGCTCCTTATCGGCGTTGCCGTTACGTATGTGCTGCACCTGCGGGCTCGCCGCCGGCAGGAGCAGACCGGCGCACAGCCGCGCATATTCTGGTGGGGGCTAGGGCTGATCGGTGGGCTGCCGCTTGCCGTGTTCGCGCTGGCCGGCTTTCCGCTGTCGTTCAGTGTGCCGCAGATCGGCCGCTTCAATGTTGCGGGAGGCCTCGAAATATTGCCCGAATTCGCCGCACTGCTGCTGGCACTTTCGGTATATACGGCAGCGTTCATCGCCGAAGTGGTGCGCGCCGGTATTCTTGCCGTCGCGCCGGGCCAGACCGAAGCCGCGCAGGCGCTTGGACTGCGAGCGGGCCCGGCGCTGCGCCTGATCGTCATACCGCAAGCGATGCGGGTGATCGTGCCGCCGCTGACCAGCCAATATCTCAACCTGATCAAAAATTCATCGCTTGCTGTCGCCATCGGCTATCCGGATTTGGTGCAGGTCTTTGCCGGGTCGGTGCTCAACATCACCGGGCAGGCGGTCGAGGTAATCGCCATCACCATGGCGGTCTATCTCTCCATTAGCCTGGCCACATCGCTGCTGATGAATCTGTATGGGCGCAGAACCGCGCTGGTGGAGCGCTGACGGTCATGGCCGCGTCCGATGTTCCGCTCGGCTATCTGCGCCGCACGCCGGCCGAACGATTGCCGCCTCCGCGGACGCACATCGGGATTTTGGGCTGGCTGCGTGCCAATCTGCTGTCGTCCCCGGCGAATGCCGTGCTTACGGTCGTCTGCGCCAGCGTCATTATCTGGGTGATGCCGCCGCTCCTGCGTTTTCTCCTGATCGACGCGGTCTGGTCCGGCAACGACCGAACGGCCTGTCTCGCATCCGCCGCCAACCCCGATCCAGGAGCCTGCTGGGCATTCGTACGCGTATGGTTTTCCTATTTTGTCTACGGCTTTTATCCGATCGCGCAACGCTGGCGCGTGGATATATTCTTTGCCTTACTTGCATTCGGCATTGCCTGGCTGGCGTGGCAGCGTGCGCCGCGTCGCGATCTTGGCGCGATTTATTTCTTCGCCGGCTTGCCGGTAATCTCACTGGTGTTGCTCTACGGCTTCCCGGCCATCGGCCTTGTTGCCGTGCCGACTAATCTTTGGGGCGGCGTGCTCGTGACCATTGTGGTCGCCACTGTCGGCATGGTGGCGTCGCTCCCGATCGGCACCTTGCTGGCGCTGGGGCGACGCTCCGAACTGCCGGCCGTGCGGTGGTTATCAGTCGGCTTCATCGAATTCGTGCGCGGCGTGCCACTGATCACGGTGCTGTTCATGGCGAGCGTCATGCTGCCGTTGTTCGTGCCGCAACGGCTTGAGCCGGACAAGCTCCTCCGCGCGCTCATCGGCGTTGCCATGTTCGCGTCGGCCTATATGGCCGAAGTGGTCCGCGGCGGACTCACCGCCGTGCCGCGCGGCCAGTATGAGGCGGCGCGCGCGCTCGGTCTCGGCTATTGGCGCATGATGGTGCTTGTCGTCCTGCCGCAGGCGCTGCGCATTACGCTGCCGAACATCGTCAACACTTTCATCGGCTTGTTCAAGGACACGACGCTGGTGTTCATCGTCGGTATTTTCGATTTTCTGCGCACGATCGAGACCGCACGCGGCGACCCAAAATGGTCGACGCCGACGACCGCCACCACCGGCTACGCGTTCGCCGCGCTGTTCTATTTCATCTGCTGCTACGGCATGTCGCGTTACGCCCGCGGCGTGGAAGGCCGCCTGCAACGCGCTGATCGGCGGTAAAGGAATTTGGCCATGGCAAAGCAAGCCGCCGATGTGAATAAGCCGCCGTCCGGCGCCACGCCGGCGGTCGAGATCGTCGACTTGCACAAATGGTACGGCGAATTCCATGTGCTGCGCGATATCAACCTTGAGGTAACGCACGGCGAACGCATCGTCATCTGTGGTCCATCCGGCGGCGGCAAGTCGACGCTGCTGCGCTGCATCAATCGCTTGGAGGATTGGCAGCGCGGCCGCATCGTGGTCGACGGCGTCGAATTGACCGACGACACGAGGCAGATCGTTGCCGTGCGTCGCGACGTCGGGATGGTGTTCCAGCAATTCAATCTGTTTCCGCACCTCACAGTGCTGCAGAACTGCACGCTGGCGCCGATCTGGGTTCGCCACATGCCGCGTCGCGAAGCCGAAGACTTGGCGATGACATTTCTCAAGCGCGTCAAGATTCCCGAGCAGGCCGACAAGTATCCGGCGCGCCTGTCAGGCGGTCAGCAGCAGCGCGTGGCGATAGCGCGTGCGTTGTGCATGAACCCGAAAATCATGCTGTTCGACGAACCGACCTCGGCGCTCGATCCGGAAATGGTCAAGGAAGTGCTCGACACGATGGTGGGGCTTGCCTCCGACGGCATCACGATGCTGGTGGTCACCCATGAGATGGGATTTGCGCGTCAGGTTGCCGACCGGATCATTTTCATGGATGAAGGCCAGATCGTCGAGGTCAATACGCCGAAGAATTTTTTTGATGCGCCGCAACACGAGCGGACGCGGCTGTTCTTGCAACAAATTCTGCACTGAAGTTTGAGTCTAAAAGAGGCCACTTGCGCGGCCTGCTGCGGCAAAGATGGCGGCATTGTGTAACCGCGATGAAGGCCTGTTCAGGATTACAAAGCTGTAATCTGCTTTCTGTTTCAGATGTCCAAAGTTTAACTTGAGCCGGCGCGGCGTCGTGATTTTATTTGCATCACCTTGACATCCGAGGAGGATCAAATGCTCAAGCCCGTTATCGCCGCGACGGCTATCCTTGCCATCGTCGGCTCTTCGCTTGTGTACGCACAGCAGCGTTTCGGCGACGGTTTCGGTCAACGAGGCGCGCGTTTCGAGCACCGTCATCCGGTGAACCCAGCCGATGTTGCGGCATTCACCGACGCGCGGATTGCCGCGCTCAAGGCCGGCCTCGAGTTGACGCCAGACCAGCAAAAGAACTGGCCGGCATTCGAGCAGGCGCTGCGCGACATGGCGCAGTTGCGCATGCAGCGCATCGAGGCGCGGCATGCGCGCATGCAACAGGGTGGGGCGCAGCCAGGCGCCGCGCCGCAAGAGGGCGCCGCACCGCAGCAGGGTGCCACGCCGCAGCCGGCCGAAACTCCAAAAAGTCCGTTCGACCGCCTTGCACGTCGCGCCGATTCCATGGCCAAGACCAGCGCGGCGCTTAGGAAAGTCGCGGAGACCGGTGCGCCGCTCTACCAGAGCCTGACCGACGCACAGAAGGAGCGTTTCAAAACGCTGGCGCGTGTCCTGCGGCCGCATCCTCGCCGCTTCGCCTTCAACGAGGGTAATGGCGGAGGGCGCCACGGCGGCCGCGGCATGGAGGGCATGGACCACGGCGGACGCCATCATGGCAGGCAGGATGGCGACGGTAACGGTGGAGGTTCGCAGCTCTAACCGGCCGAATACGAGATTCTTCCCCCGAGGCGCCTGCTGAATTTCTGCCTCCCCGCAGCCGGTGCCAAAGCGAAAGCCGCAGGATTTTCCCTGCGGCTTTCGTGATTCGCGGCGTGTCTGCTTATCCGCGGCTCGCGTGCGTTCAGCCTTGCGCGGGCTAATGCGCGAGCGACCCGGCGGCCTTTTTCCAGGCGGCCATGCCGCCTTCGATGTGGCACGCGCTGTTCAATCCCGCGTCCTGTGCGGCCTGCACCGCCATGGCCGAGCGTTCGCCGAAGGCGCAGTAGAATACAAGCCGCTTGCCGGTCGCCGTCGCGAGTTCGTGCAGCATGCCGCCCTTGCCGATGTTCTCCTGCAGGTCCGGATAGGGCGCGTGCAGCGAGCTCGGAATAGCTCCGTGCTTCTCGCGTTCGCTCCTCTCGCGCAGGTCGATGAGCGCCACGTCGGCGCGGCCGGGAAGCGCCAGCGCGTCAGTTGCGGATATCGCCCAGCCGCGGCGCGCAATCTCCGCCTGGCGCAGCCCGACCTGCATGTTGGCGGGTACCGCCACGTCCATCATCTTCGGGTTGGAAAGCTTTAGATTATTCATCTGGTCGACGTACTCGTCGATCGACTTGACCTTGAGACGCGGGTTGAAGAATTTTTCCTCGCCGATGGTCGAGACAGTATCGCCCTTATAGTCATGGGCGGGAAAGACAAGCGTTTCGTCCGGCAGCCTGAGCAGCTTGTTAAAGATCGAATCGTATTGCGCGCGCGGATCACCGTTCTGAAAATCGGTGCGGCCGGTGCCGCGGATCAACAGCGTATCGCCGGTGAAGACCCGGTCACCAAGCATGAACGAATACGAATCGTCAGTGTGGCCGGGCGTATAGAGCACCTCAAGGCAGAGTCCCTCGATCCCGATGCGCTCGCCCTCGGCGACCCGCATGGAGACGACGTCGGCGTGCGTCTGCTCGCCCATGACCGTGATGCAGTGCGTGCGGTCGCGCAGCGCGCCGAGGCCGGTAATATGATCAGCGTGCAAATGCGTATCGACGGCTTTGACGAGCCGCACGTCGAGCTCCTGCAAAAGCTGGAGGTAACGCTCGACCTTTTCCAACACCGGGTCGATGATCAGCGCCTCGCCGCCACGTCTGCTGGCAAGCACATACGTGTAGGTGCCTGACACTGAATCGTAGAGCTGGCGGAATATCATGTGCGCCTCCGCCGGCATTATACGCTATCCCGGCACCCGGCGGCAGAACTGCACCGCCGTGCGAACCGGCCGGTTGGCCGCGGCCCTTCGCCGGCTGGCGGTCGCGACGGCAAGCCGCGCCGTAGCTGTCTTGCATGATGCATGAGAAAGGTGACAATCCTGCCAGTAATAAGCGGCCGCCAGCGAATAACACTATGAATCGCGGCCGGGGAGGGGACCATGATTTTTGTACGCGCACTCGCCGCGGCCGTAGCTGTATGTCTGTTCGCAACTGGCGCTGCCTCGGCGCAGACCTACCCGAACCGCCCCATCACCATGATCGTGGCGTTTCCGCCCGGCGGCGCCGATGATGCGACCGCACGCATGATTCAAGACCCGCTGCAGAAAGCATTGGGTCAGCCGGTCATAATCGAGAATGTCGGCGGCGCCGGCGGGATGATCGCGGCGGCCAGGGCTGCGCGCGCGACACCGGATGGCTACACAATCCTGCAGCATCAGGACGCGCTGGCGGCCGGCATGGCGCTCTATCCAAACCGCACCTTCGACGCCGAGAAAGACTTTGTCACGATCGGTCTGATCAACACGGTCGCCAATACGCTCGCAGGACGGCCCACGCTGCCGCCGAACAATTTCAAGGAGCTGCTGGCCTGGATGAAGCAGCCTGGCCGCAGCGCCAAGATCGGTCATCCGGGCGTCGGCTCGTTCGGTCACCTGGCCGAAGTTCTGGCATTCCAGGAAATGGGCGTGAAAGTGACCCAGGTTCCCTATCGCGGCGCCGGTCCGGCGTTGGTGGATCTGTTGGGAGGGCAAGTCGATCTCGGTCCGATCTCGGCGGTGGCGGCGCAGCCACTGATCAAATCCGGCAAGCTCAAGGGCTATGCCATCATGGCCAAAAAACGCTTCTCCGGCCTGCCCGACCTGCCGACCTTTGCCGAGCTCGGCTACAAGAAGCTCGACATCGATTTCTGGCACATGCTGCTGGCGCCGGCCGGCACGCCGCGCCCGATTGTCGACAAGATCAACGCAGCGCTGCGCACGGCGCTCGCCGACCCCAAGGTGACGAAGCTGTTTGCCGACGGCGGCATGGATGAATATCCCGCCGACCAGGAAACCCCCGAAGCCGCCGCGGTTCTGCTCAAGAACGAAATCAGGCTCTGGGGCGAGGTGGTGCGCGACAACCACATCGCGGGGCAATAACCTTTCGTCTCGACTTCGGGCGGGCTTCTGGTCGTCCATCCTTCCTGCTGGGTAAGCAGGAGCCTGGCACCGGACGGGGCGAATAGCGGCCGACCTGGCGGCAATGCTAATGCGTGCTGTTACAAGGATAATACCAGCGTTAATCTTATACCCCCGCGATGGACATTGGCCGAAACCTGCAATAGTGATTGAGCGGCAAGGCCTTTTCCAATAGTTTCGGACTGAGGAACGCCGAACTTTCCGGTATGTACGCGCGTTTTGTGCGTATGGTGTGTTCTGTAGGTAAAAGTACGATGTCAGGTTTGCGTTTGGTATTGCGCGTGGCGGGTTGCGACGAGTCGCGGAATAACGGTGTGCCGTTGTCATGCTCTGCGCCCGGCCGACCGACGGATGAGCGCGATCATGTCCGATGAGCGCCACGTTGGACCGCGCCACAGCGTCGTGCCAAATGACGACGCTGTGTCAACAACTGGGGGTCGTGCCAGACGCGGATTGGGCAGTTCGCGCGCGTCCGACCCTTCGGCCGATGTTCGCAGGCAAAAGGGTGCCCGCGCGTTCGTCGGCATAGACAGGAAGGCCCTGTACACCTTTCCGGTGCCCGCGGTCCGTCTGCTGGAAGAGTATTTCAAGCTGACACCGGCGGAAGCGCGCCTTGCGCAGCTCATGGCGCGTGCGGCATCCGTTGAGGACGCCTCACGTAGGTTGGGCGTAAAACTTTGTACGGCACGGTCCCAACTAGCGGCCATTTTTGAGAAGACGGCAACAGCAAGACAGGCGGAACTCGTCGTGCTGCTGAGCCGCATGGCCCATCTCAGCCAACCGCTCGTAAGCCGCGCCGCGTCGTAGCGCGCCGAACTATTAAACTCTGCAATAATTCCGGCCCGCGACCGAGAACGGGAAAGCGGTTCATCCACTTCTTGCGTCCGCCGGGCAAGTACGCTTTGCAACCTATATGGGAACCCGTTCCAGCGGCTTGGGGCGAGCGGCGACAATGTGGTGCAATATGCGGATTTCTCGGCGATATGGCGTATCGTCGCACTTTCTTTTCATCGGCTCAGGAAATTCCCCCGCAATTCCAATGGTTAACCATACTTCGCGCTGCCTATAGCTGTTATCAAATTGTTAGGATTAATCATTCGTTTGAATGATGCCACAACCTGACAGCAATTGTACGTTGTCTTCGCCAGCGCCTGTGAGGGGCCGCTGGCCATAAACCAATCGTTGTGGCGCGCGTAGATGCGGAGCGACGCCGCCCCGGGTGAGAGGCGTCGCAGCATGCCAGCCGTCGCACGGATGCGCGTAGCTATGAGTGATGCGCCTTCGGGGGCAGGGCAAGTCCACTCCAGGTCTTTAGACATCGCTTCGCAGGCGAAGCCGGCACCCTTGTGCCGCGCCGCTATCGATTTCGTATTTCCCATTCCGCTCTCGCCCCTTCCTGAAATACCAACCGCGCGCACCCACACGTGCGTCCCGACAACAAACGGCCGTCAACCGGAGTAGATCATGTCGAACCCGTCCAGCAACCAAGTCTTCCTCTACAGCAATTCTGGAACGCTCCTCCGGACATTTACGAATACGGACGGAACCGCGATCCAGGACGCGATCACGGCGGCGAGTTCGGGTGACACGATCCAAATCGGCGGTGGCACCTACAACGAGAATGTGGACGTCACTGTAAGCGGTTTGACCATCGAGAACGTGGCCGGCCAGCAGGTGACGATCCTTGGCCAGGGTGGATATGCGGGCGCGCTAAACGTCACCACCGGCGTGTTTGGCGTTACGATCAAGAGCAGCGATGGGATCGCAGGAAATTTCGTCGTTGAAGGCTCGCCGACCAGCCCCCAATTGACGGCATTATACATAGTCGGCAACAACGACGACATCAAAATCAATGGCATAACGACGATTGCACCCGTGATTGGCGACGCCGGCCTCAACTCGGTCGTGACCGGCGGCAACCTGAATAACGTGCTCTTCGAAAACAACGTCTTCGCGGGTAATGCAGACCAGCTCGTCTACGTGAACGGCGCCGAAGATTACGGTCCGTCCGCGCAAGATGGCTTCGTCAGCTTTGTCGGCAACACGTTCTCCGGATCGGCATCGGCGCCGGGCGGCGCGCTTCTCGGCATGGACGCTCCGGGCGAAATCATCAACAACAAGTTTACAGGCACTGGCGCGGTCGATGTCGGCCTTGGCGAGGCGGGCGTAACCGTTACCGGCAATACATTCAACAATTCGCCGACGGAAGGCTATTTCTTCGGCAATGGCGCCTATGATCCTCAGGCGATTCAAAACAACAACAGCTTCCCGAATCAGAGTGAAATTTACATCATCCAGAACGGCGTGCGTCAGGACGGCGTCTATACCAGCATCCAAGCCGCGATTAATGCCGCCGTGGCCGGCGATACGGTGTTCGTCGGCATCGGCACCTATAGCGGTTTCACCCTCGCTAATGGCGTCAACGTAGAGGGCCAGGCGCGCACAGGCGTTGTCGTCAACGGTACAATTACGACTCCCGCAAATTTCGACAACACGACCGTCAGCAACCTGACGGTCAATGGGACGCTCCTCCTCGACATGACTCAGACGACCGAGGTGGATGATTCCGTCTTTCAGAACATCACGTTCAATTTGACGGCGAACTATTCGGCCGGCAACGCGCCAATCGGTAATGGTCAGGTGAGTGGTTCGATCGCCATCAACGATTCGAACAACGACGGCGCTGGTCTCACGTTCTCCGGCGTGACGATGAACAGCAACAACCATACGATTTCGTCGCCGACGCAAACTCTTGTTTACACGCTGTTCCACACCAATGGCGATGCCCAGATGGTGCTGAACGGCGTAAGCCTCAACGGCACCGCATCGGGCAGTTCGAGCGGTCTCGGCGCGCAATGGAATATGAGCCCGAATTCGAGCGAGACCGCCGAAGTCACGATCGAAAACTCAAGCACAAGCGGCGGCGGCAACTTCTATGTCTCCGGGATGGATTCGGCGACGATTACGGACAACGTGTTCAATGGCCAAGGCCTGGCGCTCAACGGAGTCACTAACGGCAGCGTCACCGGCAACACGTTCGAGAATATCGATGGCACCTATACGGCAAACGGCACCCAGAACCGCGGCTTAGTAATCGAGAACGCGTTCGGCGCTACCGGCGATTCCAACATTTCGGTCACCGGTAACACCTTTCAGAATATCTCGGTCGCTGATGGCGCGATTGCGTTCCAGCGGTTTAACGAGAATTTAGCGGGCGGTCCCGCGACGATCGCTCAGCTCAACGGCATCAATATCCAGGGTAACACGTTCACCAACGTCACCAATGCGCCGATCTATCTCAACTCGACGTTCTTCGGCGCCAACGCCGTGCTGCCCGCGAGCATCAGCGATTCGCAGCTCATCCTGGGTACCTCTGGGAACGACAGCATCACCGCGCCCGCGACTAGCAACACCGACATTTTTGGCGGCGGCGGCGTCGATACGTTGACCGACACCGGCGTCAAGACCTCTGATTTCAGTGTCGTCAACGGTCTCTGGACCATTACGAGCGGCACGGTGGTCGATACGCTGAATAATATCGACAAAATCACCGACGGCAGCGGCAACACGTTCCTCCTGGTCGGTGACGGCGCCTATCAAACAATTCAGGACGCGGTCAATGCGGCCACCGCCGGCGAAACGATTCTAGTTGCGCCCGGCACCTATAACGAGCAGGTCACGGTCGGCGGCACCGGCCTGAATGGCCTCACGATCGAAGGCGTCGGTAGTGGCGTCAACGTAGATGCGCCCACGGCGCCGGGGAGCTTGCGAGAAACTGCGGTGTCGCCGACGAGCGGCAACGCTATCGATGGAATCTTCACGGTCAATGGCGCGAACAGCGTGACGATCTCGGGCCTCACGGTCGACGGTTTAGGAGAAGGTTACGATACGTACTTCGCGCCGAGTCAGCCCGGCGAAGCATCGTTGGTCGGTATCGCCTACATCAACACAACCCTGGGATCGATCAACGGCGTCACAGTTGAAAACACTGACGAAAGCGATGGTGGAATCGGCGACCAGCGCAATTTCGGCATCCTTGTTGTCAATAATACCACCTTGGCGGGCGACATACCGACTACCTCCGAGGCTGCAGCCCTCAATACGATCTCGATCACCGGTTCGGCGATCGAGAGCTTCCAGAAAAACGGTATTACAGTCGAATACGCCGACGCCACGATCAGCGGCAACACACTGACCGGTCTGGGCCCGATCGATAACGCTCAAAACGCTATTGAAATTGGCGAGTCTACTGGATCAGTCTCCAACAACGTGATCACCGACGTTGGCTACATCGGCGCGGTCGCAGCGACTGGCGTACTGGCGTTTTTTGATCAGGGACTGAACATCACTGGCAACAATTTTACCGGCGCATCGGGCAGCGACCCCCTCTCGCCCGTCGGCGTCTACGTGCTTGATTCAGCAAACGGCGAGATCACGAATAATACGTCGACCAATGTCGATAATGGCGTTGCCTTTCTTTCCGATGCTTTTGGTGCGGACAGCACTGGCACCTGGACAGTAACGGGCAACACGGCGACCAATGTCGTCAGCGTGGCGAATGGCGGAAATGGCATTTTCTTCGATTCAGATCCGACAAACTCGAACTCTTCCTTCACCGTCGACGATAGCGGCTCCAACACCTCCGATGCGTTCTACTTGACGCCAGGGACGGACACGCTCACCGGCGGAGACGCCGGCAACAACTCGTTCGTTGTCCTTGAGGGCACCGATTTAGGCGCCGGCGATACGATTAACGGTGGCAAGGGCATCGGCAACACCATCGACTTCGCCAGCGGCACGACCGGCGACACGCTGACCATTGGGAGCAACGTCACCAACGTTCAGGATGTGGACGTTGTCGGCCCGACCTTCGCGTCGACTGATACGACGCAGCTGAACGTCAACGCCACCAGTGCGACCAACGGCTTGACCATCACTGGCAATAACGGCGGCGACACGATCACCGGCACGGCGCATTTCAACGACACACTTATCGGCGGCACCGGCAACGACACCTTCATTGTCGGCACCGGCAATGACACCATCAACGGTGGCGGCGGCCTCAATACCGTGGAAAGCTTCGGCGCTGACTTCAGCATTTCGATCAGTGGCGGCCACTGGGTGGTTAGCAACGGTACGACGACCGACACGCTCTCGGGCATCGAGGATGTCGTGATCGCCGGCAAGACGTATGAACTGGTCGACACATTCGGCACCAGCGGCGGCTTCCAATCGCTGCAGACAGCGATCGACAGTGCAGCGACCGGTGACACAATTCTCGTCGCTCCGGGCAAGTACACCGAATCCGCCAACTACGATCCGATCACCGGACAAGACGATACCATCAACGGTACCAACCCGGTCGGACTTCTGATCGACAGGAGCGTCACGATCAAGGGCGTCAACGGCAGTGGCGGCGTGATCACGAGCGCATCGAATACGCAGGCGACGATCATTTCCTCGATCGAATCCGATTGGGGCACAAATTTTTATATCACTGCGCCGAACGTGGCGATCAGCGGATTGACGTTTCAGGCAAGCGACGAGGAATACGGTCAGAACCCCGAAAACCAGGGCATCGTCAACAAGGCGATCGAAGATGTCGCCAATAATTTTACGCTGGAAAACAGCCTTGTGGACGCGGCCAGCGGTGTCCCGCTAGGCTCGTCTGTTTACATTGACGATCCGGGCGCCACGACCAATCCTAATTTTGTTTCGTCGATTACGCAATACAATGTTACCGGTAATATACTCGACGGCGATTTCGTTGAGTCGAGCGGTGTGGGGTTTGGTCTTCCATCGGCCAATCTGTCGCTCCAATTCACTAACAACGAATTCTCGCTCAACGCGGGAACCACGGCGGACACTTACGCCCAAGAGGACGGCGGCTATGCCAATGACAGCGTTATCCTCAACGGCGACCTTTATCCCGAAGTCGGCTGGGACCTCGCCCCGGTTGCCGCTCCTACTATCTCCGGCAATACGGTCGACTCGGATTACACGGAATCGCCCACCGGCGCCCGGTTCTTCGCTGCCGATAACAGCGCGGCCAATCTCCCGGGGCTGAGTTACATCCAGAACTATGTGGCCAATAATAACCTTGGGACCTACGCCTATGTGCTGACGTCGGGCGGAGCGCTCGAAATCCCGAGCTTTGGCGGCTATTCCTCGTACGAAATTTATCTCGATGCTGGCGACGCGACAGCGCCCGCGACGGCGAATGCGCCCGACGGAGCAAACTCCGGCGATACGGTGATCGTGCAGAGCGGGGCGGACAGTTCTGTCCAGACCATCGGCACCAACAATCTCACCATAAAGGCATTGTCCGGCTCGACTGCGCTCGATCTTTCGCTCGGCAGCGGCGTGACGAGCATCACGCTGGCCGATTATTCGGCTGGGCATGGCGCCAATGTCACCGTCACTGGCAACGGAGCAGGCGACACAATCACCGGCAACGACGGTAACGATACGCTCACGGGCGGAACCGGCAACGATACCTTCAACCTCGGCAGCGGCAGCAACACGGTGACCGGCGACGGCGGTCTCGATACCGTACATTTCACGGCGACGCTGACATCCGCCGATTTCAGCTTCAGCAACAATGAATGGGCGGTCACCAACGGTGCGGCCACCGACGATCTGAGTGGGATTTCGATCGTCACCGATGGCGCGGGGGACACCTTCCTACTGGTGGGCGCTGGCGGCCAGTATTCGACGCCCAACGCGGCGTTCACGTCGACCCAACATACGTCGAACAGTGTCCATGTTATCGACACGCCGGCGCAGGACGGAACGCCTGCCGTGACCGTCAACAACGGGCAGCTGATCGTCGATAAGGCCGGTGCCGCTGCCGTTGCGTTCTCGGTGTCAAACCTCGACGATGACGAAAGCGGAACCCTGACTTTCAGCGACGGCAATGGCCATATGGTTACCGTGCAGGTCGAGCAGGGAACAGCTAACCGCTTCTTCCTGAACAACGTCCCGGTCTCCACGGTCAGCCTCACTGGACTGAACGACGGCACCGTCACCGCAACGCTGTCAGTGACGGATACCGCCGGAAACTTCGATAGCGTCACCAACAGCTCGGTGACGCTCGAGACGACGTCACCGACGTTGAGCACGCCGACGATTGGTGGATCTGCGCAGGAAGGGCAAACCCTGACCGCGTCATCGACCGCGGGCCAGAGCGACGACACGCTGTCGTTCGCCTGGTACAGTTCGGCCGATAAGTTCACCACTGCAATCGGGTTTGGTTCGACCTATCTGATCAAACAGACCGATGAAGGCCAGACCATTGAGGTCAAGGCCACGGCGACCAATGCAAACGGGCTGAATACGCTCAGCAGCATGCCAACCGGCACGGTGATCGCGGCGTTCCCGACGGTGACGGCGCCTGTTGTTCCAAACGCGGCTTCAAATCAGACCTTCACGGCGTCGCAATTGTTCAGCGCAAGCGATCCAGACAGCACGCCGATCCTTTCATACGAGGTGGGGGACGAAAGTACCGGCGCGTCGAACGGCTTCTGGACGCTGAACGGGGTGGTCGAACCGGATGGTTCGGTCTTCACCGTGACGACGGCCCAACTGTCGGGGCTGAGCTTCACTGCCGGAACGAATACCAGCGGCACAGTGACTGACACCCTCGAAGTGGCTGCTTCCGACGTCGCCGGTTTTGGGGCATTTACGTCGTTTACAGTCACGGCCGCCGCACACGCTCCGACGACGGCGCCCACCGTGACGGCATCAAGCGAGACCGTGCTGCCGGAGTCCAACCTTGCCGCTTCCAGCCTGTTCAGCGGTACGGCTTTTGGCAACAACTCAATCGTCGGCTATGAAGTTGAGGATACGACCTCGAACAGCGGCAGCTGGATTTTCGAACCCGTCAATCAGGTCATTGACGTGACTACTGCCCAGCTCTCCGAACTGAGTTTCCAGACCGGCTTCGGTACTGACACCCTGAAGGTCCGCGCCAATGACGGCACCCAGTGGGGCAACTACACGACCTTCACCATCTCACCCAAGGCGAATGCGGCGCCGCCTGCGGGCACGAGCACTGTGCTCGACATGGAGCAGACCGCTACCGGCGTGTACGAGTATTATGACATCGGCAGGAGCAGCATTCTGCAGGCCGGTCCGCTGGATCAGATCAGCACATCACTCAGCGTCGTCGGCATCGGCGGATTCGATGGCTCGGATACGGCCGATCTGTTGACTCGCAACACGTCGACCGGCGCGTTCACGCTGCTCGACGTCAGCAACAACAACGTGACCGGCAGCATCTCCATGGGCCAGGTGGGATTGGAATGGCAGGTCGCGGGCTTTGGCGATTTCTCTGGAAATTCCGGCGAAACCGACATGCTGATGCGCGACACCAACACCGGCCAGTTGGAAGTCTACGACATCCGCAATAACGGCATCACCGGCTTCGCCTCGATGGGGCAGGTCGGACTGGAATGGCAGGTCGCGGGCTTTGGTGATTTCTCCACGAATGCCGGCGAAACCGACATGCTGATGCGCAACGCAAACACTGGCCAGTTTGAGGTCTATGACATCAGCCACAATCAATTGGTTGGTTTTGCGCCGTTGGGCCAGGTCGGGACGGAATGGAAGGTCCTCGGTTTCGGCGATTTCTCCGGCAATGCCAATGAAACCGACATGCTGATGCAGAACACGAATAGCGGGGCATTCGAGGTCTACGACATCAGAAACAATCAGATCGTCAGCGCCGGTGGGATGGGGCAGGTCGGATTTCAGTGGACGGTGGCGGGCTTCGCCGATTTCAGCGGCAATGCCAACGAGACCGACCTGTTGATGCGCAATAGCGCAAGCGGAGCATTCGAGCTTTTCGACATCAGCAAGAACGCGATCACGTCGGCGAGCGCGATAGGATCGGTTGGGATGGAATGGAAGGTCACAGGCGTGGCCGCCGATCCGCCCCCCAGCGCAGCCGCCAGCACGGTGCTCAGCGGCCAGACCAACGATCCGGCGAGCGGCGCTTCGATCAGCCAGCTTACCCAGGCAATGGCCTCGATGGCACCCTCGGCTGGCGCGTCAACCGCGACCTCGCCGCTCGGACAATCGCCCATGCTGGCCGCTGATGTTCTTGCGACAACGATGCAAAATAATCCATCCGTATAAGTGAGAGGTTGGTGGAGGCCATGTGATGAGCCGGCGGCGAAGTTGCCGCCGGCTTTTAGTTGCGACCTCCAAGAGGCCCCGATTAAAGGTAACTCTTGATATAGTGAATAACATTGTCTGCCTCATTCATGGATCGCTAAGGCAATTGCAACTCGACGAAGCGCCTTGATGGAATTGCGCTTGGTGCTTGGCGGAGATCATTATCGCGGCGTTGCGGAATTTATTAAACTTGTCGGCATTGCACGCGCAACACTTGATGTTGCGCGCATTATGACGCGCGAAAGCGTGAAGCGCCGGATGTAAAGAAACCATAAGGGATTGTAAGCGAGAGCTGAAAACTACAAGAAAAAAGATTGTCTAAACCAATTCAAATAAGCGCCCATTTACGTCGTCAGACATCCACGTTTTGTTACCTATGCAATTTTCGGGGCGATTAACGTTCGCCGCCTAATGCTGCTCCCCAAGAACAGGGCGCTAGACCCTGTCGACGGGGACGGCGATGAGCAATGTAGTAACGACGATAGTCTATTCGGGGAATCCGAATTTCGATGGTTTACTGTCCGGCACGCAATGGGCCAGCACGAACCTGACGTTCAGTTTTCCGACCGACAGTGCGGACTACAATTTTGGCTACATAGCCGGCGCCGGCGCGCCGTCGGACGATTTCGCGCCGCTGAACGCTGCAGAGCAGCAGGCGGCGCTTTCTGTCCTCAACGACTATGCCGCGATAAGCAATCTGCAGTTCACGCAGATTACCGAGAGCACGACCCAGCACGCGAATTTGCGCGAGGCTCAGTCGGCTCAAGCCGGCGCGGCGATGACATTTGCCCCGAACCCGCTGTTTAACGAATACCCCTTGAATGCGGACTCCTGGTACGACCCGGGTACCACCGACTATGGCCTGCTGGTCGAAAACCCCGTTCTGGGGGGATACGGTTTTTACGCCTTCCTGCATGAGATCGGCATCGCGCTCGGAATGAACGACGACGTTCAGGGCACCGATCTTCCGGCCGCTTACGATTCGATGGCGTATTCGATCGAGTCGTACCGCTCCTATGCGGGCGCTTCAACGACCGATGGCCTGTCCAATGCGACATGGGGATACGCACAGTCGCCGATGATCGACGACATTGCGGCGATCCAGCAGATGTATGGCGCCAACTACAGTGCCGCCGGCACGACAGTCGTCTATTCGTGGAACCCCACGACCGGCGAGGAATATATCAACGGCGTCGGTCAGGGCGCGCCGGGCGGCAACACGATCTTCGCGTCGATCTGGGATCAAGGCGCGACGGCGACCTATGATCTATCCAATTACACGACAAACCTCGATATCAATCTGCAGCCGGGAAGCTGGAGTACATTCTCGACCGCGCAGCTTGCGGTACTGGGCACCGATGCTTCGGGCAATCTGATTCTTGCGCCCGGCAACGTCGCGAACGCGCTCGAATACGACAACAATTCCGCCTCGCTTGTTACGTCGGTGATCGGCGGCTCAGGTCATAATACCATCGTCGGCAACAATGCCGGCGATTACATCTTTGGTGGGACCGGCGGCGGCAACATTATCGAGGGCGGGTCCGGGAACAACACCATTGACGGCGGGCCGGGCGGTAACAATACGCTCGTTTTCACAGGGGACTATGCAAATTATCGGATCACCGCCCCGTCGAGCCAGACGCTGCAAATCGTCGATCTGCGCTCCGGCTCGCCGGACGGCACGGATCAAGTGACCGAAATCCAGAATTTTCAGTTTGCCGACGGCACTTACACATTGCAACAGCTCGAGCAGGCCGCCAATCCGCCGGTCGTTATTTCCGCGGGGCTGAACGCCAACAACGATCCGGTCGAAGGCAGGGCCTTGACTGCGTCGATCAGCTTTGCAGATCCGCAGGATGACGAGCCTGCTTCTTCCATAACGTTCACTTGGTATGTGAACAGCCAGCAAGCCCAGACCGGCGCTTCCGCAACCTTCACGCCGAGTGAAAACGACGAAGGCGCGACTGTTTCGGTGAGCGCTAGCTATACCGATCAGTTTGGCGATACCCATGCGGTGACGAGCAATACGACAAATACGGTGCTGGAAGCTCCTCCGACGGTGACGGCTCCCAACATCAATGCGAGTCCCAATGAAACCGTTGCCGCATCTTCCTTGTTTAGCGCCAGCGATCCCGACAATACCCCGATCCTGGACTATCAGGTGATCGATACCTCCAGCGGAGCGTCCAGCGGTTTTTGGGTGCTTGGCGATGTGGTGCTGTCGGCGAATCAGGCTGTGACCGTGTCGGCGGCGCAATTGTCACAATTGGCCTTCGTGGCCGGATCGCCTCCCTCCGGAGCCGTCCCCGATGTCCTCGAGGTTAGCGCAGCCGATGCAGGCGGTTTCGGTGCCTTCACGACATTCACCGTCAATGCCGCGCAATTTGCGCCGGGCAGCAGCGTTCCCACTATAACGGCCGCCAATCTCGTGGCCACGGTTGGCACGACATTCGCAGCCGCGAGCCTGTTCAGTGCTACCGCGCCAGCGGGTGGGACGATCGTCAGCTACGAGCTGGTGGACACCACACCCAACAGCGGCACCTGGACTTTGGACGGGGTCGTCGAGCCGGCCAATCAGGCCTTGGACGTTACGGCGGCGCAACTGCCGGAGCTCAGCTTTCAG
>Ga0208849_1000566_pt1 | contig 33776 bp, 30 predicted proteins | sample NGESurdeep072012_10_FD_184470 | JGI IMG/M metagenome (GOLD analysis project Ga0208849, IMG submission 184470) | Arctic peat soil microbial communities from Barrow, Alaska - NGEE Surface sample 53-3 deep-072012 (SPAdes) | ecosystem: Environmental > Terrestrial > Soil > Wetlands > Peat ... | reverse complement strand
CGGAGGAAAAAGCTTCGTGGTTGGTGTCCACGGCCATGATGTCGTTGTATTTCGTCACCGACCAATAGGGTCCGAACTCATGCTCGGCGCAGTAATGCACCGGATCTTCTTTCCGCAGACGCTCGAAATAGGGCCATATCGTATCGGTGCGGAAAAGTTCCGGGTCCGCGACGTTGATCCGGTCGAGCGGCATGGAATAGGCGCGCTCGCGGGCGTCCGTGTGAATATCGCGCGCGGCAATGTTCATCGCTATTCTCCCGATCGTTCCGGCAGGATGCCACAAACCCGACACGCGTGCCAGAATTTGTACGTCCGAGTAACAATCGCGTTTTGGCCGGCGCCTCGGTCAGGTTCCCGCTCGCAGGCCGCCCTTGCAATTTTCGCAATAAACCCCATTTGTCCCGTAGGACAAAGTTTCCCCCGGCCGTACTGCCTATGACGACGCGCCCGTTCCGCGGCTTGCGTTGGCACAGTCTGAGGTCGCAATAGGCATACAAAACAGGAGCAGCAAGTTTGCACACGACCACGACAGCGAACAAAATGGAGAACGACCATTCCTTCCGCTTGAGCCGTATTTACGCCACGGGGTGGAACGCGGCGAAGGCCCTGTCCACCGATTGCCTAGCCGATCTCGACGCCGACAAGATCGCGGCGATGAATCCCTATCGCAACGACGACGAAAGACGGCGCTGGAATGAAGGTTTCGAGGGCGGAGCGAAAAAGTAGGGTTACGGACGTGACGGCCCGCTGACGAAAGTGGGGGCGCCGAGGGAGTATGGACGTCCCCGAGGGAGTATGGACGTCCCATCGCATCCGGGGCATAGTCGTTTGAGCGGTGTCTCGGGAAATTTCCATGACCATTTCCATTCGCAGGCTGGCGTCGCCGGCCTTTTTTGTTATCGCGGCCCTTTGCGTCTGTTGCGCAGCGTCCGGTCCGGCAATAGCAACGACGAAAATCGGGGTCACGACCTATCACAATGACAATTTCCGCACCGGCTGGAACAGGCTGGAAACCACCTTGACGCCGGCGGCTGTGAGCGGCGGAAGTTTCAGCATGGTCGCAACCGCTTCACTCGACGACCAGGTGGACGCCCAGCCGCTTGTCGTGCCCAATTTGTCGATCGCTGGAGGAACGCACGACGTCGTCTATGTCGCAACCGAGAGCAACAGTGTCTACGCGATTGATGCCAGCGGCGGACAGGTGCTTGTAAGCAACAATTTCGGCTCGCCCGTTCCCGAAACGATGCTTCCCGACCAATGCAACAACAACGGACCGAACATCGGTATCGATTCGACGCCGGTCATCGATCCGAATTCGGGGCTTATGTACGTAATTACCTACACGCTGGAGAACGGCAACCAGACCTTTCGCATCCACGCCCTGAACCTTTCGACCCTCACCGACGCCGTCCCGTCGGTTGTGATCACGGCTTCTGCGCAGCTCACGAACGGGCAAACCTTTCAACTCCAGCCGGCTTCGACCCGCCAGAGGCCGGCGCTGCTTCTTGCCAACGGCAATGTCTATGCCGGGTTCGGAAGCTACTGCGACATCAACGCCAATGTTTCGCGCGGCTGGGTACTCGGCTGGCAGACCGGAACGCTGACACCGCTGCCCGCCAACCATCTCGACAATGTGCTCGCCAGCTCTCAGGACGATTTCTTTCTGACGTCCATCTGGATGTCGGGCTACGGGTTGGCGGCCAACACCGGCGGCGACATTTACTTCGTAACCGGAAATTCCGACTATAGCGGCAACAGCTACAACAGAACGACCAATCTTTCCGAAAGCGTCATCGCGCTGTCGTCGGACCTCAGTACGGTGGAAAGCTATTTCTCGCCGACAGATGTTGCCCAGCTCGAGATGAGCGATTTAGATTTCGGCTCGGGTGGAGTGATGCTTCTCCCGCCGCAGAAAGGCAACATCAGCAATATCGCAGTTGCGGCCGGGAAAGACGGTAATCTTTATATGATGAATGCCGACCGGCTTGGCAAGAAGGGCGGCGAGATTGCGACGTATGACATCGGCGGCTGCTGGTGCGGTCCGTCCTATTTTCAGAACGGGACAACCAGCGAAGTGGTGACCAGCGGTGGCGTCAACGTCAACATTTATAGTTTGAAAACACCAAAGAGGGCGCATCCGTCGCTGGTTTTCCAGGCACAGTCTGCCACCATTTCCAGCGGGCAGGACCCGGGATTCTTCACCTCCATTTCCTCGAACGGCACGCAGCCGAATTCGGCCGTGATCTGGGCCGTCAGTCGTCCGATTAACAGCAACCCCGCCAATATTTCTCTTTACGCGTTCGACCAGAGCGGCAACACACTTTTTTCAGGAGACGCGGGAACGTGGCCCAACGTCGGGGGTAATTCCAACACCGTACCAACCATTGCCAACGGCAAAGTGTACGTCGCCAGCAACCAGACATTGGCGATTTTCGGGTTGGGTACGGGAGCGAAGGCGAAGTTGCCTCCGACCCGCGTAGTGGATACCCGACCCCGGCTTGCCGCCGGCGAACATGAAATCCAGGGCCTGGTCCGCAGCATAAACGGCAATCGCATCTCGGTGACAAAACGCGACGGATCGGTGGTGACGGTCGATTCGACGCTGGCAGAGAAAAACTCCCGCATGGCGGAACCTTCGGTGGGAAACGCACTCCTGGCACGGGGCACCGTAGACGCCACGGATATTTTCCGTGCCGTTGCGATCCTGCATGCCAAGAACAATCCTGCCATGTGGCTGCCGGATCGCTGAACCCTGAAGCCGGGCGACAGGAAATCAACCGCCTCGTATCGTAACGGCGCATGAGCGAAAGCAACCGGATTCGGCGCCGGTATTCTTACAAGTACCAATCGTATTCCGCCGCCGTGATGGTCCGGCGCAGGCGCTGCGTTTCGATTCGTTTGGTTTCGCGATAAAGCGCGAGCGTCTCTTCGCCAAGATAGGTCTTCAGCACGCTCGCCTGTTCGAGCTTTTCCAGCGCGTCGTCGATGCCGGTGGCGAGCGCTGAATCCGGTTCGCGAGTGACGTTGCCAATCGCAGGCTCCCCCGGATCCGCTCTGCCGGAGAGGCCGTGATGAACTCCCGCAAGAACTGCGGCCAGGGCGAGATAGGGATTGGCATCCGCTCCTGCCACGCGATGCTCGAGGCGTCTTGCTTCGCCGGGCCCGGCAGGGATGCGCAATCCCGCCGAGCGATTGTTATAACCCCAACGCCGATTGACCGGCGCGAACATGTCGGGCTGAAAGCGCCGATAAGAGTTCACGTTGGGCGCGAACAGCGCCATTGATTCGGGCATCAGGGTCTGAAGGCCGCCGATGGCGTAACGCAGCTCCGCCGAACCTTCTTCCGCGCCGTTGTCAAAAACATTGCGCCCGCTTTCGTCGAGAACACTCAAGTGAATGTGCAATCCGTTGCCCGGACGGTCTGCATAGGGTTTAGCCATGAAGGTTGCTTCGAAGCCGTTCGCGGTTGCGGCCGACTTCACGACCTGTTTCAGAAAGACCGCGTGATCGGCGGCTCTGACTGTTTCCGCCTGGTGTCTGAGATTGGCCTCGAATTGACCGGGCGCGTATTCCTTGCTTGCAGCGCTTAGCGGAACACCCTGGATGCGTGCCGACGCCGCGAGCCCATCGAGAAATGCTTCATAACGATCGAGGTCGTCGATTCCAAAGACGGATGCACCCCGCTCTCTCATTCCGGTTCGGGGGCAGAGCGGCGGCTGCGGCGCGCCCTCCGCATTTCGTTCGCGATCGACAAGATAGAATTCGAGCTCGAGTGCTGCGACCGGTACAAGCCTCAGTTCCGAGAACCGTGCGACCACCCGCTCGAGGGCGGCACGCGGCTCAGCCACGTTCAGTGCGCCTGCGTCGTCACGCAGTGTCATGAGCACTTGCGCGCGCGGTGCACCGGAAGAAACGATCCGCGACAATGTTCCAGGAACCGGCCATGCGGTTCCGTCGGGATCGCCATCGCTGACCCCGCGACCGAAGGGGTTCGTCATTTCCCCATGTGCATCCATCATGTAGATGGATTTCGGAATCTGCATGCCGGAATCAAAAAGTCTGCCGGCTTCTGCGATGGGCAAACGCTTTCCACGCAATTTCCCGCAGATGTCGGCAAAAACGGCATCGATGAACTGAAGATCGGATTCGCTGCTGCGCAACGCCGCGAACTCCGCACGTGCAGATTCAACGAAGGCCGGTGGCGCGTAGCGCGGCGTGGTTGTCGGTTTGATCATGCAAGAGTTCGTCTGGTGCAAGGATTTTGCGACTGCAATGATAATGGGTGCGCCGCCAAAGGCAATTCTGGTTGTTCGTAGAGCCCTCCGGGCCTGTATGATTCATTCCGGCAATGCATCAGGCGGCCTCAAAAATGGCAGATCCACGACCGTCGCCCGCGCGGTGCAAATCTCAGGTGACTGGAGACAAAGAGGCAGGTTCAGGGTGACCGACGCGCCGGATTTCGCGAATTTCCCTTCGATCTGCGCGAGGGCAATCGCCTGGTGCAGAGCCGGAGAATAGCAGGAGCTCAAAGTGCGGCCGACCGCACGTCCGTTCACGATTACAGGTATGCGGGGCGCAGCGCGCTCGGACTCGATCTGCAATCCCATAAATCGCGCCGGTTCAATTTGTCGCGTTTTCATGAGTTGGGCGCGGCCATTGAAGCACGTGTGCTCCGGCTCGATCAGAGACCCTAATCCCAATCGCCAAGGCGAAGGCTCGGTCGCGGCGACATCCACCGCCGGAATGTAGTCGCGAAAAGGCCTTGGAATGCCGCCTTCGACGTCCAGTACGTCCTGCGCCCGCGCGCCGACCGGCACCAGCCCGAATCCCGACCCCGCCTGCACGATGCCATCCCAGACGATGAGTGCGTCGGCCGCACCGCTCCACACTTCATACCCTCCGTGCTCTCCGAATCGCGACAGGATCATATCGAGGCCACGCCAGCATATTTTGCGCAAGCCAAGCGGGGTCAGGTCGGCTTGAATGCCTGCAGCTTCGAGAGTGGCACGCGCGTAGGGACCCACAACGGCCAGCCCGCACCGTTCGGCGGAGATGTCCCGCACGCTCACGCCGAAAAGGGTTGCGGCTGCCGCAATCCATGCATGATCGGAAGATGCGGACAGAAGCCAGAATGCTTCGTTGCCGTATCGGGCCACGGCAGCCGCACCGCGAACGCCGCCGCCATCTGCCAGCCACAACGCCTTGATCGCCGCGCCTGGCGCAAGCGAGCTTACATCGCGGGTCAACAGTTGCCGCAGAAGCTCGATTGCCCGCGGCCCTTCCAGCGTCAGCTGCCAGCGAGCACCCATATCCGCGATGGCGACTCGTGTGCGCGCTGCCAACGCCTCGTCGTTGCGATCCGCGTAGACAGCAGCGAGCGCGACCCCATTGCGCGACACCCAGGCGTTCAAAGGATTGGCCGCGGCAGTGCGGGCATGAAAGGCGGTTGTTGCAATCATGTCGCCGCCACCGGCCTAAGCGCGAGACTCGCAGCAATTCGCCCCGCTCTTCCGGAAACGGCGGGCACGGGCTCGGCGTCGGCTCCGCAAAGGTACAATCCCGAGATCGGCGTTCGCACGCGCGACGACCAGTCCGCCAACATCCGCGGAACGCCAAGATCGTCAGGTTCTGTACCGAAGCGCGCCGAGAGATCGTCCGGCGTGAGGACTTGAATCGCCACCATGTGCCGGGCCAGACCCGGGATGCATTGATTCAAGGCGGCTACGATCCTGGCGGCGAATGTTGTTTTCAGGGCATTCCAACCGCCGACAACGATGCGCGGAACGGGTCGCACAAGCACGCTCGCCATGAGTCCGCCGGGGGGATCGGCAATCGCAGAAAATACGACTTCCATGAGAGGCTCGTCGGGAAGCCGGCCCGCGCGGGCCGCGGAATGCGCAGTGACATAGCTCTCCAGTCGTTCTGCAACAATAAATCGGCTCGTCACGGCGTCCGCGATACCGCCCGTGTTGGGCATTTTGTCGAGCACCAACAGGATTTTTGCCGCTCCAACCGGCGACGCTGCCTCATGCATCGCTCTCATGTCCGTCAATCCCAATCCCGCGCCTCCGGAAAGCTCCACAAGCGTTTTGCGGCGCGACAAACTCGAAAGCACGAGAGGAGCCGTTATCATTTCGCCGGAATCGAGCCTGGCAGCAGCGACACGACCCTTGTCTATCACCAGCTCGACAACGGCTGCTCCCGTGCGCAATTCCGCACCTGCAGCTTTGCATGCCCCCGCCAACGCGCCGACAAGCGTCGCAGGGCCGCCCGTGGGGAATGCCACGGCTGCCTGCAGGCCGCACATCTCCTGCGCGGCTCGCCAAGCAAGAATAAGCGCGGAGCCGGCATCGAGTGGCGAAAGCGAAGAAGCGTCGAAGGCCAGAAGGGATTTCAATGAATCCGATTCAAATCGGGAATCCAGCCATGCGCATGTTGTCGTACGGGCGATCCGTTGCACGGCGTCATTGGGAACGAAATTTACTGCCTGCCCCCACCACAACGCACGCAGAGAGCAGCCAAGCGTAAACATTTCATGGCGATAACTCGACCAGGCCCGTGCATCGGCCCTCGAATGGACCGCAATGTTACGCGCACTGGCGCGTATATTACCGGTGACAACCAGGCGATCGCCACCCTTGCGCAGCAGAACAAGCGACGCATCGCGCTTGGCAAAAGCCAAGCCGTAATGTGTAAGCTTCAGTTCCGACGTCATGCGCGGATCGAGAGCATACAGTGCGTGTGCGGCCACCGGCGCCAAACGGCCGCCCCCCAGGTCGGCCGTGGCGCAAAGCCCGCCGAGTGTTTCCCGCGCTTCGACGAGCAGGGTGCGCTTTTTCTTCAGCGCCAGATAGGCGGCCGCTGCAAGGCCGTTCACGCCACCACCGATAACAAGCGCCTCGAAGCTTCGGGAGTCCGTCATCTCTTCCGCGCGCTTTCAAAATCGGACATCACTGCTTCCGCCGCCAGGATCCCCGCCGCGCAGGTGGTAATCGGCCCCAACGGCGACGATGGTCCGGCAAGATACAGGCCGCGAATGGGCGTTCGTGGTGTGCCCGGACGTGTCCAGGGCCTGAAATCGAGCATCTGGTCGGAGGCAATTTCTCCACCCCAGAGATCGCCCCCAGTTGCGCCGAGCGCTTCGTCCATGTCGCCCGGCGTCAGCACGGTTGCCGCAAGCACGCGATCCGCCGTGCCGGGAAAAGCCAATTCTGCCGCCTCCAGCGCCCGATCGCGCAGTATATCCCGCTTCTCTGCGGTCCAGGCGCCGTCGAACAGACGAAGCGGCACCGCTCCAAGCGTCGCGGTCATGACCGCGCAGCCATCCGGTGCAAGGCCCGGATCCAGCGCCGAAACAAGACGCAGGGTGACCGGCAACTCCTTCGCGATGCTGCCAGAGCGCCACGCCAGACTGGCTTCCGCAAATTGTGAAAGTGCAGGCGCCACGTAGACAGCGCCGCGTGGCAACTCCAATGACGACGGTCGTGTCGCGCTTTTGAGCGCGAACAGCACGCGCGCGGTTGCACCGGCCATGCGGTACTGGCCGACATTCGCAACAAGAGGTTGGGACAACGATTTCCACGCACACAGGGAAAGAAATGTTCGTTTCAGATCCAGTGTCGAGATGACGGCGCGGACCTCGAGTTCGGTGCCATCGGCCAAGCCGACAGCGGCAATACGGTCGTTGTCGAGCTTGAGATCGCTTGCGTTCAGACCGCAGTTTATTTCGGCGCCTGCATCCGCAGCGGTGCGCGCAAGCGCGGCTGCAAAACGGCCAAGGCCTCCCACCACGACGCCGGAACCTCCGCCTCCCGGTGCAAGAAAATGAAGAGCGCTACCGGTCAGAAAAGGATCTGCCGGGCGTCCGTCGAGCGCAAAAGCAGCCAGATGGGCTCCGGTCGCTTCGTCGCCGACCTCGCGCGCCAACAGCGCGGACAGCGACAGCGTCGTCCACGTCTGTCCCGGCCAAGGCCCGGCGACCGGCCGGCGCGCAAAAGAAAAAATTCTGCGATGCCGTCTGACGATGTGCTGCCGCGCACGCGCGATCGCATCGGCGCGCAGGTTCGCCGCCTTGCGAAGGAGGGACATTGCCGGCGACGTCGTGGCATCAGACAGGAGGTGCCGGCGATCCGGCCAGATCGCAACCGACTGCGGAGCCGGCACAAAGATGGCGCCGCGGCGAAAAAGGTCGAACGTCCAATGAACGGGAAGCGGAATCGCCGGAATTTCGTCTGTGTATGGCGAAGCGTGAAAGCCTGGGTGAAACTCGGTTGTGGCACACAGACCACCCGGACGATCGCGACCTTCGATGACGATCGTCTTCAGCCCTTTGCGCGCAAGAGTGGCAGCCGCGGCCAATCCGTCCGCGCCCGCTCCGAGAATGGCCGCATCGTAACGCACCTGCATTCCTGTCCCTGGCCGGCCCGATCCAGCCATACCCCGGCGGCAGGGAATGATCGCCATAATTTATTCGGAATGGATAATGGCGGAAAGAAAAAAGAGCGGAAATGGCATGACCATCTCCGCTCCGACCGCGCGTTGAAGCGGCGCTTACAGGACGCCGCGCTTGTGCTCGCCGATGACGATGCGGCCCGGGTTGAAGGCCGCCTTGAGCACGGAAAGCGCCTTTCTCGGTTCGGCGTCGCCGCACATGAACACATCAAAAGCCGCATAGCCGCGTTCGGGCCATGTATGTACGCTGATATGGCTTTCGGAAAGCACGGCCACACCGGAAATCCCGCCGCCTTCCGAAAATGTATGAAGATGAATGTGAAGGAGCGTCGCTCCTGCCGCATGCACCGCGTCGATCAGCGCCTGTTCGATCTTATCGCGGTCGTCGAGCTTCTCGGCGTCCCATAGATCGATGATCAGGTGACTGCCCGCATAGGTCAGCCCATTTTTCGTGATGAAGCGATCCTTGCGGTCCTCATCCCCAGGGGGAATAGGAACCGGGACGGTCCTCGCCGGAGCGCGCACCTTGACTGGCGTTGCCCCATTGATCGCCGCCACGAGTTCGAGTCGAGCCATCCTGGCACCTACCCTCTCAGAGCGTTGACACCCTGTGGTGCCCCTTACCTTGCGGATCCGGGCACCGCTAAGACGAAAGCGGCGGGCGGAGGGGGAAACCCTCAGCCACGCCGCCTGGCTCCGTTGCCGGAACATGGGAAATATAAGCGTGTTGCCCCCCCACGCAAGAATTTTTGTCGCCCAGGGGTAATTATTTTCGTGCCGCTGTTGCGTCGGTCACGGTTGGCGAAGCGCTGTGTGACAGTGCGAAGCGCGCGGAAAACACAAGCGCGTGTGGACAGAACTGCCACGCAGCCCTATATCGGCGCGCTTTCTTCTTCACGCCGAGAGGATACGCCGCGATGTCGAACGCTTTCACCGAACATCTGCACAGAGGCTATGCCCAGCAGATCGAACTCGTTGGCAAGCCGCTCGTCGCGGAAAGGAGCCGATTCCAGCAGATCAGGATTTTTGATTCGGTGGCGAATGGTCGCGTGCTTGTGCTCGACGACATCGTGCAGATCACCACGCGCGACGAATCGGCTTACGCCGAGATGCTCACCCATTTGCCGCTGCTCGAGCATGGCCATGCCGAACGCGTGATGATCGTTGGCGGCGGAGATCTTTCCATCGCCGACGAAGCCCTGAAGCACAAAACGGTGAGGGAGGTTGTGCTGGTGGACATCGACGCTCGCGTTGTCGAGCTCTGCCGCGAGCATTTTGCCGAGATCAATGCCAGGGCCTTCAGGGACAAGCGGCTCAAAATCGAAATCGCCGATGCGTTCGAATATCTGGGCCGGCCCGGGAGTAGAGCCCGTTTCGATCTTATCGTTGCCGACCGCCCCGATCCTGTCGGGCCCGGCAAATCGCTGTTCGGCGAATCCTTTTACGGGCGGGTGAAAGCGGCGCTCAAGGCAGGCGGTTTTGCGACGTTCCAGACCGGCGTTCCGTTCTATCAGCCCGATGAGATCGCGGTCGCGCTGAAGGAGTTGGCGCAGTTCTTTCCGCAGTCGGGCCTCTACCTGACGGTGGTGCCGAGCTATGTCGGCGGCTTCATGGCATTGACGTGGGCCGGTAAAGGCAGGCGGCTCGGCAGTGCGCAAGGCATCGCCCGCGCCCGCGCGGCGTTTCGCCGTCTCAGGCTCAAGACCGACTATTATAATCCGGACATCCACGCCGCCGCTTTCGCGTTGCCGGAATGGATCCGGCGTCTGGTGCCGGCGAAATAATTGGGCAACGGCTTGACCGTTGTACGTCTAGCGTATCATATTGAACGTACATGATACGGACTTGGGCGAACAGCGTGACACGGCAATTCGCCGAAGCAGGGAAATCGAAGTTCCGCGGATTGGACACGGCGCGTGCTGACCTGATGCTGCGACTGCAGGATCGTGTTCGATCATTGAAAGAGATCAGCCCTTTGAAGAGTGTCGGACTTCACACCCTGAAGGGAGAGCGAAAGGGTCAATGGGCGATCGCCGTCAACGGACCCTGGCGTATCTGTTTCCGGTTCAAGGATGGAGATGCTTACGATGTCGAAATCGTCGATTACCACTAAACGCCTCGCTGCGGTCCATCCCGGCGCTATTCTCGCGCTGGAAATGCAGGCTCGCGGTCTCTCCTCGCTTGCATTGTCGCTGAAACTTCGTGTCCCGGCGAACCGGATCTCCGAAATCGTAAAGGGCAGGCGTGGCATCACATCCGAGACCGCGCTACGATTGGGCCGATACTTGGGCACCCGTGCAGAATTGTGGTCCCGTCTTCAGGCGGATTACGACCTCGCAGTCGCCGAGCGGGAGCTGGGCCACACCATTCGCCGTGAGATTGAGGCGGCATAAAGGAAACGCTTACGAATTGGACCGTCTATATCAGCGGCGCGCATTTTCTCCCATCGAAGTCGGAGCAGCCCGCGACCGGCTTGCACGCCGTTTGGGCGTGGTCTAAACGAAGCACTCCGTTGGGGGATCGTCTAACGGTAGGACAGCGGACTCTGACTCCGCCAGTCTAGGTTCGAATCCTAGTCCCCCAGCCAACCGCGCCCGAAGATGGCAAGTTTCGTCGCTTCGGCGGAGAATTTCTCGATGCCGACGGAGCTGGGTTATCTCACCATTCCGGTGACGAGCGTGGCGCGCGCGAAGGTGTTTTTCGAGGCCCTCTTCGGCTGGCAATTCGAACTGGGCACCAACTCGCAGGGCGCGCACATCGGCAACACCAGATTGCCCATCGGGTTTTCGACGGGCGGGCCGGTGGATTATGGCAATCTCTATTTTCGGGTCGCAGATATCCGAGCGGCGACCGCAAAGGTCGCTGTGCTCGGCGGCAGCGCGGACGCCGTCAAGGAAGGTCCGTCGGGTCTCAGTGCGGTGTGCAAAGACGATCAGGGCACGGCATTCAGCCTCTGGCAACCGGCGCCCGGTTTCGAGGCCTGACCGCGTACGTGTGCGCGCTTGCGTTGGGCGATCCGATCCCACCGAGTATACAGAACTCAACGATGGTTCCTTGCATTTCGCAGGGAGTGCGAACGTCGCTGGATGGGTGAAGCGGGAAGGACCGATCGGAGCAACAAATGAACCGCATGAGGAACCGCGGAGTTTCGCAGGATGAATTGGGCGCGCACGTCTCCGGACGATGCCTTTGCGGCGCGGTCGAGCTGGAGATCGATTTTCCTGCCTTCTGGGCCTGGCACGATCATTCAAGCCCAAGCCGGCTCGCGCATGGCGCGGCCTACGCCACTTACGTCGGCTGCTGGCGCAAGCGTGTTCGCATCACGAAGGGTGCGGACTGCATTTCACGGTTCGAAGACGACGCGACAGGGGCGGCAAGAAGCTTCTGCGCACGCTGCGGCACGCCGCTCCTCTACGAGCGAAAGCGCTCGCCGCACATGGTGAACATTCCCCGCGCACTTTTTGCCGCTCGCACGGGCCGCGAGCCCCGCTATCATCTGGGGATCCGGGAACTGCAGGACTGGACGTGGACGGGCGAGACGCTGGCGCCGCTCAAGGGCTATCCCGGCGTCGTCTGCGAACGGCCCAAGACGAAGAAGCGCATCGAGCCGCGCTGGCTCGAATAACCCGTGGCGACTTCGTGGGCGAGCGCGTCCGTTTCACACCCGGGTCGGGAATGGATTGCGCTCGACGAATTGGCGCTGGTGCCAATAGGGATAAGGCATTTTGAGCTGGCTCGCCCTATCCAGGGCCTTCACCTGTTCCGCCGTGAGGTTCCAGCCCACCGCGCCCAGATTGTCCTTAAGCTGCTGCTCGTTGCGCGCCCCAATCACGACGGTGGAGACGGTCGGCCGTTGCAGCAGCCAGTTAAGCGCCACCTGCGGTACGGTCTTCCCAGTTTCCGCCGCGATCGCATCCAGCGCCTCAACCACCCGGTAGAGATGTTCGTCATCGACCTGCGGACCCATGTCGTTGGAGGCTTTCACGGTGCGCCGGCTGACCTGCGGCAGCGGTGCGCCGCGCCGGATCTTTCCCGTCAGGCGCCCCCAGCCCAGCGGAGACCACACGACAGCGCCCACCCCCTGATCGAGACCGAGCGGCATCAGCTCCCACTCGTAATCGCGCCCCACCAACGAGTAATAGGTTTGGTTGGCGACATAGCGCGGCAGGCCGTAACGATCCGCCACTGCCAGCGCTTTCATCAGATGCCAACCGGAGAAATTGGAGACGCCGATATAGCCGATCTTACCGGAACGGATCAGCGTATCGAGCGTCGACAGCACTTCCTCCGGCGGCGTCTTCGCGTCGTAGCCGTGAAGCTGGAACAGATCGATATGATTGGTGCCAAGACGCTTCAGCGAGGCTTCCACGGCGCGCGTGAGATGGAAGCGCGAGGAGCCGACGTCGTTCGCGCCCTGACCGGAGCGAAACGTCGCCTTGGTGGAAATCAAAACCTTGTCGCGCCGGCCTTTGATCGCTGCGCCCAGCACCTCTTCCGCGGCGCCCGCGGAGTAGATATCGGCGCTGTCGAACATGGTGAGGCCGTGCTCGAGGCAGACATCGACGAGACGGCTGGCTTCGCCCGCCTCGGTGCTGCCCCATGCGGCCATCCCCGCGTTGCCGCCGAACGTGCCGGTGCCGAGCGTGAGGACGGGCACATTGAACCCCGAGCGCCCCAATTGCCGATATTCCATGATAATCTCCCGCTTTCGCTGTCCCGCCTGAAACCCGGCGGGATGTCCTGCCGTTTCGATAGCGGCTACAATCGGTACCAGTGCAGACATACAAGCGGAACGAAACCATGAAACGCAATCTGTTTGCCATCGCAGTAGGACTCGGCGTCGTCGCGGTGCCCGGTTGCGCGTGGAGTTGCGGCGGCCCGGGAGCAATGAGCGTCGCAATCTCCTACGACGGAGGCAAATATACCGTCACCAACATCGGGCGGACGCCGTTGCTGATCACGTTCGTCGCCTGGACGACGAACTACTCGCTGTCGCTGGCCCCCGGCCAGTCCGGCACGCCGGCCAGCAGCGGCCTGTTTAACCTTCCCATGAGAGGCTACCAGAGCTGCACCGCAATGGTCGTAAGCACCCGCTGAGCAGGCTTCGCGATCGAGAAAACGGGCGGCATCTCTGCCGCCCGTTGTGCCGACCAAGGCAATGGAGCGCCAACGTGGGGGCGTTGGGGCGGAAGGTCGACGCAAGGCGAATTTGCTTCAGGCCAAACCTGCGAATCTGAGCAAAATTGCTCACTCCGCTGCCTTTTCATCTTGAACGGCTACGCCATTCCGAATGACCCCGGCCCGAGGGATCCAGGCGCCTGCACCATTGGCAGCAATCCCTGCAGGACCTGGACCGTAAGTCCAATTTTTACGCGCCCCTCCTTCACAGTTGTTGCTTTTCCTGCCATGAAGCTGGCGTTCATTCAAAATGGTCAAGGGGTCAAACCATGGTTGGTTTGAGTCGAAGAGGGAGGGAGTAACTTCATGAAAAAACTTATTCTGACGGGGATGCTTGCGATGGCACTGTTCCCGGCGCAGGCCCATGCGGACAGCATGTTCGACGGGACCTGGAAGATCGACATGAATTCGGTCCACCTGCCCAAAAAACCGGACATGTTCCTGCTCAAAGACGGCATGTACGAATGCAAGACATGCACCCCGGCGATCCAGATCAAGGCCGACGGCCAGGACCAGAGCGTCACCGGTCATCCCTATTTCGATACGGTCGCCGTCAAGGTTGTCGACGATCACACGATCCAGGAGACCGACAAGAAAAATGGTAAAGTCGTCACCACCTCGACGACCACCGTCGCTCCGGACGGCAAGACGGCATCGTTCGAGTTCACCGACAGCAGCGCCAGCAACGCGCAACCCATCACCGGCAAAGGCACGAGCATGCGTGTCGCCGAGGGCCCTGCCGGGTCGCACGCGATTTCCGGATCGTGGCGCGTCAGTTCGTTTTCCAACTATTCTGATAACGGTCTTGCCGTCACCTACAAATCCAATGGTGACAACATGACGATGACAAATCCCACGGGGCAGACCTACACCGCGAAGATGGACGGAACCGAAGCGCCGATGAGTGGCGACCCGGGAATTACCAACGTTTCGGTCAGAATGATGGGAAAGCGGACGCTTGTCGAAACGGACAAGCGCAGCGGCAAGACGATCGGCGTCATGAAGGCGACGGTCTCGGCGGACGGCAAGACCATGATGGCTTCCTATCACAACGATCTCCAGGGCCGGACCACGTCCTGGAAAGCGATGAAGGAATAGGCCCGCACACCGCTTGCGTCTGCGTATGCCACGAAAAGGCCCGGCAATTGCCGGGCCTTTTTTTTTGCGTCCGTTAGATATTCATACCAACTTACTTGGCAGTGCCGCGCGTGTCAGGTGCCCCCAAGATAGGCCGTCTCGCCGTGCAACGCCGCATCGAGCCCGCTCTCCTCGGCCTGCCGATCCACTTTGACGGGCGTCACCCGATCGATCAGCCACAACATCGCGTAGGTGAAACCGAAGGCCCACACCGAAGACAGAACAACCGCGACAAGCTGTTTCACGAGGAAGCCGCCATTGCCCGCCAGCAACCCGTCGGCCCCTTGAGGATTGAACGCGAGAGAACCGAAAACACCAAGCAGTATGATGCCCAGCGCGCCGCCGACACCGTGGACGCCCCACACGTCGAGCGCGTCGTCCCACCGCAAACGGTTTTTGAGCGCCACCGCGAAGTAGCACACTGCGCCTGCGGCTATTCCGATGATCACCGCGGAGATGGGAGAGACGTAGCCGGCCGCCGGCGTGATCGTGGCGAGACCGGCGACGGCTCCCGTCAACAAGCCGATGAAGGTGGGTCGCTTTTCCAGCCACCAGCCGATGGCCATCCAGGCGATGGCCGCAAAGGAAGCCGCCACATCGGTGTTGAGGAAGGCGAGCGCCGTTACGCTGTCGACGCGGAATTCGCTGCCCGCGTTGAAGCCGTACCAGCCGAACCACAACAGGCCCGTTCCCAGCGCCACCAGCGGAACATTGTGCGCGCCGCCATCGAGCACCCGGCGGCGACCCACATAGAGGACCGATGCCAGCGCCGCGAGCCCCGCCGTATTGTGCACCACGATGCCTCCGGCAAAATCGAGCACGCCCCATTTCTGCAGCAGTCCGCCGCCCCAGATCATGTGCACGAAAGGGAAGTACACGAACACAAGCCAGAGCGTGAGAAACACCATGTACGCCTTGAAAGTGACGCGGTTGGCAAAGGCGCCCGTGATCAGCGCCGGAGTGATAATCGCGAACATCATCTGATAGGCGACGTGAACGAGCAGGGGAATTCCGGGGGTGGGCGAAGGTGTCGCCAGGGTCACGCCGCGCAGAAACGCCAGGTCGAAATTGCCGATAATGCCCCCGGCACCGCCCGAAAAGCACAGCGAATATCCGAACGCGAACCAGATGACGGTGGTCCAGCCCATGGAGGCAAAGGACTGCATCATGATGGACAGAACATTTCGCCTGCCGACCAGGCCGCCATAAAAAAAGGCAAGTCCCGGTGTCATCAACATGACCAGGCTGCTGCAAAGCAGCATGAAGCCGGTATTGCCGGTATCGATATTCGGCATCGTTGTCCCTCGACGATGAAACGACTCAGGATACCGCGAAAGGCCGGAACGGGACAGTAGGGGGCGGGGCCATCGCCTTAACGGTATTCGCGCCTCACTTGACGAACCGCAAGCCGTAGTCCCCGGCTTTTATATCCGGTTCGACCGTCACATCGAGTGGTTCGATACTGCCGACAGCTTCCCGAGATACGCAGGTTTCGCGCAACTACGCGCGGGCTGAGCATTTGATTCGATACGGAGGCGGTTGAGTCGCCGATCCGGGCAGTGTGCGAGTGCTTGCGGGCGCGACTGTGTTCGAACGCCAGATTGTCCGCATCTATTTCCGCTCGTAAGCCTGCTTCAATGCGGAAATGTCCAGTTTCACCATCTTGAACATTGCCTGCATGACCCGGTTCGCCTTCTCGCGATCTTCGTCCCGTAAATACTCGGGAAGAAGCCTGGGCACGATCTGCCAGGAAAGCCCGAATTTGTCGGTGAGCCAACCGCATTGCATGGCCGAGCCGCCTTCGAGCAGCCGCGTCCACAATTGGTCCACTTCGTCCTGGCTGTCGCACAGCACGGAAAACGAAACGGCGGGCGTAAATTTATAGTCCGGGCCGCCGTTGATGGCGAGGAATGCCTGACCGTTGAGTTCGAACGAAATCATCAGCACGGCGCCTTCCGGCCCCGGTCCCGCCGACGTGAAGCGCGTGACATTTTCGATCTTCGCCTTAGGGAAAACGGAGACGTAGAAGTTCGTCGCCTCTTCGGCGTTGCCGTCGAACCACAGGCAAGGCGTAGGCTGTCGCATCGAAAGTCCTCCCATCGCCTGGTTTATGCTTGCTGCTTTGGCTGGTTGAGCGACCATAGCACGCCGAATGGATCGCGAACCTGTCCGTGACGATCGCCCCAGAACATGTCCTGCACGGGCATTGCCGCCTCCGCGCCGGCATCCACCGCGCGCTTCCACGCATGGTCGATATCATCGACCTGAAGCACGAGCGTGAAGCCCTGTGGCTTCGACAACGAATGGCCGTGCTCGGGATAGGCGTCGCTCAACATGAGCGAACTGCCATTGACGTAAAGATGGACATGCATCGTCCTGCCCTTGGCATCCACTGGCTGGGCGGCCGCCATCTCGGCGCCGAACGCGCGCGCGTAGAAATCGGCCGCCTTCATTGCACCATCCAGCGTCAGATACGGCACGATGCCGCCCTTCACCGCGGCCATCGCTGGAACTTCAGTGTTCGCAGTCATCCGGTTTCTCCTTTGAAGTTTCGTTGAGCGATGTTGTACGATTCATTGAGCCGCTACCGGCCGGCGGCCTTTTGGACCTCCGGCGAAAAATCCGCCATTTCGAATACCTGCGCCTTCAAGGTGCCCAGGGCTTACTTGAAGAACCAGAATCGCAGGCAGACGAGGATGAGCACAGCGGCGAGCGTGTATCGCAAACCCGGCTCTGGCACGCGCGTCGCCAGTGTGCTGCCGATGGCGATCCCCGGAATTGAACCCACAAGGAGCGAGCCCAGCAAGGGAAAGTCGATCGTGCCGAGCCACCAATGGCCGAGACCGGCGATAAGCGTGAGCGGAACGGCGTGCGCAATGTCCGAGCCGACGATGCGTGAAATTGGCATGTCGGGGTAGAGCAGCAACAATGCAACGACGCCGATTGCTCCGGCGCCGACAGAAGAAATCGGCACCAGCACGCCCAATATCGCTCCCATTGCGATCGTCAGATTGCGCACGCGGTTAGGCGCAAGTTCGCCTACGCGGTCCGCATAGAAGCGTGCCACGGTCTTGCGGAACACAAGTGACAGCGCCGTGAAAAAGAGTGCGATCCCGAGCGTCTTTGTGATCGCGGCCTGCGCCGCGGGGTTGCTCATGTCGAGTCTGGAGAGAACGAAGATCGTCAATGCGGTCAGCGGGACGCTGCCAAGCGCGAGGCGCCCAACGATGCGCCAATCGATGGTCTGGTTGAACCCATGGACCAGCGTGCCGCAGGTTTTGGTAGCCGAGGCATAGAGAAGATCGGTACCGACAGCGGTCAACGGGTGAATGCCGAAGAGGAGGATCAACAGAGGCGTCATCAGGGAGCCTCCGCCAACGCCGGTCATGCCGACCAACGCTCCAACGACAAGGCCCGAGATCACATAGAGGGGCTGGATCGCATGCAGAAAGCTCATCGACGCTATCCGAATCGAACGGGTGGAAGGAACATGCGTTAGCGGGAAGTGTCGGGGTGTCTTGACACGAACGTCTCCGACGGAATGAAAAAACGGCCCCAAATGGTATCGTTAAAATCAAACATAACACGACTAATTCAATATAGTCAACCTTCTTAATGCGGTATGAAAATTCGGCCCGCACCTGGAGGATGGCTGCCGGTTCATCGGATCAGGATTGTTGCCGACAGTCGCAGCGGAGCTGGCCGTTGGGCAGAATGAAAGTGACAGGCGCGTTTCAGAATTCCCGATGGGCGCAGACGCATAGGCATGCGGGCGTTAGCAGACGCTTTCCGAGAAGCCGGTTACCGCTCCGGCCTCATGCTTCCCTTCGTGCTGTTGACTCACATATCTGAACGGTTATATGAATAATCAATAGCCAACGGGTTATCAATCGCGTTGTCACATACCCGCGCTATTCTTTTCAAAACCCTCGCCGATCCGACGCGACGGGCCATCTTCGAGCGGCTGTGTCGCGACGGAGACCAGACCGTCGGGGCCCTGACGGCTCAGGCCGGGGTCTCGCAACCCGCCGTCTCAAAGCATCTCGGCCTCCTGAAGCAGGCCGGGCTGGTGCGCGACCGCCACGAAGGTCGCCAGACGCATTATAGCGCTCAGCTCGGCGCCCTGACGCCGCTGATCGACTGGACAAGCCAGATGGCCCGCTTCTGGCAAAGCCGGTTCGACCATCTCGAAGATCTCCTCAAAAGGATGGACCAATGAGCAAACCCGCGACCGGAACGCTCGTCGTCGTTGCCAGAAGAGCGACAACAACCAGAACGAAGAGGGCGAGCGGCTTGAAGGAAGGAAAGGGAGGAGACGCTCCCTCTCAGCTGATAGATGCGAGAATCAAGCAGCTAAGTGATTGGCGAGGCGAGACGCTCGCTCTGGTCCGAATTCTCGTCAAGCAGGCCGACCCCGCAGTGGTCGAGGAGTGGAAGTGGAGAGGGGTTCCGGTGTGGTCGCACGCGGGAATAATCTGCACCGGTGAGACGTACAAGAATGTCGTGAAGATGACCTTCGCCAAGGGCGCCTCGTTGGAGGACCCTTCACGCCTCTTCAACTCCAGCCTCGCAGGCAACACCAGGCGTGCAATCGATTTCCATGAGGGCGACAAGATTGATGAAAAGGCGTTGAAGGCGCTCGTTCGCGACGCCGTGGCACTGAACATCTCGGTGCGGGCCACCGCCGGCAGCATCCGCTCTCAAAAGAGACCAAAGAGCGCTTGAGAAGCGGGTTCGTTTGGGCCGCCGCATGAGCCGGTTCGACCGACTCGAAGATCTGCTCAAAAGGATGGACCAATGACCATTACTGCTACTGAAACGCTGTCCGTCGTTGTCGAACGGGAGATACCTTTTCCGCCGGAAAAGATCTGGCGCGCGCTCACGCAACCACGCCTCATCGAGGAATGGCTGATGAAGAACGACTTCCAGCCTGTCGTGGGCCGCCGTTTCAATCTTCGCGCAGACTGGGGCGCTGTCGACTGTCAGGTAATGGCAGTCGAGCCGAACAAAACGCTGTCTTACACGTGGGGTGCCTATGGCCTCGAGAGTGTCGTCACCTGGACTCTCACCCCTACGAACACGGGGACCCGCCTGCGCATGGAGCAGTCGGGCTTCCGGCCGGATCGGCAGCAGGCCTACCAGGGCGCCAAGGGCGGGTGGCAGCGATTCTTTGCGGCCCTGGAACAGGCCTTGGCGCGGACAGACTGATGCTCACAAAACCGCCTGAATGTTGGAACGGAGAATCGACACGCAAGCGCGAATGAAAAAACCGGCGATGATCATCCCCGAGGCCATGCAGCCCATTCAGAACCTGATGGCGGCGACGCAAAAAAGCGGCGTGGCGCCCAGTACTCTCGGACTCGTGCATCTGCGGGCCAGTCAAAATCAATGGCTGCAGTTCCTGCATCGACCGACTTCCTGTCTCGGACAGCTCAGAGTCAGCGACGGCACCATTCAGGACCAGACGACATCTTCATCGACGTAGCAGAGAACGGCGTAGAGCATGCGGGCGGGCACCGGAATTTCCCGGACAGTTGGAGCACACTCACCAGACAGCTCGGGAAAACATTTGAGGCAATCCTCTCGGGCGAATCCGGCGGCCGACGGATGGACATCCGCGAAACGTTCTTTGTGCGGATCGTATGGCTGACGCCGGTCGCGCGCAACAATGTCGGGAGTCGCAATTCAAGCTGTCGCCGCCCGGCTATTTCCTCACTTTGAAGATTGTGCCGCAGCCGTTCGAACACGTGGCGCTGCCGCCGCCGGAATACGTCGTGCCGTAGAGGTGGTGTTTCCTGGCGAGCAGACCGCCATACGGAAAAGCGCCGTCATTGCCGCCGGCGAAAGCATAGAGCACGGTCTCCGTTCCATCCGGCGTCAGTTCAAAAACAACGCCATGGCCGTTGGCGCCGTAGCTGCTCGCCGCGCCGTAAAGATTGCCTGACGTGTCTCCAATCAGGCCCGAGAACGGATAGCCGCCATCGCTTCCGCAGGCAAACCCGTGCAGAACGGTTTCTCTGCCTTTGGGCGTGAGCTTGAAAGCAACGCCGCAGCCACCGGGACCTTGATAATCGGCCGTGCCGTAGATATTGCCGGACGCGTCCAGGATCAGGTTGCCAAGAACAGGGCCGTTGCCGTCGCTGCCGTTGAATCTGTGCAAAACGGTCTCCGTCCCATCCGGCGCCAACCTGAAGACGGTACCACAGTCGCACGAAGTGGTGCCGCCCTGAAAAGTTGTGCCATAGAGATTGCCTGCATCGTCCATGGTCAAGCCGGCTCCGGGGTTGTCGCCGTCGCCGTCCTGATAACCCCGGAAATTGTACAGCACCGTCTCGACGCCTGTGGGGCTGAGTTCGAATACGACTCCGCAACCGAACGGACCGCAATTCTGGGTACCGCTGCTGCCCTGTTCGGTCGTGCCGTAGAGATTTCCCTTCTTGTCGGCGATCAAGCCGGCAAACGGATTGCCGCCGTCACTGCCGCCGGTGAAGGTGTAGAGGACCGTAAACGTTCCGTCCGGCGATATTTTGTAGACGGTGCCGCAACTGGTATTGCAATAGTTGTTCGTCGTCCCGCCATGAAGCGCGGTGCCGTAAAGATTGCCTGCCCTGTCCCTGATCACGCCGCCGATGGGAATGCTACCGTCGCTGCCGCCGGTGAAAGAATAGAGAACGGTCTCGGTGCCAGTGGGCGCCAACCTGAAAATGGCACCGAAGCCCGAAGCGCCACCGCCCGATGCGGTGCCATAGAGATTACCCGCAGCACCCCTCGCCAGGACGCCGCCTTTGGGTAGCTGCCGTCATTGCCGTTGAAGTTGTGCAGAAGGTGTTCTCCGGCCGCCTGCGCACCGCCATGCGGAAGAACAAGAGCCAACGCCAGCGCCGTCGAGCGGAGCGCGTTGCCGGAAATTTCGCGTATGGCGAGCATCGGTTGCCCCAAACATGGCCGGCGCTGCATGGGAGAAACAGCTTGCAACGCGGATAATCACGCGTCAATCGAAGCTCGCGCGACACACCGCGGATCGGGCGAATCCGCCGCCAGGCAAAACTGCCGACTGTTCGACGCCGTCGACGCAAAGATGCAGTGAGCCGGGAAGCGTTGCCGCCCATTGCCAAAACGTGGCATGCAACACCGTTCACACTTGGAACGGTCTGGCCATGAAACCGCGCTCGACGAAATCTTCCGGCCGCGGCGCCCTGCGCGTGAAAGTAAAAACCACCAAGGGGCGGGAGCCGGCATCGACGCGCTGGCTCGAACGGCAGCTCAACGATCCCTATGTGCGCGAAGCAAAAGCGAAAGGCTATCGCAGCCGCGCCGCGTTCAAGCTGGTCGAACTCGACCGCAGATTCCGCCTCCTGAAGCCGGGGGCGCGGGTGCTCGATCTGGGTGCTGCGCCCGGCGGCTGGAGTCAACTCGCTGCCGGCAGGGTCGGCGCTGCCGGCAGCGTTGTCGCGGTAGACATTCTGGAGATGGAGCCGCTGAGGGGCGTCGAAGTTGTGCAGGCCGATCTCCTCGATCCGAATACGGCGTCGCAATTGAAGGACGCGCTGGGCGGTCCGGCCGATCTCGTGCTCTCCGACATGGCGGCGCCGACGATCGGTCACCGGGCAACCGACCACATTCGCACCCTGGCACTGCTCGAAGCCGCGCTGGATGTCGCGGACGCCGTGCTGAAGCCGGGTGGCGCCTTTGTCGGCAAGGCCTTTCAGGGCGGCGCGTCCGGCGAACTCTTGGCGCGCATCAAACAGCGCTTCCGCGAAGTTCATCACGTCAAACCGCCCGCCAGTCGCGCAGAATCGGTCGAGCTCTATCTGGTGGCGACAGGGTTCAAGGGCTGAAGACACCTCCTCGAAACGTATGCGAGGGGCTGACCCTTTCGAGGCGCGCAGACTTCCTGTTAGGAAGGCTTGGGGCCTGTAGCTCAGTTGGTTAGAGCTGACCGCTCATAACGGTCCGGTCGTAGGTTCGAGCCCTACCAGGCCCACCACGCATCCAGCAGGCGGAAGCGGGCAACGCGGCAATCGCCGTCTGCAGCAACAGCTATTCGACCGTCGGACCTTCGGGAACCTTCAGCAAACTTTGTTGGCGCCGGCAGTGATCGTCCCGGTCAGCGTCGCTGCGCCCGGCGCGCTCGGCACGGCCGCCGCTGGGTGGCATGGATGTCTTTCGCCCATCTATGCCTCAACGGCGTTGTCGAGATCGCTATAGGGAGCAATCTTCCTGCCTCATATTCGCTCGGATTTGCTGTCGCTGGGTAACGCCGGCCGAAGCCGGCACCGCTGCCAATACCGCCACAAGAGGATTGCAGTCCCACGCTCAACGCCATACGGGGCATCGTATGATAGCGTTTCAAAACGCTCGCGGTTCGCAATGATGCGGACCAACGATCAAAACGGGAAACGATGAATTTCGTCAGCGACAACGCCCATGGCGCGGCGCCGGAAATACTCCACGCATTGGCGGAGGCGAATTCGGGGGCGGCCCCGTCATACGGCGACGACGACGTCACCGCCCGGCTCCGCGCACGGATGAACCAGATATTCGAGCGCGAAGTGGCCGTCTTTCCGGTTGTTTCCGGCACTGCGGCGAACGCACTTGCGCTCGCAACGCTTGTACCGCCGCATGGCGCCATTTTCTGTCACGCTGCGGCGCATATTGCCGCCGACGAATGCAACGCTCCGGAATTTTTCAGCCACGGCGCCAGGCTGGTGACGTTGCAGGGGTGCGGCGCCCGGCTTTCGAGGGAGACGCTCGCGCGCGAATTGCGGCGCTTCCCTGTCGGCTCCGTCCATTCGCCGCAGCCTGCTGCCATCAGCATCACCCAGGCCAGCGAGCTCGGAACCTGTTACAGCCGCGAGGACATCGCTGCCATTTCAGCGCTCGCGCGCGAACACGATCTGAAGCTTCATATGGATGGCGCGCGATTCGCCAATGCGCTGGTGCATCTGGGCTGCAGCCCGGCGGATGCCACGTGGCGCGTGGGCGTCGACGCGTTGTCCTTCGGCGCCACAAAAAACGGCGCGTTATGCGCGGAGGCCGTGGTCTTTTTCAATACGGAGGACGTGCGGGATTTCGAATTCCGGCGCAAGAAATCCGGACACCTTGTCTCCAAGCTGCGTTTTCTGTCGGCGCAGTTGCTGGGCTATCTCGAAGACGATTTTTGGCTCCGTTCCGCAAGACACGCCAACGCGGCGGCAACGCGCTTGTGCGGCGCGCTGCAATCCGTCGCAGGCGTGCAGATCGCCCATCCTGTCGATGCCAATATGGTTTTCGCTTATCTGCCCGATGCCATGGCGGCGCGGTTGCGCGCTGCCGGAGCGCGCTTCTACGATTGGGCGCCCGCGAGCGACGGCCAAACACTCGTCCGGCTCGTGTGTTCCTTCGCGACGCCGGACGAGGACATCGCCCGCTTTATCCGGATTGCGCAAGGAGATGAACGGTTGCGATAGTGCCGCCCAGACAGCCCTGCGCACCCGCTGGAATCATCCTCAAATCCGGCCGAGCAAGGTCAACGTTCCCTCTTCGGACGTATTGCCGGAGCCGGCCTTCAGATAATCGAAGCTCAGTCCCAGAGACCAAGCGCCGGTCGATACGGCCAACCCTCCTCCGGCGACGATATTGCCCTTGTCGGGCTGGGGGCCCGTAACCTGGAAGTCCGAAGGTGGAGTCACGCTCTCGAAGTTCGCGTTCACGCTCTCCGCGCCATTGGCGAAATCGTAGCGGTAACCCACGCGGACTTCCGGTTGCAGCAGGAAATCGGTGAAATCGAAATCCTGTCGCACATCGACGCCGGTAAAGGCCCGCAACGATTGGGCGTAGCTGGAAGAGACATGCAGATCGAAGCCGTTGCCGCCGCCGCTTTCGTTGTAACTCTCCTGCCGCATTACCAAGCCGTCGAGACTGACCTGCGGCATGATGATCGTGCCGCTTTCGTCGAACCTCACCCCGGTCGTGGCGCCCCCGGACAGATATTCGGCAGGACGCGAATCGGTAGCATCCCGGTTGAAGGGCACCTGACCTCCGTTACCATTCGGAATTAAGAGATCCATATAGCGGCTGCCTGTCAGACTCGCATATCCGAGCGAGGCGTTGGTGTCGAGGAAGAGGCCTTTGCCCCGCCAGTCCGTGTAGCCCGTTGCCATGAACCACTCCGATGTCGTCTTGGTCAGTCGTGGCGCCTGCTCACGCGTGTCGCCGGAATAGAACGTGAAGGCGCCGCCGTAGCGGCCATCGACGGCATCGCCTTGATCAGCACCGAGCGCAAAACCGAAACCCGAATCGTGATAGCCGGGGCCGGCAAGCGTTCCGCTCTGATTGAGTCGCTGGACGAATTGCTGCCCCCACAGGGTGAGGTCGCCATCCTGGTTGGCGTATTCGCGCAACTCGCGCTGGCGAGCGGCGACGACGCTGGTGGCGTCGTCGGTCAGGGAAATGGCCAACGCCCGTGTGGCGCCGGAAACATCCGGCGCGAAGTTCGAGTAGGTCGTCTGGGCTACGAAGGAATTCGTAACACCCTGGATGACGGCGGATCCCAGGGCATTATCGTTGCCCAGCGCGACGTTGGCGTAGGGAAACAGTTTGGCGGCGTACCCGCTCAATGGAATGTCGTTCAGATTGCAGTTGTTCACCTCTAATTGTGACTTGCAACCGTCCGAGCCGATGGTTTTCGGCGTAATTGTCAGCAGCAGCTCGTTGCCTGCGCCGTTCAGACTCACGCCGCTCTCCAGCGGGCTGTACAAATAGGAAAGGCTGGAAAGGAACGTGGACTGAATGGTGCTCAGCGTGGACGGCAAAATCGTCAGGATTGGCGATTCCAGAACGACAAACGTCGCCGATTTCTCCCCGATCGGCGGCGCAATGAAGCTGTCGGGCGTGAAGGTCAGGCTCGAAGTATCGATCGTCGCCTCGTTCTCGGCATTGACGATCACAGCCGTCGGGAACAGATCGAGATTGAAAGCCTGCGAATAGTGGATATCGACGGTAGAATTTGCCGCCAGGTCGAAATTGCCCGCAATAAGCGTTGTTCCCTCGACCAGGGTGGTGTTCTGAAGATTGTCGCTGCTGGCGCCACTGGCCGCGGTCAGCAGGTTCAGCGTCCCGTCGGCATCGACGGTGACGTCCACCTTGCCGACCGTCGGATCCGCGACGCTGCCCGCATAGACCTGCCCGGTCAGCGATCCGTAACCCGCAATGTGAAGGGTGTCGTCGCCGGTGCTGGAATTGCCTCCGAAGTAAATGTTGCCGGTAACGGTTGCTTCCTGATTGGAAGCGGCGCCCTGCACAAGGAGGATGTCGTCGCCGGAGCCGAAGCGAATGTCTCCGGAGACAGTCCCATAATTGTCGAAGGTCACGCCGGTCGTATTGGCTTCGAGATCGGCGGCGATGGCGACCTGGGAATTGTCCTGGAGGAGGCTGGCGGTCGCTTCGATAAGCGCGCCGGTGTTGTTGACGATGCTGGTAAGCGAGCCCGAAGAGTCGAGGATGGCAATCGCCTTCAACCCGCCATTTCCCAGCAACGGGTTGGAAGTGATCGCGGTCGCGGCGATGGTGCCGTCGTTGACGATGCTGGGCAGAGAACCGTTTTGCTCGATGTCGATTGCCGTCGCATCGCCGCCCCTTTCGCCCGTTAGCGTGGCCGCGATTCTGCCCGGACTTGCCGGATCCTCATTGGAATTCGTCAGCGACGCAACCGTTGCATAGGGTCCGATGATGATGTCGGTCGTGCTGGCGCCGCCTGTGGCGCTGCTGTTCGTGGCAGCAGACGACGTGATCGAACCGGCGTTGAAGATGCCGCTCACAAGATCGACGGTGTAGTTGGCGGAATCGCCTGTGATATCTATTGCGGTCGTCGGCGACAATGGATTGGGATTTTCGGATGAATTGCTGATCGCGCCGCGATTGAGGAAGGAAGCGACGTCACCCTCGGAGGTATAGCTGCCGATGACGATGGAGCTCGGCAGAGCCGGGTTTGGCCCGATAATGACCGTGGGCGCATTGCCAACCGTGGAGATGGTGGCCGATGTCGTAGTATCGCCGCTATACGCCGGTCCCGCATTGAAAATGCCCCCGGTTATGTTGGCTTCCACGATGAGAGCGGCAGCCGCGTCCGGATTGCCGCCTGTGATTTTGGGATTGCTGGTACCGTAAGTCACCAATTCGTTCTGGTTTTCGAAGTCCCCGTTGATGGGGCCGGCAATGACGATGCCCTCGGCGCCGGCGCCCTCAGAGGAAACGACACCGCCCGTCTCGATGTCCACATTGCCGTTTATCGTGCCGCCCAGAAACATTGCGATGTTCCCGCCGGAGGTGAGCGTGTTGACGTTGATCGGCGTCATCGCCAGATTGCCGTCGATGTTGATGCTGCCGTTCAGGATGCCGCCCGGCGTGTTGGTCGCGGAATTGGGCGCGACCATATTGATGCCGTAGGACGACGTGCCTTCGACGCTGATGGTGCCGCCTTCGATCAGATTGATATCGCCGTTCATCGTGCCGGCAAGATAAATCGCGTTGGCGTCGCTGGAGGTCGAACTTGACGAGGTTGGCGTCATCGCCAGGGCGCCGCCGATGTCGATATCGCTGGCGCAGTTCGTACAGGTGTCGCCCAGCGTGGCGCCCTGCGCGATATCGATTCCGTAAGAGGAATCGCCCTGGATTTTCAAACTCGAGCCGGACTCCAGCAGGATGGCCGCGACGTTTGTGTCCTGAACTCCGACCAGCTGCGAGACGGGGGTGCCCTTCGAGTTCGAGTCACCCGAACAGTCGCTGCTGTCTTCCGTGCACATGATGTCGCCGATGAACGAACCCGTTCCCGAGGCGATCAAAATGCCCGTTTTGTTTGTTCCGGCGCCGCTAAAATCGATTTTTGCAGCGTTATCGAGGCCTCCGATGCTGCCACCGAGCATCTCGATGCCGGTAAGAGGAGCCGTGGCGCTGCCAAAGCCCGCGTAGCTGATCGTACCCTGATTATAGACGTCTGCCGCCGATCCTGGCGTCGTGCCGCCGTCGATGGTCACGGCCGGCCCGGTCGGCGGATTCGTTGTGATCACGATGGAGCCGGCGGTCGTGATGGTGATGGTACCGTCGGTGCTCGTCGATTGCTCCGTGGTTACCTTGTTGTCGATGGTGGTTTGCGCGAGCGCATGCCCGGTGAGCAGCGCGGCGGTGGCGGCGGTCAGCATTAGCGCACGCTTGGACAAGGGGAACCTCTCGTCTTGATTGACTGATGGTAAGCGGAGGAAATCGTTAACGTTTCCCCAGTTTTCAGGTCACGCCCCACGACGTTGCCGAAAATCGCGCGCACCATAGCCAGAATTCTGCGGCCCGCGCCAGCGGCAACAAGGCTACCGGGACGGCCACCACACCTTTTTAATGTAACGGCGGCCCATGCCTGTCCGCCGGCCCCCGGCAACGGGCGCCTGTACCGCCCTCGGTCAGGCCGTCGCCTGAACGGGGGGCTCGCCGGCAACAATTGTATCCGGGGTGCGGCTGCGGATGAACTGTCCCAGGCGGCCAAGCGACACCCGCCCTTCCGGTACATGAGCGCTCCCCTGAAAAACATGCTGCATCCCGTCGTAGATTTCCACGCTCACGGGAATGCCGGCTTCCGCCGCGCGCTCGCCAATCCGGCTCGCATCGTCGCGTAGAATTTCCCGACTGCCGGCATGCACCATGATGGGCGGGAAGCCATGAAACTTCGCAAATACCGGCGAGGCATAGGGATCGGAGGGGTTGTTCTTCCTGAGATAATGCCGGGCGCTGACGAACAGCATCTCCCACGACAGCGCCGCGTCGCTGCGCGCATTCTGCAGCATCGACCAGCCGGATAGCGAAAGATCGGCCCATGGCGACATCGCAACGCATGCCGCCGGCATCGCAAGTTCCGCATTGCGGATCGCAAGCAGAAGCGCAAAAGCGAGTCCGCCTCCTGCCGCGTCGCCGGCAAGCACGATGGAAGAGGCACTGACGCCGCGCTGGAGCAGGCAACGATAGGCATCGATCCCGTCGCGCAAACCGGCGGGAAAGCCGAATTCCGGCGCCAGACGATAGGCGGGCGAGAAGCCGGTTGCCTGCGCCGCAAGGCACAGCCGCGCAATGAGGGAACGATGGGTTTGCGGCGAGCCGGCAACAAAACCGCCGCCATGAAAATAGAGAATCAGCCGCCGCGCGGTGACGTCGGCCACACGAACCCATTCGCCCTTGATCGGACCCACCTGCGACGGTTCGAACGTGACATTTTGCGGGATATTTCCGAAGCGGCCGGACAGGGAATCATAGCGCCGGCGCAGCTCGGCGATATCCCTCTCCATCCCGAGGGGCCGATGGCGCGTATTTCGGTTGAGACGCGCGAAAAGCGCACTCTGCCAACTCGGCATGATGGGAAATCAACGCAGCAGGTGTCCGGGGATCAGTATGGTCCGATCCCCGGCGCCTGTCACGAATTACCTGTCGTCTTAAGCGGCTTTCGCCTTGCCCTCGATCACTTTGAGATCGCCGCCATTAATTTGTATGCGGCGGGGCTTCTGCTCTTCGGGAACGATGCGTTCCAGATCGACGTGAAGCAGCCCGTTCTCAAGCTTGGCGCCGCCGACCTCGACATTCTCGGCGAGCTGGAACCGGCGCTCGAACGCCCGGCCGGCGATGCCCTGATGGAGATAGCCGTTGGCGGCGGTGCGCCCCGCGTCGTCGCGCTTGCCCTGCACGCTCAGCACGCCTTCGCGCACTTCCACGTTCAGGTCTTTCTCGGCGAAACCCGCGACCGCAAGGGTGATGCGATAATGGGTGTCGTCGGTGCGCTCGATATTGTAGGGCGGATAGGCCTGACTGGTGTCGTACTGGCCCATCGAGTCCAGAAGATCGACCAGCCGGTCAAAGCCGACGGTGGAACGAAAAAGCGGAGAAAAATCGAATGCACGCATGATCACAGCCTCCTTGCGAAGCGAAGTGGGGTTAAGAGGCGCGCCCATGCGGGCCGGCCTCACTGGTTTTTCGGCAAGCCGGAAGGCCTCGCCGATGCCACTGAGGTAGGAAGGACGCCGCAGGCCTTCAAGAGCCGAAAACTGTGACAATGCGTGGAGACACTTGGCCGTCTGAGCGACGTGCGCAGGAAATAAATACGCTGAAAGCGATTGCGGCGCGCACCACATATTTTCGGTGTGCGCAACCGGCCGCGGCGCAGGCGAACTGGCGACCGGCGACGGCGTCGATCTGGACGGCGCCCAGCTGGTGCGCTTCGCCAACAATTTCCTGGATCGCAACGGCTATGTCACGCCCGGCTCGGTGGGCTTGCGCCTCAACAACTCGAACTTCGTCACCGCCTGCGACAATGTCTTTTCGCTCTCCGGGGGGGCGAGCGTCGGCGCCGTGCCGCCGCCTTACGCCTCGCACATCTATCTCTCCGGCGCGGTCGACAGCCTGAAGCTGTGCGGCAACGTGTATTATACCGACGCCACCAACGGGCAGGTGGTGTTTCATCCAAGCTATGATTACGACGCCCAGCTTGTGGGCTCCCAGCTGACGAACATCGACATCTCGGAAAACGCCGCGCCGGCGGATCTGGGCGTCTTCTCGCCCAGCGCGATCGCGCTCGGGCTGCAGGCCGCGGTCACGCCGCATGTCTGGCAGAACTACGCGAACGGCTTCGCGCTCGCCGACGCCTCGACGGGCGGCGTGCCGATCCTCGATATCGCGCCCGGCGACGCGCCCGACAGTACCAACAGCTTTCCCATTACCCTGGTGGCCTCCTGTACGGCGGCGCTGAGCCGGCAGCGCGATGCCATAATCGCGATCCGCAATGCGTGAATGCGCATGGTATTACCCCCGCGCGCGACGTTAGGTGCGCGCTCCTACTTCTCCGGCGGCGGGTTGGCGATCAGATAGGGGAAACCGTGGTTGATCTTGGGATTCTCTGCCCAGATTGTGGGGTCAAAGCCGGAGGGAAGGCCGGATTGTAGTTGCTGTGTCGTCAGACCGGTCAGCCCTTGCACATTTCCAAAGTTACCTGTGCCTTGGTTCGTGCCGCTGGTCGTCGTGTCCCAATATGAACTTGCATTTTCGGTATTGAAATCATCGTAGCCGATGAACCCCCCAATCTTGCTTTGCGCGCCCCCTGTTGCTTTGCCCGTCGAGTAGGACGTGTCGATCTCCCCTTCGTTATCCCCAACAAGGCCTCCGATGTTCGCGCTCGTACCGCCGGTTACGGAACTCGTTGCGTAGGAATTACTGATTATGTAGGTATTGGCCGCTGCCAACCCCCCGGGATTGGATCCCGGGCCTCCGCCAACGCTTCCCATCGCAAAACAATAGCTCACCCTTCCTTCATTGACGCCGACCACGCCGCCGCCGCCTTGGCGACTCCTGACATCGACGACAGCATAGGAATTGTCCAAATTTCCACCACCATTCACACCCAGGATTCCGCCGACCACATCACCGTTCGCAACATTTCCGCTGACATGGTCGCCGACCAATAATCCTCCGGTATTTGTGCCGACCAGACCGCCCACAAAGCTGGCCCGGTATCCGTCAACTTTGACTGTCGAAAGCCCAATGTCCTTGACGGTTCCGGCGGTCACCTGCGCAAGCAGTCCACCGATGCTCTCAACACCGCGAGCGGCGTTTCTAACCGTGACGTTGGAGATCGTGTTTCCGAGCCCTTCGAAGATGCCCGTAAATATCGTCGGCACCGGCGATTGCGAGTATGTTCCATCAGGGGTGGCATCGTAGTTGGCGGCAAAGGCATAGGCGCCCGCGGGGTTGTTTGCGACCGCGCTCGCCAGCGAAGCGAGCGTATTCACAAGCAGGTAAGCGCTTCCGTTGATCGCGAGGCTGTTCGCTGTGCCAAGGAACGACAAGCTGCCGCTTGAGCCGAACGATAATGTGCCGCCGCTGCCGCCATCGTTCGTCGTCAGCGCAACCGCGCCGGCGCCGTTAGCCGCGATGGGCGCATTTAGGGTGATCGATCGGTAGGCATCAAGCGTGAGGGAGTTTGCGCTCGCCCACGAGAAACTCTTCGATACGACAATATCTTCGACCTGTTGGGCCAGAGAGCCCGAACCTGTGTTGACCTGGACATTCGAACTGGCCAGCAGGTTCGTCAGATCGCCCACGTTCAGCACCGCATTCGCCGCCGTTGGCGTGCAGACGCCAGTCACGCAGGATAAGTTCTGGGTGGGCTTCGACGAGATCGTAACGGCGGCAAGGCTCTCGGTAGCCAGACCAATGACGACGCCGAATATTGCGCCTAAGGGAAGAGTATGCTTGAACCGAACGATAGCCGACATCGATAGTCTCCGACCGCGACGCAATGACAAGTCCTGAGCAGGACAGTATCATCGCGCATCAAATTGTCCAAACATTTGCTTGATATTCCCGGCAACGGGGCTAAACTGAAAGTTTAAGGGGCTTGCGACGATTCCGGTCGGCGCGCGAAATTTTGCGCCACCGCTGAGTGTTTTTCGTCGTCATGCCGAATGGCTTTGCTGGTCTTAATTGCGGCCATGAACGAACGCGGGGGCAGTATGTCGGTCATTCGAAATCTGCTTATAGTTGCAGCCCTATTTCTTTCGGCTGACACGGCCGTCGACGGACAGAGCACGGTCAACACAGCAGACGTAAGCTGCATCTTCGCGTCAGTTTCAGGGTGCAACAGCTCAGTCTTTCGGAGCACGAATCTGGGCGCCTATAGCGTCGTAACGGCCGCCGGATATTATGCACCTGGCGGCGCAGGAGGCGGAACGTTCGTGCAAAACGTCTCTCCCGCGCCCACCAATTGCCAATTCTATGCGGCCACAGGCAATGTAACCCAGGCGCAGACGACGATCAGCGGCGTCAGCACGTCGAACAATTTGACTATTGTCGCGGGAATGGCCGTCAGCGTGTCATCCGGCTCGTCCCCGTTTCCGGCCAACGACACGATCGCCAGCATCACCTATAACAGCGTCACCCATGTTATTCTTACCATCACGATGTTCTCGGCCGCCACAACAACGCAGGCCTCGGCGTCGCTGCAATTCTCGTACGACAATGGCGGCTCGATCATCGGCGACAACGAAGGCGGCGGAGCTTCGACTTGCTTCTCCCGCGCAAGCTCGAACTACGGACCGCAAGAATGGGGCGCAATGCAGAACTATAATCCGACCGGTTCGCCAAGCAACGGGAACGACGATACCTCTTCCCTGCAAAACTGGGTAAACGCCAACCAGCCGCACGTCGCAACCCCGGGAAATTCGCGAATCACGAGCCCGCTATATTGCAACGGCACAAGTATCTCCGGGCCGCCTCGCACAGGCACGACGGAGATCAACGGCCCCGTGCCGCTGTTTCAAATCTTTTCCGACAATAGCGGCGGAGGCTTTTCAAGTTCGGCGACGCCGGCGCTGTTGGTGATGGATTATCCCAGCAACACGACCGGCGGTTGCGCCGCCCACGATGTGGGTCTTATCGCATCGGATCATCAGACGACCGGTGGGGTGTCCACGCCCTACGACACGGTCGATGCCTACGGCCAGGCGGATCTGGTGGATGGATCGTTTCTTTACGGGGGAAATGTCAATTTCCATTGCATCGGCGCCGGCGAGGACGTGCAGCTCTTCGACAGCTTTGTCACCTCGTCCGTGAACGACGACATCGACAGCAACTGTCCGGACTTCCGCGTCGAGCGCAACGTCATCGCCCAGGCGGGCAGCGGCGCGAACAATTCGGCGGTCGGCATCCACTACACGAACACCGACGCCATCATCGTCGACAACACGATCGAATTGTCGACCGGCGACGGCGTCGATCTGGACGGCGCCCAGCTGGTCCGCTTCGCCAACAATTTCCTGGACCGCAACGGCTATGTCACGCCCGGCTCGGTGGGCCTGCGCCTCAACAACTCGAACTTCGTCACCGCCTGCGACAATGTCTTTTCGCTCTCCGCGGGGGCGAGCGTCGGCGCCGTGCCGCCGCCTTACGCCTCGCACATCTATCTCTCCGGCGCGGTCGACAGCCTGAAGCTGTGCGGCAATGTGTAT
>Ga0208849_1000565_pt1 | contig 33837 bp, 34 predicted proteins | sample NGESurdeep072012_10_FD_184470 | JGI IMG/M metagenome (GOLD analysis project Ga0208849, IMG submission 184470) | Arctic peat soil microbial communities from Barrow, Alaska - NGEE Surface sample 53-3 deep-072012 (SPAdes) | ecosystem: Environmental > Terrestrial > Soil > Wetlands > Peat ... | reverse complement strand
AGGGTCTGATATGAGACCTCGTCCTGAGGAGCATCGCCAAGCGATGCGTCTCGAAGGATGAAGCCATCGAGGTGGAAATTGCGCAAAGGGGGCAGGACTTTCTTGGCGCATAAAGCCCTCGCCCGACCCCTCTCCCGCAAGCGGGAGAGGGAGGGCAGCAGCGGATCAGGCCCGAGGGCTTCTGTCAGCTTGGATCCTTGCAACTTGGTATGCTCCGCACCTGCCACGCACCGCGTGGGCTCCCGCTCCCGATTGCGGGAGAGGGTTGGGGCAAGGGCGCCTCCCCGAAAGCGGCTCGAAGTCTGAATCGACGGATGCGCAACAGCCCGTGACGTATTACATCACCGTGCGGCCGGTCCATCGAAACCGCCGGCGAGTACGGGTCTCCGCGCATGGTTCAGACATCGCCCCTGGGCTCCGCCACCCTCGCGGCCGACAAGGCTGCCGCGTTGGCGCTGACGCCTGTTTCACGTGAAACGGAGACGCGGCTGCAGCGCTATGTCGAGCTGCTGGTGCAATGGCAGGCCAAAACCAACCTGGTTGCGCCATCGACGCTTCCTCATCTCTGGACTCGGCACATTTCCGACTCGCTGCAACTGCTGGCGCTTGCTCCCACCGCCAGGCACTGGGCCGACTTCGGCAGCGGCGGCGGCTTTCCGGGTCTGGTGCTGGCCTGCGCGCTGGCGGACAGGCCGGGTGCCGCGGTTCACTTGATCGAGCGCAATGCCAAGAAGGGCGCGTTCCTGCGCGAGGCGCTCCGGGTGACAAATTCGCCCGGGACGATCCACCTGGCTGACATCGGGGATAATGTGGATAGAATAACCGGCCCGGTCGATTGCGTCACCGCCCGGGCCGTGGCTCCGCTACACCAGCTGATCGGCTTTGCGGAGCCGTTAGTGCGGCAGGGCGCCAGGGCTCTGTTTCTCAAGGGTCAAGATGTAGAGGCCGAATTGACCGAAGCCACTAAATATTGGAATATCTCGCCTCATCTCCATTCCAGCCGCACCGGCGGACACGGTTGGATCGTCGAGCTCGACCGGATCGAGCGGCGCACCCCGTCCACGGCCGCCCCCAAGGCCCGCCCATGACCGTGATTGATGAAGTATATCAAGAGGATAGAGCTACGAAATCGGCGGGGCATCCGCGCATCCTGTCGCTCGCCAACCAAAAAGGCGGAGTCGGCAAGACCACCACCGCGATCAATCTCGGCACCGCGCTGGCCGCGATCGGCGAACGCGTGCTGATCGTCGATCTCGATCCGCAGGGCAACGCCTCGACCGGTCTCGGCATCGATCGGCGCAGCCGCAATGTCTCGACCTACGACGTGCTGATCGGCGAGGCGCCGCTCCGCGATGCCGTGGTCGCGACCGCGGTGCCGCGCCTGCATATCGCGGCATCGACGATGGATCTTTCCGGCCTCGAACTCGAACTCGGCGCGACCCGCGATCGCGCGTTTCGGTTGCGCCATGCCATCGCGGCACTCAACACCGACGCCACCGAGGATACTGATTACACCTATGTCCTGATCGATTGTCCGCCGTCGCTCAATCTTCTGACCGTCAACGCGATGGCGGCGTCGGATGCGATCCTGGTGCCGTTGCAATGCGAATTCTTCGCCCTGGAAGGGCTTTCGCAATTGCTGCAGACGGTGGAGCAGGTGCGTTCCACGCTCAACCCCAATCTGTCGATCCACGGCATCGTGCTGACCATGTTCGATTCCCGCAACAATCTGTCGAACCAGGTGGTGGCCGATGTGCGGCAGTTCATGGGCGCCAAGGTCTACAAGACCATGATCCCGCGCAATGTGCGCATCTCCGAGGCGCCGTCCTATGGCAAGCCGGTGCTGGTGTACGATCTGAAATGTGTCGGCAGCGAAGCCTACCTCAAGCTCGCGACCGAAGTGATCCAGCGCGAACGCGAACTGCGCGCGCATTGAGATGGCGGGGACCGAGCGCACATTGCGGATGACAATCGCGGTGGCCTCGTGGTTCGAGACGCGCGGCCAGTCGCCGCGCTCCTCACCATGAGGGTCCAACAAGACCTCATCCTGAGGAGCATCGCGATGCGATGCGTCTCGAAGGATGAATCACGGCGCCGGAAAGCAAGCCAAACAGGAGCGCGTGAGTGAATCCAAGGGAGCTGGCGATGGCCGACGAAGCGCGTTCGCGACTGGGTCGCGGTCTTGCAAGTCTGATCGGCGATGTCGGCGGCGAGGCCGCGCATCTGGAACGGCCGCGCGGCCAGCGCAAGGTGCCGATCGAATTCCTCAAACCCAATCCGCGCAATCCGCGCCGTGATTTTTCCGATATCGAGCTCGGCGAATTGGCCGACTCGATCAGGCAGCACGGCGTGATCCAGCCGATCGTGGCGCGTGCGGTCAAGGGCGCGCAGGACCGCTACGAGATCGTCGCCGGTGAACGCCGCTGGCGCGCCGCGCAGCTCGCCGGCCTGCACGAGGTGCCGATCGTGCCGGTCGATGTCAGCGACAGCGACGCGCTCGAGATCGCGATCATCGAAAACGTGCAACGCGAAGATCTCAACGCGATGGAAGAGGCGCAGGGCTACCACGCGCTGGCCGGCGAGTTCAAACGCAGCCAGGACGACATCGCGAAAATCGTCGGCAAGAGCCGCAGCCACGTCGCCAACATGATGCGGTTGACCAAATTGCCGGCCGAGGTGCAGGCCTACATCGCCTCGGGCCAGCTATCGGCGGGTCACGCCCGCGCGCTGATCGGCGTGCCCGATCCGGCCGCCGCCGCCAAACGCATTGTCGAGGAAGGCCTCAATGTGCGTCAGGCCGAGGCGCTCGCGCATGTCGAGGGCGTGCCGGTGCGCAAGCCGCAGAAGGCGCGCGGCGGCAAGGTGAAAGACCCCGACACCATGGCGCTGGAAAAGCGGGTCAGCGACGCGCTCGGCCTTGCGGTCAGCGTCGACCACCGCAATCCCGGCGGCACCGTGCTGATCCGCTACCGCGACCTCGAACAGCTCGACGAGATCGTGCGGCGACTGGACAAGACAAATTAGTTTTTCGGCATCGTGGCTTCATCCTTCGAGACGCATCGCTTCGCGATGCTCCTCTGGATGAGGTCCGGGTCTTGTCAAACCCTCATGGTGAGGAGCGCCGAAGGCGCGTCTCGAACCACGAGGCCACGGGATGCGCCGGTTGGCCTGTTCGTCTCACCCCCGCCGTTTGGCATTGACGGCAATCGACAATAGGGTGCGTTGCGCGATCGCGGCGGCAAGCGGCGCCTGTTTGCGCATCTCCAGCGCGGCGGTGGCGAGCTGCTCGATGATCGACGATAGCCGCGCCGGGCTGAACTGGCGCAACGCGGTTTCGACAGCGCCCTTGCGCGAGAAATGCAGGCGGGGAAAGCCGCTGTCGAGCAGGGTCGCGACCGCCGTTCCCTCGGCGATTGCGAGCGCGGATTTGTGCAGCCACGCGGCCTGGCGTTGCGCGGCGGCAATGATCGCGCCTGGATAGGTACCGGCGACCACGGCCTTGGCGAATTCGGCTTCGACCAGCTCGGGCTTGCCGGCAAAGGCGCCGTCCACGATCGGATCGATCTTGAGCTCGGAGGCGTCGGCGACGACGGCCACCACGTCCTCGAGTGTGACCTCGGTCTCGCCATGGGCATAGAGTGCGAGCTTGCGCAGCTCGTTGCGCGAGGCCTGGCGGTCGCCGCCGAGCAGCGCCGTCAGCGTCGCGCGCGCCTCCGGCGCGATGCGCAGGTTCGACAGCCGCAATTCGTCGTCGATCAGTTTGGCCAGATCGCGCTCGCCGTCGGGATAGCAGGCGATCGCGACCGCGGTTTTGGCGCGCTCGCAGGCCTTGCGCAGCGGCGATTCCGGCCGGAGCTCTCCGGCCTCGATGACGATGCGGCAATCCTTGATCGGCGAATCGGCCAGCGCATCGATGCCGCCGGCAAAGCTGCGCGAGCCGGCGCGGACGCGAATCGCGCGGCGGCCGCCGAACAGCGGGATGGTCATGGCTTCCTCGACCAGCCGCGACGGCTCGGCGGCGAGTTCGTCGCCGTCGAGCCTGACCAGCGAAAACGGATCCTTGGGGTCGTCGACCGCGGTGGCGAGCAGCGCGTCGGCGCGCTCGCGCACCAGCCCGGCGTCCGGACCATAGAGCAGGACGATCGGGCGCCCCGGATCGGGCCGGGCGAGATAGGCATCGATTTCCCTGCCGCGCAGCGCAACCATCAGGGTTAGTCCGCAATGACGGTCACCGGCGGACTCACGTCCCGGCGAAGAAGTAGGAGGCGAGCCGGGTCTGGATATGCTCGGCGATTTCCTGGGCGGCGCGATCCTCCGCGTCCCGGAAGGCGCGGGACCGCGCGAAACGCTGATAGCTGCCGGGGATGTCATAGGAGACGTGCGAGAAGGTCGCGCCGTTCATGACCGATTTGTCGGTCGCGATCTCGACCAGATTGAATTGCACATCGAGGTTGTAATTCTCGCTGGTGGGCAATCCGGTATTGGTATCGACCATCAGTGACGAGCGACTGCTCGAGAATTTGAGGACGAGCCGATAGAGCGGCGGCGCCCCGGTGGCAGTGCCGTACAGCTTGAAGGCGAGCGCATTTCGGATTGCGACCCCGACCCGCGCCTCCCGCGAGGCGTTGGGTTTGTCGACGGGAGGAAGGTCCACCGTCATCAGCTTGTCGCGCAGACCGGTGCCGTCGGCGTGCTCCGCATACATCGGCTGGAAGCAGCCGGCCGTCAGCGCCGCGAGAGCGGCCACGGCCACAAGCCGGGCGGCGATGCGAGCGCTAGCCAACGACATTGACGATCCTCATCGGCACGATGATCACTTTGCGGACAGCCTTGCCGCCCAAGGCTTGTTTTACTGCATCGAGGGCCAAAACGGCAGCCTCAATTTCCGGATTTTGGGCACCGCTCGCCACCGTGACCTCTCCCCGCTTCTTGCCGTTGACCTGGACCACCAGCATCACCGTGTCTTCAACCAGCAAATCGCGTTCGATTTGCGGCCAAGTGGCCTCCGAAACCAGACCCGGCTGCCCCAGCAGCCGCCAGCATTCCTCCGCCAGATGCGGCATCATCGGCGCAAACAGTTGAACCAGGATGACGACTGCCTCGCGCATCGCCCATGCCAGGTCCGGCGCCGGCTGTTCCCCGCGGCCGAGCACCTCGGCGAGCGCGTTGGTGAATTCGCGGATATAGGCGAGGCAGACGTTGAAATGCAGTCTCTCGATCCCGGTCGAGACCTTGTCCAGCGCGCTGTGGGCGCCCTTGCGCAGCGCCAGCGCATCGGTGCTGAACGCCGTCGGCCGCGCCTGCGGGGCGGATTTGGCCAGTTCGGCGGATTCGTTGACCAGCCGCCACAGCCGCTGCACGAAGCGTGAGGCGCCCTGGACGCGCTCGTCGCTCCAGATCACGTCGCGGTCGGGCGGCGAATCCGACAGCATGAACCAGCGTGCGACATCGGCGCCATAGGTGGCGATGATGTCGTCGGGGTCGACAGTGTTGCGCTTCGACTTCGACATCTTCTCGATCGGGCCGATCGCGACCTCGGCACCGGTGTCGATCAGACTGGCGTGGCGGCCGTTGGCACCGGCCTCGACCTTCACCTCGGCGGGCGTCACGTAACTGCCGTCGGCCTTCTGATAGGTCTCGTGAACCACCATGCCCTGGGTGAACATGCCGGCGAACGGCTCCTTGATGTCGATATGGCCGGTGGCCTTCATCGCGCGGGTGAAGAAGCGGCTGTACAATAGATGCAGGATCGCGTGTTCGACGCCGCCGATATACTGGTCGACCGGCATCATCCGGTCCGCCACCGCGGGCGTGGTCGGCGCCGTCGCGTTCCACGGATCGGTGAAACGCGCGAAATACCACGACGAATCCACAAAGGTATCCATGGTGTCGGTTTCGCGCACGGCCTTGCCGCCGCATTGCGGGCAGCTGACGTACTTCCAGGTCGGGTGATGGTCGAGCGCGTTGCCGGGTTTGTCGAAACGGACATCCTCCGGCAATACCACCGGCAGGTCCTGGTCCGGCACCGGCACGACGTCGCAGGCCGGGCAATGGATCACCGGGATCGGACAACCCCAATAACGCTGGCGCGAGATGCCCCAGTCGCGCAGCCGGAAATTCACCTGGCGCTCGCCGACCGCCCCCACCGCTCCCTCCCCCACTTGCCGGGGAGGGTTGGGGAGCGGGCGCAGCTCCGCTTCCAGGCGCCGGGCAACCTCTTCCTTGGCCTGCTCGATCGTCATGCCGTCGAGGAAGCGCGAATTGATCATGCGGCCGTCGCCGTCATAGGCGATGTCGGTGATGACGAAGGTGTTCGGATCCTGGCCCTCGGGACAGACCACCGGCGTGTTGCCGAGCCCGTATTTGTTGACAAAGTCGAGGTCGCGCTGGTCATGCGCGGGGCAGCCGAAGATGGCGCCGGTGCCGTATTCCATCAGCACGAAATTGGCGACGTAGACCGGCAGCTTCCAGTTCGGATCGAACGGATGAATTGCCCGGATGCCGGTATCGAAGCCGAGCTTCTCGGCGGTGTCGATGATTTCCTGCGCGGTGCCGTGGCGCTTGGCCTCGGCAATGAACTCGGCGAGCTTTTTATTTTTTGCGGCAGCAGCCTGCGCCAGCGGATGATCCGGCGCGATCGCCATGAACTTGGCGCCGAACAGCGTGTCATGGCGCGTGGTGAATATCTTGAGCTCGCTCTCGCCGGACGGCGAGGTCGCCGGATCGAGTTCAAAGCGGATCAGCAGGCCCTCGGAACGCCCGATCCAGTTGCGCTGCATCAGCCGCACCTTGTCGGGCCAGCGGTCGAGCGTATCGAGCGCGTCCAGCAGCTCCTGGGCATATTTGGTGATCTTGAACACCCATTGCTTCATCTCGCGCTGTTCGACCGGCGCGCCGGAGCGCCAGCCGCGGCCGTCGATCACCTGCTCGTTCGCCAGCACGGTCATGTCGACCGGATCCCAGTTGATCTTGCGCTGTTCGCGCTCGGCCAGTCCCGCGCGCAGGAAGTCCAGGAACATCTTCTGCTGGTGCTTGTAATAAGAGGGATCGCAGGTCGCGAATTCCCGGCTCCAGTCGAGCGACAACCCGATCGACTGCAACTGTTTTTTCATTGCCGCGATATTGTCGTAGGTCCACGCCTTGGGCGCGACCTTGCGCTCGATCGCGGCATTTTCCGCCGGCAGCCCGAACGCGTCCCAGCCCATCGGATGCAGCACATTATAGCCGCTGGCGCGCATGAAACGCGCCAGCACGTCGCCCAGCGTATAGTTGCGGACATGCCCGATATGGATGCGCCCGGACGGGTAGGGGAACATCTCGAGCACGTAATATTTTGGCCGCGGATCGTCGTTTTTGCTGGTGAAAATGCCCTCGCGGTCCCATTGGCGCTGCCAGCGCGGCTCGGATTCACGGGCGTTGTAGCGTTCGGATGTCATGGGGATCGCAGGGTTTTTGCTGGATTCGGCCGGTTTTCAGGCCGGCCGGACTATAGCGTTTTCGAGCGAAGTGGCTACCGGTTCGCGTCAAGAAAACGCGTCAAAACAAGAAGCTAAAGCCCGGTTCCGATTCAATCAGAACCGCACAGGCTTTAGGCCACAAAAGCGGCTTTGCGGTCAACGGGTTGGACGGTCAGAAGGAGCGGCGGTCTGGCTCGACCGCGGCCGGGGTTCGACCAGCTAAAGCGCTTTCCGGTTCACTCGAATCATTGTTGCCTCTCCCGAGACCTCATCCAGAGGAGCATCGCGAAGCGATGCGTCTCGAAGGATGAAGCCATTGAGGTCGAAATTGCGCTAGCTCGCCATCGCCACGCCGCTCGCGCCGTCGGTCAATTGGGCAAAGCCGTGCTCGACGACGGCGTTGCGGCCGCGGTGCTTGGCGGCATAGAGCGCGGCGTCGGCGGCCTCGACCAGGTCGCCCGGCTGCTGGGCGCCGTTGGGCCGGGCTGAGGCCACCCCGATGCTGACGGTGACGTGCCGATACACGCTGGTGGTGTGCGGCATCGCCAGGTTCCAGACCGCCTGGCGCACCATCTCCCCGATCTGCAGCGCGCGGGCCGTATCGGTGTTCGGCAGCAACAGGCAGAATTCCTCGCCGCCGTAGCGCCCGGCAAAGCCCATGGTCTCGGCAGCAATTCCGGACAGCGTTTCGCCGAGCCTCGAGAGGCAGCTATCGCCCTCGGGATGGCCGTAGCTGTCATTGTAGAGCTTGAAGTGATCGACATCGATCATCAGCAGCGAAATCTCGGCATCTTGCTGCTGGGCCTTCATCCATTCGAAGTCGAGCCGGCTCTGAAATCCGCGCCGGTTGGCGAGACCGGACAGCATGTCGATCGACGCCATCACCGTCAGCCGATCGTTGGTGGCGACCAGTTCGCGCTCGCGTTCGGTCAACCGGGCCGCCATGGCGTTGAAGGCGAGGGCGAGCGGGATAAATTCGGCGGGCAGCCGGCTGCGCGCGACGCGCGCCGACCCGTCGCCCTGGCCGAAGCGTTTGGTCATCGCCGCCATGATTTCGATCGGATGAATGATGAGCTTCTCCGCGGCGATCAGCGCGCCAAGCAGCACGAACAGGCAGACGAAGCAGAGCTGCAGATAGGCGGTGCGGATCTCGCGATTGATGGCCGCGGTCACCTTGGTTTCGTCGACACTGACGATCAGGCGCGATTGTGTACCGGCAATCCGGGCGAAGCGAAGCGCGCGGCTGGAACCGTCGGCGGCGGTGAACGACATCGACCCCTGCGCGGCCTTCGAATCGATCGCCTGTTCGGCGATGGCCGACAACACTGGCACGGTATCCAGCGCCCGGCCGATCAGACTCGCCTCGTCCGCCGGTGCCGCCATCACGATCCCGGCGCTGTCGATCAAGACCGCCGTGATGCCGGGCCGGCCGGACAGATTGCTCATGATCTTCGACAACCAGTTGAGATTGATGCCGGCGACGATCACCGAATCCGAATCCCTGTCGATGGCCGAGACCGGATAGGCTCCGATCACGATCGGACGATCGGTGGAGATCGCGAACAGAAAGTCGCTGAAAACGAAGTTGCGATTTTCCCGCACCTTCTTGAGATACTGCCGCCCGCTGAGGTCGATGCCGACCAGCGTGTTGTTGGTCGAGCACTGGATGTGTCCGTCCCTGCCGGCGATCGACAGGCTGCTGATCCACGGCAGGTTGACCGGCAGGCTTGCCCGCAGCATGTCGCAGCTATGGCCCATGCCTCCCGCCGAGGCGCGGATATAGGCGGCCGATTTCAGCATGGTCTCGACCGATGAGATCACTTCGCGCTGGGTATCTGCGCTGTGCTGGGCGAGGTTGGAGAATTCCTGGGAGGCCTGCTCGATCAGCTGGGCGCGGGCATCCTCGAGCGAGCGGGCGCGTTCCAGCATCAGCGGCGCCACCAGGATCAGCGCCAGCAATGCCAGTCGGGCGCGAATCCCAAGAAGCTTCTTGAGTTTGGCTCGCTTGCGATTGAAAGTGAAGCGCGACATCTGTATCCCCGACCCCGCGTGCAGGATAGGGCGGAACGGTTCAAGGAGCCTTTCCCGAACTGGGTAAAATTCGAACGACTCCGTAAATACACACCACTGGCAGTTAATATGACGCCCGAACGATCCTCGCCGAAAACTCCGTTTTTACCAAGCGGGCTTGCCACGGTGGAACACGGCATCGCGCGCGCTTGCAAGGATGCGCGCCGTGAGCGCAATTCGGTAACCCTGATCGCGGTGTCGAAGACCTTCGAGGCCGATGCGATCAAGCCGGTCATCGGCGCCGGGCAGCGCATATTCGGCGAAAATCGCGTGCAGGAAGCCAAGGCGAAGTGGCCAGGGTTAATGACGGCTTTCCCCGGCATCGGCCTGCATTTGATCGGTCCGCTGCAATCCAACAAGGCAAAGGACGCGGTGGCGCTGTTCGACGCCATTCATTCAGTCGACCGTCCCAGCATTTGCGAAGCGTTAGCCAAGGAAATCGTTTCTCAAAAACGCCGGCCGCAATTGTTCGTCCAGCTCAACACCGGGGAGGAGCCGCAGAAGGCAGGCGTGGCACCAGCCGAGGCGGACGACTTCCTTGCGAACTGCCGCGACCGATACGGCCTGTCGATTTCCGGCCTGATGTGCATTCCGCCGCTCGACGAGGCACCGGCGCCGCATTTTGCGCTGACCGCGAAGATCGCCGCGCGCAATGGACTGAAGCATCTGTCGATGGGCATGAGCGCCGATTTCGCCATCGCGATCCAGCTCGGCGCTACCCATGTGCGTGTCGGCTCGGCGATTTTCGGAAAGCGGTGAAAATTCGTCGTCCCGGCCAAGCCAACGGGTCGCGCGAACGCGCGCCCGATGACAGGCTCCGCGCGAGCGGGACCCATACGCCGCGGCTTTTCGATTGATAAAGGTGGCAGACGGCTTTGCCGCAACTAAAACCGGTGGTTATGGGTCCCGGCGTTCGCCGGGACGACATCGAGAAGGAATAATCTATTCGAATCCGACCGACACCTGGCCCAGAACCCCGAAATCGGCCTCGACCCGGTCGCCGGATTGAATCGGCAGCGGCGGATGGCAGGTGCCGGTGGTGACGATCTCGCCGGCTCTCAGCGTCACGCCGAGCAGGCCAAGTTCGTTGGCGAGCCATGCCAGCGCGATCCGGGGATCGCCGAGCACGTTCTTGCCATGGCCGATGAATTGCCGCCCGCGCAGTCTGATCACGGGTCTCTCCTCGACAAGATCGAGCGCGCGCCAGTTCGACGTCGCGGGCGCGCCGAGCACGAACAGATGGGCGCAGGCGTTGTCCGCGATGATTTGCGCGGCGCCGGCGCTGACGAAATCCGAATACCTCGAATCGGGAATCTCGATCGCCGGATGCAGTGTGCCGACAGCGTCGAGCACCTGCTGCACGGTGTAGGGCGCCGATCGCGGCTGCAGATCGGCGGCCATGCGAAAGGCGAATTCGGGTTCGGCGACGCGCATCTCGTTGCCGGCCATGGACGCCGTGCCGCCATCGGCGATCACGGTCTCGCTCAGAATGCGCCCCGCCATCGGGCCGTCGACATTGATGTGCTTCTGGCCGGCCTCGCTGGTGGCTGCGATTTTCCAGCCGAACAGGCGCCCGGTCGAATACGCCGCGAGCGGCGCCTGGATCGCATAGCCTTCGGCGCGGTCGCGCGGTCGCTGCGATGATTCGAGCGCGGCGAGCTTGGTGCCGGCGCGCCAATGATCGTGCAGGGTCCGTGATGCCGCCGCGATCTGGTTGTTATCGAGCATGGTTCTGCTTTCTCCGAACGGCGTCAGCCAATCACAATCCTGGTCTGCGGTCCCAGTCGCGCCAGCAGCCGCAGCATGGCCGATGGGGTCATCGAAACGCAGCCGGCGGTGGGCGCGAAATTCTCGCGTGCCAGATGCAGGAAGACGGCGCTGCCGCGGCCGGCGATGCGCGGGCAGCTGTTATGGTCGATCTCGACAATGAAATCGTACAACCGGTCGTCGCGCGTCAGCCGGTCGCCGGGGCGGCCGCGGTCCAGCCGCATTGGTTGGTTGTAATGGCGGCTGGCGGGGTCTTCGCACCAGGCGTCTTCCGGACCGATGGCGCGCACCGGCAAAAACGTGCGCGGCCGCGGGTGACGGTCGGCGCGCCACCACAATTGCCGCGGCCGGAACGTGCCCATGGGGGTTCCGCCGTCGCCTTCGCGTTTGTTGGCGAGAATGCCGCTGCGCCCGAGCGCAACCGGGATGGTTTGGGTGCCGGCCGTGAGCCAGCCCCGGCGGCGATTCCCGGCGGCGGCGCGAATCCGGACCGCCGGCAGCGGCCTATCAGCGCAGGTCGCTCTATAAGCATCTGAAATAGCTTTATTTTTATCCAGGGCGGGGTCTCCGCATAAGCCTGATGACCTAAAATGTCCCACTTCCCGTATTACAGGACATTCATCTGACGCTGGGGAATTCTCGAATAGACTGCATTTCGGCTTGTGAATCGGTAACAGTTCCCTACCTCAAGGCGAATCACCACTGACCAGGCTGGAATTTACCAACCAGGACCCGGCTGAGGCGTTTCCGCTTCCATCGGCCCACAACAGGAATGTACGCCATGGCCAATGCCCGCAAGATCCTGATCGTGGATGACGACACCGATCTGCGCGACACGCTGGTGGAGCAATTGTCGCTGCACGACGAGTTCGAAGCTTCCGCGGTCGATACCGGCGCCAAGGGCGCCAGCGCCGCCAAGGCCAATGCGCCGGATCTGGTGCTGATGGATGTGGGGCTGCCGGACACCGACGGCCGTGAAGTGGTGCGTAGTTTGCGCAAAGGAGGCTTCAAGGCGCCGATCATCATGCTCACCGGGCACGACACCGATTCCGATACCATCCTCGGGCTTGAATCCGGCGCCAATGATTATGTCGCCAAGCCGTTCCGGTTTGCGGTGCTGCTGGCGCGGATCCGGGCCCAGCTTCGCCAGCACGAAGCGAGCGAAGACGCGGTGTTCTCGGTCGGCCCCTATAGTTTCCGGCCCGGGTCCAAGATGCTGACCGGCGCCAATGCCAGGAAAGTCCGGCTGACCGAAAAGGAAACCGCGATCCTGCGCTTCCTGTACCGTGCCGGCCAATTGCCGGTGTCGCGCGAGACGCTGCTGCAGGAAGTGTGGGGCTATAATTCCGGCGTCACCACCCACACCCTGGAAACCCATATCTACCGGCTGCGCCAGAAGATCGAGAAGGACGCCGCCAACCCCGAGATATTGGTGACGGAAGCGGGTGGCTACAAGCTGGTGCCATGATACGGTTGGGGCAGCGATTCGCATTCAGCGTGCCCCGGTCATCGGTTTTGTATGTCGATCGAAGATGATGTCGCCCTGCTCGAGCGCGTCCCGACCCTGCGCCTGTTGGGGACCGCGGCGCTGCGCATGCTGGCGATCGGCTCCGAGCAGCGCGATGTCGCGCGAGGCGATCTGCTGTTCCGGGCCGGAGAGGATGCCGATGCCGGATTTATCGTGCGGCGCGGGCTATTCCGGATCGAGGACGCCAGCGGCGCGGAAACGGTGGCGGGGGCCGGCGCCCTGATCGGCGAACTCGCGCTCGTCGTCGCGATGCGGCGGCCTGCGACCGCCACCGCAATGGAATATTCCACGGTGATTCGTCTCGCGCGCAGCGTGTTTCAGCGCGTGCTGGAAAGCGACCCGGCTGCGGCCCGGCGGCTGCGCGACGAATTCGCCAGCCGCACCGCCCAGATCGCCAGCGAGATCCTGATGGCGAGTGCAAAGCTGAATATTTGAGTGCTAACGTCATTCCGGGGCGACGCGCAGCGTCGAGCCCGGAATCCATAACCACGATCGGGAGTATGGATTCCGGGCCTGCGCCAAGCGGCGCATCCCGGAATGACGAAGGATGGATTGCTTCGCTTCGCTCGCAATGACGGCTTCTACACCTCCAGTGTCACCGTGACGGGAACGTGGTCGGACGGCCGCTCCCAGCTCCGCGCCTCGCGGCTGATCCGGAAATCGCTCACGCTTTCCTTGAGGGCGCGGGATACCCAGATGTGATCGAGCCGGCGGCCGCGGTCGCCGGCCGTCCAGTCCGCGGCGCGATAACTCCACCAAGTATAGACCTTTTCCGACAGCGGAATCCGCTCGCGCGCGACGTCGACCCATTCGCCGTGGGCCTGCGCGGCCAACAGCTTCTCGCATTCGATCGGGGTGTGCGACACCACTTTGAGCAATTGCCGGTGCGACCACACGTCATTCTCATGCGGCGCGACGTTGAGATCGCCGACCAGGACATGGCGGTCCTCGCCGCGTGGATGCAGCGGCTCGCACGCCTTCATCTCGTCGAGAAACCTGAGCTTGTGCTCGAATTTCGGGTTCAACGCGGGATCCGGGATATCGCCGCCGGCCGGGACATAGAAATTATGCAGCACCAGCGGCGTCGAGAGCCCGGCGCCGGCGCCGAACGCAACCGTGATGTGGCGCGAATCGATCCTGTCGCAGAAGGTGCGGATATCGGTGGACTCGAACGGCAGCTTCGAGACCACGGCGACACCGTGATAGCCCTTCTGCCCGTTCAACGCCACGTGTTCATAGCCGAGGCGCCTGAAGCGCTTCAGCGGAAATGCGTCATCGATGCATTTGGTCTCCTGCAGGCACAGGATTTCGGGCCGCGCCGATTTGAGGAATTTGGCGACCAGCTCGATGCGAAGCCGCACCGAGTTGATGTTCCAGCTTGTCAGGGAAAGACGCATGGGGACCGGGAGCAGAGCAGAGCGCGCGACGGATGACGCACGTCCCGGTCCCGCGATCAAGAATGAATTTCAGCCTGGCGGTGTCTGATAATTGGTGAAGTCGATCTTGAACATGCTGGGATCGGGGTGCTTCGTGGTATCCAGATTGTAGACCGCAACGGTGGTGTCATAGCCCTGCGGATCGGTCACCGTCCATTGCTTGAGCTGATTGTCCTTGGCGCCCATCATCAGCATCAGGCGGCTGGTGCCGATCAGCGCGTGCTTCTCCTCGATGGTGATGCTGATATACAAGTCGTCGGCCGTCACGCTCACGACATTGGTGTCCTTCAGGAGATCGATACGGTCCGACAGCAGGTATCGCAGCGGGGTCTGCGACAAGGGATAGATGTCCTGGGTCGCCAGCTTGCGGTCGCGCACCGCCACCGACGATCCGTCGGCGATAATCGCAATCGGACTAGGGTCGTCATATTCGAAACGCACCTTGCCCGGCTTCTGGATATAAAATTCGCCCTTGGTCTTGGTACCATCCGGCCCGACCTGGACGAAATCCCCGACCAGCGTCTGCAGCGACGACAGATAGGCGCTCACTTTGGCGGCTTCCGCCTTCTGGTTGGCATCGAAGGTCGCGAAAATATTGGCGGGAACATTGCGGCGCGGATCCGGGATGATCGGGTTGGGCGGCACTGACACGGCTCCCGTCGTGATCGGCGCGCGCGGCTGCTCCGATGCGCTCATCTGCATGCCGCGAATCGGCGTGCTGCGGGCCTTCGGCGCGGGCTTCGGAATCGGAACGGTTTGCGCCGAAACCGGTGTCACGGCGGTCATCATGGCTGCCGCGATCAGCGCCGCCATGCCAGCGCGTAGACTGTTGCCGATGCCGCGGCTTGCAAATTGTGCTGTCATTCGAAACTTCGGATTTCCGTTCAACCTGTTGCCCCGCCTGGCCCCGGACCTTTTATCTTGGTTTCGGCAAAACGGGGTATCGTTTTTCCGTGAGGATATGATGTCGACTGCCGCGCTTCGGTGGCTCGATGCCGCTTTTCAAAACCCGTTTTCCTGTTCTTCGATCAGGATTTCACGCTTGCCGGCGTGGTTGGCCTGTCCGACGATCCCTTCGAGTTCCATTCGCTCCATCAGCGACGCGGCACGGTTATAGCCGATCTGCAGCCGGCGCTGGATGTAGCTGGTCGAGGCCTTGCGGTCGCGCTTGACGATCGCCACCGCCTGCGCGAACAGGTCGCCGCCGCCGTCGCCACCCATCCCGGTGGAATCAAACACCGCGCCGTCCTCGTCGGTCGGCTCCTCCGCCGTGACCGCCTCGAGATATTCGGGCTGGCCTTGCGACTTCAGATGGCGCACCACCTTCTCGACCTCCTCGTCCGAGACGAAAGGCCCGTGCACGCGGCTGATGCGTCCGCCGCCCGCCATATACAGCATGTCGCCCTGGCCGAGCAGTTGTTCGGCGCCCATTTCGCCGAGGATGGTGCGGCTGTCGATTTTCGAGGTGACCTGAAACGAGATCCGGGTCGGGAAGTTCGCCTTGATGGTGCCGGTGATGACGTCGACCGACGGCCGCTGCGTGGCAAGGACCACGTGAAGGCCGGCGGCGCGCGCCATTTGCGCAAGCCGCTGCACCGCGCCTTCGATGTCCTTGCCGGCGACCATCATCAGATCGGCCATTTCGTCGACGATGATGACGATGTGGGGCAGCGGCTCAAGCTCGAGCTTCTCTTCCTCATAGATCGCCTTGCCGGTTTCCTTGTCGAAACCGGTATGCACCGTTCGGGTTAGCTCCTCGCCCTTGGATTTCGCTTCCATCAGCCGCGCGTTGTAGCCGTCGATGTTGCGCACGCCGAGCTTCGACATCCGCTTGTAGCGTTCTTCCATTTCGCGCACCGCCCATTTCAGTGCGACCACCGCTTTCTTGGGGTCGGTCACCACCGGCGTCAGCAGATGCGGAATGCCGTCATAGACCGACAGTTCGAGCATTTTGGGATCGACCATGATCAGGCGGCACTGATCCGGGCGCAGCCGGTAAACCAGGCTCAGGATCATGGTGTTGATGGCGACCGATTTGCCGGAACCGGTGGTGCCGGCGATCAGCAGATGCGGCATCCGCGCGAGATCGACGATGATGGATTCGCCGCCGATGTTCTTGCCGAGGCAAAGCGGCAGTTTCGCCACCGACTCGTTGCCGTCCTTCACCGAGAGCAGTTCGCGCAGGTACACCTTCTCGCGGTGCGCATTCGGCAATTCGATGCCGATGGCGTTGCGTCCGGGGACCACGGCGACGCGCGCCGACAATGCGCTCATCGAGCGCGCGATGTCGTCGGCAAGCCCGATCACGCGCGACGATTTGATGCCGGGCGCGGGTTCGAGTTCATACAGCGTCACCACCGGGCCGGGATGGGCCTTGACGATTTCGCCGCGGACGCCGAAATCGCTCAGCACGCCTTCCAGCGCGCGTGAATTGGCTTCCAGTTCGGATTTGCTGAGCGGCTGGCGATCCGAAGCCTTGGGGGCGGTGAGCACCGACACCGAGGGCAGTTCGAATTTTTCCGACGATTTCCGCGCCGGTGTCCGCGCCGCGGCTTTCTTGCGCGCCCTGCGCGCCACGGACGCTTCCTCCTCGTCCTCGTCGGTTTCCTCGTCGTCGTCGCAATCCTCTCCGGCCCGCGGCGCCAGCGACGGCGCGGTGCGACCGTCGAGGGTCGGCTCCTGACGGTCGAACAAGGACGTCCGTGGCGCCGGGCCGCTCGCAACCAGCCACCGGTAGGCCAGCGTCAGCACCAGCCACAGCCGCGCCTTTGCGCTCATCGCGGCATGAAACGCCCACCCCAGCGAGACCGAGCCGCCGTCATCTGCTTCCACGAACGGCGCGTCATCGTCCTCGATCGGCGTCAGTTCATCCTCCTGCGGCCGCGAGCCGAGGCCGCCGGCGACCAGGAAGGTTGCGGCCGTCATGGCGCCCAGAATGAGTCCGAGCCCGATGCGATAGACCGCGCCGGGCGGACCGAACACCACCGCGGGGGCGCGCACCAGGGCGTCGCCGACCACGCCGCCGAGCCCGGTCGGCAGCGGCCATGCGCCACCGTGCGACCAGCAGCTGGCAAAGCCCGCCGATGTCACCATGCACAGAATCCAGCAGGCGATCCGGAGCGCTTCGCGGTCGAAGCCGCGATGGGTCAACATTCGCCAGCCCCACACCGCCACCGGCAGGATCAGCATGACGGCGCCGAGTCCGAGAATCTGCATCAGGAGATCGGCGCCGATCGCGCCGGGATAGCCGACAATGTTGCGAACGGCGCGCGATGTCGCGTGGCTGAGGCTCGGATCCTGCACCGACCAGGTCATCAGCGCCGCCGCCACCACGCCGGCGAGCGCGATCAGGCTGAGGCCGGTAAGTTCGCGCAGCCGTCGGGCCAGCGCCTCGCGCACCGAGACCGGCAACTGGCTGACGAGAGGAATGACGCGTTCGATCGCCGGCATGCTCATGGGGCCCCGCGACTAATCCAGAATTTCGACCAGCCGGTGCAAGGCATCGGCTGTAGTTTCACTGTCCGCTACCAGAGCGAGACGGATATAGCCGGCGCCGGGATTGCTGCCATCGGGTTGCTGCCGTGCCAGATAGCTTCCGGGGATCACGCGCACGCCGCCGTCCTTGTAGAGCTTCACCGTCGCCGCCTCGTCGCCGCCGCGCTGCGACACATCGAGCCAGACGCAGAAGCCGCCCGCGGGACGGTGATAGCCATAGCGATTGCCGAGAATCTGGTCGGCGAGATCGAACTTGACCCGGTAGAGCCGGCGGTTTTCCTCGACATGCGCCTCGTCGCTATAGGCGGCGATCGCGACCTGCTGCAGCGGTACCGGGACCTGCGGCGCGGCGACATTGCGCAGTTCGTGAAACATCGCAAGAAACCTGGCGTCGCCGGCGGCAAAGCCGACCCGCATGCCCGGCAAATTGGAGCGCTTCGACAGTGACTGGAACGCGACGACCTGGCTGAAATCGGGCCCGGCACATTCCAGCATGCTGCCGGGAGCGGCCTGGGTGTAGATTTCCGAATAGCATTCGTCGCTCAGGATCATGAAGCCGAAACGGTCGGCCAGTTGTTTCAGGCGGCTGAAATATTCCCGTGAGGCCACCGCGCCTTGCGGGTTGGCCGGTGAGGCGAGGTAGATCGCGACGGTGCGGGCGAGCGTCGCCTCCTCAAGCGCGTCGAGATCCGGCAGGAATCCGTTGGCCAATGTCGTCGGCAGAAAGATCGCTTCGCAGTCCGCGGCGCGGGCGCCGGCCGCATAGGCCGGGTAAAACGGATTGGGCATCAGGATCGCAGGTTTGCCGCGGCGTCCGCCGACATAGCGCGCCGCGGCGATCGCGGCGAGAAACAGGCCTTCACGACTGCCGTTCAGCACCAGAATTTCGCTGTCGGGATCGATGGTCCGGGGCAGCTGGAACCGGTTGGCAAGCCAGTTCGCCGCCGCCCGCCGGAACGGCTCGATGCCCTTGGCGATGGGATAGCGGCCGAAATCGCCGATGTGCTTGGCCAGCACCGGGCCGACAAACCCCGGCAACGGATGTTGCGGCTCGCCCAAGGACAACGTAATCAAGGGCTTACCCGGCTGGTGCGGGGCCAGTAATTCGGCCAGCCGCGCGAACGGCGAGCGTTCGCTTTGCTCGCTGCCGACGCCTTGCGGGGCGCGGGATGAAGCGGTCATGGCCATACTTGAAGCGCCAGCACTTTCGGGGCAGCCGGCCGCAGCTTGAGGCCGGCCGGAAGCGGATCAAACCACCATAGATACGGCAAGGTTAAGACACGATTAACCATCGACCGAACTGGACAATTTGCATGGTATTACCACATTATCCGGCGGTATTACCTCGGAGAGAGGCGATGACAACCACCGTTACGCGCAAGGGTCAGGTGACGATTCCAAAACCGGTCCGCGATCACCTCGGCCTCGGCCCAGGCAGCCGCGTGGCCTTTCGGCGTGCGGCCGACGGCAGCATTGTCATCGAGCGGGCGGATGGAACACGCCAGCCCAGCCGGTTCGCAGAATTGGTTGGTATCGCCGGCCCAGGTCCTTTCACCGACGAGATCATGGCGATGACGCGTGGCGAGTAATTCGTGACCCTGGTGGACTCGAACGTGCTGCTCGACATCTTCACCAGAACACCCAATTGGTGGGAGTGGTCGCTCGCGCAATTGGAGGAAGCTGCCCTGCAGGGCACGCTCCTTATCAACGATGTGATCTATGCCGAGACATCGATCCGCTTTCACAGCATCGATGACTTCGATGCGGCGCTGGCGAGATTTGGCATCACGGTTGCGCCGATGCCGCGCGCCGCTCTGTTCCTCGCGGGCAAGGCCTTCATCCAGTACCGTAATGCGGGCGGCATTCGCAACGGCGTGCTCCCGGACTTTTTCATCGGGGCTCACGCGGAGGTCGACCGCCTGCGCTTGCTGACGCGCGATGTGCGGCGTTATCGAAGCTATTTTCCGAACGCCATGTTGATCGCGCCGAAAGACCAAGAATAGGATGACGTCCGCAAAAAGAAAGGGGCCCCAGCTTGGGCTGGAGCCCCTCCACGGTCGGGGCATTGCCGGGTATGTGCCCAACCGTAGTTGTGGACGCGGCCTTGGGAGGCCACGCCCGGGAGAACTACATGTTGTAAGCGCGCTCGCCATGCTCGGTGATGTCGAGACCCTCGCGTTCCTCCTCGACGGTGGGACGCAGGCCTACGAGCACGTCGACGAGCTTGTAGAGGATCGCCGAACCGATGCCCGACCACAGCAAGGTCGCCAGCACGGCCTTGCCCTGTGCGATCATCTGGGTGACGAGATCGTAGGTGCCGGCGTTGTTGCCGGTGATGTTGGTGTAGTCGGTGATGCCGACGCCACCGAGCGCCGGGTTGACCAGAATGCCGGTGCCGAGTGCACCGATGATTCCGCCGATGCAGTGGACGCCGAACACGTCGAGGGCGTCGTCATAGCCGAAAGCGTTCTTCACCGTGCTGACGAAGAACAGGCAGACCGGCGAGACCACGAGGCCAAGCACCAGCGCGCCGATCGGGCCGGCAAAGCCGGAGGCGGGCGTCACCGCCACCAGGCCGGCCACCGCGCCGGAGCAGATGCCGAGCAACGAGGGCTTGCCCTTGACGATCCATTCCGACAGCAGCCAGGACAGCGACGCACCTGCGGTCGCCACCATGGTGTTGACGAAGGCGAGCGCCGTGGTGCCGTTGGCTTCGAGGTTCGATCCGGCGTTGAAGCCGAACCAGCCGACCCACAGCAGCGAGGCGCCGATCATGGTCATGGTCAGCGAATGCGGAGCCATCAGGTCCTTGCCGTAGCCGGTGCGCTTGCCGATGATCAGGGCGCCGACCAGACCGGCGATGCCGGCATTGATGTGCACCACCGTACCGCCGGCGAAGTCGAGGGCGCCGGCGCCGGCGAGCCAGCCGACCGCGCCGGTGACTTCGTCGAGCTTGGCCTGGGCCGCGGTCTTGGCCGCACCGTCGCCCGCGGCGGCGAGCGCCTTGGCGGCGGCGGCGACGTCATCGGGAGCGGCCACGTACCAGACCCAATGCGCGATCGGGAAATACACGAACGTGACCCACAGCAGGATGAACAGCATCACCGCCGAGAACTTGATGCGCTCGGCGAAGGCGCCGACGATCAGGGCCGGGGTGATCATCGCGAAGGTCATCTGGAACACGAAGTAACAATATTCCGGAATCACGACGCCGTTGGAGAAAGTCGCTGCCGTCGAACTGGCGTCGACCCCATGCATGAACGCCTTGGCGAAACCGCCGATATAGGGCGTCATGCTGCCGCCGTCGCCGAAGGCGAGCGAGTAGCCGTAAAGAGTCCAGACCACGCCGACCATGGCGACGATTGCGAACACCTGGGTCAGGATGGAGGCCATGTTCTTGGTACGGACGAGACCGCCGTAAAACAGCGCGAGCCCCGGGATCGACATCATCAGAACGAGGGCGCTGGATATCAGCATCCAGGCGGTATCGCCCTTGTTGGGGACCAAGGCGGCGGCAGCCGGCGACGCTGCCGCATCGGCTGCTGCAGGAGCGGCCGGTGCCGTCGTTTGGGCAAGTGCTGCGTCGACAAAACCTGCGGCGCAGAGTCCTGCGATTGCGAGGACTGCCCATCCCGCGCTGGTGGGACGTTTGAACGTCATTTGGTATGCTCCTGATTGAATAGGTTGCGCGGGTTCAGAGTGCTGCGGCATCGGCCTCGCCGGTGCGGATGCGAACCGCATGGTCGAGGTTGATCACGAAGATCTTGCCGTCGCCGATCTGTCCGGTCTTTGCCGCTGACGTGATGGCGTCGATGGTCTTGCCGACCTGGTCCGAGGCGATGGCGACCTCGATCTTGATCTTGGGCAGGAAGCTTACCGCGTATTCAGCGCCGCGATAGATTTCCGTGTGACCCTTCTGTCGACCGTATCCCTTGACTTCCGTCACCGTGAGACCGTGAACGCCAATGGCGGTCAGGGCGTCGCGGACTTCTTCGAGCTTGAATGGCTTGATGATCGCCATAACAATTTTCATGGGTCCTATCCCCGCTTGGGCCCGGTCCAGACACGACCGGACGTTTCTCGACTGAGGTTTCACCACGCGGAGAAGGTCACTACGCGGGCACAGCCAAGGCGGGTAGAATCAAATGCCGTGCCAGAGCCGGCGAAATCCCTAACGGTTTATGAAGACGGGGCTTTTCGAGCCTTTTCCGGGAACGGGCGCGCTGCGCCATTCGGTCGCGCTCAATACCTGGTCAGCCCTGCGTAAAAGTTGGGCACGAAGGGCAGCCCAACACAATCCTGCCCACGGCAAGGACAGTAGATTTGGCAAAAAGGTATTTGGATGGAGGAGGTTACTGCAAGGCCTCGCCGTGCTGCGAAATGTCCAGGCCGATCAGCTCGTGTTCGCGCGACACCCGCAGCGGCACGAACGCGCTGACCAGCTTGAGCAGCACGAAGGTCACGCCGCCCGACCAAACCAGGGTGACAGCAACCCCGTAAAGCTGGATCAAGAGCTGGTGCGGATTGCCTTCGATCAGGCCCGGGACTCCGCAGATCGAGGCGGTCGCGAACACCCCGACCAGCAGGGTACCGGTCATCCCGCCGATGCCGTGTACGCCGAACACGTCGAGCGAATCGTCATAATTGAAGCGGTGCTTCAGCCAGGTACAGGCCCAGAAGCACACCAGTCCGGCTATCACGCCGATAACGATGCCGTGCCAGGGAGCGACGAAACCGGAGGCGGGCGTAATCGTCCCGAGGCCGGCGACGGCGCCGGAAATCATTCCAAGCACCGAGGGCTTGCGGCGCGTCGTCCATTCCAGCGCGCCCCAGGTCAGCGCGCCGGCACAGGCGGCGAGGTGGGTAGCGACAATCGCCATCACCGCGCGTGAATTGGCGCCCAGCGCCGATCCGCCGTTGAAGCCGAACCAACCGACCCACAGCAGGCCGGTGCCGACCACTGCGAGCGACAGGTCGAACGGCGACAGATTCTCGCTGCCATAGCCGTGGCGGCGGCCGAGCACCTTGGCCGCCACCAGGCCGCCTGCTCCGGCGCTCAGATGCACCACCAGACCGCCGGCAAAATCCATCACACCGATGCGGCCGAGGAAGCCGCCGCCCCAGACCCAGTGCGCCAGCGGAATGTAGACGAACACGAACCACAGAATCGAAAACGACAGATAGGCCGAGAACCGCATCCGGTCGGCCACCGAACCCGCCACCAGTGCGACCGTGATGATCGCGAACGTCATCTGGTAAAGCATGAACAGGGCCTCGGGGATGGTTTTCGCAGCGGGATTGACCGCATCCATCGACATCCCGGCGAGAAACCAACGGTCCAGCGTCCCGAGCCAGGGACCGTCGCCGACAAATGCCAGCGAATAGCCAAAGGCGACCCAAAGAATTGAAATAGTGGCTACCGCGGCCAGGCTTTGCGCCATCGTCGCCAGCACGTTCTTCTTGCGCACCATGCCGGAATAGAACAGCGCAAGCCCCGGGATCGTCATCATCAGCACGAAGGCCGTCGCGACGATCATCCAAGCGGTGTCGGCGGCGCTGATCCCGGGCGTTTGCGCCAGCGCCGGTGTCGAAAACGAGATGATCGCCGCAAAACTGATCGCTGCAGCGAGCTTCGCTGCACGACACGACAGTGCCCCCATGGTCTCTTCCCAGCCGGTTATGATTTCATCGATCGCGCTCCAGGCCCCGTTGCCGGATGCGACTGACTCGTATGAGCCCTAGTTTCCTGTTTTGACGCGTTTTCTTCACGCGAACCGGTACCCACTTCGCTCGAAAACGCTTTTAAAGTGCGTCGCTGTCGGTTTCGCCGGTGCGGATTCGCAGCGCGTTGTCGATCGGCGTCACGAAGATCTTGCCATCGCCGATCTGGCCGGTGCGCGCGCTCGCGGTGATGACCTGGACCGCCTTCTCGGCAAGGTTCGACGTGACCGCGACCTCGATCCGCAGCTTCGGCAGAAAATTCACCACATATTCGGCGCCGCGATAGATCTCGGTGTGGCCCTTCTGGCGGCCGTAGCCCTTGACCTCGGTCACGGTCATGCCGCTGACCCCGATCGCGGTCAGCGCCTGGCGCACCTCGTCGAGCTTGAAGGGTTTGATGATTGCGACGACGAGCTTCATGGTCAGGCCTTCATTATCCGGGGAATTCGCAAAACCCGGCCACACCAAAGCCAGGTTCAGCCAAGTTTGGCATCTTTCTGTGCAAATGGCACAAAAAGTTTGCAGACCCGACCGAAAAAGCAATTGCCGTCTCGCCCCCGGCCCGATCGCCGGCACCCAAGCCGGCTGAAAACCCGGCATTAGACAGCGAACCCACCTTCCAACCTGTCGGCTTTCAACCTGTCGGCTTTGCTGCCTGTCCGGCTCACTCGTGGCGTGGTCCGGTGCGATCAAGGCCAGGACAGCACCTGCTTTGGAGAGGTTATCAGGTAGAAGGCGAGCAACTTTTCTCGCGAAATGACGTTGCCGCTGCTAGAAAAGACTCATATAGCAACAAAATGTTGTGGATTGAGTCTGAATTTGACTCGACATACAGGGGGTCATTTGACGCTAAAAGCCCTTCGATTCATTGTATTGCCGATTCGTCGAGAGTATAGAGCGGCTCTCACCCTCGCAAAATGATGGAACAAAATGGCCCCCCACCTCGCCGTATCGAACGAGCGCGACCCGATGTTTGAGCAAAAAAAGCACCGCCAAAAAGCGTTCGACATCATCAAGCAGCGGTCATTTGGCCGAAAGAAAATCACCCTTGCATCAGGCAAGGAAAGTGACTTTTACTTCGATATGAAGCCGACAATGTTGATGCCCGAGGGCGCCAACGCACTCGCCGAGCTAATCCTGGGTCGATTGGATCCGAAGCAAGTAGGTTACGTGGGTGGTCTTGCGATCGGAGCGGTTCCTCTGCTCGGCCCTATCGCAGTTGTAAGCTATCAAAAGGGACGTCCGATTCCGACTTTCTTTGTTCGGTCGGAAGCAAAGACGCACGGCACCATGCGGAAGTTGGAAGGCGTCATGCCGGACGAATTGCGTGGCCAGGATGTGGTCATCCTGGAGGATGTGACCACCACTGGAGCCTCTGCCATGATCGCGGTCGAGGAAGCCCGAAAAGCAGGAGCGAATGTAATTTTAATACTTTCGGTCGTCGATCGAGGGGAAGGGGCCGCGGAGTTCTATAAAGAAAAAGGCATTCCATTTGAATCTCTCTTCACGGCGAAAGAGTTTCTGGACGCCTAGTTAGCAGCCTTACTTGCGCTCGCGGACCGAGCCTTCCTGCGCGACCGAGGCCACCAGCGTGCCGTCAGGCTTGAAGATCATGCCGCGGGTCAGGCCGCGCCCACCTTGCGCGCTCGGCGAATCCTGGGCGTAAAGCAGCCACTCGTCGGCGCGGAACGGCCGATGAAACCACATCGCGTGATCGAGGCTCGCCGGCATCATCCGCTTGTCGAACAGCGTGCGGCCGTAGCGCGCCATGACCGCATCGAGCAGCGAGAAATCCGACGCATAGGCCAGCGCGCACATATGCAGCGCCGGATCGTCGGGTAGCTTGGCCGCGGTGCGAATCCAGACATGGATGCGACCGTCATCGATCTTCTGGCCGAAATAGCGGCCGAGTTCGACCGGGCGAAGTTCGATCGGGCGGTCGGATTCGTAATAGCGGCGGATGAAGTCCGGCATTTCGCGAAACATCGGCTGTTTCGCCACCTCCTCGGCGGTGAGCTTTTCCGGCGGCGGAACGTCGGGCATCCGGTCCTGGTGATCGAACGAACCTTGTTCCTCGACATGAAACGACACCATGATCGAAAAGATCGCCTGGCCGTGCTGGATCGCGCTGACCCGGCGAGTCGAATAGCTCCTGCCGTCGCGCAGCCGCTCGACCTCGTAAATGATCGGAACCTGGGGATCGCCGGGCAGGATGAAATAGCAATGTAGCGAATGCGGCAGGCGGCCCTCGACGGTGCGGCACGCCGCCACCATCGCCTGTCCGATCACCTGGCCGCCGAATACCCGTTGCCAGCTCGTTTTCGGGCTGTTGCCGCGAAACAGGTTCACCTCGAGCGGCTCGAGATCGAGAATGGAAATCAGGTCAATCAGGCCTTTGGACATGGCAGCGCCTTCGATTTTCATCATTCCGGGGCATAAGCCGACCGGCCCGGCTTTTGGCCGCCCCGATGACAGGCTCTGCGAACGAACCGGGAATGACGATCATGCAGCCCCTTGCTTCGCCACCCTGTTTCGCCCAGCTATAGTCCGGGGGCAAGGGTATCTCGAGCAGGTTCCGATGTCGGCACAGCGAAGCATTGTTATCGGCGGGGGCGCCTTGGCGGGGCTGGCGCTGGCGCTCGCGCTGCGCCAGGGCCTTGGCACCGATATCGCGGTCATCGTTGCCGATCCGGCGCTGGCGACACAGCCAAGCCGCGATCCACGCGCGACCGCCATCGTCACGGCCTGCCGCCGCCTGTTCGATGCCATCGGGGTGTGGAATGAGGTCGCGGCCGGAGCGCAGCCGATCCTCGACATGGTCGTCACCGACTCGAAGCTGGAGGATGCGACCCGTCCGGTCTTCCTGACCTTCGCGGGCGATGTCGAACCGGGCGAGCCGTTCGCGCATATGGTCGAGAATCGCCATTTGATCGATGCGCTGGTGCAGCGCGCGGAAGCCGAGGGCATCGATCTGCGTCCGGCGGCGGTGACGACGTTCGATACCCGTGCCGATGGCGTCGAAGTAACGCTGTCCGACGGCAGCACCATCGCGGCGAGCCTGCTGGTTGCGGCCGACGGCGCGCGTTCGAAGCTGCGCGAGCGCGCCGGCATCGCCACCCATGGCTGGGACTACGATCAATCCGGCATCGTGGTCACGGTCGGTCATGAGCGTGACCATCACGGCCGTGCCGAAGAACATTTCCTTCCCGCCGGGCCGTTCGCGATCCTGCCGCTGTCGGGAAAGCGTTCCTCGCTGGTGTGGACCGAAAAGCGCGGCGAGGCGGCGCGGATCGTCGCGCTCGGCGAGGATGAATTCCACCGCGAGCTCGAGCAGCGTTTCGGGCTGCGTCTCGGCGAGATCAAGGCGCTGGACCGGCCGCGCGCATTTCCATTGGGCTATTTCGTCGCCCGCTCCTTTATCGGCGAGCGGCTGGCGCTGGTCGGCGACGCCGCGCATGTGATTCATCCGATCGCGGGCCAGGGGCTGAACATGGGCCTCAAGGATGTGGCGGCGCTCGCCGAAGTGATCGTCGATGCGGCTCGGCTCGGCATCGATCTCGGCCAGGCCGACGTGCTCGATCGCTACCAGCGCTGGCGGCGGTTCGACACCATGGCGATGGGGCTCGCCACCAATTCGCTCAATCTGTTGTTCTCGAACCGCTCGACGCTGCTGCGCATGATGCGCGATATCGGGCTTGGACTGGTCGATCGCGCGCCGCCGCTGAAAAGCATGTTCATCCGCCAGGCGGCCGGATTGGCCGGCGAGGTGCCGCGGCTGCTGAAGGGCGAAGCGCTGTAGGCTCACTCGTAGGCACCCGTAGCCCGGATGGAGCGAAGCGCAATCCGGGGCTGTCTCATCCGCATCTCGATTCCCGGATTACGCTTCGCTCCATCCGGGCTACGATTCTCACCGTCATTGCGACGGTAATAGCGGATCCACCTCACTTCGCCGCGTCACTTGCGAGGATAAAGGCCGCGACGGTTTCGATCAGCGTCGGATCCAGCGCCCGCTCCGGCTGGTTGTAGGCGGCGAAATCATCGGCATCGTCGGTCACGTCGACCAGTACATGGTTCATGTCGGGAAGCCAGGCGGCTTTCGCCACCGGCGAGGCAGCGGAAAGCGCCGCGAAATCCACCCGCGCCACCTGCAGGTCGCGGCCGCCGCCGATGATCAGCGTCGGCTGTTCGATCTTCTTCAGGGGATCGATCGGATCCTCGGTGAATGCCGAGGCGATGCCGGGCTGCATCGACGGCGGGATCGACAGCCCCGGTGGCGGCGGATCGACGATCTGCCCGGCCATGATGGCGTCGATCGCCTTGTCGATCGGTGCCAGCACGTCCGGCGCCAGCTTCTTCTCGAGCTGCGCCTTGATCAGGTCGCCCTGCCGCCGCGCGGCGGTGACCAGCAACACCAGCCGGTCGATCGGGACCCGCCGTGCGGCCAGGATCGCGACCAGGCCGCCCTCGCTATGGCCGACCAGCACCAGTTTGGAAAATTTTTCGCTGCCGCGCAGGTAATTCACCAGCGCCACGGCATCGTCGACATAGTCCTTGAAGCGAAAATCTTCCGGCCGTCCGAATTCCGGCTTCCATCCGCCGGACCCGCGCTTGTCGTAGCGCAGGGTGGCGATCTTGCGCGCCACCAGTTGCTCCGAGAGCTTCTTCAAGGTCGCAGGCTTGAACTGCGGTCCGTTGCCGTCGTGGTCGGTGGTGCCGGAGCCCGCGATCAGAAGGGCGACCGGTGGCCGTTCAACCGCAGGCGGGATCGTCAGCACGGCGTCGATGGCGCCGACGCGGATCCGGCTTTCGTCAGCGGCGGCGTTCATGGTCATACCGAAGAGAACGAGGATCGCGACCACCCAAAGCATTGTCGGGGCGCGCATGCGCTAGTCGATCTTCCTGGCTTCTTCCGGCAGCATGATGGGGATACCATCGCGGATCGGATAGGCGAGCTTGGCCGAGCGCGAAATCAGCTCCTGCCGCGTGGCGTCGAATTCGAGCGGGCCCTTGGTCATTGGACAGACCAGGATTTCCAGCAGCTTGGGGTCGACGGTGCCTTCAAGGCGTTCGGGCGGGGATGTCATGCAGGGGCCTCCGGCTTGGTCGCTCGATCCCTTAGCATATTCGATCGCCGCGGGTAGCCGGATGGCGTCATCGCGCCGCCATCCGCAGTAATTCGTCGAGCATCGCTGCCTGTTTTGCCCGCGGCAACGGCTTGTCCGAAAGCGCGAATCCGACGAATGCCCAGTACAGAATCTGCGCACGGGCGCTGGCCACCTGCGGCGAAAGCCCGGATGCAAGCAGCAGCCTTTCCACGTAACCCAGCCGGCGCCGGTCGATGGCCTGCACGGCGGCGCTCGCCGCCGGGTCGAACGTGGCCCAGGTTCGAACCGCCTTCTCCAGCGAAAGCCTGGCGCCGAACGCACGGCGCAGCAGCAGCGGCAAGGCGACGTCGCTGTCTGACGCAGCCTCGAGATCGGCAATGATCTGCTCGGCCGTGACCTCGCGCCAATGCCGGAGGATCGCGGCGTGGAACGCGCCGACGTCGGCGAAGTGCCAGTAGAAGCTGCCGCGCGACACCCCCATCGCCTTCGCCAGCGGCTCGGCCTTTAGCGCCGTGAAGCCGCTGCGGGTCAGCGTCTTGAGGCCCTGGTCGAGCCAGTCGGTTGCCGAAAGTTGATCGGTCATGCGTTTCCCCTGCGACAATCCACCATACACGACTGTATTGACGCTGGCCAGCCGGTCCGGTAAGCCAACCATACAGTAATGTATGGAGAGGATCCGATGCAAAATGGATTGCTGCAAGCTGCCGGGCTGGCCGCAATCGCGGTGGCGCTGATTCATGGCGTGCTCGGCGAGACCAAGGTGTTCGCACGCGCCACCATCGAGCCGGCGTGGGCGCGGACCCTGATCCGGCTGGTCTGGCAGGCCGGAACGGTGGCCTGGATCGGCGGCGGCGTGCTGCTGATCGCGGCGCCATGGCTGGGGTCGGAACCGGCGCGGCACTGGATTGTCGCGACGATGTCCTGTGTATTTGCCTTTGCCGCGCTCGCCAACGCTTGGGCAACGCGCGGCCGGCATTTTGGCTGGCTCGCGCTGAGCACGGTGGTCGCGCTGGCGCTGGCCGGCTATTAAAGCGTTTTCCGGTTCACTCGAATCGTTGTCGCTTCTCCAGGGCCTCGTGGTTCGAGACGCCGCGCAAGGCGCGGCTCCTCACCATGAGGGTCCAAGACCTTATCCTGAGGAGCATCGCGAAGCGATGCGTCTCGAAGGATGTCGAAATTGCGCTGGCGCGCGGGTGCGTCGTCAGCCTTCTATTTCCAGTAAGACGCCGACTTCTCGAACGCAGCGAAGGCGTGTTCGGCCGCCGCGAGCAGCGGCTTGAAGCGGGCTTCCTCATGGCCCGCCAACAGTCCGGCGGCGAAGACCCGCCGGGACGGCCGTGCGGTTGGGGTCGCCGTCGCCTCGACGATCCCCGTTGTCAGCTTCCCATGCACGGCGATGTCGTTGAGCTCGCCAAGGCATTCCTGCAATTGCTTCAAGGCCGACAGAAAGGCCACGCGGCGTTTCGCCTGCTTTCTCCCGGCAAACACCGATTTATAGAATTCGGTCGCATAGCGCAGTTTCTTGGCTCGGATGCGCAGCTCGTGCCGCGCGCGCGGATCGAGATGCGCCAGCCGCCGGCCGCGTTTCCGGATCTTCTTCCAGCGCCGCTTGAGCTGCGCGCGGGCCACGGTCTCGATCGGCTGCTCGCCGCGTTCGCGCGCGAGCTTTCTGCGCGGCTCGCGCCAGCTGCCGGTTTCGATCCACGCGGCGACATTTCTCGTCAGCTCGCGAAACCGCCGCGACGACACCGCCGCCAAGGCGCGCGCGACGGCGGCCTCACGCTGGTCTGCCAGATCGCGCGACAGGGTGCGCATCCCGCTCAGCCTTGTGTGCTGCTTGCCGAGCGGCGCCACCACCCTGGTCAGGAAAACCTCGAACTCGCGCGCGGGGCCGAGCTCGCTGGTGAGCCATTTCAGCTCCCGCTTGATGGCGGGCATTTTGGCGTCGACAGCAATATCCGCAAATAGCGAAATTGCCGTGCGCAGGCGACGCAAGCCGACGCGCATCTGGTGGATGCCTTCGGGATCACCGGCCAGGATTGCCGGCTTGTTGGCGAGGATCTGTTGCAGGCACGCCGAGGCAATCGACTGGAACGCCGCTTTCGCCGGCAGGCCCGGCGCGATCTCGATTTCCTTCCGGGATGGCACGGGCTTGCACCGAAAGTCAGGTCGAAGGTCATGGAAAGCGGATTAGAAGTTCCCGGCGCGGACGCGTCAATGCCGTTGTCGACGTAGGACCCTATTGCAGCGGCGGGTCGCCGCTGGTGCGTCTTTTGGCCAGATCCATCTCGGTGACCGCAATCAGGATCTCGGCGCGGGTCTTCAGGTCGGGCGCTTCGAGCAGCGCCTGTTTTTCCGCCGGGCCGTAGGGCGACATCATGGCCAGCGCGTTGACCAGCGCCTCGTTGGGCGCGTTCTCGATGCCTTCCCAGTCGACCTTGAGATCGTTGGCTTTCAGGAAGTCCGTCAGCACTTCGAGCAGCGCCTCGCGATCGACCGCTTCCTCGCCCTTGCGTGCGGTGAAATCGTCGAGGTAGGGGAAGTAATCCACCCTGCATTGCCGATAGGCGGTCAAGACTGTCATTTCCTCGAGCACCCTGAAACGCGTGATGCCGGTGAGTTCGAGGATGTAGCGGCCGTCGCCAGACTCGGCGAACTGGGTGATGCGTCCGACGCAGCCGACCCGAAACAGCGCCGGCCGCGCCTCGTCCTGCGAATGGGACCCGTCCGGCTGGATCATCCCGATCAGCCGGTGGCTGTCGCGTAGCGCATCGTCGACCATGGCGAGATAACGCGGCTCGAAAATGTTGAGCGGCATCTGGCCGCGCGGCAGCAGCAAGGCGCCGCGCAGCGGAAACACCGGAATCACCTGGGCTAGTTCGCCGGGTCCGCGGTATTCGGCATTGATCGACATTTGCGGTCCCGATTGATCGAGATGGTTCAAGAGAACAGGATCGTCGACAGCCGCTTTCGCCCCTCGACCGTGGCTTCATCGGTCGGACCCCACGCCTCGAAGAACTGCACCAGCTGCTTGCGCCCGCCATCTTCATTCCATTTGCGGTCACGTTTGACGATTTCGAGCAGCTGATGGGTGGCCTCGGCGCGCTTGCCGCTGGCGTTGAGCGCGGTCGCAAGGTCGAATCGCGCCTGATGATCGAGCGGGTTTGCGGCGACTTTCTGTTCCAGTTCGGTCACCGGGCCGAGCCCCTCGGCCTGCTCGGCGAGATCGAGCGAGGCCTGCACGGCCTTGACCGCCGCGTCACCGCGTTTCGATTCCGGCACCATCGCAAGGGTCTGCTTCGCCTGCTCGATGGCGCCGGTGGCGACATAGCATTTCGCGAGCCCCGCGAGCGCGGCGATATTGGTGGCGTCGGCGGCCAGCACTTCGGCATAGATCGACGCCGCGGTGGCCGGATCGCCTTCCGCCAGCACCGCTTCGGCCTCCTGGAGAATTTCGGCGACGTTGGGTTCGTCAGCCCCCTTCACGCCGGCGGCGAGCTTGTCGATGAAGGCGGTGACCTGGCTCTCGGGCACCGCGCCCATGAAGCCGTCGGCGGGCTGGCCGTTGACAAAGGCGATCACGGCCGGGATCGACTGGATGCCCATCTGGCCCGGAATCGTCGGATGGTCGTCGATGTTCATCTTGACCAGCTTGACCTTGCCGTTGGCGGCCCGGACCGCCTTCTCGAGCATCGGCGTGAGCTGACGGCAGGGGCCGCACCATGGCGCCCAGAAGTCGATCAGCACCGGCTGGCGCTTCGATTCCTCGATGACATCCTTCACGAAGGTCTGGGTCGTCGTCTCCTTGATCAGACCTTCCGCCGCCTGCGGCGCCGGACCGCTGCCCTGCTCTACTATCGTCACGGGATCCCTCGTCTGATGTCCTGTCGGGTTCGGCCTGTTCTAGCACGGCCCCAACGGTTCGGAACTTGTCTTCTCCTAAGTGGCGGCTGGGGTCGGAATTTCAATCGGTCCGAGCGCCTGCTTCGCCGCGACGGCAATCGGGGTCCGACGCGCATCGCGAGGCCGATTTCCGCTGCTTTGGAGCTTTTTCCCAAGCAGTGGCGGGCCATTCGGGCCAACCGCAGGTTCCGGCCTTCCGAGGGTTGTTGCATTCATGGGCCGCATTTGGCATAGCTCTGCCCGTTGCCGGCGCACCCATCGCCGCCAGCTTCTCGGATGCGGGTGTAGCTCAGGGGTAGAGCACGACCTTGCCAAGGTCGGGGTCGAGGGTTCGAATCCCTTCGCCCGCTCCAATAAATTCATTGTCCGGCCCGGACACATGGGTAACACGCCGTACCTACGACATGGGTGACAACCGCGTGCCGAACGAGAGCTCCGGCGTCACCCCCGCGCGCTGCGCGGGCGGTAGCCTGGCCGGTAGGCGAGCCGGGTGTGGCCCGCGCAATAGGGCAGGCCTTCGACCGGCGTGTTGCCGCAGAAGCGGAAATCGTCGGCCCCCGGGGTACTGATCGGCCAGCGACATCTTGCATCGCTCAATTCGAGCAAGGAGCAGCAGTGTCCGTTGTGGATCGGCTCATCATCGGCTGCTGGCTGCGGCTCGGCGTACAACGCCAGCCGCATCTGGCAGCGCAGCCTTGGCACGGTTCCCGGGCGGTGTCCCTTCGCGGCGGCCTTTGGCGCCGGACGCCGCGCATCGCGGGCTTTTTCGCGGGTCAGATTGAGGCGGGAGAGTTTGCCGATGACGGCGTTGCGGCTGACCCCGATGTCATCGGCAATTTGGCGGCAGGATAACCCGGCTTCAAAGCGGCGTTTCAGGAGTTCGACGCGTTCGTCGGTCCAGGTCGGTTTGTTGGCGAACATGCTGATGGTCCCAAGCTATGAATGATGGCTCCGAATCCTGCTGGCCTTATGGTCGTCGGAACCGCCGCCTCGGAAGCCACCGCTTCAGGGCGTCTTGCCGTTGTCGCGGATCGCAAGCAGCCCGTCCTTGATGGCGAGCCGAATGCCTTCCTCGATAAGGGTCTTCGCGACGCCGGGAACGCTGGTGCCGTGGGTGCCCTGCCTCACCAGTTTTTCGAGATAGGCAATGGTGGAGAGCGCCAGCGTAATCGGAACACGGTCGGTTTCGGCTTTTTCTGTGGCCATGCCAAAAAGCTAGCCGTTAAACGGTGTACTGAAAAGTATCTTTTTAGAGTCTATTTGGATTCCGAACCAATTGGAGGACGCTCGGCCCCTTCGCCCGGGTACCGGAATTTGTTGGAAAAACAGCCCGAGGGTGGATGGCGACGGCCTTC